>Ga0307376_10000072_pt1 | contig 161041 bp, 168 predicted proteins | sample TR2MG_FD_202536 | JGI IMG/M metagenome (GOLD analysis project Ga0307376, IMG submission 202536) | Soil microbial communities from Risofladan, Vaasa, Finland - TR-2 | ecosystem: Environmental > Terrestrial > Soil > Coastal area > Acid sulfate soil | place: Finland: Risofladan, Vaasa...
CTTCGCGTAAGCACTTTTTACTGCTGTTTTTTAAAGTCGTTCCCACATCCCAAAGGATACAGAAACTCCCCAAAAACCAAGCGCCTACACTCGTCGGTTGTTCGTTTGTTTTTTAAAGATCGGGCTGCAGAGGCAGCGAAGAGGTGCGCATTATAGAGATGCAAAAGTTCTCGTCAACACTTTTGTGAACTATTTTGATAATAATTTTGGTTAAGCCGTTGTGACGGGTTTTAATTACAATGCAGCTTCACTTGAAAAGCAATCGAATGTCACTGATCACACTCGGAATCGAATCATCCTGCGATGAGACCGGTATCGCGCTCTACCAGACGGGGCGTGGATTGCTGGCGCACACCTTGCACACGCAGGTCGCCATGCACAGCGAATACGGCGGCGTTGTTCCCGAGCTCGCTTCACGCGATCACGTGCGGCACATCGTCCCGCTGGTGCGACAAGTATTAGACGAAGCGGGCGTGTCGCTAAACCAAATCAATGCCATTGCCTATACGCAGGGGCCGGGGCTGGGCGGTGCACTGTTGGTCGGCGCCAGCGTAGCGAACGCGCTGGCCTATGCGCTCGGCGTCCCCGTTATCGGCATCCATCATCTGGAAGGTCATCTGCTTTCCCCTTTGTTGTCCGACCCCGCACCTGACTTTCCCTTTGTTGCCCTATTGGTTTCCGGCGGGCACACGCAATTGATGCGCGTAAACAACGTGGGCCACTACACCCTGCTCGGCGAGACACTGGATGATGCAGCGGGAGAAGCCTTCGACAAGAGTGCAAAACTACTGGGCTTAGACTATCCCGGCGGTCCCGCGCTGGCCAAACTCGCCGCTTCAGGTTGCCCCGGTCAATTCAAACTGCCGCGCCCGATGCTGCACAGTGGCGATCTGAACTTTAGTTTTAGCGGATTAAAAACGGCAGTGCTGACCTTGGTGAATCAACAGGTCCGCATCTCTCACCCCAACCCTGATGAAACTACTAGCCATTCGACTAAGCCCGCAAGCGGGCAAGTCGCTGATTATCTCCCAGAGGAAGAGGGAGTGAACGAATCGCTACGCGAATTTCAAATCCCCGAACAGACCCGCGCTGACATTGCCTGTGCCGTACAGGAAGCCATTATTGATGTACTGGCATTCAAGGCACGTGCTGCATTGGCGCAGACCGGACTGGATCGGTTAGTGGTCGCGGGCGGGGTGGGCGCGAACCAGTTACTGCGCAGCCGTCTGAACGAAGATATCGGCAAACGCGGCGGTACCGTATTTTATCCCGACCTGGAATTCTGCACCGACAATGGTGCAATGATTGCCTTCGCCGGGGCGCTGCGTCTCGCGCAGCAACAGGTCAACCGGGACTACCGCTTCAATGTCAAACCACGCTGGGATCTCGCAGAAATTACCGGGCATCTCCGGCAGCCGGTTGCGGGAGTGGTTAAGGCCGGTAACGATATTGCCGTTTGACGTCAGCACATCCCAACATTCCATCTTGCGACGCGGGCTAAAATCGGTTCAAATGCCAAAAATGGAACAACCTAACCAGCATGACATCCGTATTCAGACGCGGGTAAATTACTTGCCCGGGCAGTCCGACGAGGCGGGCAACCGCTTTGTGTTCTCTTACACAATCACCATTACCAATCTTGGCAGCAGCACCGCCAAGCTTGTCAGCCGCCACTGGATCATCACCGACGCGCACAACCATGTGCAGGAAGTGCGCGGCCAGGGCGTGGTGGGTGAGCAACCGTTGCTCAAGCCGAACCAGAGCTTCGAATACACCAGCGGCACAGTATTGACCACCCAGGTCGGCACCATGCGCGGCAGCTACCAGATGCAAACCACCGATGGCGCACAATTCGATGTTGAAATCCCGCAATTTGTATTGAGTGTGCCGCGTGTTTTGCATTAACCGATTAATAGACAATACAGGCGGGCGGCATACCTTTCTCCTCCTGCTGGTTTTTCTGGCGGCCTGTGCAGCGCCACCCAAGCCCTCAGTCGTACCGACAACCGTAATCCTGCCACCTATCGCGCCATTTGCCGTCAGCAAATGGGAGATGCTGCCGGATTGGCAGATCATGGATATGCAGCCCAGTTGGATGGCCTTTCTGCAAAGCTGCCGCGCGTTGAAGGCCAAGCCGGACTGGCAGGAAACATGCGCCCGCGCCGATGGTCTGGTGCAGCCGGACAACGCCACGTTGCGCGACTTCTTCGAGGAAGGCTTTACACCCTACCAGGTGTTTAACCCGGACGGCTCATCACTAGGCCTGATCACCGGTTATTATGAACCCAGGCTGACGGGTAGCCGCGTCAAGACGGAGCGTTTCCACTATCCACTGTATGCCGCTCCAGACGACATGCTGGCCATCGATCTGAGTGAGGTGTATCCGCAATTAAAGGGTATGCGTTTGCGCGGCCGCCTGCAGGGGCGGCGCATCGTGCCTTATTACAGCCGTGCTGAAATCGACGACGGCAGAGCCGCGTTGCAAGGCCGCGAGTTGTTCTGGGTGGAAGATGCGGTGGACCTATTCTTCTTGCAGATACAGGGCTCGGGACGCATCGAGCTGCCCGATGGCAGCTTGGTAAAGGTCGGTTACGCCGAACAGAACGGTCATCCGTATGTCTCGATCGGCAAAAAACTGGTCGAAATGGGTGAACTGAAACTTGAAGAGGCCTCGATGCAGGGCATCAAAAACTGGGCACGGCAGTATCCGGAAAAACTCCCCGCACTGCTGGCGCAAAATCCCAGTTATGTATTCTTCCGCGAGTTGCCAAACGGACTCTCCGCACCGCTCGGCGCGTTGGGTGTACCGCTGACCGAAGCGTACAGCATCGCGGTGGACCCGCGTACCGTTCCGCTTGGTGCGCCGGTTTTTCTCTCAACTACCTACCCGAACACCAGCGAACCACTGAACCGCCTGATGGTGGCGCAGGATACCGGTGGGGCAATCAAGGGAGCGGTGCGTGCCGATTTTTTCTGGGGCTTCGGTGAACAGGCCGGTACTCAGGCGGGACGCATGAAGCAAAGCGGTCAGATGTGGGTATTATTTCCGAAAGGGGCGGAACCGGCGCTCAACTAACCACATGCACCTGGTCGCGCCCATGACGCATGACGTCATGTAAAGCCGCCTCTGCAAGCTTGATCAGTTCATCCGCCGACGTATCGCGATTGGGCACGCGCGAAACCCCTCCGACACTGATGGTGACAATCCCATGCGGTGAATCGCCATGCGGGATGCCTAACGCGCGTACCTTTGCACAAAGCTGCTGTGCATGACGTTGCAAATCTTCAAAATTGACGCCAAGTGACACCACTGAAAACCGTGCGTCATCATAGCGTGCTGCACAATCCGAAGACCGCGAGAAGGACTTGGCAATGCGGTCTCCGACAATGCGCAGACACTCATCACCGGCACTTTTACCGTAGCGCTGGTTGAACAACTTGAATTGATCCAGATTGATCATTAATACCGATAGTTCACCGTGAGTGCGCTGCGCGGCAGAAAAGAAATTGGCGAATGTCTCATCAAAACGACGACGGTTGCTGATACCGATCAAAGGATCGGTATAAACCAGAGTATTCAGCTGCCTGTTAAGCGTGGTCAGATCTATTCCAGTCTGATGCAGGTGTTGCTCGAGCAGAACTCTGGCGGTTACATCCTTTTGAATACCGATGTAGTGCGTGGGTTTGCCTTCGGCATCGCGCACCGGAGAAATGCTCAGCTCATTCCAGAACAACGTGCCATCTTTGCGGTAATTACGCAAAATCACTACACATCCCTCGCCGCTCCGGATGGCGTTGCGTATGGTTTCTATCTCCGGCTGATTGGTATCGGTGCCTTGCAGAAAACGGTAACTTTTTCCGATTGCCTCGGTGGCCGCGTAGCCGGTCATCTGTTCAAAGCCTGTGTTGGCATAAATAATCGGCTGGCCGTCCGCCCGAGCATCAGCAATAGTGATACCGTCGTGCGATTCATTGATTGCCTTGACCAGCAAATCGCGAGAAATTTCCTGAGCTGCGTCCATATCGATTTAGTTGCCCACTGATTCGTTCAGATGTTTTTCCAGCTCGTCCGCAGGCAAGTAGCCGGGGACTTGCGCGCCATCACCAAATATCAGATTTGGCGTGCCGGTGACGCGTAATTTCCTGGCCAGTGCAGCCACCTTGTCGGATGGTATCTTGCAGGATGCTTTGATCGGTGCTTTCTTGTCCAGCATCAACTCGTCCCATGCCTTGACCGGGTCTTTTGCACAATACACATTGCGTGCGATTTCATCAGAGCCCTGAAATATCGGATGCAGGAACAGATACAGGGTGACATCGCTGATTTTGCTCAATTCACCTTCCAGACGTTTGCAATAACCGCACTTGGGGTCGGAAAAATAAGCCATCCTGCGTTTGCCGTTGCCTTTCACTTTCTTCACGGCAAGATCAAGCGGCAGCTTGTCGAACTCGATGGCAAACAACTGCTTACGGCGATCTTCCGTCACATCGTGCCTGCTCTTGACATCAATCACCCTCCCGTCAAACAGATATAGTCCCTGTTCATCGGTGTAAAGCAACTGATCATCAATCACAACCTCGTAGAGTCCTGAATAGGGTGTTTTCAGAATATGGTCGACCTTGCCAACATCCGGCAACTGGCTTTGCAGCGACTGGCGGATTTCAGCCTCTCCGGCGTGGGCAGGGTGTAGCAGAGTGAGCAGAAATAAAACAAGGAATTTTTTCATGACAATTCACAGTTGGTTAAGAGAAGTTATTTAATACAATTTCCTGCAGCACAGGGACGGCATTCAACTCCAATTCATACACGCCGCACAATGCCCTAGCATCCGGTTCGATGCCACTTTCGCATTTTCGTTCATGGTAATACCGCAAGAACCGAGGGTGTCCCGGATTTCGTGTAAACGGGAATTCATTATTGCTGCGGCATCAGACCAGTCTTCCATGCCGCACGCGAAAGCCCTTGGTCTCCAGCGCTCCCAATCCCATCCCGCCATGCGCATGACAAATCGCACAGGCCAGCGCGTCCGCCGCATCTGTTCCGGGTATACCGGACAGGCTCAACAGGCGCCGCACCATTTCCTGCACCTGCTCTTTTTTGGCATGGCCGTTGCCGACCACCCCCTGCTTCACCTGCAGCGCGGTATATTCCGCCACCGGCAGATTCGCCAGTACCGCCGCACAAATTGCCGCGCCGCGCGCCTGCCCGAGCAACAGAGTGGATTGGGGATTGACGTTGACAAATACTTTCTCCACCGCAACCTGCTGCGGCTGATGCTGTGCGATCACCTCGCCCAGCGAATTCAGGATGGCTTTTAATCGCTCCGGCAGCTCACCAACCGGCGTCTTAACGCAGCCGCTGGCAATGTAATGCAGCTTCTGACCGTCTTTTTCGATGACACCAAACCCGGTGATGCGCAAACCGGGGTCTATGCCGAGAATACGCATTACTCCTCTATGACGGCGGTGGTGTAAACCTCCTGCACATCATCCAGATTCTCCAGCGCGTCGAGTAGTTTCTGCATTTTTACCGCATCATCGCCGGTGAAAATCACTTCGTTGGCGGGTTTCATGGTGACTTCGGCAAATTCCGGCTTGTAACCTGCCGCCTCCAGTGCCTGTTTCACGTTCACGAAATCGTGCGGCATCGCGATTACTTCGATACTGCCGTCATCGTTGCCCGAGATATCTTCGGCTCCGGCATCCAGCGCCACTTCCATCAGGCCATTCTCGTCGGTGCCGGGTGCGAAAATCATCTGCCCGCAATGTGTGAACAGGAACGCCACTGAACCGTCCGTTCCCAGATTGCCGCCGTTCTTGCTGAAAGCATGACGCACTTCCGCGACAGTGCGCGTTTTGTTATCGGTCATGCAGTCCACCATCACCGCCGCGCCGTTGATGCCATAACCTTCGTAGCGCAACTCCTCGTAATTCACTCCTTCGAGCTGGCCGCTGCCGCGCTTGATGGCATTCTCCACGGTGTCCTTGGGCATGTTGTTCTCGCGCGCCTTCTCGATTGCCAGTCGCAAGCGCGGATTGGTACCCGCGTCACCGCCGCCCATGCGCGCCGCCACGGTGATTTCCTTGATCAGGCGCGTAAATATCTTGCCGCGTTTGGCATCCTGCTTGCCCTTACGATGTTGGATGTTCGCCCATTTGCTATGCCCAGCCATATTGTTCCCCGAAAAAAATGCCATGCGATGGTATCATTTTCATCAAGCTAACCCAATATTAAAGCCTTTTCAGCCAGAGATATTTGCTGATTGAAGCCACCTTTCTCAGCGAAAATGCAGCTGGCGCAGTGATTGAACTTGCTGCGGTGACCGGTAAAATTTTTCATCACACACACGAAAAGAAAAATGGACACCCGCAAAAAACCATGCGAGCCATATTTAGCAATCTCAAAAAACAACAAAGCCAGCATTTACGCTGGCTTTGAGGATATAACTAACAATTATACTTACGGTATCAATTAAAAGGGAATGTCGTCATCAAAATTATCGAAGCTTCCCTTGGCAGCCGGCGCAGCTTTTGCGGGGGCCGCAGCGTTGCCGGATGAAGAAGCAGCAGGTTTGTTCTCCACCACTTCAAAACTGCCGCCGCCGGAAGATTTGCCGCCGAGCATTTGCATACGGTCTGCGACGATTTCCGTGGTGTAGCGATCCTGGCCTTCCTTATCCTGCCATTTGCGGGTTTGTATCCGCCCTTCCACGTAAACTGGCGAGCCTTTTTTCAGATACTCACCGACAATCTCTGCCAGCCTGCCAAAAAATGAGACGCGATGCCATTCGGTTTTTTCCTGTTTCTCGCCACTCTTATCTTTCCAGGTATCCGTGGTTGCCAGAGTAATATTGGCTATCGCCTCGCCACTCGGCATATAGCGTACTTCAGGATCTTTACCCAGATTACCGATCAGGATTGCTTTATTCACCGATGCCATTTCACGCTCCTTGTATAAGTTGTTTCACGACTGTTTCATCGAAACCCTGCATGTCCACTTTGAGACAGGCCATGTTTTCCGCCACCACCACGATTACCTCGCGCACGCCTGGTATCTGCGCAAGACGTTGCCGCAATTCTACAGCGGTCGCATCATCTATTTCCGGCAAATGATACAGCCTGGTACGCACGGCAGCCGGCGATTGCATTCCGGCTGCAACCGCCAACCACAATAACAGTAACACTAGACCAAACACAAACACGGAATTGCCGCCGGCATTGCCGTCGACATACTGCATCAACGCGCCGCCTGCCGTCGCGCCAAAAAATGCGCCCAAAAATTGTACGCTGCTATATACGCCCATTGCCGTCCCCCTGGTGGCCAACGGCGCAACAATACTGATCAGCGCGGGCAGCTTGGCTTCCAGCAGGTTAAACGCGGTAAAAAATACCAGCAGCGCGGCAGTCACACTCCAAATGCCGTGCGGGACAAACGCCAGCATGGCTTGCGCAATCGCCGCCAGCATGATGGACAGCAGGAAAATTTGTTTCGTACGGTTTTTCTTTTCCGCAACGATGATGAGCGGCAACATCAGCACGAAGGCTGCCAGCATCACCGGCAGATACACTTTCCAATGCTGCGACACCGGCAGCCCGCCATCCTGCAACAGGAACGGCACCTGCAAAAATACCGACATCAATATCGCATGCACCGAGAAAATGCCGAAGTTGAGGCGCAGCAAATCCTTGTTACGTAGCACTTCGCCAAAACGTTTACTATTCGCCTCGGCATCGCTGTGAAAGCGTGTAATTACCGGATCCGGAATCACAAAACGCACCACGAGCAGAGCCAGCAAAGCCAGTACGCCGGTCAGTGCGAAGATGCCGGGCACACCGATTATGCCGTTGAGCAGCGGCGACAATATCAATGACAGCGAAAAAGTGGCGCCAATGGTTATGCCGATAATCGCCATCGCTCGAATGCGTACTTCTTCGCGGGTCAGATCGGCAGTGAGTGCCATGACTGCGGCGTTTAACGCGCCCGCCCCCTGCACCACGCGCCCGATAATGACCCAATAAATGTCGCCGGCGTAAGCGGCGATGAAGCTGCCCAGCGCAAACAGCAGCAGGCTGATATAAATCACTGGCTTGCGCCCGTAGCGGTCGGATAACCAGCCGGCGGGAATTTGCAGAATCGCCTGGGTCAACCCGTAAGCGCCCAGTGCAATTCCCATCAGCAAGTGACTTTCGCCGCCGGGCAGATGTTTGGCGTACAGCACGAAAACCGGAAGAATGATGAACAGCCCCAGCATGCGCAAGCCGTAAATACTCGCCAACCCAATACTGGCGCGGCGTTCCAGGGGGGACATGGAAACAGATAAAGCAGACATAAACTGGTAGTGATTTTTGGAAAGGGCGTATCTTAACAGACCGCTTGGCCATCTACGGAATGCTCAACAGGGCGAATACGGTGTAAAGTTACGAAAAATCCATGAGCCAATCCCTGAACAACGTCATTCGCCAGGCCGAACAGGTCATTCTCGGCAAGCCGCAGCAGATCCGCCTTGCGCTCGCATGCCTGCTGGCGCGTGGCCATCTGCTCATCGAAGATATGCCGGGGGTCGGCAAAACCACGCTGGCGCATGTGCTGGCGCGCACCCTGGGCTTGCAATTCCAGCGCATCCAATTCACCAGCGATCTGCTGCCCGCAGACATCCTCGGCGTGTCCGTATACCAGCGCGACAATGGCAAATTCGAATTCCATCCCGGCCCGATTTTCGCACAGATGATCCTGGCCGACGAAGTGAACCGCGCCACACCCAAGGCGCAGAGCGCGTTGCTGGAGGCGATGGAAGAACAGCAGGTCACCATCGAAGGCACGACACGCCCCTTGCCCGTACCGTTCTTTGTCATCGCCACACAGAACCCGGCACACCAGGTCGGCACCTTCCCGCTGCCGGAATCGCAACTTGACCGCTTTTTGATGCGCATCCAGATGGGTTATCCCGACGCGCAGGCAGAGCGCGGCCTATTGTCCGGAGTAGACCGGCGCGAGATCGTCGCCGGACTCAAGCCGCAAGTAGAAAGTGCCGAACTGCTCGCCCTGCAACAGCGCGTCAAACGGATATTCGTCGCCCCCGCGTTGCTCGACTACATCCAGGCCATCCTGCACCACACGCGTGAAACGTCACGCTATACGCATGGCCTCAGCCCGCGTGCCGGGCTGGCGTTGCTCTCTGCCGCGCGCGCCTGGGCATTGCTCGACGAGCGCGAGGCAGTCATACCGGAGGATGTGCAGGCGGTCCTGCCCGGCATCGTCAACCACCGCCTGCAGGTTACCGGTGAACGCTCCGATCAAAACAGCGACGCACTGGCGTGCGAACTGATCGAAGCGGTTGCGATTCCATGAAAAGGCAGGATAATGACGCACACCTTGATTCGTTGAATTATTGAGGGGATCGTGATGACAGCCACTGCCAAAATATTGCTTGAAAAAATTCAGACGCTCCCGCCAGAACGGCTGGCAGAAGTAGATGACTTTGTCGATTTCTTACGACTCAAAGAGCAGGACCGCCAACTGACACGTGCCGCTGCACACAGCAGTCAACCAACCTTCGCAGCAGTGTGGAACAACAGCGAAGATGAAGCCTACGATGCCCTTTGAATTTGGCGATGTAGTATTGGTTTCTTTTCCATTTACCAGCCAAACCGCATCCAAACAACGCCCGGCCGTTATTGTAAGCAGCCACACTTACAGCGCCACGCGGCCAGATGTGGTTGTAATGGCAATCACCAGCCAGTTGCGTTCCGTGACCGGTTTTGGTGAAACGCTCATCCATGGCTGGCACGCTGCAAAACTGCTGAAGCCATCCGTCATCAAACCCGTATTTGCCACTCTCGAACAATCGCTGATCATAAAACAACTCGGCACACTGCATGAAACCGGCCAAGTCGCACTAAAGCGGGCCATCTCACAGTTGATTGGATAGCCGTGAACGGCATTCTGTTCGTCGTTAAAGAAGCTTCAGAAAGTGGAATGACAGCGCGCGCGATTGACGAATCAATTTTTACGGGGGCCGACAACATGGGAAACCTGCTTTTGCAAGTTTGCGACGCCGTGCATTGCCACTTTGATGAGGACAAGACTCCGCAAAAAATTATCCCGTGCTGACCGCACTCAAACAACGCTTTCGTACCTGGCTATTCCGCCCGAAAATCGAAAGCGGCACCGTTACTCTCACCCAGCGCCGCATCTTCATTCTGCCCACCCGGCAAGGGTTGGCGCTCGGCTTCATGCTGGTGCTGATGCTGCTCGGTGACATCAACTACAACTTGAGTTTGGGTTATGTCCTGACTTTCCTGCTGGCGATGATGGCGGTGATGTCCATGCTGCACGCGTTCCGCAACTTGGCGCATCTGGAGATTCGCGCCGGACGGGTCGAAGCCGTGTTCAGCGGTGAGTCGGCACGTTTTGTTTTCCATTTTCGCAACTCTGGAACACTGGATCGTTACCAGCTTAACTTGCGCGACAGCAACGGCAGCACGGTCAGCTTCGACGTGCCCGCGCAGCAGGACAGCGAAATTATCTTTCCTGTGGCAACGTCACGCCGTGGCTGGCTGAAGCCGGGGCAATTAACGCTGTACACCGAGTTTCCGCTCGGCTTGTTCCATGCATGGTCGCATCTGCATTTCGACACACGCTGTCTGGTCTACCCCAAACCGTTGCCGGATGCGGTATTGCCGTCTGGCGACGCGCCGGATGGTACCGGCAAGCGCAATATTGCGGGTGACGACGACTTCGCCGGATTGCGCAACTATGTGGCGGGCGATGCACTGCCGCGCATCGCATGGAAAGCCTATGCGCGCGAACAGGGCCTGCAGGTTAAACAGTTTTCCGCACAAGTCGGCGAGGAATTGTGGCTGGATTTTTCTACCACGCCGGAGCGCGACCTTGAGGGCAAGCTGGCGCGCATGACACGCTGGGTGCTGGATGCCGAAGCACAAGGGTTGCGCTATGGACTACGCCTGCCGGAGAGTGAATTACTGCCCAATAACGGCAGCGCGCAGCGCGGCGAATGCCTGCGCCGGATTGCACTATTCAGGCTACCCGAATCGAAATGACTTATCACACCTCAATATTTCCGTCATGAACAAACCGCTCATCTACGGACTGTTGTTGAGCATTCTGATGGTTGCCGCGCCGCACGCCGACCACTTGCCGCTGTGGATCAGCGCCTTGTGCATCGCGCTGCTGACCTGGCGCGCCTATCTCACCTGGAGCGGCAACCCGCTGCCGAAGCGCTGGCTGCTGATGACGATCACCTTTGCCAGCGTCGGCGGCATCCTGATCAGCTTTCATGCATTGTTCGGGCGCGAGGTCGGTGTCACGCTGCTGATCCTGCTCACCGCTTTGAAGTTCATGGAACTACGCAACGCGCGCGATGCGATGGTGCTGGTCTATCTTGCGTGCTTCATCATCATCACCAATTTCTTCTACTCGCAGAGCATTCCCATCGCGCTGTACATGCTCGCTACGCTGCTGGTCATCGTCACCACCTGGGTGCATCTGCACGGACAGCATATCGCGCTCAAGCCACGGCTGCGCATCGCCTCAACATTGCTGCTGCAGTCGGTTCCGCTGATGCTGGTTCTGTTCATCCTGTTTCCGCGCGTGCAGGGGCCGCTGTGGGGGCTGCCGCAGGATGCCTTCGCCAGCAGCGGGCTGGACGACAAAATGGCGCCGGGCAGTCTGAGCCGGTTATCGCTATCCGACGAGGTCGCGTTCCGCGTCAGCTATCCGGATAAGCTGCCGCGCCGCGACCAGATGTACTGGCGCGGCCCGGTGTTGTGGGAATTCGACGGGCGCACCTGGACGCAGGGCAGAACGGCTGCGACCATCGCACCGGAATTCACCGATACGTCAGACGGGATCAGCTACAGCGTCACACTGGAACCGCACAACAAGACCTGGCTGTTCGCACTCGACATGCCGGAACACATCTCCATTCCTGTCCGGCTGACCTACGATTTCAGGATCGTGCGAAACGAGCCGGTCAAGGCACGGCTGCGCTACGAAGCGCGTTCGTTTCTGACCTATCACGCCAACCTGCATGAAGCGGAACGGCAAATCCAGCGCGCGTTGCAACTGCCGCCCGCACTCAATCCGCGTGCCCGGGAGCTAGCGGCAGACTGGCGTGCACAAGCCGAAGCTGTTCCCCCACCCCAACCCTCCCCCGGAGGGAGAGGGAGCGATCATTCCCTTACGGAAATCAATAAATCTATCGTGCGCAATGCATTGAATTATTTCAGCCGGGAAAATTTTAGCTACACGCTGGAACCCCCGCCGCTCGGATTGCACGGCATCGATGATTTCCTGTTCAAAACCCGGCAGGGATTTTGCGAACACTATGCGTCGGCCTTCGTGTTCCTGATGCGCGCCGCGCATATCCCGGCACGCGTCGTTACCGGCTATCAGGGCGGCGAATACAACGAAATGGGCGATTACTACATCGTGCGCCAGTCCGATGCCCACGCCTGGGCGGAAGTGTGGCTCGACCAACAAGGCTGGGTGCGTATCGATCCGACTGCTGCGATTGCTCCGGCACGCGTCGAGCTCGGCTTGTCTGCCGCCGTATCGGACACTGCCGCGCTACCGTTCATGGCGCGCAACCCGCCGCAGTGGTTGCTCAATCTGCGCATGAACTGGGACACGCTGGCCAACCGTTGGAACCAGTGGGTATTGGGCTACAACACGGAACTCCAGTTCGCTTTTATGACACGCCTCGGCATGGAGTCCGTCACTTGGCAGAAACTCGCGCTGAACATGGCGGCTGGTTTGGGGATAGTGGTTGCGCTGTTCACCCTGTTCATGCTGCGCCATCTGTTGGTGCGGCGGCCGGACAAGGTGCAGGCGGCGTGGCTCAGGCTATGTCGCAAACTGGCCAAGGCCGGCCTGCCGCGCGCCGCGTACGAAGGTGCGCTGGACTACACTGCACGCATCGCAGTCATACATCCCGAGCTCGCCGACGCAATTCGCGAGATCGGGATGCGTTACAGCGCGTTACGCTACGAGGGACAAGCCAGCAAACAGCAGGAGCAGGAATTCATTCGTCGTATTGCAGAATTTCTGTCTTTCCGAAATCGAAGAAAACTCGGTTAAGAAAAAATTTAACAAGTACGTCATCGCCGCGACAAGGCAGTAGGGCAATGCAACAGTGAGTCGATTACAATACCGGCACAACGTATAACTTATTCAAGAAACTACAGCTTATCGCCCGGGAGGCGGCCATGTTGAAATTCAATTTCTCGATACTGACGCGCGACAGACAAAAGGTCGAAAATATTCTTATCGCGGGTCACGACCAAGCGGATGCCGAGCGCAAGTTACGGCAAATGTACCTGCATTGTGAAGTTACACAATGTGAGATCAGGCAGGAGTCAGCCCGGCAGGCCGCTCATGCAGCATCGGTGGAGGACATCCTTTCCATGATCTCCAAATGATGCGGTTCACTCAATAAATCCATCAGACAGCAACTCTGCCAACAACTCATCATAGTCGGATGCCCCGCGACTGCCGGGGGCATGTTCATACACCGTTTTGTTGAGCGCCGGGCTTTCCGCCAGACTGACGTTTTCTGCAATGCGCGTATGGCAAACATCCTCGCCGAATCTTTCTTGCGCGAAGCGCAACACATCCCACGCCATGTTGCGGCGGCTATCAAAGCGGGTTAACAGGTAGCGGCGTTTGACACGCCGTTTCAGCACCGGCTCCAGCGCTTTAAGGGTCTTATCAATCTGAACTGCACCCATGGCGGAGAGATGGTCGGCAGAAATCGGCACAATCAAACAATCACAGGCAAACATCGCATTCAGCGAAAGTACCCCGATCATCGGACAGCAATCAATAATCAGCGGCGTTTCTTTCTTACCGAATTGTTCCGCTTGCAGGGCAGTATTGAGCCGATTGACAACGTTATAACCTTTGCCATACAGCGCATCCACCTTGGACAGTTCCGCGTGTGATGGAATGATGTGAATGCCGCAGGCTGATCCATGCACCAGTTCGCGCAACGGGCGATTGCGCTGAAACAGGCTGAGCACCGTATCATCGCCGGACTTGATGGTGGCGCCAACAATGGAACTCAATTGCGCCTGCGGATCAAGGTCTATGCCATAGGCAGCACGCCCACTGCGGGCGAGTGCAGCGGCAAGGTTAAGGCTGGTTGTAGTTTTCCCCACCCCACCCTTCTGGTTGAAGACGGCGACTATGCTCATGGAAATTTCATTCTAACTGAAATTGATTATTACCAAGGCAGCATCATCCCGGGTCAATTCCTGATGACGCAAGGTGTGAAAAGCGACATACGCCGCGATGCTATAATCTGCGCCACATTTATTGTTCAACACCGCCATGTTCATCACCCGACGCCTGGAATTCGATGCCGGACACCGCATCCCCAACCACAACAGCCAGTGCAAACATCTGCACGGGCACCGCTACGCCATCGAGATCACCCTGTCCGGCAACCTCATCACCGCAGAAGGACAATCCGAGCAGGGCATGGTGATGGACTTCTCCGACGTGAAGCGCATCGCCAAAGAGAAGCTGGTGGACGCGTGGGATCATGCCTTCCTCGTGTATCGCGGCGACAAGGCAGTATGCGATTTCCTCGCCAGCCTGCCAGAGCACAAAACCGCCATCCTCGACGTCGTGCCGACCGCCGAAAACCTCGCGCAAATCGCTTTCGGCATCCTCGAGCCCGCATACCAGGATACCTACGGCAACAACCTGCGCCTGGAGCGCGTGCGTCTCTACGAAACGCTAAACAACTGGGCGGACTGCGTGCGCGCCTGAAATTTCACAGCGTTTATCTGGACACACCGCGCGCCTTGCTTCAAAATGCGCGCCTCCGGAAGCGTGGCCGAGCGGTTGAAGGCAGTAGTCTTGAAAACTACCGAGGATGAGAGTCCTCCGTGAGTTCGAATCTCACCGCTTCCGCCAAATTCCCTTGCCCCTCATAATCTCCGTGGCCGCAACAGGCTCTCATCCATCGTTCGGTTTGATGTGTAGTGACACAATCTGTCCACTAGTCGGCCAAAGCCAACTTTTGGCGTTGTGCTGATGAATGGCAGAATTTGCACCCATTCCGGATAATTGGGCTGAAATCTGTCTAGCGAAACGGGAGCGATTCAAATCAAAGAGAGCTCCAGCTCGCGTTTTCTTCTCTCCCAGTCCGGCATGAGTCTTTCCAGAAACCTGTAGAAGCTTGGGCTGTGATCGTCATATTTGAGATGGCATAGTTCATGTGTGATCACATATTCGATGCATTCACGCGGGGCGCGTATCAAAGCCAAATTAAGCGTCAATGTGGAATTTTGTGAGAGGCTTCCCCAGCGAGTTTGCATTTTCCTGATTTGCAGATTGGGTAATGCATACCCCCTACGCACGAAATCCTGGGCACACCGTTCCAGACATGCCTGAAAATGTTGGCGCGCTCTGGTTCGATACCATGCCTCTAAATACGCAGCTACTTGCTCTGGCTGTAACTCGCCTGCCATTTCTACAACCAGCCTTCCACGTGCCATTTTTACCTGATTGGCATCTCCCCTCACCACCTTCAAGCGATACTGCCGCCCCAGATAAAGATGCGTTTCACCGCTAACGTAATGCCTGGCCGGGGTACGAGGATCGAACTGCTGAAAATAATCAATCTGACGCAACACCCAGCGAGCTCTCTTTCTCAACCTGCCCTCAATAGCATCCTGAAGTATCCCCAACGGCGCTTTAACCACTACCCGCATATTTGGATGAACGGCGATTTCCATCGTCTTGCGCGCAACGTGCAACACATCGTAGGCGAACGAAGTATTGCCGAAGTGAATATTCCCCGTCATACCCGCATCCTGTGCCGCGCCAGTTGCATCGTGTTTTTGATAATCTCGTCCATCTGCTCGATGCTCAGATCAATGCCATGATCGCCCTTGAGGGTGTCATACAAATAATCGTCAATATCGTTCATGGTGCGCTTCTGCGCATCGAAATCATCCCAGAAATTCACCTTCAGGTTTCTCTCGAAAATCTTCGCTATCGCCAACGCCGCATTGCTCGCCACTTCTTCCGCTTTGTTTGCCTCCACAAAACTGCCACCCAGAAACGGCTTGAGAATCCCATAGAACGCCATGGCATGTTCGTTGCCCTGCAACACGTCGGGCACATCATCGTGCTTGCGGCTGACAACGCGCTCGCGGATATCGTCCGCCCGTTTCAGATACTCCTGATCCGAAATGCGCTTGGCGCGAAAATCGTCAATGGCCTGCTGGATCAGTTTGGAAAACTTATCGTAAAAGGCCGGGTCTTCTTCCATGTGTTCGGCAATCGCACGCTTGGTCGCATGTGCGATGGCGTCCGCACGCGATGCCGTGGTGCGGGCATCGTATACTCCATGCTCCTGCTTGACTTGCAGGAAGGTTTTTTCGTCGAAGATATTGACTGGCGCGTTCAACCGGATCACCTCGCTGGCGGAAATATGCGTATCCAGCAGCTTCTGAATCTTCGGCGCGTAATCGCGGTAATCGATCGATTCCGCGTAACGCAGTTTTACAGCGGCTTTTAGCTTGCGGAAGCGCTTGAGATCGTCCTTGTATTGCGTCAGCTTAACTTCATCCGTGGTCATGATGAAACGTTCGGTCGAAAGCGCGATCCCCAGCGTATTGCCGTAGTTCGTCAGCCGCTCATAAAAATTCTCGCGCAGCGCATCGTCCGCCAGCAATAGCTCGTAAGCCTCTTCGTCATGCTGGTTTTTGACTTCCTTGAAAATATCCCAGAGATCGGAATGATGTTGCGGCAACTTCGCCGCCACCTCGTGCACCGACATCAGCGACCCGGCCAGGTCTTCTTCATCGAAACCGGCCAACCCAGCCTCGGCGTACATGGTCAGCGCCTTGTCCAGCTCGCCCAGCACGCTGGCGTAATCCACGATGTAGCCAAACTCCTTGGTTGCGCCGGTTTCCTCATCCTCATGCAGCCGGTTCACGCGCGCAATCGCCTGCAATAAAGTATGCTCGCGCAAGGTGCGGCACAGATACATCACCGTATTACGCGGCGCATCGAAACCGGTAATCAGCTTATCCACCACGACCAATATCTCCGGCTCTTCGCCAAACTTGAACTGGTTGACGATCTGCTTGAGATACTCTTCCTCTGAGCCATAGCGCTTCATCATTTTCTGCCAGAACTTGACCACCTCGTCGACAGGTTCGCCATCGACTTCGTCGTAGCCCTCGCGGCTATCCGGCGCCGAGATGATCACTTCCGAAGTCAGATACCCGATCTCGTCCAGATATTCCTGATACTTGAGCGCCGCCAGTTTGCTCGGCGCGACGAGCTGCGCCTTGTATCCCGTGCCCTGCCAGTTCTCGCGGAAATGCTCGCTGATATCGAAGGCGCGCATATAGACGACCTGATCGGCCTTGTTGAGCATTTCCGCCCGGGCATATTTCTTCTTCAAGTCCGCCTGCTGCTTGCGGGTTAATCCCTGCGTATGCCGCTCGAACCACAGGTCGATAGCGGCCTTGTCCTGCACCATTTCCACATGCCTGCCTTCATAAAGCAAAGGCACCACCGCGCCGTCTTTTACCGCCTGCTGGATGGAATAATGCGGCTCGATCAGCCCGCCGAATCTGGCGAAACTGCTCTTCTCCTCTTTCAGCAGCGGCGTTCCAGTAAAACCCAGATAACAGGCATTCGGAAACATCTGCCGCATGCGCGCGGCAAAGGAGCCGAAATTGGTACGGTGGCTTTCGTCCACCAGCATGAAAATATCAATGGACTCATCCTGGTATTTTTTTACGTTAAGCGCCTTGTCGAACTTGTGTATCAGCGTGGTCACAATTCCGGCCTTCTTCTCGCTCACCAGCTCCAGCAAATCGCGCCCGGTTCTGGCGCGATCCGGTGCCAGCCCGCACGCGGCAAACGTGTTGCCCAGTTGCTTGTCCAGATCCATGCGGTCGGTGACCAATACGATGCGCGGATTGGCAATATCACTATCCAGCGCCAGCGCCCTGGCCAGCATCACCATCGTGAGCGACTTGCCGGAACCTTGGGTATGCCAGATGATGCCGCCCTTGCGCCGCCCAGCGTGATCGAGTCCCTTCACCCGATCCAGCGTGGATTTGACAACAAAATACTGCTGATAACGCGCGATCTTTTTGATGCCGCCCTCATACACGATGAACTTGAATATCAGCTCAATTAGCCGCTCGGGGCGACACATGCTGAACAGCATCTTGTCCTGTTCCGTGACTTGCCGCGCGCCCTGCGCTGCCAGCGCATCGAAAAATTTACGCGCCTGCGCGAAGTCGCCGGAAAACAGCGCGTCCTTGTTTTGCTCTGCCAGCGGCTTGTTAACGGCCCTGGCAACTTCATCCTCCTTGTCGCGCAATTCAAGCCACAGGCTCCAGAATTTCGCGGGCGTGCCTGCCGTGGCGTAGCGTGCCGCATTCTTGTTGATGCCCATTACCAACTGCACATAGGTAAACAGCTTGGGCAGATACTCGTCCTGCTGGTTGCGGATGCATTGCGAGATGGCCTGTTCAACTTCCACATTCGGCGACTTGCACTCGATCACCGCGAAGGGAATGCCGTTCACGAACAGCACGATATCCGGCCGTGCGGTCTCGTTGCTGCGGCTGCGCTCCACGCTGAATTCGGCGGTCGCATGAAAGCTATTCCGTTCCCAGTTGTGCCAGTCCACATAGCGCAGATTGAAACTCTTGGAATCGCCCTCGATGGTCTGCTCCAGCGCCGTGCCCAGCGTCAGCAGGTCGTAGATCGCCTCGTTGGTTTTCTGCAACCCGTCGTACTTGACGCTTTTCAGCCGCTGGATGGCGGACTGGATATTCTCCTCGCTGAACAAAAATTCCTGCGCCTTGTACTGAATGCGATTGATCGCCTTCAACTGCTCGCGCAGCACGCCCTCCAGCAGCACATTGCCCGGCTTGCCGCCCCGCTCGGCCAGCGTCTGTTCCGGGGTCAGATACTCGAAGCCGAGGTTGGCCAGCACTTGCAGCGCCGGAATCTGCGACAGGTATTTTTCGTTGAAGTGGAAGCTATCCATGCCTGTTAAACTATCCGCGAGGTTGCTTCAACCTTATCGATAATAGCTTTGATAGCCAAGTCAATTGTGCTGCCTTCCTGATAGTCAGCCGTGGCTACAAGGGTAGCCCGTCCTTCACTGATAAGTTCCCCTGCCTTTTTCTTTGCACCATGTTTACCTGGGTTGTACACCGCTATCGAGTGTCCGCCTTGCTCCCTCACCAAACGCATACAGGGAATGTCAGTTTCACCGTCTCCAATGAAAACCATGTTTTCAAAGGGTACTGGGCGCTTCTCTTTAGGCACGAATTTATTAATAATGGAATTATCATGAACATCTAGACTGCCCTTGTTGATTCGAAATAGATACTGTGTTTTTGTCGTGTAGTTCACTGCTAAAGCAGGCCAGCAGGCTACGCCGTTGTGGTCGAACATAAATCCGGATGCATAAACTTTTTTAAATTCTTTGTAGATTGGAGTGCCCTCTACCATTTCACGGATACCCGAAGAAATGATGTAATGCTCCAACCTCACTCCTTTGTTTTTTGCATAGATGTTAATGCGCTTGAACCAATCTTTTACGCCAGGAAATAGCTCAATATGCGCCCCAAAGTTTTTGAAATCCGTTTTACGAACTGCAACCTTTTCCTTACGTGCTTCTTCGAGCATGGCATACATGTAGGCGAGTATCTGATCCATTTCATGTTGCTCTGCAAGATTGTTAACAGACTTCCAAAATTGCTTGGACAACATGTTAATGGCTGGAATGAAGTCATACTCCTGCATATTTCCTGGTGCAAGCGTACCGTCAAAATCGTAAGAAATTGCCATAGGGATAAATTTCTTTGCCATCGAATTACTCCTTGGTTGTTAGTGTGCTCACGCGCCACTGGCCGGTGAGCAGCCTCTGCATGAGGCCGCGTTTCTGCTCTTTCAATTTTTCAACATAAACACCGAGTATCGAAATTTCCTCACGTAGCACGTTCAAATAACGAGCAATCGCCACCTGTTTAGCGATATTTGGCAAAGGAGTGGTGATGGCTGCAAACTCGGTAAATGACACCGTCTCGCGCACGCTGCCTTGAGCGCTCTTCTTGATACGCCCCCTCGCTTCGTGAGAATCCAGCCAGTGCAGGAAATAATCGGAATTCACCTTCGTTTCATCCAGCCCAAACACTGCATACATCGGGCTCAACACTCCATCACCCCAGTCGTCCAAACGCGCGATGGAGCCGACGTTGATACGGGAAGGGTTGTAGGCGTATTGCCTGCGCTTCACTATTTTGTAGTTGGATAGATCGGCACTGGCGACGCGGCGCTCGAACTGGTCTTCCGGCAGAACGAAACCGCGCGAATTGGTAACGCTAAGTACACGAGCTTCGTTGCCACCGCGATTACGCTCGGACACTTCATGTGCGAAAGTACCTATATGGTTGCGCGGATGATGGCCTTGGCTGATGAGGCGGGAGAGTTCGTGGGTATAGCGTCGTTCTTTCGCAGCAATCAGCCGCTCGGTTTTCTCGATGGCTTGGTACCAAACACCCAAAAAATCTGCGATCCACGCTTGTTCACGTATTTGCGGCAAAAGCACTGGGATAGACTCGACAGTATGCTGGTTGATCTTTTTCATGCTCCCGCTTGAACCGGTCGCATGCTGACGAATAAATTTCACAGCACTGTCGCTCTTGAGGTATGTTTCCAGATAGTCTGGATTTACCTTCTCTCGATCTGGGCGAAATCGCATCATCAAGTCAGGGTAGGAGCAATTGTCTAGCCCACCTCGAAAGACGCCAATACGCCCCACTTTTTCAATCGTATTGGATCGACTAATGAGGAAGTCGCCAGGCTGAAGCATAAATTTATCCACGAGAGGCTCGTTGACTGGCGCAGGCTTTGCCCCAGCAAGATCAAGTCCGTACCCATTCAGGGCTGCGAGCCCAAGCACCCATTTTCCAGTTGGGGTGTCAGGACATACCGGCGAATATCCGTTTTGTGGAGAAACCTCTAACAGATTGCCGAGCGGAACAATATCGAAGCGGCGAGCTTTCATTTCTTTTTCCCCCGCCCCTTGCCTTCCAGCTTCGGCTGCTCGCGCTCCAGCAGCTTCAGTTTTTTCACCGTTTCTTCGAAATGCTGCTCCACCGGGCTGGCTTCGTTGATCCGGGCCTGCCGGTATTTTTCAAACTCGATCTCGGCTTTTTGCAGCGCCTGATCGTGGGACACGCTGCCAGGATGGCCGAGAACATCGCGTTCGGAGATGCGCAGGAATTCATCCAGTTTGGAAATCCAGTCCGTCATATACATGGGGCGGCGGTCGAGGGCGCGCAGTTCGGCGAATTCGAGATAGGCGTTGACGATGCGGTTGAGGGTTTGCAACTCGTTTTCGGCTAGGTAGTTCTTTGCGACAACAGCATCGGTCTTGCGCGGTTTGTCGCCCAGCCACGCGGTCATGCCCATGTTGACTTGCGCGGCATCCGCCCGCTTGTGCACGATCTCGGCGGCGGTGTGGCCATGCGTGGCCCAGTGCATCTTGTTCTGCACGGTGGCAAAAAAGAGTTGCGAAGCTTCCGCGCCCGGATCGTAGTCTATGCTGGTGGCGTAGATGTCGAGCACCTTGCGCCAGAAGATTTTTTCGCTCGACCGGATGTCACGGATGCGCGCCAGCAGCTCGTCGAAGTAGTTGCCGCTGCTGTCGCGTTTGAGCCGCTCGTCGTCCAGGGCAAAGCCCTTGATCAGGTATTCGCGCAGCCGTTGGGTGGCCCAAATGCGGAACTGAGTGCCGCGATGGGACTTGACCCGGTAGCCGACGGAAATGATGACGTCGAGGTTGTAATGGGCGACGTTGCGTTCGATCGAGCGGGCGCCCTCCTGTTGAACTGTTGCAAGATTTGCAACAGTTGATTCGGGTCTTAATTCGCCCTCTTCATACAGATTCTTGAGGTGCCGGGAAATGACCGATTTGTCGCGCTGAAACAGCTCTGATAGCTGCATCAACGACAGCCAGACGGTCTCGTTCGTCATGCGCACTTCCAGCCGGGCTTCGCCGTCCTCGGTGGTGTAGAGCAGAAATTCGCCGGCGCTCATTTCTTTTTCTCCACCTTTCTCTTGTCGCTTTCAAACTGCTTGATGCTCGCTTCCGGCGTCGGCAAGGCCTCCGGCATGGTGCCGCCCAGATCATCAATGGTCTGACGTACCTTCTTGCCGACTTCAAAGTGGGTCTGGTTGGCTTTCTGCTTGCCGTGCACTTCGTCGCGGCGCAGTTTCTCTTCCGTCTGCGTGGCGCGGAACAGGTTGGCAGCGAGTTCAGTACTCCCCATGTGGTCGAGTATCTTCTGGCTTTTCTTCAGGCCTTTGATGGTGTGAATATCCTTTGCGCCCTTGCCGCCATAGAGGCCTTTGTAGCCATGATCCTGGAAGATGGCATAGTCGATGGGCGTTTCCACACCGGCATCCTTGGCGGCAGCAGCGAGGTGTTTGTTATGCTCGGCTAGCTCGTTGCGGATGGCGAGGCGTTTGTCGTTTTCAGATAGTTTTGCGAAGGCTTCGTTATCGTTCAGCTCCTGCCGCCGCGTTTGCAGGGCAAAGTAGGTCTGGCCGTTGGCGATGACAGGTTTGGAGGGGTCGCCGTTCTGGACGATCAGGTAACAGGCGTAACGGGACAGCTGGTAGTCTTCGATTTCGCGCTTTGCACCGGAGCCGATATCGACCATTTTCGCCGTTTGGGAAAAATGGTCTTCGACCACATGGCCCGACTGTCGACAGGCCTCCATAGACTTCTCTATCACACGCTTGAACTTGTCCCAGGCGGCATATTCCAGGAGTGGCTGCAAATCACGCGCATTCCAATATGCATTGCCTTCGGCATCGAACTGACGGATACCCTCGAATGTTTCATGGTGTTGCTGGTCGATATGCTTGTCTGTCATACGCCCAACTCCTTGAGGTAGGTTTTCATCTTTACCCGTACTTCGGCCAGCTCGGCTTCCAGCTGCTCGATTTCCTTTTCTACGGCGGCGATATCGATTTCTTCTTCCTCTTCGAAGGTGTCCACATAGCGCGGGATGTTGAGGTTGAAGTCATTGCCGCGAATTTCTTCAAAGGCGGCGACATGGGCATATTTGTCGATGTTCTTGCGCGCCTTGCAGGCTTTGACGATTTTCGTTATTTGCTCTTCCAGCAAGACATTGTGGTTCTTGCCGGACTGGTAATCGCGGCTGGCGTCGATGAATACCACGTCGCGCCGCTTCTCGTTCGCGCCGCCTTTTTCGCGCGAGCGATCGAACAGCAGCACGGCTACCGGAATGGAGGTGGTGGGGAACAGGTTGGCAGGCAGGCCGATGACCGTATCCAGCAGGTTGTCTTCGATGAGTTTCTGGCGGATGCGGCCTTCGGCTCCGCCACGGAATAACACGCCATGCGGCGCCACGACCGCGACGCGCCCTTCTTTTTCCAGCGCGGCTTCGATCATGTGGCTGATAAAGGCATAGTCGCCTTTACTCTTGGGCGGCACGCCGCGCCAGTAGCGATTAAAGCGGTCATGTTCGGCTTCGGCTGCGCCCCACTTGTCCAGCGAGAACGGCGGGTTGGCGACCACGACATTGAATTTCATCAGCCGGTCATTTTCCACCAGTGCCGGACTCGTCAGGGTGTTGCACCATTCGATGCGCGCGCTATCCATGCCATGCAGAAACATGTTCATGCGCGCCAGCGCCCAGGTGCTGCCGTTCGATTCCATGCCGAACAGCGCGAAATCGCGCCCGCCAATTTCGCGGGCGGCTTCGACCAGCAAACCGCCGGAGCCGCAGGCCGGATCGCAAATGCGGTCGCCCGCTTTGGGCCTGACCAATTTCGACAGCAGCTCGGATACCTTATGCGGCGTGTAAAACTCACCCGCTTTTTTGCCAGCATCGGAAGCGAAACGCTCGATCAGGTAAATATAGGTGTTGCCGATCATGTCCTCGGAAACACGGCTGGGGCTCATGTTCAGTTGCGGTTTGTGAAAGTCTTCCAGAAGGTGTTTCAGGCGATTGTTGCGATCCTTGGTTTTGCCGAGATTGGCCTCGCTGTTGAAGTCGATATTGCGGAACACGCCTTCGAGTTTGGCCTTGTTCGCTTCTTCGATGGCGTCCAGAATGATGTTGATGAGTTCGCCGATATTCGGCTGGCTGCGGCGCTCGTACAGGCTGTAGAAGTCGGCCAGAAACCGGTCTTGTATCTTCTTTTTATCTTTCGGGTCTTTGAGTTCCACCATCGGCAGGACGAAGCGTTCGCGCTCCAGCCTGCGGCGGATGCGCACCTCGTTGTCGCCGTATTCTTTCTTGTACTTCGCGTAATGATCGCTCCACACATCCGAGATGTATTTAAGGAACAGCATCACCAGAATGTAGTCCTTGTACTGGGCCGGGTCCACGACGCCACGGAAGGTATCGCACGCGGCCCATGCGGCTGAGTTGACTTCGCTTTGCTTGATCTTGTCGGTCATAACGTGTGTCTCCGGTTAATTCGGTTTATTCCTGATTCAGTGCGGCAATTATTTTCTGGCTCAGTATGCGTTGGCGAGCCTCAGTGGCTGCGACCAGTTTTCTCCTGAGGTCGAGCTCTTGCGCGAGCAATGCGCCAAATTCGACGATGCGCTTTTGTTCTGGCAATGGCGGGACAGGGATTTGAATATTACCCAGAACATTGCGCTGCACGATGGGCGTCCCCGCACCTGTTCGTATCTGCCCGATCTGTGCCTGCATGGGCGGCTGATTCAGGCACCATGCAAGATAAGAGGAATCGACTATTGGCTTAACACGCAATATATAGAAAGTCGCCGACGCGATGGTTTTTTCCGGCACCGCTTCGATTACGGCTGCACAGTTGCGAACGCCGCGCGATACAAACAGCACATCGCCTTTGTGCACTCGGTAATTGTCAGGCGAGCCCGCTGGCGTCATTCTGAGTTCGTGTTCATCAATGTAGCGATAAGGTAGACATTCCGAAATGTGTTTGGCCATTACGACCTGATAGGCGCCCTCAGGCTCATGTTCCGCGCGAGCCTTGAGAGCGAATCCAGGAAGAACCTCGGCGCACTCCGCAACTTTTTTTATTTGTGCACGCATGGCTCTTTCCGTCTCCGTTAGCCGTTACACATCGGGTTGTACTGAGCCACCATATCCGACTCCTTCGTAAACCTTGCTGCCTCCGATGTTTCCAAATGAATGGCAATATGCGTTTTCCCGTTCCTATCGAAACACGGCTGCTTATGGTGATTATCGAAGCGTGTACTTAAGTCATCGGTTTGGCCGACATACTGTATTTGAAAATTCGGCGGGTTTTTTCTCAGCACAGTGTATATCGCCCCCAGTGGTTTGAATGAAGTACCCCACGGATAAATATCGAAGCTGTACATTTTTCCGGAAGCGCCTTGCAGTGTTACTGTTGTCTCTTTACTCATTTGTATCTCTCCAAAATATGGGTATGGCTTGGCGCCGAGAACCAACTTGAAGTACACTGTGCTTGCTGTAACAAGCGACTTTAGCTGGTTCGGGCTTTGCCTGCCCGGTTAAGGTCTTAAAAAGCCAGTGTTTGCGCACTGGCTTTTTTTCGCCCGCCGAAGAAATTTCAGCGGGACGAATGCTAATACTCCGCCAATTATCTGTCAATATAAATTTATCGACGAATAGCAATACTGTTAATTATATTATGCTGCTTACAAAAATACGCTTAATTATCAATATCTAGTATTCATGTAACATCTAAAACCAACTCTCAAATTAGCGCGCTGATTAACATCTAAAGCAACCGGGAGCGCAAGGATGTTGCAATATCAATAATAATGCCCATTGCAATCGCTGTGTAATTCAGGTGCATAGCCAACTGGAATTGCGCTGATAATGGCAATGGCACGAATAGGATATGATTGGCAATCTTTAAGGAGGGAACATCATGGGAAGCAAAGACAAGAAGAAAGAATCAAAGGGCAAGAAACCACAACCCAAGCCACAACCCGCAGGTAAATAATCCTAGGGATTCCACGGTTGGGCGGAATTCGGCCGCCCGTTGAAATCAGATTCAGTGCAGATTGATGATGCGCCAGCCATGCTGTTCGGCATGAGCGCGTAGCGTGTCATCCGGGTTCGCCGCAACCGGATGTTTCACCTTGGCCAGTAGCGGCAGATCATTAAGCGAATCGCTGTAGAACGTGCTGTCGGCGAAACTATCCAGCGCCCAGCCATGCGCAGCCAGCCAGCTTTCCAGGCACGCGATCTTGCCTTCGCGGAAGCACGGCATACTCGCCACATTCCCGGTAAATTCGCCGCCCCGGTGTTCCGGCTCGGTGGCGATCAGGTTTTCGATGCCGAATTCGCGCGCAATCGGCGCGGTGACGAAGCTATTGGTGGCGGTGATGATGACGCACACGTCGCCCGCCTTGCAGGCTTGCTCTATCTGTGCGAGATAGTCTTTGAATATCGCGTTATCAACCACGTTGCCCCGCCCCTTGATATTTCTATTTGCGCGCGAGTGTATCGTATGCGGTGGCATTGAAGGTAGCGGATTTCAAGGTAGCTGCAGCACAAATTCCATCAATTACACCATCAATTGAAACCGGCAAATTAGCCCTTCCCGCCCCTCGCACCCTCCCGCATAAGTCACCCGGAAATCGTGCCGGGAGCTTCCTGTCTGGTTAACTTTTCTGCAATTTATCCATACTTGACGAGCTTGCTCGTTAGCGGTTTGCCGACCATCTCCTGCTCTGGATCAACGACCCGGTCTCCTTGTGAATCACGGATACGCGTTACCAGTCCCATCCGGTTCATTAGCGCTATAAAGGGTTGGGGATCGAGCTCCTCCACGTTGACCATCTCGCCAACATCCCAGATTCCATTGGCGATCAGCATGGCCGCCGCCACGACAGGCACCCCGGCCGTGTAGGAAATAGCCTGACTGCCCACCTCTTCGAAGCACGTCTGGTGATCGCAGATGTTGTAGATCAGGATTTCCTGCGTTTGCCCATCCCTGTCTCCCTTGATCAGGTCACCAATATAAGTCTTACCGGTATAGTCGGGCGCCAACGAAGCGGGATCTGGCAGCACGGCCTTGACGACTTCGAGCGGTACCACCTCAACACCTCTGGCTGTCAGTACGGGTTGCTCTGACAAAAGTCCCAGCGTTTTCAAGACGGTAAAGACGTTGATGTAATGCTCGCTAAACCCCATCCAGAAACGGATGTTGGGTACATCCAGATTTTGCGACATGGAGTGAAGTTCGTCGTGTCCGGTCAGGTAGGTGGTGCTCTTGCCTATTATTGGCATGTCCCATTCCTTGCTGCGCTCGAATATTGCATTCGCTTTCCAGGCGCTGTTTTCCCAGGACCAGACGGTTGAGGTGAACTCGCGAAAGTTGATTTCCGGATCAAAGTTGGTCGCGAAATAACGTCCGTGGCTGCCGGCATTGATGTCGATAATGTCGATAGATTCAATGCTGTCGAAATAAGTGTCCATGGCATAGCGCGCGTAGGCATTGACCACGCCCGGATCAAAACCCACTCCCAGCACGGCTGTTACTCTGGCATTCTTGCAGGCTTGCCTCCGCTTCCATTCATAATTGGCGTACCAGGGCGGGGATTCGCACACCTTGGCCGGATCTTCGTGAATAGCGGTGTCCAGATAGGCGGCGCCGGTGTCGATGCAGGCCTGCAGCACCGACATATTCAGGAAGGGTGAGCCGACATTGATGACGATCTGGCTGCCGGTGGCGCGAATCAAAAACTTGGTGGCCTCAACATCCATGGCATCGAGCATATGGGCTTGTAATTGACCATTTCGCTGCATGCTGCCCTTGTCATGGATTGACTCGATAATGGCATGGCACTTGGCGAGTGTGCGTGAAGCAATGTGGATGTTGCCAAGCAGTGCATTGTTCTGGGCACATTTGTGCGCCACCACGCGAGACACACCACCCGCTCCGATAATAAGGACATTACGTTTCATTGAGTCATCCCTCTTTTACTTAAATTTGAAAATTAATTCTCAGGACAAGCTGCTAACGAATTCTTCAAAGGAAAACTCGCGCACTACCCGCACATTGCCATCGGTCTCCCTGATGGCAATGGCCGGCATGTGGATGCCGTTGAACCAGTTCTTCTTGACCATAGTATAAGCTCCGGCATCGCCAATCGAGATGCGATCCCCCACTTGCAGCGGCCGGTCAAAATGCGCTTCCCCGAAGATGTCGCCCGCCAAACAGGTCTTGCCGCAAATCTGGTAACGATGACCACCCTGGTTGTCGCCGATAGGCGCCGTCTCGCGGTAGATCAGCAGATCAAGCATGTGTGCTTCGGTGGAGCTGTCCACAATCGCCAGATGCTTGCCGTTGAAACCGACATCCAGCACGCTGACTTCCAGCGTGGTGGTGCGGTGCACGGTCGCTGCGCCGGGCTCGAGGTACACCTGCACGCCATAAGTTTCTGCAAAGCGGCGCAGACGTTCGCAAAAGGCATCCACAGGATAACCGGGTGTGGTGAAGCTGATGCCGCCACCAAGACTCACCCATTTCAACCTATGCAGAATCTCGCCATAACGCTGTTCAACCTCGGTGAGCAGCGCATCGAATCGCTCAAAATCTCCATTTTCGCAGTTGTTGTGAATCATCACGCCATCAAGACGATTGATGACCGACAGAATACGGGCCGGATCCGATTCACCCAAGCGGCTATAGGGTCGAGCCGGATCGGCCAGATCAAAACTGGCGCAACTGATTGCCGGATTCAGGCGCAAGCCCTTGGGTTTGCTGCCGGCAAAAGACTCAAAATGCTGCAACTGGCTGAGCGAGTTAAAGATGATCTTGTCACAATTGGCAACCACTTCCTCGATTTCATGATCGGCAAAGGCCACGCTATAGGCGTGCGTTTCGCCGCCAAATTTTTCGCGGCCCAGCTTGACTTCGTACAGAGACGAAGACGTAGTCCCGTCCATGTGCTGCCGCATCAGGTCGAATACCGACCAGGCGGCAAAGCACTTCAGGGCCAGCAATATTCTGGCGCCAGAGTATTCTCTGACTTGATCGATAACATGCAGATTACGCAGCAGGGCTGACTTATCGATCAGATAGTAGGGAGTAGGAATCATATGCAGCATCCGGTAGTAAACCCAGGGCTCGCCATGCTTGAACGCAGGCTGGCTGTAACCGCACTTTTTGGTCTGTCCAGCACGTTTGGCAGATGTTTCAAAATTGCCAGCGTCATCGCATCCGGCCCTATCGGCTTATTGCGATCAACAGATTGCGCTGGCACCACATCACCGTTGTTGTTGCCATTCCGGCAGCGCACTTTATTCTGAGCCAGCCGCAGATTATGGTTTATAAGCCATATGCAATCAAGTGCATGCCCGCGTGCATGGTTACAACACTGGCAAGCACCAACAAGCGTCTTGCCTTGACACATTTCGAGCACTATACTCAAAGCGTTTTCCAGAGACCGATTTGGTGTGCGTTGACACAGATCGGTACCCGTTCCTGAAACCCGATATCCATGACGCCATGACTAACCCTGAAAACTCCCTTACTCAAAAACAGATTACGCACTTTACGCAGCGGATCGATGCGCGCAAGAGCCTTTTGCTTGATGAAATCCGGGAGGTGCTCGCGCGTTCCAGCAACGAGTACTACGTCGATCTCATTGGCGGGGTGGGCGATTCCGGTGATGCGGCGGCAGCCTCCCTGCTTCGCGACATCACCCAGGCCGAGATCGTCCGCGACATAGGAGAGGTGCGTGACATCGTGGCGGCGGAGCAACGCATCGAGGCCGGACGCTATGGCCTGTGCATCGACTGCGGGGAAGCCATCCGCTACAAACGACTGGATGCGTATCCGACTGCCAAGCGCTGCATCACCTGTCAGATACGCCGCGAAAAACTACAGGCACCTTCACCCTACACGGGCCGATGACCCCAAGAAGGAATCTGCGCTATCCAACAACCACTGGAACACCGAGTTTCGGAAGAAATTCAGTGTTAATGAAGTAGCTACACTCGCGTCATAGCATCGTTGCACTACAGACCTGAATCCGCCATTTGCAATTGGATTCATTTATTCGTCGGTCATGCTTTTGTCAAACTTTTCGTTCGGCATGCCAAACAAACTCCTTAGCGATCCATGAATAACAGCAATGGGCAAACATATGATGCCTGCTATCAGCATTCCCAGTTCGTAAGACAATGAGCTGCCGTTGAATGGTTTGCCTTTACGCCTGGACAGAAATGCACTGTAGGGAATCCCGTACATATTGGCGGCAATCATAAACTGGGCAGCAGAAAGAATAATACGTGCCTGTTGTTCGCCGTATTCCTTGACCATGGAATCGTAAGCGTATTGCTTGGGATATCCTCTTGAGTCTGCAAAGTGCTGGGCAAACATGATGGCTTTTGCTTCTTCAGGCTTGATAAAAGCGTCTTCTCCACTCAAGAAGCTGACGATCTCTTCATTGCTCATGCCTTCACGCAAAGCCATTTTTGCATGCTGGTATGAGCAGGCGGCACAACCGTTGACTTCGGTGACTGCCAATTGCAGCCGTCTCACAAATTCTTTGCCCAGCAATTTGCTTTTGCTGTTTTCCATCATCTTTGCCACCGCGCCGGGGAGGAAAACAAACGCGCGATACATTTCCCAAAAACTGAATTTGCGCTTGAACTCAATTTGTGAGCTGATTGATTCCGGCAGATCCATGTCCGTTTTCATTTAGCTCCCTCTTCGAACACATTCGCCGGGCGACGCCAACGTCATTGCCAGCCAAAGCGCCGGATGTAGTAGCGCTTCATCAGCGAGGTCAGCACCGTGTAGCCGAACACGATGCCAACGAGCCACACGAAGTAGAGCCAGGGCAGCGCCTGTAGCTTGAAGTAGCCGGCCAGCGGTCCCATCGGCAAAAACACGCCGATCGCCATGATGAGTAGCGTCATACCCAGCAGTGGCCACGCGGCCCGGCTCTCGATAAAGGCGACTTTAGGGGTGCGGATGATGTGCACGATCAGCGTCTGCGTCAGCAGCCCAACGACGAACCAGCCCGATTGGAATAGCGCCTGATCTTCGACGGTGTTGGCCTGGAATACGTACCACATCACGGCAAACGTGGCGATGTCGAAGATCGAACTGAGCGGCCCGAAGAACAGCATGAAGCGCCCGATCCCTTCGGGATTCCAAGTCAGCGGCTGGCTGACCAGCTCCGCATCGACGTTGTCGAACGGGATCGCAATTTGGGAAATGTCGTACAGCAGATTCTGCACCAGCAGTTGCAGCGGCAACATCGGCAGAAACGGCAGCGCGATGCTGGCGATCACCACGGAGAACACGTTGCCAAAATTGGAGCTGGCCGTCATACGAATGTACTTCAGCATGTTGCTGAAGGTCCTGCGGCCCTCGATCACGCCCTGCTCGAGCACCATCAGGCTGCGCTCCATAAGGATGATGTCGGCCGCCTCCTTGGCGATGTCCACCCCGCCATCGACTGAAATGCCGATATCGGCGGCTCGCAGCGCGGGGGCGTCGTTGATGCCGTCACCCATGAAGCCGACAATGTGGCCATTGCCGCGCAGGCTGCGCACGATGCGCTCCTTGTTGAGCGGTGACAGCTTGGCAAAGATCGTGTTATGTTCGACCGCCTCATTCAGCGTCGCGTCGTCCATGGCGTCGATCTGCGTCCCTAGTACCATGCCGTCGACCGCCAGCCCGACCTGGCGGCACACCTCCGCCGTGACCAGTTCGTTATCGCCGGTGAGTACCTTGACGACGACACCATGAGCCGCCAGCGCCGCGAGCGCCGGTGCAGTCGACTCCTTGGGCGGATCGAGGAACGCAATGTAACCCATCAGTGTCAGGCCCGACTCGTCGGCTTTTGAGTACACGGTCTGCTCCGGTGGCAGCTCTTTCATCGCCACCGCGACCACGCGCAAACCATCCTCATTCAACTCGCGGGTGACGTCTTGCAGCCGTTCCCGTCGCTCGGCGTCGAGCGGATAGATCTGGCCGTCCTGGTGCACATGGGTGCAGATGTCGAACATCTCTTCCACCGCACCCTTGCAGATCAGCTCGTGGTGATGCTCGCGCTCCGACACCACGACCGACATGCGACGCCGCTCGAAGTCGAACGGGATCTCGTCGATCTTCCGGTAGTTGCGAATAATATCCAGCTCGGTTTTCAGGTCGACATGTTCGAGCACCGCACGGTCGAGCAGGTTTTTAAGTCCAGTCTGGAAGTAACTGTTGAGATAGGCGAAACCCAGCACCTCATCCGACTCCTGGCCGACCACGTCGGTGTGACGGGCCAGCGCAATCTTGTCCTGAGTCAGCGTGCCGGTCTTATCGGTGCACAGCAGGTTCATGGCGCCGAAGCTCTGGATCGCGTCGAGTCGCTTGACGATCACTTTCTGGCGCGACAGCATCACGGCGCCACGCGCCAGCGTGGAGGTGACGATCATCGGCAGCATTTCGGGAGTCAGCCCGACGGCGACCGACAGGGCGAACAAAAACGCTTCGCCCCAATCGCCCTTGGTGAAGCCGTTGATGAACAGCACCAGCGGCACCATGACCAGCGCGAAGCGGATCAGCAGCCAACTGACCTTGTTGACGCCGACCTGAAACGCGTTGGCTTCGGCCTCGTCGGCCACGCGCGTGACGCGCGTGGCCAGGGTACCGAAATAGGTATCGTTGCCGGTGGTCAGCACCACCACGCTGGCGGCACCCGAAATAACGTTAGTGCCCATGAACACCAGGTTGGCCATGTCCAGCGCGGACTCGGAGTCGGACTTCGCAGCCGTAAACTTCTCCACCGGCAACGATTCCCCGGTCATGGCCGACTGGCTGACAAACATGTCGGTCGCCGTCATGACACGGCAATCCGCCGGGATCATGTCACCCGCCGACAGCACCACAATGTCGCCGGGAACCAGTTGCTTGATCGGGATCTCGATCGGCGCCCCGATCGCACGGCCGGCCTCGCCTCCGGCTGCGTCGGTGCCCCGATCGACGCGTCGCCTCACCCCGGTCGTGTTGCTGACCTGCTCCTTGAGCGCCTGTGCGGCCCGGTTGGAGCGTCGCTCCTGAACAAACCGCATCAAGGTCGCCAGCAACACCATGCTGACGATCACGACAGTTGCCTGTATATCGTGGGTGAGATACGACACCACCGCCAGCAAGGTGAGCAGCAGATTGAACGGGTTGTTGTAGCTCACCCAAAGATGCTGCCACCATCGCATGGGTCTTTCGTGTTCAACCTCGTTGAGCCCGTGCTGCTCACGCAAAGCATCGGCTTCCATATCACTGAGCCCGTGCACCGACGTGCCCAACTGCTCGAGCACGCCCGGCAGATCGCTGCGTGCCTGGTCAACCAGGCGGCGATTCAGACTGCCGGAAACCCGTTCGGCTCGCCGACCGCCCGGCAGCGACTCGAGGACGGCCTGGCGTCGAAACAGACTCCTGTTTCGGTGCAATGCCAGGTAGCGGCCGAAGTATTGGCTAAAGATATTCATGGGTTCGTGCTCCGTTGTCAGTCAATCACGTATCAGAGGTGGCCCCGGTTGATTGGGAAGAAATTTTGTGGCGGCAAGGAATGGCACGAGGCCTTATTTGCGCAGTCTGACTTGACCGGCTAGTCTTTAGATTTTGCATAGGTGACACGCTCCGTGTGGATACCAACATGGAAGCCAAGGCATTGCCTCATGTTTTACTCGCTCCCAATCGTGCTTGAGCAATAGCGAAACCCGTTCAGAAAACTTGGACAGTTTCACTTCCAGGATATCGCGATTTTTTAGCGCGGCAATAACCACAAGAACATCTTTGCCCTCTTGGCAAAATGGGCTAAAGCTAAGCGAGAACTTCAACTGCAGCTCATTGAGCCTTGCCGAATTATAAGCAACAGTCTGGAAATTGAGTGCTTTCCAGTATGGCGAACTCACACTTTCGGCCCGTTTCCGACCCGAGCTGCCAAGCGTTGAGACTTCCGCTTTGCTTGCGGTCGCGAACCTTACAAGAACCCTCGGCAACTACCACTTTGATAATAGATGGAGCCACCGCACCACATCCTCAGCCATCCTCTCCCTAACGCATCCGAACAAGGGGCTGCTCCCTCGATATCACGCCCTATTACACAAGGCGGTTCCAGCAGGATTCCTCAGCCGGCCGACGACTATGTGCAGCAGCACCTGAGTCCGGGCGGACACGGCAGGGCGTCACCTGAAACGAGAGAGAGCATCCTTGACAGCACTGCCGATAGCTAGCCAAGCCGACTCTATCCCGCTACGCATATCTTCCCAGGCGCCTTCGCTGGCAGTACGCAGTTCCTCCAGCTTCTGCCCTGCTGCGGCATGCTTTGCCCTGAGATTTTCGACCTGAGTCCGATAGGTAATTTTTGTATCCGCTTCAGCCGCTTCAACCTTGGCGGCCAGCTTGTCTATATCGGCGTTCCACTCGTCCAGCTTGGACTTCATTTTCTGCACATACACATCTCTGTTGCTCATTTTGTTCTCCTTTTTCCGGTTATAGCTGCTCGGCGCATACTCCCCACAAATCGTAACAAAGTACTGAGCTCTTCGTACGAAGTGCTGTCATCGACCCTTAACGGGCTGAAGAATTCATTCTTAGAAACTTCCCCCTTGAACCATTACAGGGCATTACTGTTACTCAATAGCTGTCGATGAAATCAGCTTGGTTTTCGACTTCATCAATGAGCCAACAACGAAAGACACGGTAAAAGCAAATGTGGTGTAGACCATCACACCAATAGTGCTATTTGGCAAAATTTCGTGGTTCCATAATGAATCAGGAAAGGACATCAAGATTACGAAATTCATGAAAAACACGAGAGTTGTTGTACCAAGAATTGAAGCAAAGACACTCCCAACCAGCTTCACTGTACCAATGTCCAATGTCCAGTCGCATTGCCAGCGCAACGACAACCAAATTAATGCAAAGGTTAATACAGAATATGGCGTGGCCAGAACCAGGTAAAAGTGAAAATCTTCAAATATCATGAAATCACTCCTGAAGTGATGAATTATCGCTGAGGCAATCTAGCAGAAACCGAATTGACTAACAATATGCTGATCCACTTACCTCTGACTCTTCCTCGGCCTTATGTGGAGCGCTACATAAGGCCAAACAGCGGTCGCAGAAAGGTCACGAAGAGCAATGGTCATAACTTCAATTGTTTTCCAGAACGTAGTCACGGCCTAGTCACAATTTAGTCACGAATTGGTCACGGCAGAAAATTGGGGGGTTGATAACCGTAGGTCACTTGACCATAAGTCTGAAATGGCGCGCTCGGCGGGAGTCGAACCCACGACCCTCGGCTTCGGAAACCGATACTCTATCCAGCTGAGCTACGAGCGCGTATTTGAAAAGGCACAGAAACTACTATTTGAACCGACGGTCATTTTATCCCACCCCGCCCTTATGATCATATGCTGCGGGAACCGACACGCTATCCGATTGAGCTACAGGCGTATTTCGTGAAGGCGCGCAGCATAGCGTTTTTTGTCTGTGTAGTCCAACGCTCCGGCATCTCGCAGCGATACTGCGAATAATGTTATCTTACCGCTATCCCGATGTGAGGTTGTCGCCATGCTCTTCTCTAATCCGAGCACCGAAGAAATCCGCCAGTTGTTGCGTGAGGTGCGCACCATTGCGGTGGTCGGCCTGTCACCGAACGAATCACGGCCCAGTTTCAGCGTGGCGCGCGGGTTGCAGAGCAAGGGCTATCGCATCATCCCGGTGCGGCCGCTGGTCGATGAGATACTGGGCGAGAGAGCCTACCCGGACCTGGAAAGCCTGTTTATGCTGCCGGACATTGTGGGTGTGTTTCGGGCACCCGGGCACGTGCCCGCCATCGTGGACAGTTGCATCAGGCTCGGCATCAAGCGCCTGTGGTTGCAAGACGGCGTAATGCATGAAGAAGCGGCGCAGCGCGCGCAGGCAGCGGGAATCACGGTGGTGATGAATCGCTGCATGTGGCGTGACTGCGTGCAACTGTGCGGTACCCGTGCATGAGGAAGAAAACGCGCTGCGGCTGGTGCGGTGATGATCCGCTGTATTGCCGCTATCACGATAGCGAATGGGGCGTGCCGCTGCATGACGATCAAGCCTTGTTCGAATTCCTTATTCTTGAAGGCACGCAGGCCGGGCTGAGCTGGATCACCATCCTGCGCAAACGTGAAAATTATCGCAATGCTTTCGATAATTTCGATGCGGCGTGCATTGCCCGCTACGGAGCAAGTAAAATAGAATCGTTACTGCAGGATCCGGGGATCGTGCGCAACCGGCTGAAAGTGCAGGCAACAGTGACTAATGCGCAGAAGTTTCTTGACGTGCAAAACGAGTTTGGCAGTTTCGATGCTTTCATCTGGCGTTTTGTCGATGGCAGGCCGAGACACAACGCGTGGTGCAGCCTCGCCGAAGTTCCTTCCAATACAGCGGAATCGGAATCGATGAGCAAGGAACTGAAACAGCGCGGCTTCAAGTTTGTCGGCAGCACCATCTGCTACGCCCTGATGCAGGCAACCGGCATGGTGAACGACCATACGACAGACTGCTTCAGATATAAGGAGCTACTGGGATGATTTTGAAATTTACCAAGATGCACGGTGCGGGTAATGATTTTGTCGTAATCGACGGCGTACGCCAGCACGTCAATTTATCACCCGAGCAATTGCGCCTATTGGCCGACCGCCATTTTGGCGTGGGCTGCGACCAGATATTGCTGGTGGAAAAGCCCCAGCATAAGCAAGCCGATTTTCGCTACCGCATCTTCAATGCCGACGGCGGTGAGGTTGAGCAATGCGGCAACGGCGCGCGTTGTTTCGTGCGCTTTGTGCATGACCAGAAACTCACACACAAGCGTGAGATCGTGGTGGAGACCGTGAGCGGCCTGATTGTGCCGCACCTTGAAGACGATGGCCGCGTGACCGTCAATATGGGTGCGCCGGTGTTTGACCCGGAGCGCATTCCGTTCGCGGGGCAAGGCGCGGTGAGCGAGCCGCTGGAGGTGGCGGGCGAAATGCTGGAAATCAGCGCGCTATCGATGGGCAACCCGCACGCGGTGCAGGTTGTGGCAGATGTCGAGCACGCGCCGGTGGAAAGACTGGGGCCGCTGATCGAACATCACCCGCGCTTTCCCAGGCATGTCAATGCCGGATTCGTGCAGATCATGGATCGCAGCCACATCCGCTTGCGGGTGTACGAACGCGGTTCGGGTGAGACACTGTCGTGCGGTACCGGCGCTTGCGCGGCGGTCGTGGCAGGCATCCGCCGCGACCTGCTGGACAGCCCGGTGAGTGTTGCCACGCGCGGCGGTCTGCTCTCCATCACATGGAACGGCGTCGGCTTACCCGTATTTTTGACCGGCCCGGCAATTTCCGTTTTTGAAGGTGAAATAAGCGTATAGGGAGTAACAATGAGAGCCGAAGACGTCGCACAATATTTGCAGGACAACCCGCAATTTTTTGAGGGCCATACCGACCTGCTGACTCAGATCAATCTGCCGCACCCGCATGGCGGGCGCACCATCTCGCTCTCCGAACGGCAACTGGTTGCGTTGCGCGAGAAAAATAAGGAACTGGAAAAAAAACTCCACAAACTGATCGAATTCGCCGGGGAGAATGACGCGCTGCAGCACAAGGTACATGAGTTTGTGACCGCGCTGTTTGCCGCGCGTGATCTGATCACTCTGCAGGAGATGATTCCGCATCTGTTGCGGGAAATATTCTCCGTGCCACATACGGTATTGCATCTGTGGCAGATCACGCCACCCAGCGCCGAAGTGCTGGCTTTTGCCGATGCGCTGTCGCAGCCGGTGTGTCTGCATCAGGCCACGCACGACACCGCCAACTGGTTTGGCGAGGCCGGCAAGCAACTGCACTCTTTTGCTTATCTGCCGCTGCATGCCGGCAGCGAAACCATCGGTCTGCTGGTGCTGGCCAGCGAGGACAAACAACGCTTCTACCCGGAAATGGGCACGGTGTTCCTGCAGCGCATCGGCGAGGCGGTGAGTGCCGCACTGCACCCGCATGTTGCGCAATGACCGAAGCAGCCACACTTGATCAGACCTATCTGGATGGTTATCTGGCATGGCTGCGCCACGAGAAACAATACTCCGAACTGACCGCCGAAAACTATGCGCGCGACCTGCGCCATCTGTTTGAACTGGCTGCCGATACGCCACTCGCCAACCTTAAAATTCACCACATCCGCCGCTTCATCGCGCAGTTGCACAGTAAAGGTTTGGGTGGCCGTTCGCTGGCGCGCATGTTGTCGGCATGGCGCGGCTTCTTCACCTACCTGATACGCGACCACGGCTTGACCGACAACCCCTGCACCGGGTTGCGCGCACCCAAGTCACCGAAGAATCTGCCGCAAGCACTATCGCCGGACGAGGCGGCGCGGCTGGTCGAACTGTCTGCCGACACGCCGGAGGCGACCCGCGACAAGGCGATGTTCGAGCTGTTTTATTCCTCCGGACTGCGCCTCGCCGAACTGGTCGGCCTCGATCCGGCACAACTCGAGATGAATAGCGGAGAAGTGCGCGTCACCGGCAAGGGCAGCAAAACACGCATCGTGCCGCTCGGGAGTCACGCCATCACCGCGTTACGGGCATGGCTGGCAGTGCGCGGCGAGCTTGCGAAAACGGATGAAACCGCGCTATTCGTCGGCGCACGCGGCAGCCGCATCACGCCGCGCGTAGTGCAATTGCGCATGAAACAATGGGGCATCAGGCAGGGTATCACCAGTAACGTGCATCCGCATCTGCTGCGCCACTCATTCGCCACGCATGTACTGCAATCTTCCGGCGACCTGCGCGCGGTGCAGGAAATGCTCGGCCACGCCAGCATCTCCACCACACAGGTTTATACCCACCTTGATTTCCAGTATCTCAGCAAAATTTACGATGCGGCACATCCGCGCGCCAGGAGAAAGCCGTGACCCGTGTTGAGGTGTGATGCGCTTCAGTGCATGAGAATTTTGAGCTCTTTTTTAACGCTGTATCGGCAAACATAGCGTTGCACTAACGCAAATTCACCAGCGGCTTGAATCCCAATATCTCCGTTAAACTATCCGCACTGCCGCGTGCTTCGTTCTGGCTTGCATACGGGCCAAGGTGAACGCGGGTAAGGCCATCTTTGACAAACAGGTTGAGTTGTTTGCCGATATCCCCCAGTTTGGTGCGCATCTGTGCCATGAAATTTTCTGCGGCTTCCTGTGATTTGAATGCCCCCAGTTGCAGATACACATTGCTACCGGCGGCCACATCGTTATCAGCGGCAACTGTTTTTGGCGGAATATCCGCAGGCGGCAGCGGTGTGCTGGTAACTTGCTGCGCTGCAGTGACCGGCGCGATCACGGCATTGCCGGCAAGGCTTTCCACTTCGACTTCCCCGCTGCCATTACCGATGATGCCAAGCTTGTGCGCGGCAGTGTAGGAAAGGTCAATCACACGCTCATGCAGAAACGGGCCACGGTCGTTGACACGCACTATCACGGATTTTTGCGTGGCGGTATTGGTGACGCGCACATAACTGGGAATGGGCAGGGTTGGATGCGCGGCAGTCATGCCGTACATGTCATACACCTCACCGCTGGAAGTGCGCTGGCCGTGAAATTTCTTGCCATACCATGAGGCGATGCCGCGCTCTTTGTAGTTGCCTGTGGCGGTTAGCGGCGTGTAGGTTTTGCCCAGCGCGACATAGGGGCGATTGGCATAGCGGTGCAGTGGCTCGTTGTGCGGTACGGCATCAGGAATTTCGTCGAGATTGGCCGGTGCATCCGCGCCCGGGCCGTCACCGGCAAGATAGCCCCCACCCGATGCGACAGCGGCGCCAACCGCACGCGCCTCGACCGGTGCGGGGGTGTCGCGCACTTCCACCTTGCGTTGCGGCGTACTGCCGCATGCGGCAAGCGTCAGTGCTGCCAGAGTCAAAATTGCATATGCCGATACTGCGGGTTGCCTGTTCATGCGGTCTCCTTAATACCCAGTCACCTGGCTACCGTGTTTTGGTGGCCTGGTGGAATGGCTAGTTGTTTTATCAGGTTTTGATAAGTTTCTTGTGCGTCTCAATGCTCATCAGCATACCAAAACCCAGCAGCAGGGTCAGCATCGATGTGCCGCCATAGCTCACCAGCGGCAACGGTACACCCACCACCGGCAGGATGCCGCTGACCATGCCCATATTGACGAACGCATAGGTGGCAAAGGTCAGCGTGATGGAGCCTGCCATCAGGCGGGTGAAATAGGTCGAGGCATTCGCGGTGATAATGAAGCCGCGCGCGATCACGAAAAAGTACAGTGACAACAGAATCAGATTGCCAATCAATCCGAATTCTTCCGAATACACCGCAAAAATGAAGTCGGTGGTACGTTCCGGCAGAAAATCGAGATGGGCTTGTGTGCCTTTCAGGTAGCCTTTACCAAGCAGCCCACCGGAACCCACCGCAATGGTCGCCTGAATGGTGTGGTAACCCTTGCCCAACGCGTCTTGCGAGGGATCAAGCAGCATCAGGATGCGCAGCCGTTGGTAATCATGCAGCATCGACCACGTCAATGGCGCGCTGACGAGCACCGCAACGAGTAATCCTCCCATCACGCGCCAGCTCAGCCCGGCCAAAAACAGTACATAAAAACCGCTGGCGGAAATGAGTATCGCCGTTCCCAGATCGGGCTGGCGCATAATCAAAGCGACCGGCATGAGCAACAATAGGGCCGCAATAAAATAATTTTTCAGTGTGAGCGTAGCTTCATGTTTTTCGAAATACCAGGCCATCATCAACGGCACGCCGATTTTCATCAGTTCGGACGGCTGGAGAGTGGTGACGCCCAGATCCAGCCAGCGCCGCGCACCGTGACTGATTTCACCGAACAGTGCCACGCTGATCAGCAATGCCATACCCAGCAAATAAACTGGCACGGCGGTACGCATCAGATAATGCAACGGCAGGTTGGCCACCAGCCACATACAGGTTAACGCCACCGCAATATTCAGCATCTGGCTCAGCGGTAGCCCCCAGTCTGTATTGTCCGCGCTGTATAGCACCAGCAGGCTGACCAGCAACAGCAGGCAGATACCGAGCAGCAGCGGCCGGTCGAGATGGGCGATAAAGCGCAACCACAACTGGCGTCTAGTCATGTTCCTCATCCTCCTCACCGGCTATGGTCTGCAATGGTTGCGGCACTTTGCCGAGCAGATAATAATCCAACACCTTGCGTGCAATCGGTGCTGCGGTGCTGCTGCCGTGCCCGCCATTCTCCACCAGCACTACCAGCGCGATTCTGGGTTGTTCGGCAGGTGCAAAAGCCATAAACCAGGCATGATCGCGATGGCGCTCCAGCACCTGGTCTTCGATATATTTTTCACCCTGTTTGATACCGATTACCTGTGCCGTACCGGTCTTGCCGGCGATATGATAGGACGCGCCTGCGGCGGCCCGCACAGCCGTCCCACCCGGTTGCGTGACCGCAACCATTGCTTTTCTGACCAGATCAAGATGTGCCGGCTCAATCCTGAGATCAAATTCCGGATTATCCGTCATTAAATGGCTTTCATTGTTGAGTGAGCTGCGTACTTCCTTGACCAAATGCGGCCTGAAACCCTTGCCATTATTCGCCAGTAGTGCGGTGGCAACTGCCAACTGCAACGGCGTAACCAAATTGTAGCCCTGTCCGATTCCTACCGAAACGGTATCGCCCACATACCATTGCTGCTGGTAGCGCCGCATCTTCCATGCCTGCGAAGGCAACAACCCGGAGGTTTCACCTTCCAGATCAATACCGGTTTTTTTGCCAAATCCAAAGCGCGACAGATAATTGGATATTCTGTCTATACCCAAATCGGTGGCCAATCCGTAATAGTAGGTATCACAGGACACCACGATCGATTTGAACATATCCACACTTCCATGGCCGTCCTTCTTCCAGTCGCGGTATTGATGACTGCTGCCGGGCAGTGTGAAATAGCCCGGGTCGTTGATGGTCTGACCGGGTGCACGTTCACCATAATGCAGTCCGGCCAGCGCCATGAATGGCTTGATGGTTGAGCCCGGCGGGTATTGTCCGCGCAGCGCACGATTGTTGAGCGGCGTATCGGGTGAATTATTCAACTCGTCCCAGCTCTGGGTATCGATGCCGTCGACAAACAGGCTGGGGTCATAGCCCGGTTTGCTGACGAAGGCCAGCACTTCACCATTATTCGGGTCGATTGCCACCAGTGCACCACGGTAGTTACCGAACGACTGGAAGGCGATCTCCTGCAGTTTGGCATCAATGCTCAATACCAGTGTGTTGCCGGAGACCGGCGGGGTACGCGACAATCTGCGTATTGCCCGGCCGACCGAATCCACTTCGACCTGCTCCACACCGGTGGTGCCGTGCAGCACGCTTTCATAACTTTGCTCCAGACCGGTTTTGCCGATGTAATCCGAGCCGCGATAATTGGCGGCCAGATCGTTTTCCTCGAGTTGTGCCACATCACTCTGGTTGATGCGCCCGACATAGCCGAGCAGATGAGCTGTTATCTCGCCATAAGGGTATTCCCGGAATAACCGTGCCTTGATTTCCACACCGGGAAAACGATATTGCTGCGCGGCAAAGCGTGCGACTTCCTCATCGGAAAGCCGGTTGCGGATCACCAGAGTCTCGAAATTACGCCGCTCGGCAAGCAGCTTCTTGAAGCGTTTGCGATCTTTCGGGGTTATTTCGACCAGCGTGGATAATTCATTGATGGTGGCTTCCAGATCGGTTGTCTTGTTCGGGGTGATCTCCAGCGTATAGCCGGAATAATTGTGCGCCAGCACCGCGCCGTTGCGGCCAAGTATCAGGCCGCGATTGGGAACGATGGGGACCACCGAGATGCGGTTGCTTTCCGCCAGCGTCTGATAATAGTCGTGGCGCACCACTTGCAGATAGGTAAAACGTGCCAGCAGAATTGCCAGTAATACCAATACCAAACCGATGCTGATCACCAGCCGTAACTGGAAGTAATACATTTCACGCTGATGGTTTTTTAATTCGACTTGCCTGTTCATGTGCGCTCACGTTCCGTGCGCATCTGCCGCACCGCCTGGAACATGATGCTGAGCGGCGTCCACAACAGCGTGGAAGTCAGACTACCGAGAAAATATGCCCACACCACATAACCATTCACCTGCCAGTGCACCAGCGCATACACCGCGTAAGTCAGCACCAGAATGCCAAATACATGGGTAGTCTGCTGACGCAGATTAAACATCTGCAAACGGCGATGCAATACCACGCCACCAAATGCGAGCAAGGTGTAGGCCAGAGCATGCTGGCCGAACAGGCTGGCGTCGGCCACGTCGGCAAGGATTCCCACTGCCCACGACCAGCCGACACCAACACGCAGCGGTTTATGCGTGCACCAATACAACATGACTACCGCAACAAAATCCGGGCGCAGCATCAACCAGATGCCTTCCCAGGGTAATCCGTTCAGGAACAGCGCAGCCAGCACGCTCAATACGATAAAAGTATTGCTGACTGGACGCTGAATTTCCTGGTTGGCAGGGGCGAAATAGGGCATCAGGGCACCTCTGGTTTCTCTTTTTTTGCCCTGCCACCCTTGTTAATTTTTGCCGCCACGGGCAGCTCTGCCGGGCGCTCGGGCAACTGGGTCAAGCCAGATAAAATCAGCAAATGGTGATGACTGTTAACACCGGCCAACGGCAAACAAATGACGCGTGCAAATGGATAGGCTGCATCCCGTTCGATTTTTTCCACCCTGGCGACCGGAATGCCCGGTGGGTAGATGCCGTCGATACCCGAAGTGACCAAAATATCGTCGTCCTGGATATCGGAGCTGACCGGCATGTAGCGCAGCGACAGCCGGCTGGTATCGCCGGCACCAAACACAATGGTGCGCAGCCCGTTGCGCAACACTTGCACCGGTACGGCATGATCTTCTTCGGTGATCAGGGTAACTTCGGCAAGCCAGGGATAAACACGGGTAATCTGGCCGACGATACCGATATCGTCCATGACCACCTGCCCGGCTTGCACATTATCGCTCTCGCCCTTATTAATGAGTATTCTGCGCTTGAATACATCGCGTTCGGCATACACAATCTCTGCCAGTTGAGCGGTAAATTTACCACGTTGTGTCAACGCCAGCAAATTGCGTAATTGGTTGTTTTCTTGCTGTAAAGCCTGAAATTGCAATAGCTGTGTGGCATCACGCTGATGCCGCTGTTGCAGCAATTCGTTCTCGTCCACCAGTCTGTGTTGCGTGACAAAAAAGCTGCTGGCCTGCCGCCACACTATGCTCGGCATGGTTGCCAATTGCTGTATCGGTGCAACCAATACGGACAATGTGCTGCGTGTGGTTTCCAGGTAGCGGTAGCGCGAATCAACAAACAGCAACAACAGGGAAAGCACTGCGAAGAACACCAGCCGTGCCGCGGGACTGGGGCCGCGATTAAAAAACTGGAATGATTGTGTGTTGTCTATCAACGACGTTCCATCGCGACTTTGTGAACGGGGATTGTATTCTTGTGCTGCTACTCGGTAGTAAAGATATTCGAAGATTTATCCATGCTGTCGAGGGCCAGACCCGAACCGCGCACCACGCAAGTCAGCGGGTCATCGGCAATCAATACCGGCAAACCGGTTTCTTCCATCAGCAAGCGATCCAGATCGCGCAACAGCGCGCCGCCACCGGTAAGCACCATGCCCTTGTTGGCAATATCCGCGCCAAGTTCGGGCGGGGTATGCTCCAATGCCGTCTTCACCGCACTGACAATGCTGTTGAGCGGATCGGTCAACGCTTCAAGAATTTCATTGCTGGAAATGGTGAAACTGCGCGGCACGCCTTCGGCAAGGTTGCGCCCCTTCACTTCCATTTCGCGTACTTCGCTGCCGGGAAAAGCCGAACCGATGGTTTTCTTGATTTGCTCGGCAGTGGTCTCGCCGATCAGCATGCCGTAATTGCGGCGGATATAGTTGATGATCGACTCGTCGAACTTGTCGCCGCCGACGCGTACCGAGCCGGAATAAACGGTGCCACCCAGCGAGATCACGCCGACCTCGGTGGTACCACCGCCGATGTCCACCACCATCGAACCGGTCGCCTCTTCCACCGGCAAACCGGCACCGATTGCCGCTGCCATCGGCTCCTCGATCAGTTCCACACGACGCGCACCCGCGCCAACCGCCGACTCGCGAATCGCACGGCGTTCCACTTGCGTGGAACCGCACGGCACACAAATCACGATACGCGGGCTGGGGCTGAAAATGCCGGCCTTATAAACTTTGCGAATGAATTGTTTGAGCATCTGTTCGGTGACGGTAAAGTCGGCAATCACGCCGTCCTTCATCGGGCGGATCGCGGTGATGTTGCCCGGCGTGCGCCCCAGCATCTGCTTGGCGGCCAGACCGACCTGCTGGATTACCTTCTTGCCGTTCGGCCCGCCTTCCTGGCGGATAGCCACCACGGAAGGTTCATCCAGCACGATACCCTGCCCGCGTACCCAGATAAGTGTATTGGCGGTGCCGAGATCGATCGCCAGATCATTGGTAAAATAGCCGTTCAAAAATCCAAACATAATTCAATCCTGATAGTCAAAGAGGTGTGTCAGCAAACCCCTTTATGATACCCTATTAGCCTTGTTTCCATAATTCTTTTACCATGTCTCTGAACAATACGGATGTCCGGAAAATCGCCCGCTTGGCGCGGCTGGCGATGAGTGAAACAGAAATCGAAACCGCGCGCGCGCAACTATCCGGAATTTTCGAACTGATTGCCGAAATGCAGGCGGTCGACACGACCGCCATCGAGCCGATGTCGCACGCCCAGGATGTATCGCAGCGGCTGCGCGAGGACAGAGTCACTGAAACAAACCAGCGTAAGGCGTTCCAGACCATCGCCCCGCAAACCGAAGCGGGTTTGTATCTGGTTCCGCAAGTCATCGAGTAAGCCGCATGTTTAACGCTTCCCTCCACCAACTTGGCGCCGCCCTGCGCGACAGGAAAATCTCCAGCGTCGAACTGACGCAGCTCTATCTCGACCGTATCGCCAGGCTCAACCCCGAACTCAACGCCTATATCACGCTGAATGCGGAAAAAAGCCTGACGCAGGCGCGCACTGCCGATCAACGTCTGGCAAAAGATGATGCCACCGGCCTGACCGGAATCCCCATCGCGCAGAAGGATATTTTCTGCGCCAAAGGCTGGCTCACCACCTGCGGCTCAAAGATGTTGCACAATTTCGTGTCGCCCTACGACGCGCATGTCATCGCACAATTCAACGATGCCGGTGCGGTGAACCTCGGCAAAACCAACATGGACGAATTTGCGATGGGTTCGTCAAACGAGACTTCGCACTACGGATCGGTGCAGAATCCGTGGGACAAAATGCGCGTGCCCGGCGGCAGTTCCGGCGGCTCGGCGGCGGCGGTTGCGGCGCGCCTGTGCGCGGCCGCCACCGGCACCGATACCGGCGGATCGATCCGCCAGCCTGCCGCACTGTGCGGCATCTCCGGCTTGAAACCCACCTACGGAGTATGCTCGCGCTACGGCATGATCGCGTTTGCTTCCAGCCTCGATCAAGCCGGGCCGATGGCACGCAGCGCGGAAGATCTCGCATTAATGATGAACGTAATGGCCGGCTTCGATGAGCGCGACTCGACCTCGTTGCAACGCGACACAGAAGACTACGCGCGCGATTTGGCAAAACCGCTGAACGGCCTGCGCATCGGTCTGCCCAAAGAGTTCTTTGCCGAAGGCTTAAGCGGCGATGTTGCACAGGCAGTCGAAGCGGCCATCACCGAATACAAAAAAATGGGTGCGACCGTCGCCGAGGTCAGCCTGCCGAATTCCAGGCTGTCCGTGCCGGTGTATTACGTGCTGGCCCCGGCAGAAGCCTCCAGCAACCTGTCGCGCTTCGATGGGGTGCGCTACGGCTACCGCGCACCGGACTACGGCGACCTGACCGACATGTATGAGAAAACCCGCGCACAGGGCTTCGGCGCGGAAGTGAAGCGCCGTATCATGATTGGCACCTACGTGCTGAGTCACGGCTACTACGATGCCTATTACCTGCAGGCGCAGAAGATCCGTCGCCTGATCGCGCAGGATTTCGTCGAGGCATTCAGGCACTGCGACGTCATCATGGGACCGACTGCACCATCCACCGCATTCAGGCTTGGCGAGAAAGGCGACGATCCGGTACAGATGTATCTGTCCGACATCTACACCATCGCGGTGAACCTGGCCGGACTGCCCGGCATGTCCATCCCGTGCGGCTTTGGCGCAAATAATATGCCGGTCGGTCTGCAGATTATCGGCAACTATTTCGACGAGGCGCGCATGCTGAATGCCGCGCACCAATACCAACTGGCGACCGACTGGCACAGTCGCGCGCCGCAAGGGCTGTAAGGAAATCACATGACCTGGGAAATCGTCATCGGGCTGGAAGTGCACGCACAACTCTCGACCAGCAGCAAGATATTCTGCGGTGCCTCGACCGCGTACGGCGCAGAACCGAACACGCAGGCCGACGCGGTGAGCTTGGCACTGCCCGGTGTGCTGCCGGTGCTGAACAAAGGCGCGGTGGAACGTGCCATTAAATTCGGGCTCGCCACCGGCGCGTGCATCGCGCCACGCTCGGTATTTGCACGCAAGAATTATTTCTACCCAGATTTGCCCAAGGGTTACCAGATCAGCCAGTTTGACTTGCCGGTGGTCGGTAACGGCCAGCTTGTCATCCAGGTGCCTGCGCAGGGCAACAGTTCTGCCTATGAAAAAGTGGTGCGCCTCACCCGTGCCCATCTCGAAGAGGATGCTGGCAAATCGCTGCACGAAGATTTCCACGGCATGACCGGCATCGACCTGAATCGTGCCGGAACACCACTGCTGGAAATCGTTTCGGAGCCGGATATGCGTTCCGCCGCCGAAGCCGTGGCCTATGCCAAAACGCTGCACACGCTGGTGCGCTGGATCGGTATCTGCGACGGCAATATGCAGGAAGGCTCGTTCCGCTGTGACGCCAACGTATCGGTACGCCGCCCCGGTACTGAATTGGGCACGCGCCGCGAGATCAAGAATCTTAACTCGTTCCGTTTTCTCGAACAGGCGATCAACTATGAGGCGCAATGGCAGATCGATACGCTGGAGAACGGTGGGGCTATCCGGCAGGCGACCGTGCTGTTCGACCCGGATAAGGGTGAGACACGCATGATGCGCACCAAGGAAGACGCGCATGATTACCGCTATTTCCCCGACCCGGATCTGCTGCCGCTGGAAATTTCACCGGAGTGGATAGATGAAATACGCGCCACACTGCCGGAATTGCCGCAGACCAAGCAGGCTCACTATGAAAACGACCTCGGGCTGTCTGCTTATGATGCCAGCCTGCTCACTGCCTCGCGCGAAATGGCAGGCTTCTTCGAAGCGACACTGGCCGAAACACCAGGCCAAGCCAAGCTCTGCGCCAACTGGCTCATTGGCGAAGTCAGTGCGCAACTGAACCGTGACGGACTGGAAATAGCGCAATGCCCGATCACGCCGCAACAACTGGGCAGTATGCTCAAACGCATCGCTGATAACACTATCTCCAACTCCGGTGCGAAGGAAGTGTTCCGTTCTCTGTGGAACACTCAGACACCTCACATACCAAGTGGAGGTATAGCAGTAGGTGGTAGTGCTGATGTTTGTGTTGGAAGTGTCGACGAAATCATCGAAGCGAAAGGCTTAAAGCAAGTCTCCGACGCGGGTGCCATCGAAAAAATCGTCGATGAGATCATCGCCGCCAACGCCGATAAGGTCGCCGAATATCGCAGCGGCAAGGACAAGCTGTTCGGTTTTTTCGTCGGCCTCGCGATGAAGGCCAGCAAGGGCAAGGCCAATCCGGCGCAACTCAACGATATATTGAAGCGCAAGCTTAACGGATAAGGAGTTCGGTATGCATCCAGAGGAAAAACACGCAGCATTTTCGTTTCGTGACAGGGGCGCATCATGCTGATCCAGCTTGGCATCATCGGAATGCTGGCGGCAATGTTGCCGCTGGCAATCGTCTGGGTGTCGGATAATCCCGATAAATATCGCAAGCTGGTGTGGGTCACTCTGTTTCTGACGTTTGACCTGATCATGTTCGGCGCATTTACCCGCCTGACTGATTCCGGCCTCGGTTGCCCGGACTGGCCGGGTTGTTACGGGCATGCCGACCCGCTGCGGGCGCACGCGCACATCAGCGCCGCCGAAGCCGCAATGCCGACCGGCCCGGTGACGGTCATGAAGGCATGGGTCGAAATGATCCATCGCTATCTGGCCATGGCTATCGGCGTGCTGATCATCTCACTGATGGTCATCGCATGGCGCAAGTGGCGGCAATCGGGACGCAAGGAAACCCGGTTTTCACCGATGCTCTCGACATTCCTGTTTGCCTTTGTTTGCTTGCAGGGCGCCTTCGGCGCATGGACGGTCACGATGAAACTGCAACCGGTCATCGTGACCACTCACCTGTTGCTGGGCATCACATTACTGGCGCTATTAACCTGGCTCGGCGCGCGCCAGACCGATCATCCGCCGATATCGCCGTCGGCCATTACACTACGTCTGCCGGCGGTATTGGCCATGGCGCTGCTGACGCTCCAGATCGCGCTCGGCGGCTGGGTCAGCAGCAATTACGCAGCGCTGGCCTGCACGGATTTCCCGCTCTGTCAGGGCATGCTGTTGCCTCCGATGGATTTCACCCACGGGTTTACGTTGTGGCGTAATCTGGGTATGACCGCCGGTGGCGAGTATCTGCCTTTCGCGGCATTAACCGCTATCCATTGGACGCACCGTGTGTTTGCTTTTGTCGTGATCGCACTGGTTGCCTGGGTGGCGCTAAAAGCCCGAAAAATCGACGGGCTGCGCAAGACCGCGCGCTGGCTGGGAATCATGATCGCGTTCCAGTTTGTCACCGGTGTACTAACCGTTTTTCTGGACTTTCCTCTGGTGCTGGCGGTCATCCACAATGGCGGCGCGGCACTGCTCGTGCTGCTACTGACCATGCTGAACTATAAAATCAGGATTGCGGTTAAGGCTGCTTGAACAGCAAGCCCGGCAGTTTGTTCAGATCATCGAGTACAGCCGTTGCACCCGCAAAATTCTGATTGAAAGTATAGCGGTTGGGGGTGACAAAAGTCCTGATGCCTGCCGCGAGGCTGGCACGCAAACCGTTTTCCGAATCCTCCAGTGCAATACAGTCTGCAGCCGACAGATCCATTTTTTTCAGCACCCAAAAATAAATATCCGGTGCGGGTTTTTTGTGCGGCACGATATCGCCGCAGCCGATGGCTTCGAAGATGCGTTCGCCATCGGCACCGAAACTCTGTTGCAAAAGTGTGGCCACATTTTCCGGGCTGGTTGTGGTCGCAATGGCAAGGCGAGTGCCGCGCCGTCTGGCATGGTCAATCAGTTTTTCGATACCGGGGCGCAGCGGGATTAGACCTTCGCGCAACATCGTATTGTAGTGACGGGTCTTTGCCGCATGCAGATGATTCACAAATCCGTCGTAATCGGCAGGCTTGCTGAAACCGGACAAAAAACTCTCGATAAAATATTTGATGCGTTCCTTGCCGCCGGTCACCTTGAGCAGTTTTTCGTATAACTCGACATTCCAATTCCAGTCGAGGTCATTTTCTGCAAATGCCCTGTTGAATGATTGCCGGTGACCGTCCTCGGTGTCCGCGAGCGTGCCATCCACGTCGAAGATGATAGCTTTGATCGTCATGAGAAATAAATGGTTAAAGCGCTAAGCTAGCGCATCCCCGGGAACTTCCCCGCCATGCCGCGCATCAGCTTGGCCATGCCGCCGCCCTTGCCGAGCATTTTCATCATTTTCTGGGTTTGCTCGAACTGGTTGAGCAACTGGTTGACATGCATCACTTGCACGCCCGCACCGGTGGCAATACGGCGTTTGCGCGAGGCCTTGATGAGTTCCGGTTTGCTGCGTTCCTGCGGCGTCATTGAATTGATGATGCCTTCGGTGCGGTTGATCTGTTTGTCATCCACCTTCGAGCTTGCCGCCGCCTGGCTGAGTTGTGCGGGAAGCTTATCCATCAGCGCCGACATGCCGCCCATCTTGCGCATCTGCACAATCTGCATCTTGAAGTCATTGAGGTCGAAGCCCTGCCCACTCTTGACTTTTTTGGCGAGTTTTTCGGCCTCGGCATGGTCGACCCCGCGCTGCGCTTCTTCGAGTAGCGACAGCACATCGCCCATGCCGAGCACACGTGAAGCCATGCGCTCGGGATGAAAGGCTTCGAGGCCACTGGGTTTTTCGCTTACACCGACAAACTTGATTGGCTTGCCGGTGATCTGGCGCACCGACAGCGCCGCGCCGCCGCGTGCATCGCCATCCAGTTTGGTGAGAATAATGCCGGTCAGCGGCAGTACATCGCCAAATACCTTGGCGGTGTTTACCGCATCCTGGCCGGTCATCGCATCGACCACGAACAGCGTCTCAATCGGTTTGAGCGCGGCGTGCAATTGCTGGATTTCAGCCATCATCGCTGCGTCGATAGCAAGGCGTCCTGCGGTGTCGACAATCAGTACGTCATGATAATGACGACGCGCATAATCCAGCGCAGCCAGTGCGATGTCCTGCGGCTTCTGGCTAATATCCGAGGCGAAGAAATCAATCTCGAGTTGTTGCGCCAGCACGCGCAATTGCTCGATTGCGGCGGGACGATACACGTCGCAACTGACCAGCAATACTTTCTTTTTCTGCTGATCGCGCAGCAGTTTTGCCAATTTGCCGCTGGTGGTAGTTTTGCCCGCGCCCTGCAAACCGGCCATCAGGATTACGGCGGGCGGCGTAACGGCAAGGTTGAGCGCGTCGTTGTGCTCACCCATCAGTTTGGTGAGTTCGCGATGCACTACGCCGATCAGGGCTTGCCCCGGATTCAGATTGCCGATGACCTCATGGCCGAGCGCGGCCTGTTTGACCTGGGCGATGAAATCCTTGACAACCGGCAACGCGACATCGGCCTCGAGTAGCGCCATGCGCACTTCGCGCAGGGTGTCCTGGATGTTGCTTTCGGTGAGGCGTGCCTGACCGCGCAGTGTTTTGATGACCCCGGAAAGGCGGTTGGTAAGGTTGTCCAACATATGGGTATGTTATTGCGTATGGTGTAGAATTGGTGAAGTCTAAAACATCCTGACAAAAAATGTCCAACGTTCTCCTCGCGCTGATTGCTTTTGCCGCCTATGGCGTGCTGGCCGCCTATTTCTGGCGGGCGCAGGCACGCGATGAAGGAGATGCGCTGAGCCGTGGAACGATAGGGCATCTGGTGTTGATCCCGCTGGTTCTGCACGGCTATCTGCTTATTCAGGATATGTTTGCCGGCGGCGGGTTCAACCTGAGCACGGCTAATGCGCTGTCGCTGATTATCTGGCTAACCCTGCTGATATATTGGCTGGCACGCTTCTTTTATCCCATCGGCGGGCTGCAGGCGTTGGTGCTGCCTCTGGCATCAGTGGCGGTGTTGTTGCCGGAACTGTTTCCGTCTGCGCACCAATTGGAGAATACCGGCTTGTTTGCCTTCAAGGCGCACCTCGCCGCCGCGATGCTGGCCTACAGCCTGTTTACCATCGCCACGCTGCACGCGGTGCTGATCTCGCAGGTGGAAAAGCGCCTGCATCATGCCGCGTTGCCACGCATTCTGCAAAGCCTGCCGCCGTTGCTGACCATGGAAAACCTGCTGTTCCGCATGATCGGCACCGGCTTCGTGCTGCTGACGCTGACGCTGGCATCGGGTTTGATATTTTCCGAGGAAATATTCGGCAAGGCATGGCAGTTTAATCACAAGGCATTATTCGGCTTTGTCTCGTGGGGAGTATTCGCCGTGCTGCTGTGGGGCCACCACTTCTACGGCTGGCGCGGGCGTGTTGCAGTGCGCTGGACGGTGAGCGGCTTTGTGTTTTTGCTGCTGGCTTATCTGGGTACCAGGTTCGTTCTGGAAGTGCTGTTGCACAGATAAAATCTGTTGATTTTCTACAGGTTGCCAGAAACACCCCAAATGTCGTAGAATTCGCGCCCTTTCGCTGGGCTAATTAATTTAGGTAGATTTTATATGGTAATCATTCGTCTTTCCCGTGGCGGCTCCAAGAACCGTCCGTTCTACAACGTTGTTGTGGCCGATTCGCGCAATCGCCGCGACGGCCGCTTTATCGAGCGTGTCGGTTTTTACAACCCGATTGCGCCGGAAAGCCAGGAAGCATTGCGTTTGCAATTGGAGCGGATCAGCCATTGGCAAAGCAAGGGCGCACAATTGAGCGATGCCGTTGCCAAGCTGGTCAAGCGTGTCGGGGCTGCGGCAGCTTGATTTAAAAAGTGCCGCCGCACCAACCTGACGAAATAACTCCCATGGTAATCATGGGACGTGTGGCAGCAGCCCACGGCATTCGTGGCCTGGTCAAAATTCAGCCGTTCACGGAATATCTCGACAGCCTGCTGGATTACCAGACATGGTGGCTGGGTCACGAGCAAGGCCCGTGGCATGAAATAGAAGCACAACAGTGCGAGATGCATGGCAAAACTCTGGTGGCGCAGTTGCCGGATTGTCCAGATCGCAATGCGGCGGAAAAACTCAAAGGTTTGCTGATTGCCGTTCCGCGCAGCAGCCTGCCGAAGCAGGGTGATGATGAATATTACTGGTCGGATTTGATCGGCCTCACGGTGGTTAATGAAGCATATGTGCCGCTCGGAATTGTAGCGAATGTGCTGGAAACCGGTGCAAATGACGTGTTATGCGTACGGGGCGAAAACGGTGAAATTCTGATTCCGTTTGTAGCCTCAGCCATCAAGCAGGTGGATATGCACAACAAGACCATCCGGGTGGATTGGGCTTTGGATTATTAAGCGGATTACCTGAGATGATTTTTGATGTCATCACATTATTCCCGCAAATGTTCGATGCGCTGACGCAATACGGCATCACGCGGCGCGCGGCAGAGCATGGCAGTTATGAATTAAGGACGTGGAACCCGCGCGATTTCACGACGGACAACTACCGCACCATCGACGACCGCACTTACGGCGGTGGCCCGGGAATGGTAATGCTGGCGGAGCCGCTGGCTGGCGCGATCAATGCAGCCAGGCAGCGACAGGCAGCCAGCGGAGTAAAGAAGAGCCGTGTGGTGTACCTGTCACCGCAGGGAAAATTACTCACCCATTCAGTAGTCAAGGAATTGGTGGCGCAGCCGGATGAAGGCTTGATCCTGCTGGCGGGACGTTACGAAGGTGTAGACGAGCGCCTGATTCGCCAGTATGTGGATGAAGAAATCTCCATCGGTAACTATGTATTGTCCGGTGGCGAGTTGGCGGCGATGGTGTTGATGGATAGTCTGGTACGGCAACTGCCCGGTGTATTGGGCGATGCCGAATCGGCAGAGCAGGATTCATTCGTGCAGGGCTTGTTGGATTACCCGCACTACACCCGCCCGGAAGTGTTTAATGGTGAAGCCGTGCCCCCGGTGCTGCTGTCCGGCAATCATGCCGAGATACAGCGTTGGCGGCTTCAGCAGTCGTTGGGCAGGACGTGGTTGCGCAGGCCGGATTTACTGGCCGAACGCAATTTAACAAAAGAGGAGTCTCGGCTTCTGGCTCAGTTCCAGAAGGAACAAGACCCATATAACAAGGAGCAATAAAGTGAATCTGATCGAAACATTGGAACAAGAAGAAATCGCGCGTCTGGACAAGACCATTCCCGTCTTTGCACCCGGCGACACAGTGGTTGTTAGCGTGAACGTGGTCGAAGGCGAGCGCAAGCGCGTTCAGGCTTTTGAGGGTGTGGTGATCGCCAAACGTAACCGTGGTTTGAATTCCGCATTCATCGTGCGCAAAATTTCCTCTGGTGAGGGTGTTGAACGTACCTTCCAGACCTACTCGCCAGTCATTGCAGGCATCGAAGTGAAGCGCAGAGGTGATGTGCGTCGCGCCAAGCTATACTATCTGCGTGACCGCTCCGGTAAATCCGCACGTATTAAGGAAAAGCTGCCTACACGTAAAATAAAAGCAGTGGCTGCGTAAGCTCTCTGCATGTTTCGGAACACGGGAGGCTTTGCCTCCCGTTTTTGTTTGTGCGCTATCATTGCTCCATGGGCTATCAGGCAAAACTCTCTACCCCGTTCGGCGTGCTGGGCATCCGTTGCAGCGAGGATATGCTGACCGGTATCGATTTTTTGCCCGCTACGGAACCGTCGCAACATCCGGCTAATGCGCTGGCAGAGCGGGTGTATATACAATTGCAGCATTACCTGGAAAACCCCGATGCGGCGTTTTCCGTGCCGCTCGATTTGCATGGTACGCCGCACCAGCGCAAAGTCTGGCAAGCCATGCTGGACATCCCGCGCGGGCAGACGCGCAGCTATGGCGAGTTGGCCGCCGAACTGAAATCCTGCGCGCAGGCGGTCGGCCAGGCATGTGGCGCCAATCCGATTCCCGTCATCATTCCCTGTCACCGCATAGTCGGAAAAGCCGGGTTGGGCGGCTTTTCCGGCCACACCAGTGGCGCTCCACTGGACATCAAGCGCTGGCTGCTGGCGCATGAAGGAGTGTTGTGAAATCCGCTCATCCTGCGAGGCTTGGCTCCGTTCATGGTGAACTTATCGAACTATGAGCGGCTCTTCGACAAGCTCAGGACAAACTGCCATTTGCTTCTGAAAGCACATGACCAACATCGACCTCCTCGACGAATTCTGCGACAACCTGTGGCTGGAGGACGGCCTGTCGCGCAACACACTGGACAGCTACCGGCGCGACCTGCACAAATTCGCCGCGTGGCTGGAGCAGCAACGCGGGCTATCCATCCTGCAAGCCACGCACGCCGACATTCAGGGTTTCCTCGCGCATCTGGTCACCGCACAGAAAGCCAAGCCGAGCAGCACCGGACGCGCCATCTCCAGCCTCAAGCGGCTGTTCCGCTACCTGCTACGACAGGGCAAAATTTCCACCGACCCAACACAGCAAATTGACACACCCAAGCTGCCGCGCAACCTGCCCAAGAGCCTCACCGAGCAGGATGTCGAACAACTGCTCGACGCGCCGGACGCCCAGACGCCGCTCGGCCTGCGCGACCGCACCATGTTCGAGGTGCTGTACGCCACCGGTCTGCGCGTGTCGGAACTGGTGACGCTGCGTATCACGCAGGTGAGCATGGATATGGGTGTCGTGCGCGTGATGGGCAAGGGCAGCAAGGAGCGGCTCGTGCCGCTCGGCGAAGAGGCGCTCGACTGGCTGCGCCGCTACCTTGCGGAAGGGCGCGTGGTATTGCTTTCCGGCAAGATGAGCGACGCGCTGTTCGTTACTGCGCGCGGCGCAGGTATGACGCGGCAGATGTTCTGGTACCTCATCAAGAAGCACGCCCAACACGGCGGACTGCACAAACCGCTATCGCCGCACACCCTGCGCCACGCCTTCGCCACCCACCTGCTCAACCACGGCGCGGACTTGCGCGTGGTGCAGATGCTATTGGGTCATGCGGATATTTCCACCACACAGATTTATACGCATGTGGCGCGGGAGCGGCTGAAGAAGCTACACGCGCAGCATCATCCGAGAGGATAGAGCGTCAATAAGCCTGTTCTGAAAGACCGAAGAGTGAAGCGCATTACGGCTTCGTCTAATGCGCCCTACGCTGACTAAGTGTCTTCTCCAGGGCTAGACAAACGCTCGCCTAACGTCACGAGCAATTCCTGTTCCTTGGGTGTCATCGCGCGAAAATTTCGCAACAACGCCTGTTCGGCAAAGTTGTATTCCGGTGCCGCAATCGGGAGCTTTTCACCTTCTGCCAGCGCAACGAGCTGGTACATCTTCATATCAAAAACGTAAGCCAGCGATTCCAGTAGCTGGGTGCTTGGCCCATGCTTCCCTGTTTCGATTCGCGAAATATTTGCGGCAGTTATTTTGGCTCGATACGCAAGTTCATCTTGCGTCCAATGTCGCGCAAGCCTAAGGTTTTTGATTGTTTTGCCTAAATTCATAGGCTTGGAGTTTATGACCTATGCGACTAGGCAGAAATATATAGACCGAAAGATATATGGTTTAAATATTACGCTCAGAGTAATATCGTGCAGCGTGATTTACGAACACCGTAATTTATGCGGCTTTTTTAACCGATACGAAAGGGAGCAAAATGAAAAAGGTAATGACGGGTATATGTGTTGCAGCGGCGATAACGATGGTTTCCAGTACTGTGCTGGCGGACGATAGTGGCTTTTATGTTTTGGGGGCAGTAGGACAAACTCGCGTTAACTACGACAAGGCTGGTGCGGATACGGCTCTAACAAACGCTGGTGTAACTGGCTTGGTGTCGACTACCAGCAACAACCCAACAGCTTACAGACTTCAGGCAGGCTATCAATTCCACCCGAATTGGGCTATTGAGAGTGGCTACGTGGATTTGGGAAAAATCTCCTACTCGGCAACAGGTGTCGTCGGTGTTACGCCTGGAACTGCAAACGAAACAGATAAGGCAGAGGCTTGGAATGTCAGTGCTGTTGGAATATTGCCATTCGGTAATTCATTCTCTGCACTCGGCAAACTTGGCATCGCATCCGTCAGGAGTGCGGCGAATGCGACCGTGACCCTTACTGGTGTCGGTACTGCAACTTTAGGACAGAGCAAGACAAAAACTAACGCAACATATGGCCTCGGGCTAAAGTATGACCTGACCAAAAACGTCTCTGTGCGCGGTGATTACGATAACTACGACACAGGTGTAACGGGTGCGGGCAATATTGGAGTTTGGAGTTTAGGCGTTGCTTATAAATTCTAAGATTGCGATTTGGTGGTATTTGAAGAACAAGAGAACCCGCCACTGGCGGGCTCTTGCTTATTAAGATGCGCAATAACAAATGTATAGCAAACGAACGTGGTGCATGGAATGCACCCTACGTTTTTTGGTTTTCCTTTCCCCGTGCGCCGCCGAGTAGCGCAGGCTAGTCAGGCGGTTTCGGTGATGACTGATGAAGCTACTAGCCGTCTGACCAAACCAGTAAACGACGCTGGGTTAATCATGAAATCAAAGGTTCGGATTACTTTTTCAGCCTGCTTCGCCAATAGTTAGAGCGCCTTCTTTGATGCGCCACAGCAACGATTACAATTTTGTCTGGCTCAATAGAATAGAGAACGTTGTAAGAAAAATGGCGCAGCACTTTTTTGCGAATACTGAGCCGGACAATTTGGGCTGCAAGCGGGAATTCGACTATATCGGTAACTGTCTTGTGCACTTCTACAACAAATGCCATGCCAATGCCGGGGGCTTCACTTTCGTAGTAACGGGCAGCCTCTCTAAATTCTTCGTCGGCCTCTGGCAGAAACTCGGTTTTCAAGACAGTTCTGAAATGGCTCGACGAAATACGTGTTCAGCGGGAATACCTTGCGTTCTGCCCGAGCGAAAATCATCAAGACGGCGTTCTGCTTCATCCAACCATAATCGTTCAAGCTCGGATGGCAACGGCTCATCAAGACTAAGAAGAAGTTTTCCCGCGAGCCGGGCACGATCTTCCAAATCGAGTTGCATGGTAGCTTCTGAAATCTCCTCGATGTTTTTTAACATGGCCACATCCTCCATTGCACTGCGTTAAGTTGTGAAAAATAGTAGCACCCATGGGTGACAACAGCCTGCCGCGCATCTGGCTGCGGCTAGCACCCCTTGAATTTTTTAGCAGTGCATTTTTTGGCTAACTTCTGCGCCTGATCAACCTGTTCAGCAGTCATGGATTTTGCCAACGCATCGCGATCTACGATGAATTCCTTCCTGGCTTCACCGCTGGCATTAGCAATCGCAATGCTGATCCACATGTATCCCTTGACATTATCCTTCGGGACACCCTTCCCGCTGGCATGCATCCACCCAAGGTAGAATTGGGCCAAGGGATGGCCCTGCTCCGAGGCCAGCTGATACCACTTTTTTGCCTCGTTATTATCCCGTTCAACACCTCTTCCGGCACGATACATCATGCCGAGAACATATTGTGCATCCGCGTTGCCATTTTCTGCCAGAGGCCTGTACAGCTTTACGGCTTGCGCATAATCACCCGTATCGTAAACACGGGTTGCATCCGCAAAAGCATCAGCCATTGCCAGCCCGGTCAATGCAAAAAAACACATCCCTACCAACAATCCATTTATTAGAAATTTACGCATTTTTATTAGCCCGTTAAAAATCGACACTAAACTCCGAGGACAGGGGGCACCCCCCTGCCCCGCTATCAATATACCAAATTATCCGAAAAACCTCATATGGGGCACAGCGCAATGTCACCTGATCCGCTCACGCTCAATACTGATCCCCACCATCTTATTCCCCCGTATCGCATGCAGCTTGGCCACACTGACCTTGACCCACGGCGCCTTGAAGTCGTTGAGCAGCATCTGTGCGATGTGTTCGGCAAGTGCTTCGAGCAGATTGAAGTGGCGGCTGGCGAGCGCGCTCTGGATGTCGCGTACGATGTCGGCATAATCAAGCGCATCCTTGATGTCGTCGGTTTCGCAAGCATGGCTGTCAGGCAGGGCGATTTCCAGGTCGACTTGCAGGGTTTGCGGCACGCGCTTTTCCCATTCGTAAACGCCGATGAGGGTTTCGACTTTGAGTTCGCGCAGAAAGATGATGTCCATTGTGGTTTCTTGTCGGAGAATGAAGCGAATTCTATGCGATGCCGACAAGGTTGGGAAATTCCACCGGCATTATTCAGCCAGTACTCTATCCGCGTGACAGCTTCATACCGGCAATGCGGCAGCTGCACCTGGCGTAAAAAGGCCCGTCTTTCAAAAAAGCAGTGGTTCCTGATCCCTGAGAATCAAAATTTCACGCCGTAGGAAATACCCAGCGAGTTCTGGTACATGTGCAGCTCTTCAGTGCCACCCATGTTGAAATAAGCGACGTTTGGCACCCCTGTGGTTTTATTCTTCATTGCGTGCATATAGGAAACGTTGATCTCTGATGCCCTGTCGACGGCATAAGTTATGCCCGCGGTGAGGTGATCCTGTACCACGCCTGGTGCGATGATATTGAAGGTCGTGTCACGCGCCTGGATCGGATTATCGGAGTGGTCAAAGCCTGCACTGACCGTCAGGTAATCGTTGTATTGATGCATGACTCCGATCTTGAACACGTTAACGTTGGACCAGCCGAAACCGATGCCTGTACTACCGCCCAAACAGCCTGTTCCCGGGCAACCAGGTTGGGTGCTCGGATTGGCAACGGAGGGAATGTCGCCGTAATTGATGCGCTGGTAATCTGCCGCGATGGTTGTGCTGTCAGTGGCCTTCAGCGCAATACCCAAATTGAAATTTTCAGGAATGTCGAAGCCGCCTTGTTCGGCAAACAGGCCGCGATACTTGTCAAACTTGCCCATCTTCATCTTGGTCGAATAAGCAGCACCCAATGTTACGGAATCTGACATCTTGCCCTGCCAGCCGAAACGTATCCCCCAGCCGGTAGAGGAATCGTAGCCGTTATCAGTTAAGTTGGCCGGGTCGGATGAGATCGGAGCAAAAGCTCCCAGACCGTTTGCGCCGAAGCGTTGGTAGCCAATTAACGGTGAGATGCCGATGGAATTGGTTTCATTCAATTTGTAGGCCAGTGTCGGAGCAACGATCAACTGCTCGAGATTCATACCCAGCTTGGAAGGTATGCACAACGGGTTGGTCGGTGTCGCTCCACAACCACCGGGGCCGGCAACCGAGTTGGCTTGGGTATAAGAGGTGTTCATACCGCCGTTGCCGTAAACGGTCACACCCAATGACATGACTGGGCTCATCATGTGGTTGTAACCGAACTCGGGAACAAAGAAGTTATCGTTGGTACTTTCCTCGGTAAAATCAGCAAAACTACCTGTGCGGCTCGCGCCGCGTTTCGGGCTAAACCAGTCAATGCCAACATCCAGACGGTCGCCAACCCACACCATGCTGGCCGGGTTATTGGCTCCGCCCATGGCGTCGATGGCCATCGCGGTTGCCGCGCCACCCATACCCTTGGCTTTCATGCCATAACCATGCGAAAAGTATCCGTTGGTGGCATTTGCCAACGGCGATGCCAGTATGCCGGCGGCGAATATCGAAACAACCAGCTTCTTTGTCTTCATGTGATTCTTCCTGATTAGTTGGTGAAGCAACTTACTGTTGTTGCCATCACACGATTGAAACAACATGCAGTCCTAAACAAACAGGCAGATGTCGGAATCTCCGGCGAATCCCATAAACGTCGCCGCACCGCCGTATTCGATGTTGTCGATGAATTCGCTCTTATCGAACTCGAACAAATCAACGGTCATCTGGCAAGCGACAAATTTCACATCGACTTCCAGGCATAGATCGCGCAATTCCTGCAACGAAGCCACTCCATGTTTTTTGAGCTTCTGCTTCATCATCATGGTCGCCATGGATTCCATCCCGGGCAGCATCTGCACCATCACCGGCATCGGCACGGGCATCGGCATGGCCGGATTGGCCAGCGGGCTGATCATCACACTGGACAAATCCTTGCGCAATAGTTGCAACCCGTAGAAGGTAAAGAACACCTGTACCTCGTAGTCCAGCGCGGCGGCGGTCGATGCCAGAATGAACGGAGGGTATGCCATGTCCAGCGTTCCCTTGGAAGCGATAATCGCCATTTTCTTGGTAGTCATATTTTTTCCTTTGGTGATTGACCTGAAACGCCCGGGTTATTTCTTCTGCACGTAGAAAATGTATTCGCCATTCTCTTCGACTGCCGACAACAGTGGGTTGCCGGTTTGTTCGGTAAAAGCAGCTATGTCATTTAACGAGCCGATGTCGGTCGAAATGATTTTAAGCACCTGGCCGGAATCCATGCCAGTGAGTGACTTCTTGGTTTTCACGATGGGTAATGGGCAGGACATGCCGCGTGCATTTAATTCTTTATCGAAATTCATCGTTGTTTCTTCTCCATAAGTTATTTGGAACCGCCACTGAAAAAATGCTACACCGCGCAGAACCCGAATTGTATTATAGGAGCGATTGTCCAGACAGCATCCATAACCAGGAAGGCGGGCGGGAATAGCGCTTGGGAGTCATTTTACGAATTCTTCATCGCTCAAACTGACACAATCAATACCGGCTGGTCAGCCATTTCCGCCACCTTCTGCATGGTGCCACCCAGCAACATGCGTACCACGGCATTACTCGCGCCACGCCTCCCCACCACGATCAAATCACAGCCAGCAGACTTTCCGGCTGCGATAATCTGCTCGTGTGGGCGACCTGCCAGAACGAGCTGGCGCACAACAATATCAAGATCGGCAACTGCTCCGGCATGGCGAGCTACCACTGCCTCTGCCTTTTCGTGCAAAACACCGGTTTCGGCCACACTCAGAATGGTCAGCGGCAGGGCGCATTCTTTGGCAACAGCCGCAGCCATAATGGTAACGCTCATGGATTGCTCCGAATCATCCACGGCTGCGAGCACACCTCTTGACCACATGATGCAGTTGCGCGGCACCAGCAACACGTTGCAGGACGCATACCCGGCCACCTTACTGACCATTTCACCAAGCAGCAATTTAGCCAGAAAACTGCGCTTGCCGCGGCGGCGCATAACGATCAGGTCCGCCTGTTTTTCCTCGGCCTTGTTCACAATTTCACGGTACGGCTCCACGCCATGCCGCACATGGATTTCGAACGAAACGCCGAGTTGTGTGGCGGTATTGTGCAGGTCATCAATTTTGGCGGCAGCTTCACGGTCATTTCGCGCGGCAAGTTGTGGTGCCACAATCTCGAATTCCGGGTTGCTCACTACCGGCAGCACCGCCATTAACGGCAATCCGCAACGCTGCGCCATCGCAAAAGCAACCCGTTCTGAACCCTGATCAAATTCAGTGTGTTCGGTGGCAAGGAGGATGCGCTCAAAAGGATGGTTCATGATGTTTTCATCAATGAATGGAAAAGATACCGGCAGCTGACACCAGCAACACGACAATCTCAAGGGCGCAGATCACGAAATAGGTGGCGTTCCTGCTTTTGGCGTAGGCGGGCATGATAGCCACAATGCAGGCGATGGAACAGCCGGACAGGATGGCGATGCCGGTCTGACTGGCGAAATCACCTTTGCCCAGCATGAACAGCCAACTCCAACCGGTTGGAATTCCGGTCGCCTTCAGGTATTCGGACGTGGACAGCCCCCAAAGCTGCGGCATCCGTTCCAGCGGAACATACGAAGGCAGCCAACCGAAAACGTAGGCGATAAAGGTTACGACCAGCATGATGAAGCCGGCCAGGGTGCTCCAATGCAGCACTGCGGCATAGTGCAGTTGTTCGGGAAGGAGTTTGCGTTTGGTCTCCATGTTCACCTCATATCCAGATGCCCCGTTAAATTCATATGCCCAGGCCCTTGAGCAAAGTACGCACCCCGGCAAACAACAGGATGACGATGACCAGCCTGCGGATTACCGAAGCCTTGAGTATGACCAGTAAACGGGCACCGATGCGCGCGCCTATCATCATGCCGGTTACCGAGGGTACGGCGATTATTGGCAGTATCGCGCCATTGTTGAGGTAATACCAGGTGGCGGAGGAGCTGGACATCGACAGGATCATGCTGGAGGAACCGGCCGCCAGCTTGAGCGGGACGCCCATCAGCAGATTCAAGCTTGGCACGTTGGCCCAGCCGGCACCGACACCAAACAGTCCACCCAGAAAACCGATAATCACAAACAGCACCAATCCAGCGGAGGTGTGATGCACCTGCCAGGTGATATTCTGGCCGGAAATGCTGTTGCGAAACACGCCATGGATGCCCAGCGCCACGGACAAGGGGTCGGGCTGCGCCACATGGGGGAATTCGGATTTCTTCACCGTGATCATCAACACAGCGATGCCGAGGATGGTGACGCCCAGCGAGATTTGCACGATATTGGCCGGCAGCGCCAGGCCGAGCATGGCGCCTGCGATGGAACTGATCGAGGCAGCCAGCGCGAGCGGCATCACAAGGCGCAGGTTGGCCATGCCGTTTTTAAGCAGGGAGGGACCTGCTGCCAGTGCACTCGCCATCGCTACCAGCAGCCCGGCACCGCGCACGAAGTCCATGTGAAACGGAAAAAAACTACCCACAATGGGTACGAATAACACTCCGCCGCCGACGCCTGCAGGCACTGCGATCATGCCGAGGAAGAAACAGGCAACAAACAACGCCAACGGCCATACCCACCAATCCACGGTATCTTGTGCGATTGCCTGGGCAGCTTCGGCAGGCAGCGCCAACAGCAATAATGCGACAAACGATATTGCTATCAGGTCAAATTTATCAGGAGATCGAAGCGCGTATCGCATCATTCAGCCTCTGGTCTGGTAATGCAGGTTCTGCGGGTGGTTGGCCTGCGCGAAAAACAACCAGCGCTCCGCCAGCAATCCGACGTACTGGAGTATAAACGCAATGCCCCGCAGCACGGGGCCAAAACAAGTGTCAAGCAGGTTGTGTTGAATTATGTGCAAATTTGGCCCACGATTTGCATTGGATTTTATCCGCCTTTGGTACCATTTTTCTTGGGTCAGGCTGTAAATGGTTTTCTGTTTTTTCTCTCCTGGTTGATTGAGTCAAGCTATTCCTGAAACATAAACTGCCGTTGCCAGCTTCCGTGATATGGCAGTGATACGTCAGCGGCGGCAACTGATTCTCAAGAAAAAACCCGCTGATCCGAGCAGCGGCAAACTCACCAAGCACAGCCTGCAACTGTTCTTCATGGTGTGCTACGATACCCGACTGATACTGCCCGAATTGTGTTTCCTCAGGCAGGCTCTGTTCGGCAACAACAGCATCCTCCTGAAAGAAGTAGCCGTCGTAAAACGCCGTGAGCACGTTTACGAAAAAGCGGGAATTCATTTTTTTATCCATCACTTAAGGAGTGTTTCATGAAGACATTACTGATAGCCGCTGCTGTTCTGGTTACCCCGTTCGTTACTTCATTCGCCAATGCCGACGGCGATGCCCTGTTGGGCGAGGCGCGCAACGTGGCGATGACACTCCCCCCCAAGCTGCTCGCCTCCCTGCAGGAAGAAATCAGCAAATCCGGCCCCGAAGGCGCGATTCCTGTATGCCGGGACATGGCACCGAAGATGGCAGGCAAGGTATTCGAGGAGACCGGTTGGAAAATCAAGCGTGTCAGTCTCAAGCCGCGCAATGAGGCGCGCGCCATTCCCGATAATTGGGAGAAAGCCGCTCTTGAGGATTTCGATAAACGCGCCGCAGCCGGCGAATCGCCTGCCCAATTGGAAAAAGGCGAAATGGTCGGCAATGAATACCGTTACGTCAAAGCGCTACCGGTGCAACCGCTGTGCCTTAATTGCCACGGCACTGCGGATCAAATCAGCCCCGCCGTCAAATCCGTTCTCAATGAACTTTACCCAAATGATCGCGCTACCGGTTATTCTGTCGGCCAGATTCGCGGCGTAATCAGCGTGCGCAAGCCGCTCTGAGCGCAAATTTTCGGTACCCAACCGTAAATAATGAACCGGCGGTAGAATTTTACAAATATGGTTGTTCCCGGCAATTATCGGGAACAACCGCTGCCGAGCTCTGTCTGACTGCACTCTCTTATTAACATATTACGGGGTGAAAATTATGTTTCGCTTACTTCTTGCTTGCTGCATCCTGATAGCAACCTTCAGCGCCCGTGCCGATATTATCGATATCGACAACGCAGAGCTGGCGTCACTATCGTCCTCGGGAATTCCTGTAATTGATGTTCGCACCGCACCGGAGTGGGAAGAATCCGGCATCTTGCCCGGCAGTCACCTGCTGACTTACTTCGATGCGCGCGGCAATGCCGATCCGGCAGCATGGCTGGAAAATGTCAAAGCTTTTGCCAAGCCCGGTGATCCCGTAATTATCATTTGCCGCAGCGGCGCCCGCTCCCAAAAAGTCAGCCAGTTTCTCTCGCAGCAAGCAGGTTACGCAAAAATTTACAACGCCGGCAACGGCATGCTCGGGTGGATAAAAGAAGGGCGCACGGTAGTCCCGGCAGCGCCTGCGATTGCGTCATGTCGCAAAGCTAAAACCTGCTGAGGAAAATATAATGAAAAAACTGGCTATTTTATTGTTGTCAATTTTCGCATCAACAGCATTTGCAGATGTTATTGTTCCAATGAATTTAGTTTCAGAAAAAGGAGTTGGCACTAGTATTGGTCAGGCAACCATTTCTGAATCTAAATATGGCCTTGTTTTTACGCCATCACTTCAAGGTTTGGCTCCGGGAATTCATGGCTTTCATTTGCATCAGAATGCCAGCTGCGAGCCTAAAGAAAAAGACGGGAAAATGGTTGCTGCCGGCTCTGCTGGTGGTCATTATGATCCGGCGGCTACAAATGTTCACGGTACACCGTGGGGTGAGAATCATCTTGGGGATCTCCCACCTTTGTATGTTGAGGCAAACGGCTCTTCTATTCAGCCAGTATTGGCACCGCGTTTGAAGCTTGATGATTTAAGTGGTCGCGCAATAATTATCCATGCCGGCGGTGACAATCATTCAGATCATCCAGCGGCATTGGGTGGCGGCGGTGCGCGTGTCTCCTGTGGTGTTATCAAGTGATCTTTTAACCAACCACATGCAAGAAGATCGCCAGCACTTAATCCGCTCACTGTTTGACGAATACATCGAAATGTACGCATCGCGCGATGACCGCCTGACAGCGCGTTTCAGTAAAAATTTCAGTGGATATGCCGGCAGCAGCGATTTACTCGTCAAGGACAAAGACGAGTGGGTAAAAATCACCAGGCAGGACTTTGCGCAAGTGCCCGATCATATTCGCATCGAGATGCGGGATCTCTTTCTGCAGGATATCAGCGACGCCGTCGTCGCCGTCACCGCATTTTTTCGTATTCACCTGCCGTTCCCCGAGCACTTTCTGTCTCGGGAAACGGCAAGGCTGATACTGGTTTTCCGGCTTGAAGGTGAAGACTGGAAGATCGCACATAGCGGTATTTCGATCCCCTTCGGCTTGGCACAAGATGGTGAGGTCTACCCGATGATACGCTTGCAAGAACGTAATCGTGAGCTTGAGACACTGGTCGAGCAGCGCACCCAGGCGTTGAAGGAATCAAATGACAAGCTTGATGCACTGAGCAATACCGACGGGTTGACGGGTATCGCCAACCGCCGCAACTTCGACTATATGCTTGCGCAAGAATGGGGCCGGGGAAAACGTGCGGGTACACCTCTGGCTTTGATCATGGTCGACGTCGACCAATTCAAGCATTTTAACGATCACTACGGCCACCTGGCCGGTGATGACTGCCTGCGTGCACTAGCCCAGGTCATGACGCAGACCGTGCGGCGTGCGGGCGATCTGGTGGCGCGTTACGGTGGTGAAGAATTCGTCGTGCTGTTGCCGGGAGCGAGCGCACATGGTGCAATGGAAACTGCCCGGAATATCCTGCACGAGGTTCGGTCACTGGCTATGCCACACGCAGAAACACCCCCCGGCTTCGTCACGGTGAGTCTTGGTGTAGCCAGCTTGATGCCTTCAGAACAACATGCCACTAAAGATTTGGTCAGGGCTGCTGACGCGGCGATGTATCGCGCTAAACAGTCAGGGCGTAATTGCCTGCAAATGGCCATAAACTAATTTGGCTAGCGATAGTCGGAGTTGCCCCGGCCGATGCACGAACGCGCATAAAAACCCCCGACTGTTTCCCGCGATGATGATGGGGTGGGGGCTGCGAGACAACTCAGGTCTGCGCCCAGGGCAGATTATCAAAGCGCCAGCCGTTGTGTGAATTGCGGTGGCGGGCATCATTGAGATCGCCTTCGAAGCCGTACTTAACATTGTAGATGTCTTGCAGGCCGGCCTGCTCCAAAACCAGTCCGGCATCAGCGGAGCGGTGCCCGGAGCGGCAGATGAGCACGATTGGGCGGTTGACGCTGGAGGCTTTACGCACTTGCGTGACAAAATCCGGATTGATCTCCCATTCCGGACCGTCTACCCAAGGGATCAGGATGGAGCCGCGCGGGTGACCGACGAACATGTATTCCATCTCGCTGCGCACATCAATAAACACCGCTTCCGGGTTGGTTTGCAGGAAATCGTAGGCCTCTTTGGGGCTAATGTGTTGCATGTTGCTTTCCTCTATTCTTTGCGGATGCGGGAATTATAACCCCACCACTTCCCGGCAAAGTCTTGCCATTTTTTCCGGCTGAATAACCTGCCCGTCCAGTCCGGCCTGCTTCGCATTGCCACCGCAGCAGATGACTTTCTGATCGTAGCCGGTGATCGGCTCCACACCGACGGCCTCGGCCATTTGGTCAAAGTATTGCGGGGCTCCCAAATAATCCACCCAAACTGCTGACCGAGCACGTACGTCACATCCTGAACAAACTCAACCTGTCTTCCCGTGTGAAAACCGCCGTGTGGTTTGCCAAAGAACCATGCTCGCAAAATGACGTGACGCATCATCACACCGTGAAAACGGCCTCTCTGCCTTCCTCCATCAGAGTTATACTGTTATCCCCCTGTTTAACGATAGACACTCTCGGGCGGGGGTGCGTTTTATGCAAGGGCGGCACTCATCACGTTCTCACCGCCCCGAAACCGCGTGATTCATCAAGTTGGCCTTATCAATTTATTCGCAAGGAGGAGACATGGCACATATTGTAATCATGGGAGCAGGAATTGGCGGCATGCCGGCGGCTTACGAAATGCGCAACAAGCTGGACAAGAGCCACAAGGTAACCGTTATCAACGACGGTGAGAATTTCCACTTCGTGCCATCCAACCCCTGGGTGGGCGTGAAGTGGCGCGAACGCAAGCAGATCGAGTTTCCGGTGCGTACCTATCTGGAGCGCAAGGGTATCGACTTTATCTCCACCGGCGTAAAGCGTGTGCATCCCGACCAGAATCAGCTCGAACTCGGCGATGGACAGACCATCGCCTACGATTATCTGGTGATCGCCACCGGCCCGAAACTCGCCTTTGAGGAAATCGAAGGGCTCGGCCCGCACGGCGGCTTTTCACACTCGATCTGTCATGTCGACCATGCGATGAAGTCGCACGATGAATGGGAGCATTTTTGCGAAAATCCCGGTCCCATCGTGGTCGGTGCGGTACAGGGCGCATCCTGCTTCGGCCCGGCTTACGAATACGCCTTTATCATGGATACCGACCTGCGCAAACGCAAGATACGCAACAAGATACCGATGACTTTCGTCACTTCTGAACCCTACATCGGCCACCTTGGTCTGGGCGGTGTGGGCGATTCCAAGGGCATCATCGAATCCGCCATGCGCGATCACGACATCAAGTGGATCTGCAATGCCAAGACCACCAAGATCGAAGCGGGCAAGATGTATGTTACCGAATATGACGACATGGGCATGGAAAAGAAACAACATGAACTGCCGTTCAACTACAGCATGATGCTGCCTGCTTTCAAGGGAGTAGATGCGGTATTCGGTATCGAAGGCCTGACCCAGCCACGCGGTTTCATTCTGGTGGACAAACACCAGCGCAACCCCAAGTACAAGAACATCTTCTCGGTCGGCGTGTGCGTCGCCATCCCGCCGGTAGAGCCTACTCCCATTCCGGTCGGCACACCGAAAACCGGCTACATGATCGAGTCCATGGTGACCGCCACCGTATATAACATCCACGCCGACCTCACCGGCGCGCCCGCCGACAAGGAAGCCACCTGGAACGCGGTCTGCCTGGCCGACTTCGGCGATACCGGGGTAGCCTTCGTGGCAATACCGCAGATTCCGCCGCGCAATGTGAACTGGTTCTCCGAAGGCAAGTGGGTGCATCTTGCCAAGATCGCGTTCGAGAAATACTTCATCCGCAAGATGAAGAAGGGCGCAGCGGAGCCGTTCTACGAAGGCAGCATCATGAAGATGCTGGGTATTGAAAAACTGAAACGTTAACTGCAGAAATGTATGAACAACGCCGCTGCCGCAACGCAGCGGCGTTGTTTCGACTGTTGCTTGAGCAAGTTTGGGTCAGCAGTTCACGAAAAACCAGCTTCATATCACCCGTTCATTGCCGCCATCAATCGGCACCTGCGCACCGGTGATCTTGGCGAACAGCACACCGCACATTTCCGCTGTGAGTTCCGCGACATCCCGGCTTCTGACCTCTTCGTGCAGCACGTTGTTGCGCTTGTAGTTGTCCACCGTCATACCGTAATGGGCGGCGCGTTGCGCCAGCACTTCCGCAGTCCAGATGCCGGTGTCGAATACCGCGTTCGGGTGGACCAGGTTGATGCGGATCGCGTCCTTACCCCACTCCAGTGCGGCGACGCGGGCCAGTTGCGTCAGCGCCGCTTTCGATGCGGAATAGGCTGCCGCGCCGGGACCGGGCGCCGGAACATTCTTCGATCCGATCACCACCACGCGACCATAGCGCGGTGCCACTTTCAGCAGCGGATGCGCCTCGCGCATGAGCACCAGGTTGGTGTCCAGGTTAACCGCCATCACCCTGCGCCACTCGTCGTCACCCAGCGCGTCGATACGTTTGCCGCCGGGGAAGATGCCGGCATTCAGCACCAGCATATCGAGCCCGCCATAATGGCGAATGGTTGTTTCGAGGATTGCCTTTACCGCACCGGGCAAAGTCACGTCTGCCGCGATGCCCAGATAGTCTGCACGCTCACCATACAAAGATTCGACCGCCGGGTTGATGTCCACACCCACCACCGCCGCACCCCGATTCAGAAATGCCTGCACGCAGGCCTTACCGATGCCGGATGCCGCACCGGTCACCAGCGCGACCTCTCCGGCAAACGCTTTCGGCGCGCCGGCTTTTTTCAGCTTGGCCTGTTCGAGGTCCCAGTATTCCATGCTGAACAGTGGAGCCTCACCCAGCGCGCGATAGCCGCCGAGCGCTTCGGCGCGCAAGATGATGTCCCGGGTATGCGAATAGATATCTTCGATGATTTGCGTGTCGCGCGCTGATCTGCCTGCGCCAAGCAACCCGAATTCCGGGTCGACAATTACGCGCGGTGCGGGGTCGAGCATCGTCAGCGGCGTTTTTGCTGTTGCGGAATTCTTTTCAAAATAATTCCGGTACGCCTGCACGTAGGCATCAACATCCCGCCCGAGCAGCGGTAACCGTTTGGTGCGGATGATGTGATCCGGCGTGGCCGGGCCGCGTTGCGAAATTTCCGCAATCTGCGGATGGCGGGCAAAGGCCAGCGCGGCATTACTAGCATTGCTACGCAACAGCAGTGGGAAACCGGCGGCAGCGGAAACCTTCTGCCTCAGCTCCGGCAACTTAAACCAGTTGGCGGTAGATTCAATATCCGGGGCCGGTGCAAGCGGTGCGTTCTTCTTCAGGTAATCTTCGGCGCGTCCGACCAGTTCAATCATGCGGTCGTAGGCCTGCTTTGCGGTATCACCGAAACTAAAGATGCCATGATTCATCAACACCATACCGATGGTACGCAACGTAGCCTGTGCAGGGAATACTTCAGCGCATAATTTGGCGAGGTCGAAGCCGGGCATCACATAAGGCAGCACGATGACCTCATCACCGAACAGTTCGCGGATGCGCGCCTCTCCATCAGCAGTGTTGGTGATCGTGACAATCGCATCGGCATGGGTGTGATCGACGAAGCGGTGCGGGATCAGCGCATGCAAAATAGCCTCGACCGACGGCGCGGGCGCATTCGGATCGAGCGAAGCCAGCTTGAGTTCGCGCGCCATGTTGATGTCGGACAGTTTTTCCAGGCGTGACAGTTTCAGCATCGCATCGAGGTGCACCGCAACGAAGTCTTTGGCCTCTATCGTGGAGAGATCGGAGCCGCTGCCTTTCACAAACAGTGTTTCCACATCCTCGCCGAAGATGTTTTGGCTCATGTCCTTGACCGAAGTGTTGCCGCCGCCATGCAGCACCAGGTCCGGGTTCGCGCCGAGCAGGCGCGACGAATAGACGCGCTCCGCGAGGATGTCCTGCTGCCTGCCTGCTTCCGTATCGTTCCAGAGGTTTTCCATTTTTGTACCTGATCTTGTCAAATTCAGCTCTTCATTGGTTATCCCCTCCCCCTTGCAGGGGGAGGGTTAGGGAGGGGGTAGAAACTTTATCCGCACTATCTACCCCCATCCCAACCTTCCCCCTGCAAGGGGGAAGGAGCGGATTTCCTCTTCTGCTTACGGGAGAGTTTATATTGCCAACACCCGCATCGCCTGCGCGTCCGCCGCGACCACGCCGCACTCGGTAATCAGCCCGGTCACCAGCCGCGCCGGGGTTACGTCGAAGCCGTAATTGGCTGCGCGTGAATTTTTCGGGGTCAGCCGCACGCTGCGCACTTGTCCGTCATCGCACAATCCGGCGATATGCGTCACTTCTTCTGGGGCGCGCTCCTCGATGGAGATTTCCTTTACGCCGTCCTGCAATGTCCAGTCTATCGTCGGCGTGGGTAACGCCACGTAGAACGGCACACCGTTGTCGTGCGCGGCCAATGCTTTCAAATAAGTGCCGATCTTGTTACACACATCACCGCACGCGGTAACGCGGTCGCAACCGACGATCACCATATCGACCCTGCCGTGTTGCATCAGATGCCCACCCGCGTTGTCCACAATGACGGTGTGCGGTACGCCGTGTTGTCCGAGTTCCCACGCGGTGAGGCTCGCGCCCTGGTTGCGCGGGCGGGTCTCGTCCACCCACACATGCAGCGGAGTTCCCGCGTCAAACGCCTTGTAAACCGGTGCCAGCGCCGTACCCCAGTCCACCGTCGCCAGCCAACCGGCATTACAGTGAGTGAGGATGTTGACCGTGTCGTTGTTCTTTTGATGAAGTGCGCGGATGATCGCGCTGCCATGCTGGCCGAGGCTGGAGCATATTCCCACGTCTTCGTCAGCGATGCACGCCGCTTCCTGCCATGCCGCAGCGGCGCGTTGCTCCGCTGGCAGTGGCGCAAGGAAGGTGCGCATCCGCTCCACGCCCCAGCGCAGATTCACCGCCGTCGGGCGCGCCGCCAGCAGCACGCTGCATGTCGCGGCCAATGCTGCGTCCGAGGCGTGATCGCGCATCGACAGCGCCACGCCGTAAGCCGCCGTTACACCGATCAGCGGCGCACCGCGCACCTGCATGTCGCGGATGGCACGTTCGGCATCACGCATGGTGTCAAGGCGCAGCGTGACGAATTCGTGCGGCAGCCGCGTCTGGTCGATGATCTCTACCGCCGTGTTGTCGGCGGCAGGCCAGATGGTGCGATAAGGGATATTGTTAACTTTCATTGCATCCATTCAATTCTGGGGCTAAATTATTAGTCCCCTTCGAACTCGCACAAAGCAAACACCTTGTGCCCGTGTTTTTCCAGCCGCGCCCGTCCGCCAATATCCGGCAGATCAATCACGAAGCAGCATTCCACCACGATGCCGCCCATGTCCTGTATCAGTTTGGTGGCCGCCTCTGCGGTTCCGCCGGTGGCGATCAGGTCATCCACCAGCAATATGCGGTCACCCTTCTGGATCGCGTCCACGTGTATCTCGATGCGATCGGTGCCGTATTCCAGCTGGTAGTCGCACCCGACGGTTGCGGCGGGCAGTTTGCCCTTCTTGCGGATCGGCACAAATCCCACGCCGAGCTGGTAAGCGACCGGCGTCCCGACGATGAAGCCGCGTGACTCAATACCGGCCACCTTATCGATCTTCTTGTCTTTGTAGCGGTTGGCGATAGCGTCAATCGTGGCGCGCAAGCTGATCGGGTCTTTCAGCAAGGTGGTGATGTCGCGGAACATGATGCCCTGATGGGGGTAATGGGGCACGGTGCGGATTTTCGATTTGATTGGCATACGAGCTCCTGGTAAGTAGTGAGTAGGAAGTGGGGAGTGGGTGGAGCAGCGGTTTTTCCAACTTACTACTCCCTACTTCCCACTTTCCGGTTATTTCAACACCCGTCCCGCCACGGCGGACAGTTTTTCGACCATAACCGGATCGCGTGCTTCCGGTGCGGTGATGATGGCGTATTGCAATACGTTGCGGCAGCCACACTCACAGGCTTGCGCATCGCCCCGCACACGCGGTGCAACATCCTTCACCAGCGTGCGCGCCTTGTCGGCGTTCTCCAGCAACACCTTGACAATGGCTTCCACCGTCACGTTGTCATGGTTGGGATGCCAGCAATCAAAGTCGGTCACCATCCCGACGGTGGCATAACAGATCTCGGCTTCGCGCGCGAGCTTGGCTTCCGGCATGTTGGTCATACCGATTACGTCGCATTTCCAGGAACGGTACATTTCCGATTCGGCGAAACTGGAAAATTGTGGCCCCTCCATCACCAGATAGGTGCCGCCGCGCACGACCGGAATGCCGGCCTGCTGCGCTGCCACATAAAGATGGTCGCCCAAACGGCGGCACACCGGTTGTGCCATCGAAACATGCGCCACCAAACCGCTGCCGAAAAAACTCTTTTCCCGCGCGAAGGTGCGGTCGATGAACTGGTCGACGATGACGAACATACCCGGCGCATAATCTTCACGCAACGACCCGACCGCACTCACTGAAATGATGTCGGTCACGCCGAGACGCTTGAGCGCGTCGATGTTGGCGTGAAAATTAATTGCCGATGGTGGAATACGGTGTCCGCGTCCGTGGCGCGGCAGAAAGGCGATGGGTTGCCCATCCAACTCACCGATTAAAATTTCATCCGATGCTTCGCCAAAAGAAGATTCTGCCTTCACCCAGCGGGGATTCTCCAATCCATCAATATTGTAAACACCGCTGCCACCAATGATGCCCAACATATTTCTTCCTTTCGTTATATCAACTTCACATTACCCATTAACCCCAAACCCCCTCTGATGAAACAACTAGCCATTCGACTAAGCGAGCAAACAACGCTTGCCAAGTCGCTGGTTATAACTCTCCCCTTGTCAGAGGGAGAACCAAGACAACCCCTCCCCTGACAAGGGGGAGGTTGGGAGGGGTTCGCGGCTTGAAGTTAATAGACAGTCTTAAAATCAAGCTACAACCGGCACGCGCGCGGCCAGCGCACACATCAACTCATAACTGACAGTTCCCGCCGCACGTGCCACTTCCTCAACCGGCAAACCTTCGCCCCATAGTGTGACGGCGCTGTCGATGCCGGTTTGCGGCAATGCACTCAAATCCACACACAGCATGTCCATCGAGACGCGCCCCAGTGTCTGCGTGCGCTGACCATCCACCAATACTGGCGTGCCAGTTGGCGCCGGGCGCGGATAACCATCGGCGTAGCCGCAGGCGACGATGCCGACACGCATGGCGCGCTCGGCGCGGAACAATGCGCCATAACCGACCTCGTCACCGGCACGCAACTCCTGTACTGCAATAATGCGGCTGCGCAGCGTCATCACCGGTTGCAATCCAAGTTGTTGCGCGCCGACTTCGGCGAAGGGCGATGCGCCATACAGCATCAGACCGGGACGCACCCAGTCGCCGTGTGCTTCCGGGTAGCGCAGTAGCGTGGCAGAGTTGGCCAACGAGCGTGGCATACGATACGGCGCGGCAAAATTATTGAACCGGGCAAGCGGTTCGGCAATGCCGCGCGCCTCGTCGGTATTGGCAAAATGTGTCATCAACGTGATGTCGCGCACGGCGTGCTGGCGACGCAATTGCTCCATTGCCTGCGCCGCCTGTTGCGGCGTAAAACCCAGCCGGTTCATGCCGCTGTTGAGTTTGAGCCATATATCCAGTAAACGCTTGCCGGAGCAGACCTCGAGCAAGGCGATCTGCCACGCACTGTGAATCACACAGACCAGGTTGTATTCAGCAATGAGAACCATATCCTCGGCGCTGAAAGCTCCTTCCAACAGCAGAATTGTCTGCCGAAAGCCCGCTTCGCGCAGTAGCACTGCATCCTGAATATCCAGCAGCGCAAAGCCGTCTGCAGTAGACAGCGCTTCGGCGACACGCAGCAAACCGTGGCCGTAGCCGTCTGCCTTGATCACCGCCATGATGCGCGCAGACGGTGCGGCACGGCGCGCCACCCGAAGGTTATTTTCCAGTGCGCCAGGGTTGATATGAACCTGAATGGGACGTGGCATTAAAGCTGACCTGTCACAAAATTTTAACAGGCGCGAATAATAGCAGGGGCAACGCTTTCGTGATATAAAACGGCCTGCCAAAAATACTTCCCCATCTAATGAATCTCGGTTTTTACATCATCCTCGCGGCGCAATTTCTGTCTGCGCTCGCGGACAACGCCTTGCTGTTCGCCGCGATTGCCCTGCTCATGGATTTGCACTCGCCGGCCTGGCACACCCCGATATTGCAGCAGAGCTTCATTATTTCCTACATCATACTGGCACCCTTCGTCGGTGCATTTGCCGACTCGCTACCCAAGGGGCGCGTGATGTTCATCAGCAACATCATCAAACTGGCAGGTTGCGTGGCCATGCTGATCGGCATTCATCCGTTACTTGCCTATGGCCTGGTCGGGCTGGGAGCGGCTGCCTATTCTCCCGCCAAATACGGCATCCTCGCCGAATATTTGCCGCCCGGCGAACTGGTCAAGGCGAATGGCTGGATGGAAGGTTTGACTGTCGCCGCCATCGTGCTTGGCGCGGTAGTCGGCGGCATTCTTATCAATCCCACCCTTGGCGCCCCGCTGGTGCAAGCTCTGGGCATTCCACTGATCGACAGCGCCACTGAATTGGCCATTGCCATCATCGTGCTGATCTATATCGCCGCTGCAATTTTCAACCTGTACATCCCGTATGTGGCCATTGACCATAAACCGCTCAGCCGCAACCCGGTGTTTCTGACCCGGGATTTCTGGCACTGCTTCAGGCTGCTGTGGAAAGACCCGCTCGGTCAGGTTTCGCTGGCGGTCACCACGCTATTCTGGGGTGCGGGCGCCACGCTGCGCCTGGTGGTACTGGCCTGGGCGGCGGTCGCCCTGCACTACGACATCAGCGCAGCCGCCAAGCTCACCGCCTGGGTGGCCATCGGCATCGCCATCGGCTCGGTGCTGGCGGCAAAATACATCAAGCTGGAACGTGCGGTAAGAGTGCTGCCGGTCGGTATTGCGATGGGCATCGGCGTGCTAATGATGATCCCGGTGACCGGCAGCACACTGGCGATTTTCCTGTTGATTATCATTGGTGCAATGGGTGGCTTTTTCGTGGTGCCGATGAACGCACTGCTGCAACATCGCGGCCACCTGTTGATGGGTGCGGGGCGCTCCATCGCGGTGCAGAACTTCAATGAGAATCTGAGCATCTTCGCGATGCTCGGGTTGTATGCCCTGATGGAAGGGCTGGAGCTGCATATTTATTTCATCATCCTGGTATTTGGCCTGCTGCTGTCCGGCACCATGGCCGCGCTCTACAAAAAACACGGTCACGATCAGGACAAAGGGCAAAAGTAGCAAGAAGTAAATTCAACTGCCCTGCAACTTCTTGAGCAGTATTTCAAACTCATCGATGGGTACCGGTTTGCTGAACAGATAGCCCTGATAGGCCATGCAGCCATTCCGTTCGAGAAAGTCCAGTTGCTCTCCGGTTTCCACACCCTCGGCGATGACATTCAAATTAAAATTCCGCGCCATGTCGATAATGGTTTTCACCATTACGGCATCGGCGTTATCCAACACGATGTCGCGCACAAAGCTCTGATCGATCTTGATCTGGTCGAGCGGCAGTTGCTTCAGGTAGGACAGCGATGAATAGCCGGTACCGAAGTCATCCATGGACAAACTCACCCCAAGTGCCTTCAAGGCGCGCATCTTGGCCACGACATCGGCAACATCGCTCAGCACCATACCCTCGGTCAATTCCAGCTTTAGACGCGATGGTTCCGCGCGACTTTCCCGCAACACCGCCGCAATCCGGTCTACAAAATCCTGCAGGCCGAACTGCCGCGCGCTGACATTCACCGCCAGCGTCAGATTGCGCGTATGCTCATTTTCGCCCCATACCGCGAGCTGTCGGCAGGCGGTTTGCAGAACCCAATGCCCGATATCCAGAATCAGCGCGCTCTCTTCGGCAACCGGGATGAACTGCGCGGGAGAAACCATGCCGCGCTGCGGATGTATCCAGCGCAGCAGCGCCTCCGCACCCAGCGGGCGATACTCATTATCCACCTGTATCTGGTAATACAGATGCAGTTCCAGATTGGGCAGGGCGCGGCGCAAATCCGCTTCCAGCGCGGCGTGCATCTCCACCGCCTGCTGCATGACCGGATCGAAGAACCGCACCGTATTCCGCCCTGCATCCTTGGCCTGGTACATCGCCAGATCGGCGCGCTTGAGCAGTTCATCTACCGTTTCTTCGGTGCCCCGGTACATGCATACCCCGATGCTGGGCGAGCTGTGATACTCATTCCCCTTGATCCGATAGGGCGTTACCAGTGCCGCGCGTATTTTCTCTGCAATCAGCACAATCCGTTGCGAAGTATCTTGCGCGTCCGTGCTGATTTCCTCGATCAATATCACAAACTCATCACCGCCAAAGCGTGCCACGGTATCCACCTCACGCACACAATACTGAATGCGTCTGGCGACTTCCATCAGCATCAGGTCGCCATAAGCGTGCCCCAATGTGTCATTCAGCGTCTTGAAATTATCCATATCGAGAAACAATACCGCGCCGTAATGATGGCTGCGCGCCGACGCCGACAGCGCAAAGTGAAAACGGTCCAGCAGCAGGCGCCGGTTGGGCAGACTGGTTAACACGTCATAAAAAGCAAGGTTATGTATTTCCGCCTCGGCCTGCTTGCGTGTCGTGATATCCCTGAAGATACCGACATATTCAGTCGTCATGCCCTGTGCGTTTTTTATAGCGGTGATATTCAGCCACTTCGGATAAATCTGGCCATTCTTGCGCCGGTCCCACATCTCACCGCTCCAGGTACCGCTCTCGAGCAATTGCCGCCACATCTCCGCATAGAACGACTTATCCTGGCGACCAGAACTGAGGATGTGCGGATTCTTGCCCAGCACCTCTTCCGGCGGATAACCGGTGACTTCGGTAAATGTACGGTTGACGCGAATGATGTTTGCGTTTGCATCGGTAATCAGAATGGCCTCATGCGTCTCAAAAGTTGCGGCTGCAACGCGCAGTTTCTCTTCAGCCAGCTTCTGACCGGTAATATCCTGCACCGCCCCCATCGAGCGTATTACTTTACCCGATTCGTCAAAATTGCTGGCGCAGTGCTCGCGTACCCACTTGATGCGGCCGTCAGCCATGATTACACGATGCTCAATATCGTATGCCTGTTTGTCCTTCAGGGATTGTGTGTAGGCCTGATTCACCCGCTCGCGGTCATCCGGATGAATTATATTCAGGAAATTATTATAGGATGGACTGAACTGCGCCGGATCCAGTTCAAAAATCCGGAAAGTCTCGTTCGACCATTCCAGCTCACCCGTCAGTGGATTTAGCACCCAACTGCCCAACTGTCCCAGCCGCTGCGCCTCATTGAGCAAATCCTGATTACGCTGCAATTCAACCTGGCTCTTGCTCATGGCCATCTCAATATGCTCGCGAAAGACGAGCTCTTCCTGTAACTGTTCATTGGCTGCATTCAACTCGCGCGTGCGTTCCTGAACGCGTTCTTCGAGCGAGCGGTATAGCGATTGCAGGCTCCCGGCCATGCGATTGAAAGCACGTGCCAGTGCGCCGATTTCGTCCGTGCGTGTTTCTTTGACACGCTTGCCCAGATCACCAAGTGCCACCTGATCAGCAGTCAGCACAAACGCCCTGAGCGGTGCCACCAGTTGCCGCCCCAAGTAAATTGCAGTTACTCCTGCCAGCAAAATTAGCCCCAGCAATATCTCCAGGAGGGTTCGCCGCTGCTGATAAATAGGCGCAAATGCTTCATCTGCATCAATTTTGACCACCATTCCCCAGCGTAACTCGGGCAGATAACGCCATGCAGCGATCACTTGCCGACCGCTATAGTCGGTTCCCACCCCGTCGCCATGCCGGCCAAGCAAGGCATTGCGTGTCGGGATATTTGCTGTTTGCATATTTATCTTGCGTTGCATGGCAGCCTGTGGATCATGGCGGAGCGGCGCGACAAACTTGGCTTCTCCGGAAGCCGTCAATTCGGCCAGCAAGGTTTCACCGGTCGCACCCAACCCGCCAGCCTCCAGCGCCACCTGGTAGATTTTTTCGGTGTTGAGCTGAAAAGCAATTACGCCATGAAATATGCCACCACGCATGATCGGCGCGGTAACAAAAGCGGCAGGCTTGCCTGAAGGCGCATAAATTTCGAAGCTGGAAAGACCACTTTCCAATGTCATACTGGATTCGCGAAATGCCCTGGCCAGCTGTGAATCACGATACGGGCCACTGTATAGGTTGGTGGCAAAATCTGCTTCGTGTTTGTCGGTGTAAATAATTTCGCCCTGTGGGGTGATCAGAAATACATCTGAAAATAATGAGCAATCTTCAATGCAGGCGGGAAAATAACTGCGGACCAGTTTGTCTGCGTTACGGTATTCGATTGAATCCGGGTGATGTTGCGAGTAGGTGCGTGACAGAGTGGACATCGCCTGCTCCACCAACATTCCGCGCGCCAGCAACTGGCTATCCTGAACACGCTCGGCCAAATAGTTTTTGATCTCCATTGCCTTCTTGTCCGCCAGGCGCGTCATGCGCGCCTGCGTTTCTGCGTGCAACGTGGCTTGGTTCTGTTGCAGGCTCAAATAGCCGAACAGCAGCAGTGGCAGCAGCGCAACCAGAACGAACCAGACTACCAGGTGCTGGGTAAGCGAGGTGAATTTCATCGCGCCGCTCCCGACAACAATTGCTGTTCGGCAAGCCATCCCGAGCGGCTGCGATAGAACGGAAAGGGTGCCGGCCGCACGGCCGCTTCGGATTGCCAGAGGATATCGAATTGACCGTCGGTACGTGCCCTGCCGATGCGCACGGTTTTCCAGAGGTGCCGGTTGCTGAAGTCTATCGCCACAATGCCCTGTGGGGCAGACATGCTTTGCTGCGCGAGAATATTTTTTATCTGTATCAAGTCCGCCGCGTCGGCAGTGCGCGCGCTGTCCGCCCACAGTTTTACTCCGATATAACTCGCTTCCATCGGATCATCCAGCACGCGCTCCTTGCCGAAGCGCTCCCTGAAGCGCGCAATGAACGCCTTGTTTTCTTCGCTGTCCACACTCTGGAAATAATTCCACGCAGCATAATGCCCGGCTACCAGATCTGCCCCGATCGCCGCCAGTTCCACCTCTGCGATACTGGTGGAGAACACCGGTATTTTTTCCGCGCTGATACCCGCCTCATGCAGCGCACGAAAAAAATACAGATTACTGTCTCCATTGAGTGTGTTCAGAATGAAATCCGGGCGCTGCGTCGCAATTTCCTGCACCACTGTTGCCATATCTGTTTCACCCAGCGGTACATAGCGCTCACCGAGCAATTGCCCGTCCTGGGCGAGTAACACATCCTTGACCATGTGGTTGGCCGTATGTGAAAAAATATAGTCTGAGCCAACCAGAAAAAAACGTTTCCCCCGATCTTGCAACGCCCACAACGCCATGGGAATGACTTGCTGGTTGGGTGTCGCACCGGTGTAAATGATGTCGGGCGATTGTTCCAGCCCTTCGTATTGCAGCGGATAGAACAGCAGGTGGTGATGTTTTTCGACAACCGCCTTGACCGCCTTGCGGCAAGCCGAAGTCCAGCAGCCGAACAGCGCCTGAACACCCTCCTGCACAATCAATTTCTCGGCTTGCTGTGCGCAATAAGCGGCATCGGAGCGACAGTCGGCAACAACCATCTCGATTGGCTGTCCGTTCACCCCGCCCGACTGGTTTGTTTCCTCCACCGCCAATCGCACCGCATCCACCAGCGGTGTCTCGCTCATTGCCATCGTGCCGGTGAGTGAATGCAATACGCCGATTTTTATAACTGGTTTGGTGTGCCCGTATTGGTTGTATATCAACACAGCAAACAGCAAGGCCACAGCCATCGCAATGGCAACAAAAAGCACACTGGCTTGGCCGCTCAACAGTTTTTTCATTATTCGACCTGATGCATAAAAATGTACCTGCCCGAAATATTAACGTGCCATGCTTTCAGAGTTTTCGCATTACTTCTGTAGCAAAACACAGATCCTGCCACACCTTGGCCTTCTCCATCGGGCTGTGCAACAGATAAGCGGGATGGTAGGTAATAAGCAACGGTATGCCGTTGAAATCATGCAACTTGCCGCGCAGCGAACCCAATGCAGCATCCTTGCCCAGTAACGCGTTGGCGGCGGTCTTGCCCAGCGCAACAATGAGTTTGGGTTTGATCAATTCGACCTTGCGTTGCAGATACGGCAGGCAGGTCGCAATCTCATCACGTTCCGGCGTGCGGTCGTTGGGCGGACGGCATTTGACAATGTTGGCGATGTACACTTTTTTTCCGCGCTTCAGCTGGATTGCCAGCAGCATATTGTCGAGCAGCTTGCCCGCCTGCCCGACGAACGGCTCGCCCTGCGCATCCTCGTCCGCGCCCGGTCCTTCGCCGACAAACAGCCAGTCGGCCTGTTCGTCACCGACGCCGAACACCGTCTGCGTGCAACCGGCGCGCAGTTGGCAAGCGGTGCAATCCCGCACCATGGTTTTCAGTGCGGGCCAGCCAAGCTCGCTGATGATCTGCTCGCGACGCTGCTCCGAACCTGTCGTGATTTCCGGTTCAACTGCTGCCTCTGGCGCTGATGCAACGGCCTGAACGGGCGCAACCGGCTCGCACAAGGAAGGCGCCGCAGGCTGCCCGGTAGCAGCGCCACTACCCCCGCGCAGTTTCCATTGCGGATACAGATTCAGCTCGCGTAGTACTGCTTCGCGTCTATCCATAAGAGTTAGCTCCCCTCTCCCGCTGGCGGGATAACCAGCGACTTGCCCGCTTGCGGGCTTAGTCGAATGGCTAGGGGGAATATCAGAGGGGCTGGGGGAGAGGGAGCAAGCAAAACAGTATTCCGTATTTGTTCCAAAATATTTTCCATTTGTTGTAGCACCTCATTATTCCAGAACCTCAACACTGTATATCCCTCACTGCGCAACCATGTATCCCGCACCTGATCGTACTCCGTCTGTTCGGCGTGCTGTCCGCCATCAATCTCGACAATCAGGCGAAGCTCCAAGCAAACAAAGTCTGCAATGTAACGTCCAATCGGTTTCTGCCGCTTGAATTTCAGCCCCATGAAGCGATGTGCGCGCAAGTGATACCAAAGCCGCTGCTCAATCATTGTTTGCTGAGTTCGCAACTCTTTGGCTCTTGTCAGAAGATTCATACCCTCTCCCCTAACCCCTCTCCCGATACCCTCTCCTCAATCCTCTCCCGCAAGCGGGAGAGGAGGCAAACGAGAAAAGCAATTTTCAATCTCTGCGGGAGAGGGAAATGCCCTTAGGCTTCGCGTTCACCCGTCAACTCACACGCCATCACCAGCGCATCTTCACTGCCGTTTGCATTCCGGTAATAATCGCGCCGCACACCGATTTCACTGAAGCCCGCGCTGCGATACAAGGCAATCGCGGCAACATTGGATGAACACACTTCGAGGAACACACGCCGCATGTTCTTGTCGCGCGAAATCCCCAGCATTTCGGTCAGCAGCGCGCGCCCCAACCCCTTACGCTGTTGCGCCGCTGCCACGCCGATACTTAGCAACTCCGCTTCATCCAGCAGCGGCAGCAGTATCGCATAGCCGCGAATCTCGCCACCTTCCGCTTCGTCCACGCGGCATACATAGCTGCTATCCAGCACCTCGATAAAATTGCCGCGCGTCCACGGGAAGCACTGCACTGCCTGTTCAATGGCGAGCGCCGCATCCACATCCTCACGCGTCATCGCGCGCATCATCGCCGTTCCCGTTCGCTGGTCTTGAGCGCCACCTTGTCGCGCAAATACAACGGCAACGCCTGCGCCGCATCCACGCCGCGACCCTGTGCGAATTGTGCCGCACCGAGCGCGGCTATCGCGGCGGCCTGCGGCACCGCAACTTCATCCACGCCCTGTAATTGTCCTGCATAGCGCGCAACCAACTTTTCCCCTCTCCCGCTAGCGGGAGAGGGGCCAGGGGAGAGGGTGCTCATGCCAAAACCACTGCCGCAACCAAACCAGCCCTCGCCCGGCACCGAAGGCGCGTCTTCCGGTTTGCACAAACATGGCTCGCTCAACATTATCCAGACGCCATCACGCTTTTCATACACGGCGTGATAAATCTCGCCCATGCGCGCATCCAGCGCCGTGATCACGCGCGGCTTGCCGGATGCCTCTGCCAATGCCTCCAGCGTGCAGATGCCTGCCACCGGCAGATTGGCACCAAGCGCCAGACCCTGTGCCACGCCGCAGGCGATGCGCACCCCGGTGAATGAACCCGGCCCCTTGCCGAAGGCAATGCCGTGCATATCCTGAATCCTGCATCCGGCATCCTGCAGCAGCGCATCCAGCATTTCCATCAACACTTCGGAATGTTTCTGCCCGACCAGCTCACAGCGGCTGATGATTGTGCCATCCTGCCACAACGCAACCGAACAATATTCGGTGGAAGTTTCGAGAGCGAGTATGTTCATGGATGCGCGGCTCACCTGTCCAGCGGACTGACCACGCCCTTGCCGCCTTTGTTCAGCACATGGGTGTAAATCATCGTGGTGGAAACATCGGAGTGGCCGAGCAGTTCCTGCACGGTGCGGATACTGTAGTGGCGCGCGCGTATCTCTGTACGTATCCGGTCGAGCAGCTTGGAGAAATCCTGGGAAACAACCTTAACTTTCATCCGTGAAAGTCTAGGTTGCCCTAATACAAATGTCCAGCAGAGAAATTATGCTAAGCGTATGAAAACAAAAAACATGGATTATCATATTGACAATTCAGGTGGGGATAGGCGACATTGCTGTGATATGAAACTGTTTTCTATTTTTAGTTGGTGGTAGCCAATGGCTGACGAACGCACTCCGCAAGAGCAGGTCGCCGATGGTTACAACAAGGTTGCATATGGCATTCCTTATGATCGTGAGTTGGAAGCAATGAACGAAAAGCAACTCGACATCGAGATAGAGAGAAGTGAAGAAAGCTCTGCTCGTCGTTCTGCGCTACAGCGCGAAAAAGAAAGGCGAAGTCTCGCCTTGTATGTGGGCGGGCCTACTTGGGTTGATCGTGAATATGATCCATATTTCATGGAACTTCCTCCTGACGAAAAATTCTGTCGAACCAAATCAATTGGTCGCTGGCTTAGAGAGCACGTGCTCGCCAAAGTAGTATCTGGAATCATTCTTGTGGCCATTTCAACCATCCTAGTTTTTTATATAACGCAGTGGTTAAAGCCGACCCCAGAAGCATCCCGCCCATTACAGCAAGAAGCCAAGCCACAGCGCACATGATCCATACCCCCAACCCGGCGCTCAACCCCGTTCCCTTCGGTCACTGGACGCTGCGCGAAAAGTCTGCGCAGCGCCGGTTAGCTCTACGTTAGGCTTACAATGAACTCCAAGATAGCCATCTCTGTTGTCATCTGGCTCATTTCGCTTCCTCTTCTGTTTCTTCAGTTTTTGTTTGTTATGGGCTTCATACACAATGGGTATACCCAATTACCGACAATGTCGCTTCAAACACCAGGAATATTGAGTGGCTTGGTGTTATTGTTTTCGTTAATTCCAGGGTTATTGTCGTGGGTCGCACTTTTTGTCATGACCATAGGTTGGGTTAAAGGTAAGCCTGTCTCGCTGTACTGGCCAATCGCTGGGTCTATCTGTGCCGTCGCTGGTCTAACGCAACTCATCGCCCCCATGCTACTTTTTGCCGCTCCGGAAATTATTTTTGCAATTTACTTGTGCTATTGGCATGTCCGCAATGGGAAGACAAGAGGCGCAAATGCCTAACGAAAGAACAATAGCAAGAACAATAGGGGACAAGAACAATAGGGGACAGACCACGGTTTTCTGCTAACATGCAGCCAATCCATCATTGAGAATTCCTCATGCCCCGCCGCGCACGCCTCTCGGTTCCCGGTATACCCTGGCACATCATCCAGCGCGGCAACAATCGCTCGGTGTGCTTCCATGCCGAGGAAGATTACCAGCTCTATCTGCACTACCTTGACGAATTCGCCACAAAGTTCGGTTGCGCCATCCATGCCTATGTCCTGATGACCAACCATGTGCATTTGTTGCTGACCCCGCAACGCGCCGACAGTGCGGCCCTGCTGATGAAGCATCTCGGGCAGCGCTATGTTCAATACGTCAACCATACCTACCAGCGCAGCGGCACGTTGTGGGAAGGGCGATTCCGTTCCTGTTTAACGCAGACTGAGGATTATGTGCTGGCGTGCTACCGCTATATCGAGTTGAATCCGGTGCGCGCCGGAATGGTGATTCGCCCGCAGGATTACCGCTGGTCAAGCTATCACACCAATGCACTGGGCAAGGCCAGCCGTTTCATCGTTCCGCATGAGCAATATCTGCGGCTGGGGCGCGAGGGTGCGGAGCGACGGGAGACTTACCGGGCATTGTTCAAGGCGCATCTGGATGAAGAGGTGGTGGGTCAGATACGCAGCGCCACCAATGGGAACTATGCGTTGGGCAGCGAACGGTTCCAACGGGAGATAGGGGCGGCACTGGGGCGGCGGGCGCACAGAGGGCAATCGGGCAGGCCAAGCAAAGATGCAAAAATGGTTGTAGGCCAAGGGGAATTGCTGTGATGTTCGCTGCAAACCGTGGTCTGTCCCCTATTCATTTGTCCCCTATTCATTTTTGTCGCAGACTACGCAAGAATTCTCGAACTTCTCATCGAACACGGGCCAAACTTGCGTTTACCTCACTCACGCGCCTTTGGTGGCGGGTTGTTTGAATTGCGCCCGCGCGGCAAATCCGGCATTGGAAGAGCGTTCTATTGTTTTCTTGTTGGGCAACGCGTAGTGGTACTGCACGCGTTTATTAAGAAGTCTCAGGAAACACCAGCACCAGAAACCAAAATTGCGCGTAAGCGAATGAAGGAGATACAAAATGGCTAACCTCAAATACGACCCTGTACCGCACAATCAAAAAGCTTTCCTTGAAAAGGCTTCAAAACGCCGTGGCTTTCGCGAAGCCTATGCTGCCCTTGAAACCGAGTATGCTCTCGCGCACGAAATGCTATCTGCGCGTACACGTGCTGGTCTTACTCAAGAAGCAGTAGCTGATCGCATGGGTACGACCAAGAGCGCCGTTTCGCGCCTTGAAGGCGCTGGAAAGCATGCCCCCACCATGGCATCACTCAAAAAATATGCTGATGCAGTAGGCTGTACACTCAGAATTGAATTCATCTCACAGCCAGTGAAACAGCGCACTACAACCCAACTCGGCGTTCGAGAGGATGCGCCAAAAGCGGCACGCCGCTCAACTTGAACGTTATGTTGCAGGAGACCTCCGTTGCGAATTGTATTGATGAGGCATGGAAAACCAAAGATCGACAAGAATCTCTGGGTGAATGCGGGGGAGTTCGGCGCTTGGGTAAAAAAATACAATGCCGCTGGTATCGATACTGAATGTCCCGCACCTCAGTTTGCAATTGAGCAAGCCAATCAATGCGCTATTACCGTGTGCAGCAACCTCCCACGCTCTTTGGAATCGGCGAAGGCCCTTGGTATCGAGCGTGTAGGTGTCTGCGATCCCATGTTCCGAGAGATGGATATGCCTCATGCAAGATGGCGTTTTCCACGACTCTCTTTGATGATGTGGTCTGTATTTTTTCGGCTCGCTTGGGTACTTGGATATTCAGCGAATGCCGAGCCATTCAAAGCGGCGAAAGAAAGAGCACGCCATTGTGCGGAGAACCTTGCCAACTTGGCTTCCGTTCATGGCTCCGTACTGCTCGTTGGGCATGGCTCGCTAAACTGGTTCATCGCGAAATATCTCAATGGCATGGGATGGCTTTGCTTAGAGAAATCGCCTAGAAAATATTGGGGATTCAGTGCTTATCACACTCAAGCAACATAACCCGGCACTCAACCTCGCTCCATTCAGTCGTTGGACGCTGCACGATAAGGCCACGCAGCACCGGTGAATTCAAACGTTAGACCCATGAAACCCACTGATCATCCATCCTCACAATCCAAGGTATACCGCGCTGTAACTTATGCGTTTGGCATCTTGTTCGTAATGTTGGGGCTTGCCATTTTTGTAGTCGCGGAGTTCTCGCTTGGCAGCTTGATCGCTGGCGTTCTGGTTGGCGGGCTTGGCCTGGATACCATAGTTAGCACCTTTCGCAACAAGATGTCTTTACTTGCCAGAATTGGCCCACTTCCATGAGTACCCATGCTCAAGGCAGTCGGCTTTGCTGCTGCTTAACTCAAGCATTGGGTGAATGTTCATTTTACAAGTGTGGTCGATTGAAAAAATGCCAGTGCTGTACAGAAACAGGATGATCCGATGAAAGATCAATACAATTTTTATGAGAAATGCCATAAATTATTGTGTCAAATCCCGGAAGGAAAAGTTACTACTTACGGCGAAATAGCCAAGGCTTTGGGTTCGGGCGCTTGTCGTGCCGTGGGAACAGCTATGGCGAAAAATGATAAATTGGTTATTCGTCCGTGCCACAGAGTAGTTAAAAGCGATGGGCGCATAGGTGAATACGCGTTGGGTCCAAAGAAAAAAGAAGAGCTGCTTAAAAAGGAAGGCGTGGAAGTTGCTAATGGAAGAGTAATAAATTTTGATAAATACTTTTATAAGTTCAGCGCCTGACAAGTGCGGCCAAGTGGACAATTCCCGGCAATATTCGTTTGTGCTGAATAACGCAGGACTCACATTGCTTAAATTTGCCGCTTACCGCAAACGTTATGAGTTTGAAATATATTAACCACAAAAAATGGTTATCCCAAATATTGCCCCCTAAGAAGGAAATAAAATAATGCCATTCGTTAATATCAAAATCACAAATGAAGGTGTTACCCCCCAAAAAAAAACCGAATTAATACAGGGCGTAACTGAGCTGTTAAAAAATGTACTTGGCAAAAACCCGGAAACAACTGTTGTTGTAATTGAAGAGATAGATACAGACAGTTGGGGTATCGGCGGACAAACTGTCACCGAAAGAAGAAGGAAAGGAAAATAAAAAAACTTTCTCATAACCCGCCTTTCCAGCGGGAGCGTAAGAATTTTACAATTTCCCGAAACCCGTCAGGGGCCGTTGCCTTTGAAATCCCTGTCGCTGAATGAGCAGGTGCCGGCTTGTATATGGCCTTGGTAATGATCTTCGAACGCGCGGCAGAGATCCGGCTTGAAAAGCCATTGCTGGCCGGATCTGGCAAAACGCTTCACATCTATCGGAAATTCCTGTTCCTGGTAAACCTCGACTATCTGAACCTCGTCGGGCTTTATACCATTCCGGTGCAGGTGTTCCACCAGGCCGCAAATCGTATCCGCAAGGTACGAATTATGCTCCTCGCTTCCTTCAAAAATGCGCACCCTGGCTTCATAGGTGTAGGGCAGGCTCTTGTCGTACTTCGATTTCGGGCCAAGTATCTTATCGGTCAAACCCATGGCTATTCCTCCTTTGCGGAAACTATATCACCAATGCAGTGCGCGAAATTGCGCGGTCTTCTTTAACTGGTGGTGCTGCATACGACTCACCACACTGTCCAATATATCCAGCGCATTGAAGAGGTACGGGCCCTTGTTGAGCATCACGCACTCGGCGCGCTCTGCCATCGCGGCATCGGTGATTTCGGCACGTGACGGAATGTCCTGCTTGACCATGCTCTCCAGCACCTGCGTTGCCCAGATCACCGGTACATGTGCCGCTTCGCATAACCACAAAATTTCTTCCTGGATTTCCGCGAGACGGTCATAGCCGATCTCCACCGCCAGGTCGCCGCGCGCGATCATCACACCGAATGGATGGCGCCCGGCACCGTGGACAATAATTTCCGGCAAGTTTCTTACCCCGGCAGGAGTCTCAATCTTGGCAATGATACCCATATCCGGCTTACCGCGCGCGTGCAGTTCAGCGCTCAACTTGTCGATATCTTCCGCACCCTGTACAAAGGAAAGCCCGATGATATCGGCGATCTCCACGGCGCAGTCCAGCGCACTCAGATCGTTCTCATTCAAGATTGGCAGCTCGATTTTGCTGTCGGGAAAATTCAGCCCTTTCTCCGCGCCAATGGTTTCGCCCTGCTGGCGGGCGCGTGTGACGCGCAGCCACGCGCCATGCTTATCCAGCTTTTCGATGACCGTGCCGATGCGCCCGTCGTCGATCCATACCTTGTGCCCGACCTTGAGAAAAGCGAATACTCCGGCCTCGCTGCATGAGATATGCGCGTGCTTGATCATTTTTCCGGTGGCCTTGCGCTTTTCCGGCTTGCCCGCGATATCTTTGCGGGTCAGCAGCAATAAATCATCCTGAAATACGCGAATTTTTGCCGCCAACGGAATAAAGTCGCCACTCAATGCGGTGGCATGTCCATCGCCCTTGCGTTTGGTTTGATGCCGCAAAGTGGTGCCTGTTTCGATATACGCACCCGCCTCACAGGCAACCAACACCTTGACAGGCGACAACCGCTCCACCACCGTCAGGCGGCGCTCGCGTTTACGCAAATCCTCAAACTGGATGCTGTCGCCCGTCTTGATTTTATCCAGCCACACGGCGGGAACACTGAGGCGCGCCGGTACGTGCTGGCCGATTTTATTGACTGTCGCCCCGCAACCGGGTGCACCGGACGCATCAAGAATGACGTGGCCCGGCTGGATCACCTTGCCACGCTCGTCACGTTTGACCTTGAGATGCAACACGGCAGGCCCTGCGGTCACAAACCCGGTGCGCAATTTCGGCCCGGCCAGATCCATCAAAATTTTGCACGGCCGCCCGGTTTCTTTTTCCGCACGGCGTATATGGATGGCCATACTGCGCCACGCCAGATTACCGTCATGTGCGCAGTTGATGCGTGCACAATTCATGCCGCGCATCAGCAGGTCACGCACATATAAATAATCCTCAGCCGCCTCACTCGGCAGTGTCACCATGAAACGTGTCCAGCGCCCCTGCGGCGCATCGCCCAGCAACAGGCCGGTGTGCTGCTTCAGCAGGGCCTGGTCTCGCCTGATGGCGCGCACCGAGTCTGGAATATAGCGCACCGGACGAATATCGCCGACCATGTGCTGCAACACGCGAATCACCGAATCCAGCGTCAACAACACATGCGCTTCGCAGCGCCCTAGCGATGACAGGCCGAGCATGGCGAGCTGCTGCTGCATGGTACGCAGATCGTGGCGCCGCAAGCCCACATACGCGGCGAGATTGGTCGCACTGGGAATGAAGGTGCGATTTTTCAAATGCGGTCGCCATTTGTGCAGCAACGCCAGCTGCGTTCCTTCCACCGCACCGCGTAGCGTTTGCACCGCTTTTAGCAGTTCCTGCAAATTGAATGTTGCTCTTGTGTATGCCATGTTTATTTTTACCTGTTGACCCACTGCCGTTTTCTGGTGTGCCGCTACAGAATCACTGCCACACACCATGCCACACGTACCGCGCAATACCCGATAATTGCTTATCGCGTATTGCGGCAAGCAATCATGAACGGCCGGCCAAGCAGCGTCAACCAGCCCCGAAGCCCCCCAACCAGCTATGCCAGTGCAAAATGGTGCGGGTTGATGTAAAGCGTGGCAAACGCCGCTACCGACGAATTAACACGCAGCAGCGCTACCGGCTGCTCCACAGGTTCTTGCTACAATGGAAATCGAGGGGCTCAGTTCGGGATCAAATTAAATGCCTAATACTGCGCTCAACCGGATCTGCGCGAAAAACCGTACAGGCCGGTCACTCTTGTCAGCCATTTCAGGTTAAAAATCAAAGTGATGAAACTGCAAATTGTGTTACAAACAGCTCGTCTACCATTTCTGGTTCTAACACCTGTTTGCTTGTTTTTAGGTTTAAGTACTTCGCTTACGACCGGCTCACCAATAAATTTTTTTCTATTTTTCCTTATCTTGGCTGGTGCAATTTCTGCTCATATAAGTGTAAACATGCTTAACGAATACTACGATTTCAAAAGTGGACTGGACCTAAAAACAAGGAAAACACCCTTTAGTGGCGGTAGCGGTGCATTACCTGACCATCCGGCAATGGCTGAACTAATATTAATTGCTGGATTGGTGTCTTTGCTTATTACAAGCATTATAGGTATCTACCTTATTCTCATGCGTGGCATGCTAATCCTGCCTATTGGTATAGCGGGTTTGGTATTGATAATCACCTATACCCAATGGCTTAATCGTTCACCTTTTATTTGCCTGATTGCACCCGGCTTGGGATTTGGAGTTCTGATGGTTGTCGGTACTCATGTGATATTAAAAGCGGAGCACTCCCAGTTAGCCTGGCTGGTATCGCTAATCCCTTTCTTTCTGATCAATAACCTCCTCCTGCTAAATCAATATCCCGATATAAAAGCTGACGCCAGTGTTGGTCGATACACCTTTCCAATTGCCTTCGGCCTGAAAAAAAGTAACATCGTTTATGCTATTTTTATGTTGACCGCGTATTCGTTAATTTTGCTTTATATTATCAAGGGATACATACCGAATCTGAGCGCTATTGCTTTAATTCCTATGATATTTTCTGTGTTCGCGCTTATTGGGGCGGTCAAATATACGTCAAGAATTGGAGATTTCCCTCAATACCTGGGTGCGAATGTAGTTGCGGCAATATTAACGCCGCTCTTGCTTGGCATCTCAATAATCAATGGCTAGCACGCGCCGACTGGTCATGATTCCAAAAGTTGTACTTCCCTGATTTTGGAAGGTAAACAAAACAGACTGAAGCGTCGATACCGCACGGCTACCCACGACACAAATTGGCAATTGACTGAAAATAGTTCATGCTTCACAACACCGTCCACGGGGAGTCGCTATGAAATCATGCCAATTAAGTTGGCTACTGGTCGCGTTACTGTCGATAGTAGTTGCGGTATTTTCCTATAAATTTACCGTAGGGGAAGTTAAGCCCTCGGATGATGGACGCCTGGCGGTTCAACTGAGCAAAGACGAACGAAATGACTTGCTGGTTGAGATGCGAACATGGCTACAAAATTCACAAGCCATATTGGCAGCAGTATCTTCACAAGACTTTGCCGCCGTAACCTCTATCGCAAAATCATCGGGAATGGCGGCAGAAACTGCCACCCCCGGCTCTTTGTTTAGAAAACTTCCAGTTGAAATGAAGGCGCTGGGGTTTGATACACGAAAAAAGTTCGATGAGATCGCCGCTGATGCGGAAAGATTAAAAGATAGCAAGCGCACTCTCGAACAGATAAGTATTGCGATGAATAATTGTGTTGCCTGTCATGCTATATATCGTTTTGTCGAGGCGGGGAAATAAGCCCGGCTACAGGGATTAACAAGGCACTCCCAACCGACACAAAAAATGGCACGACTGATTTTAATCGCCAGACCATGTCACACAACGAAAGGAAAATGCCATGCAACCACGGCTGGATGTCTCTAAAGTTGCCCCGGACGTATACAAAGCAATGTCTGCTCTGGAGACCTGTATTAAGCAAAGTGGCCTGGAATCATCGCTACTGGAATTAGTCAAAACTCGCGCTTCACAGATTAACAACTGCGCCTTCTGTCTCGATATGCACACCAAAGACGCTCGTGCGCATGGTGAAACAGAACAGCGCCTTTACACACTACCGGCGTGGCACGAGACGCCGTTTTTTACTCCACGTGAACGCGCGGCACTGGCATGGACAGAGGCGCTCACAAATGTTGCGGAAACGCATGTGCCTGATGATGTATATGACATTGCCTGCAAGCACTTCACAGAAAAGGAGCTTGCAGACCTTTCCTTGGCAATCGTGGCAATCAACGGATGGAACCGATTGGCCGTTGCATTCCGCAAGGTGCCCGGCTCTTATCAACCCTCCAAATCCTGAAACAAAGTTGTTAATAGGGGGCGCTCACTAGCCGGGCCGCGTCATCGGCTGGATGATTTTCAGATCACGGCTTCCTTGGAACATTGTGCAACATAGTCGGGGGTAGTAGGGAAAACTGTGGCTGGTCCTCGTTTACTATATTCCCGCTTATTATTATCATGAACGTCTGAATCAATAAGCGACGTGTTTAGGAGAGCAGGTGAGCACAGCGAGCAGTTTACGAGCGGTTACAAGCGGTGTCGGTGTTCGCTTCGGCGGGGTCGGCGTACCGGGTATTTCGACCCGGTGCATTGTTTTTCTGGCGGCTGTGCTCTGCATGACCGTGCTCAACCCGGCAACTGTCGGCGCCAGCGAGGCCAAACAGCGATCCGATAATCAGGCTGCAAAATCTGCGTCGATAGAAGCCAGGCTACGCACCCTGGAGCAGCGCGTGCCGGCACCTGAACTCGGTCAGCAGATGCTGGGACTGCAAATTCGTCATGACCGGCTGTGGTGGGCAGGCGAAGCCGGCGACTGGAGCCTTGCCTATTACATGGCCGGCGAGCTTGGCGAAGCGCTGCGCAGCATCGAAGCGACCAATGGTGAAGCGCCCGAAATGCAGCCGCAAAAGCTGTCGGAGCTGATGCCGGCAATCATGAACCCGGCCATTCGCGCCGTGCAGCAGGCGCTGGAGCAACGCAACAAGTCCGCATTCGCGCGTGCCTATGGCCGATTATCGGCGGCTTGCAATGCCTGCCATAAGGAGGCGGGGGTCGGATTTCTGTACGTTCAACGCCCGAAGGCTCCGCTGCCGGATAATCTTCGCGATGCACCATTGAAAGGAAAGTGACAATGTCTGATGCCCTCATCACGCATGCGATAAAAAAAGCCACCCATCGGTCACTTGGACACGTATCAAAAATCAGCCTGCTGGCCTTGCTGATCGCCATATTGCCCCTGGCGGCTGCGGCGGATGCCGAGATGCCCGAGTTCGCGCTGACGATCCACAACCACCGTTTCGAGCCGACCACCCTCAAGGTACCCGCCAACACCAAATTCAAGCTGCAAGTGACCAACAAAGACACCACGCCATCGGAGTTCGAAAGCTACGAACTCAATCGCGAGAAGGTCGTGCTGCCGGATAGCACCGTCACGGTGTTGATTGGGCCGCTCGACAAGGGTACCTACAAGTTTTTCGATGATTTTCACCAGGACACCGGGCAAGGCGTCCTGATCGCGGAGTAACCAACATGCTCGCTATTGCGTTGCTGGTATTTCGGGAAGTCCTGGAAGCGTCCCTGATCGTGACCGTGGTGGCTGCCTCCACGCGCGGCGTGGCGAGGCGCGGCAGTTTCATCGGCGGCGGTATCGCACTGGGCATGATTGGCGCGATTGTGGTCGCGATTTTCGCAGGTGTGATTAATGAAGCCGTTGGTGGCTTGGGTCAGGAGCTGTTCAATGCCAGTGTGTTGCTGGCGGCGGTGGTGATGATCGGCTGGCATGTGGTCTGGATGTCCAGCCACGGCAAGGAAATGCTCAGGCACATGCAACAGGTCACCGCTTCGGTGAAAACCGGGTCGAGCTCGGTGGCGGTACTATTGGCGGTGATTGCGCTGGCGGTGCTGCGCGAGGGCTCGGAGATCGTACTGTTCCTGTACGGCATGACGGCGAGCGGAGCAGACAGAATGGACCTCCTGGCCGGCGTGCCATTGGGTCTTGCGGGTGGCGCTGCGGTGGGTTTCGCGCTGTATTTCGGCCTGCTGCAAATTCCGCTCCACTACTTCTTCAACGCCACCAACTGGATGCTGGTGTTACTGGCGGCAGGCCTGTCCTCGACCGCTGCTGGCTTCCTGATTCAGGCCGATTGGCTGCCGACCTGGGGCAACCAGTTGTGGAATACCTCATGGTTGGTCAGCAACAACTCGCTGTTCGGACAGGCACTGCATGTGCTGGTGGGTTATGAGGCGCGCCCGGCCGGAATGCAGTTGGTATTTTGGTTGGTAACCACCACGATGTTGTTTACGGGCATGCGCCTGATGGCGGCACGCCAAACGGCACTGCGCGTACGTGCGGAAGCGCAGCAGGCCGAACCGACACGCAACGCGGCATCCACGAACACGGTCTGACCAAAAACAGGGATGTCGACAACGCCAGCCAGCAAGCAAAAGGTACCGGACGAATCATGTGCGCCAGCAAAATCCGGAAAGAAATTATTTCTCACAAGGGGTATTTGCCAAAAAATGACGCCCAAACTGACTGAATATGTGGGGATGGCTGCAACGGAATATTTGCAGGAGATCGGGGAAACAGAACTGGATGCGCTCTGGATTGCCGAGTTTTTTCAGGACAGCGGGGTGCAAGATGCATATCCCCGACAGGATATGATCGCTTTCTACGGAATGGTGCAAAAAGAGCTGACAAAAAGATCTGATCGGGCCGGCAAACAGGCGCATATGCGTCTGGATAAAATCATCCATTTCAACAAGCCTCCGCGCAAGCCGTAAGCAAAATTGAAATCACTGTTGGGCCATAACACGGCGCTCAAGATATGTCGCAATTTTATGGGCAATTGTTGCGGCCTCGATCTTTGCTTTGCCGCCCGTGACTCCACCCATCGAGAGTAATGTGGCAGCTTCATTTGCATGATACCGGCAAGCGAGTCTATTTATTTCGGAACAGCATTCGGTGGAGCTTTCCAAGCCAGCACTCGTATCAGAATTTCAGTAATCAGTTGGCCAGTAGCAACACTACCGCCTGTGCCATAACACCTTCGCCGCGCCCGGTGTAACCAAGTTTTTCGGTAGTGGTTGCCTTCACGTTAACGGCACTTTTTTCCACACGCAGATCAGCGGCAATATTTTCCACCATGCTGTGAATATATGGTGCCATTTTTGGTGCCTGCGCGATGATGGTGGCATCCACGTTGCCGACACGAAAGCCCTGCTCACGTACCAAATGCAGTGCCTCACGCAGCAGGATACGGCTGTCGATGTCCTTGTACCTTGCCTCGGAATCGGCGAAATGCCGCCCGATATCGCCGAGCCCCGCCGCACCGAGCAGCGCGTCGGTGATTGCATGCAGCAGCGCGTCCGCGTCGGAATGGCCGAGCAGCCCCTTGTCGTGGGGGATTTCCACCCCGCCGAGGATCAGCCTGCGCCCTGCTACCAACTGGTGAACATCGAAACCCTGCCCGATTCTCATATCTCTTTCCCTTGTTGATTCAGCAACAGCTCAGCCAATAGCAAATCCTGAGAATAAGTCACCTTGAAATTGGTTGGCTCACTCAATACCAGCTTCGGCTGCAAACCCAGCGCCTCGACCGCCGAGGCCTCGTCGGTGACGTTCTTCGCGTTCCCCAATGCCTGCGCCAACAGCCCGGCGCGAAACATCTGCGGTGTCTGTGCCTGCCATAACCCTTCACGGTCTTCGGTGCAAACAATGCGCTGTATGTCATCAGCGCGTTTCAGTGTGTCCGCTACCGGCACGGCAAGAATGCCGCCTACTGCGTCATTGCGCAATTCAGTGATCAGTTTTGATAGGTGTTCCTGTGTTAGACAGGGACGTGCCGCGTCATGCACCAACACCCAGTCATCCGGCTCGATTTCTGATGCCAGCAGTCCGTTCAGCACGCTTTCCGCGCGCATCTTTCCACCGCAATATAGCGGCTGCAATTTTCCGCCTAAATGCGACCAGTCATAACCGTGAAACAGCACGTCATCGGGAGCCAGCACCACAAATACCGTGGTGATCTCCGCGCAGGCGCACAGCGTATTCAGCGCATGCGCAATCATCGGCTGCCCGGCCAGCGGCAGGTATTGTTTGGGCAAATCGTTGCCCATGCGGGAGCCGGATCCGGCAGCTGGAACGAGAGCGAAGAAATTTGGCATGGCAGAATTGTAAATTAAAAGGTTGCCTGCGCGCTTGGCTTATAATGCGAGCCTTTGCTGTCGACCGTTCCAATGCTGTTCACCTCCAAACATTCCCGCCCGCGCTACACGCAATTGCACGGATCAAGCGACACACTAGCCTTGGCGCAGCTCGCACAGAAAAAATCACCGCTGGTAGTAATCTCTGCCAACGCACTGGAAGCGCAGCGGCTGGTGGAAGAAATTCCGTTCTTTGCTCCGGCATTGCGAGTTCACCTGCTGCCGGACTGGGAGACCCTGCCCTACGACCACTTCTCACCGCATCAGGACTTGATCTCCGAGCGCCTCGCCACCTTGCACCACATTCGCACCATCGGGCATAAAACTGCCCATGCCCGCCCCCTCCCCAACCCTCCCCCGCAAGCGGGAGAGGAGGCAAGCGAATCGCTTCGCGAATCTCAAACCTCTGTCTGCGATGTGGTGGTCGTGCCGATTACCACCGCGCTGTATCCGTTGCCACCGGTAAGTTATCTCGCCGCCTACACCTTCTTTTTGAACAAAGGCGGCAAGCTTGACCTCAACGGACTGCGCGAACAGATGACGCTGGCAGGCTACACCCATGTACAGCAGGTGCTCACCCCCGGGGAATATTGCGTGCGCGGCGGCATAATCGATTTATTTGCAATGGGCAGTACGTTGCCGTATCGCATCGACTTGTTTGACGACGAGATCGAGACCATTGCCACTTTCGACGTGGACTCGCAGCGCACCCTGTACCCGGTGCCGGAGATCCGTTTGCTGCCGGCACGCGAGTTTCCGCTGGACGATAAGGGCCAGGCCAATTTCCGCCAGCGCTTTCGTGAGCGTTTCGAAGGCGACCCGTCCAGGTCGCGCATCTACAAGGACGTGAGCAAGGGTATCGCCCCGAGCGGCATCGAATACTACCTGCCGCTATTCTTTGAACAGACCGCGACACTATTCGACTACCTGCCCGCGAATGCCACTCTATGCCTGCACCACGACGTGGATGCGGCGATCCGGCAGTTCACGCAGGATGCCGCATCGCGCTACAACCTGCTGCGCGGTGACCCGCAGCATCCGCTGCTGGAGCCGCATGAGCTGTTTCTGAATGCGGAGCAGCTCTTTGTGCGGGTAAAAGAGTTTGCGCGGATTGATATAACCCTAAACCCCTCCCAGCCTCCCCTTATCAGGGGAGGAGCGGATACCCCCCAATTTACTGCGGATAGCTTCCACCCTGATGAAACTACTGGCCATTCGACTAAGTCATCAAAAGACGATAGCCAAGTCGCTGGTTATGATAAGGGGGGATTGAGGGGGGTTGCCGTTGATTCAAAAACCCTCACCTCTTGCTCAACCGCACCGCTGCCCGACATCGCCGTCAACCGCCGCGCCGAAGTCCCCACGCAAGCCTTCCAGAACTTCCTGCAAGACTTCCAAGGTCGCGTGCTGCTGCTTGCAGACAGTCTGGGGCGGCGCGAGATCATGGCGGAATACCTGCAAGGTTACGGCCTCACTCCCGCGCTATGCGACGACTACGCCGGCTTTCTTGCCGGCACAGAAAAATTCATGCTCACCGTGGCGACGGTCGGCAACGGTTTCATCCTGCCGGATGAAAATCTTGCCATCGTTACCGAAAGCGAGCTTTACGCACAGCAAACCAGAAGCCGCATCACGCGTGCCGCGAAGAAGAGCAACGTGGAAGGTATGTTGCGCGACTTGTCCGAACTCAAGCCGGGCGACCCGGTGGTACATGAGCAGCACGGCATCGCGCGCTATCAGGGCTTGATGAACCTCGATCTTGGCGAGGGCGAGAACGAATTCCTGCTGCTGGAATATGCGGGCGCGGACAAGCTTTACGTGCCGGTCTCGCAACTGCATGTCATCAGCCGCTACAGCGGCGGCGCGCCGGAAACCGCGCCGTTGCACAAGCTCGGCAGCGGCGCATGGGACAAGGCCAAGCGCCGCGCCATGCAGCAGGTACGCGACACCGCCGCCGAGCTTTTGAATCTTTATGCGCAACGTGCCTTGCGCAAGGGTCATGCGTTCAAGCTCAACTATCACGATTACGAAGCGTTTACGGCGGGCTTTGGCTTCGAAGAGACTGCCGATCAGGCTGCCGCCATCGAAGCGGTGATCCTCGACCTGCAATCCGGCCAGCCGATGGACCGGCTCATCTGTGGCGATGTCGGTTTTGGCAAAACCGAGGTTGCGCTACGAGCCGCTTTCGTTGCGGTGATGGATGGCAAACAGGTGGCGGTGCTGGTGCCGACCACGCTGCTCACCGAACAGCACTTCCAGAATTTTTCCACGCGCTTCGCCGATTTTCCGGTGAAGATCGCCGAACTATCACGATTCCGTTCCGCGAAGGAAGTGAATCAGGCATTGAAGGATATGGCGGATGGCAAGCTCGACATCATCATCGGCACACACAAACTGATCCAGAAGGACGTGAAGTTCCACAACCTCGGCCTGGTCATCATCGACGAAGAACACCGCTTTGGCGTGCAGCAAAAAGAACGGCTGAAAGCGCTGCGTGCCGAGGTGGATGTACTGACGCTCACCGCCACACCGATCCCACGCACGCTGGCGATGTCGCTGGAAGGGCTGCGCGATTTCTCGGTGATCGCCACCGCGCCGCAGCGGCGGCTGTCGATCAAAACTTTCGTCAGCAATTACAGCCAGGGTGTGATCCGCGAGGCCGTGCTGCGCGAACTCAAGCGCGGCGGACAGGTATATTTCCTGCATAACGAAGTGGCCACCATCGAAAACATGGCAGAGAAGCTCACCACGTTGCTGCCGGAAGCGCGCATCCGCGTGGCGCACGGCCAGATGGGCGAACGTGATCTGGAAGCGGTGATGCGCGACTTCACCCACCAGCGCTTCAATGTGCTGCTGTGCTCAACCATCATTGAGACCGGTATCGACGTACCAACCGCCAACACCATCATCATGAACCGTGCTGACCGCTTTGGCCTCGCGCAATTGCACCAGTTGCGCGGCCGCGTCGGGCGCTCGCACCATCAGGCCTACGCCTACCTGCTGGTGGACAGCCTGGAAGGCATCACCGCACAGGCCAAGAAACGCCTCGAAGCGATCCAGTCGATGGAACAGCTCGGCAGCGGCTTCTACCTCGCCATGCACGATCTGGAAATACGCGGCGCGGGCGAAGTGCTCGGCGAATCACAGAGCGGCGAGATGCAGGAGATCGGCTTCAGCCTTTACAACGACATGCTCTCCGCCGCGATCACTTCATTGCGGTTGGGCAAGGAACCGGATATGGCACACCCGCTGGGCGTGACCACCGAGATCAACCTGCACACTCCGGCCTTACTGCCCAATGACTACTGCGGTGACATCCACCAGCGGCTGGTGATTTACAAGCGTCTTGCCAACTGTGCTTCGTTAGACGAGCTGGAAGACATGCAGCAGGAACTTATCGACCGCTTCGGCCTGCTACCCGATCCGGCAGCGGCCTTGCTCGACTGCCACCGTCTGCGCATCCTCGCCAAACCGCTCGGCATCTGCAAGGTGGATGCCTCATCCGAGGCCATTCAAATCCAGTTCATGCCGAACCCGCCGATCGACCCGATGAAGATCATTACGCTTATCCAGAGCAAGCGGCATTACAAATTGAGCGGGCAGGACAAACTGCGGATTGAATTGAAATATGGAGATTTGCAGCAGCGGGTGCTGGCGATCAGGAGTTTTTTCGCGGAGTTGCTTTAAGGGTGGCGCGGAACGCTTCCAGTTCGGCAGCCAGTTCACTGAAGTCAGCGGAGGATGCCCAGAGTTGCCGTATCCGGTCACGTTCGGCGCGACCGCGCAGGCGCGGTTCGCGTTGCGCGGCCAGGCGCTGAGCCACCCATTTACCACCCATCCGGTGATAGCAGTCATTCTCGCGGCAACCAGTGATGAGCACCCCATCGGCATTATGCTCCAGAGCATATTCGATAAACGATGGTGGCAGCATGGCCGTGCAGGGCAGACTCATGACGGCGACTCCTGCGCTACGCAATTTTCCGATATCTGCCGCATTGTCGCAGCCGAACACCATGACCCGCGCAGCACCCTCAAGTTTTGCCAGATCATCCGTCATCACGGTGCGCAGCCCGGCCATCGGCAGAGAAGGCATTTCGATTCCGCTCACATACCCGACCTCGCTCCTGAATGGGGTTGAGGAAGGGCATGCTCCCGCGCATATACCGCAACTGACGCAGCGATCCGGTATAACTACGGCCTGTTCCAAAAACGGCAGGCTGTCACTGCGAGGCCGCATCACCACGGCCTCATAGGGGCAATCGGCAACACAACGCCGGCACCCGTTACAATTTTCGAGGCTGACTTCGGCAACGGGTATCTGCTTAAATCTGGACGGCAGCCACGGCAGCACGCAGAGCAGCACACTGATACCGATTGCCAGCACCCATACCTGCCCTGCCGACCATTTGTCCAGCAGCGGACTGATAAACAGATAGAACCAGTCAATTCCGATACTGCCGGGTGCGACACCCAGATCTGCCGGTCCCTGACTCAATGCCGGCTCGACCAATGCCAGCACCAGCATCGCCAGCAGCATTCCCCATACCAAGCCGCGCTTCGGATTAACCACCGGGTAGCTGATACGCATGATGTGCACCCAGAGCAGGAGCAGAATAAACAACGGAACAGTTACATGAAAAAATGATATCAGTGAAAAAAAACGGTTATCCAAACTATCTGTGGAAGCAAAATAACCCGCCATCGGTGTGCTGAATATCGGTAACCAGTCGAGCCATTCCGTGACGGTCACTGCGGAGTATTGCGCCAGCCTGTCCCAGACCATCCAGTAGCCATTGATGCCGGCCGCGATAATCAGCCAGATCAGTGGCACACCGGTAACCCATGCAAACCAGCGCGCGCCGCGATAGCGCCCCAGAATAAATTCGCGCAACAGGTGCAACACCATCACCACCACCAGAGCATCGGAGGCGTAGCGGTGCAGGCTGCGCATGATGCCGCCGGCATAGCGCTGTTCGTGGGTGAGATTTTCAACTGAAGGGTAGGACAGCTCTATGCCCGTTTTGTAAAAAACATAGAGATAGGTACCGCTAATAACGACAATCCAGAAAAAATAAAATCCCAGCGCCCCCAGATAATAGAAGGGGTTGAGGTCGTTGCCGAAGACTTTATTCAACACGCCTTCTAACCGGAGCAGCACCCTGCGCGCGAGTGATTCAGATGGGCTGGAGGTGGTCAATTCGAATCCTTATACCGTCTGTGACTCATCCGGAAATAATCGGGTAATTTCATCGCACCCGAACTCGGCGGCATAATATAATGGACGGGTATTAACACATTAGGGGTGAATTAAATTGGAAATTATTTATTACACGCTGATGGGTATCAGCCTCTACCTCGTGTCCGACTGGATACTCGACCGTCTGGAAGTTTCACGCGGGGCACGTTTCAAATATCGCAGTGTCATTTTCTTTGCCATCATTATGGTGCTGGCATTTGTTTCATTTAATTTCGTCAAATTTCTTCTGCTTGGCTCCGAGTAAACCGGGAAACTATCGGTTTATCAAATCATACGCCCATCCATTTTTGATTCAATGCAGGCATTCTGAAAATTAAGTCTTACGCCGGGCGGCGCATGGCTTTGAAAACCACGACCAGGAACATTATCCCGCCAACCACGGCGATCAATCCGCCCAAACCCATCAGTCCCATACCTGCCGTCTGTGCAAAACCGTGCAGTTCCTGCGCGGCTCCGGCAACTTTGCGTTGCACACCATAGCCACCGGACCACATCAGCCCGAAGATATGCATGAGTTGCCCGGCCGCATAGACATAGGGCATCGGTGTGGCCCATTTCAAATCGGGTTCGCGATATCCGAGACGCGGCAATAGATGCAGGGTCAGCCCCATGAAAGCCATACTGATCGCTCCGCCGGTTCCATGATAATGCGCGGTGATAATTGTGTTGCTGTCACCGATCATCAGGCTTATCCCGCCGCCGATGGCAAACAGCACGATTGACGAAAGCAGTGCCGCACGCTGCGGATTTGTCTCCGCCGTACCCATAGTTGTCAGGCATCCATAAAGAATTGCCAGCCCCAATGGTACCGGTGCGAATGCCCCGCCTACCTTCATCTGCTGGGTAAATTGCTCCATATAGGCACCCATATCACCGGCAAAGGACAAATAAATAATCGGCGTAACAAATACCGGCAGCAATCCCAGGACGAGGATAACCGAGGCAACCCGCGGTGTCAGCGGAACTGTTGCGCCACACGCCGTTGCCAGCCATAGCCATCCGGCCAGCATTAGCAGCGCATAAGTAAACTGCAGCAGATGACCACCACCCCAAAACAGCAGATCGTAGTATTGCGTGCTGTCAAAAACGTCTGGAATGATGGCATACGACCAACCGAAAGCCATCAGGGCAAACACCGTGGAGATGGAAGCCGCATAGAAGCCGATGCGTATCGAACCTTCGCCACCCCGCCACAAATTGGCTGAGGGTACCGCGATCAGACTGCGCAAAACCAACATGGCTACGCCAACGGCAAAAGCGATCAAGCCGGCAAAAAAGAAGGTGCTTTGAATGACCGGCACATAATTACTCATCAACGGCTTGCCGGTAGCGATAAAGGGAGACAAGGCAATCATCGCGGCACCCACGGTAGCCAAAGCCAGCGCCAGCCAGCCGACACCGATAAATCTGGAGGATGAATTCAGACTCCATAGCACGCCAGCGAATGCCATAAACCACAGCAGCACTGACAAGTCCACATGCACGACCAGTGCCGTGTGAAAAAAATCAACCCACGGAAAAATATCCTGGATGTAGGGGGTGCGCGAAAGTACCAGGAGAATGGCGAACAACCCGGCACCAACCAGCGATGCAATACCCAGCCACAACCAGCCGGAGGCCAGTCTACGGCTGCCTTCTGTCGGCATGGAAAGAGTAAATTCATTGTTATGTATTTCTTTTCCGATCACGCCCCGACCCTCTTCAATGCCTGCTTGTTGATCTGTTGTATTCATTTGTTATGTTCAGGTTGTACTTTTATTTTTAAAAATAAATCCGCCGGTCGCCGCCTTGAAATCAATCACCATGATGCGCCCCGGAGCCAGATTAACCGTCTCTTCATGGGTAAAGTTGAATTCATCACCAACATGGTCTTTCAGGCGCACCTTAAAGGTATGGGTGCCCGCCTTAACCTGAATACGCCGGTAAATATTCGAGGTACCACTGCGCGCAAATCCGTTTGGCGGCATCACCACGTGATAAAGCTGCTTTCCATCCACTTCCAGCTCAACCACCACATCGGCGCGCTCGCGGCTATCGCAAACGGTGGTTACTTTGCGCTGATACATAGGTAGCTTGGCAATTTCTTCAGGTGTGCGTTCCCTGCATGCCTCTTTAAGCTGGCCGGCATGGGCAAAGCTCAGCTTGATCACGGTTTCATCAGGTTGCAGATAGGTATAGGTTGGCCAGGTTGAAAAATAGCCAATTACCCCGAAAAATAGCGCATAAAACAACCCTTGACCCAGGTACTGCATTGGCTTAACCATGCGTCACCTCCTTAGGAATTGCTGGTGTTTCCACAACCGGAGAGTTGTAGCGAGCAATCGTAAATGCATCGGAAAAATACTGGTCTTTCGGCAATCCTCTGGCCATGAAAGGTGCACGACTTGCCTCGACCATACCCGGCGAGCCGCAGGCGTATACCTGATATTCGTCCAGCTTTTCGTGGTCCTGTAATATTGCCTCATGAACCAGCCCGGTCCTGCCCTGCCAACCGTGCTCCGGTTTCGGCTCGGACAGCACTGGTATAAACTTGAAATTGTCGTGTTCCTGTTGCCATTTTTCCGGCAAATCAGAGTACAGGTCGATTGGCGTTTTGGCGCCCCAGTACAGCGTCATGGAACGACTCGATCCAACTTTGAAAGCGTGCTCCACCATACCCTTGATAGCGCCAAAGCCACAACCACCCGACATAAAGATGATAGGTTTTTCACTTTCTTCGCGCAGGGAGAAATTACCGTAAGGTCCTTCCACTATCAGCACATCGCCCAGTTTCATCCCGTCAAACACATGGCTGGTGAATTTACCGCCTTCCATCAGTCGAATATGCAGCAGCAAGTGTCCCAATTCATGCGGCGGATTGGCAATAGAATAACTGCGTTTGGTGCCATCATCCAGTTGAACAGCAACATATTGGCCGGCAACAAAACTCATCCGCTCGTCACCTTCCGGTAACAATTCAAGCAACATCACATCGGGCGCGACCCGCTCCATTTTTTGTACGCTGAACTGCATGGTCTTGATTGGAAATTGACCTGACTTATCCACCTCGTGGCACTCTATCTCCAGATCGGATAATGGCTTGGCACAACAGAACAATGCCTTACCCTCAGCTTTTTCTGCTTCGGTAAGCGCATCTTCCTGATAAGTACCATAATCAACCACACCTTTCAGTATCTTGCCTTTGCAAACACCGCAGGCTCCATCACGGCAAACATAGGGTAGATTTACATTCTGACGCAATGCGGCTTCGAGCACGGTTTCTCCTTCTCTGGCTGTTAACCTGTGCCCACAGGGTACCGTGTTGATTTCATACCCCCCCTTGCCCCGCCTGATCCGCCCCAGAAACGGCAACAACATGGCGAAGGCGGTAAAACTGCCCGACAATGCCCATACTTTGCCCGCCCCCCAGGAATACAGCAGTGGAAAGGTCCACAAATAAAACCAATCCAGGTTCATGGCAAACGGCACCGAATCCAGAGTGGCATGCCCCTGGCTCAATGCCGGATGTATCAGCGCAAGTACGATCATGCCCAGCACTAACCCGATCGTAAGGGCCTTTGGTGGAGATGTTTTTGCCTCCGGAACTCGCTGGGTATGAATCCAAATCAATCCGAAAGTTGCCAGAGGAACACCGATATGAATCAATGAAAGCAGCGAAAAGAAGCGATCGCTCACACTGCCCGTTTCCAGGAAATTACGCGCCAATGGAGCACTGAAAATTGGTAGATAATCCAGCCATTCCGCGCTCGCTACGGCAAGAAATTGTGCTTGGCTATCCCAGACCAGCCAGTAACCATTTATACCGGCGATATAAACCAGCCACAGCAATGCAACACCCGTAACCCACGAAAACCAGCGGAAATTTCGATAGCGGTCATAAATAAAATTACGCAGCATGTGTAACACGCCGAACAAAACCATTCCATCGGAAGCATAACGATGCAGACTGCGCATGATGCCGCCCAAATACCATTGCTCGTGAGTTATGCGCTCCACTGAACCGAATGCTTCCTCCACCCCAGTGTCGTAAAAAGCATAGATATAAAAACCACTGACAACAACGACCCAGAACATTAGATAGGTAATTGCGCCCAGATAATAAAACGGGTTCAACGCCGTCCCAAAAATATTATTGAGCATATTTTCCAGGCGTAAAAAAATGGCTTGGCCAAGTCGTTGCAAAAATTTAATCATTGAAACTCCCGGAAATAACTTCAGTCAACGGCAGAACACCAAACTATTTACAGAGTACCTGTATTATTTATGTCAGTATGCTTCGGATAATCCCGTTTTGGGCTACGGCGATACTCAAGCACAATCCACCACGTAATAAGCATCGAGATCAGAGCGCCCAAACCGAATGCGTAGAAAATGTTGTAATTAATCTGGTACGTTCCTGTAATGGGATCGTACTCCGTACAATAAAGTCGTACCTTGTTTGATATCCCCTCCAGCCCCGGTGCTGCCGACTGGACGTTGTAAATCATATCCTTCAGGGGTTCGAGCAATGTCTTGTTTCCAAACTGATCCCCATAAATCTGCCGGTAAATTTTACCTTTTGCATCAACAAAGGTCGTTTGTGTTATGTGGTCAAAACCGCCCTCATCGGTAGGATAAAATACAAACCCCAAATCCTTGCTCAAATTTTTAATTGTTTCAGGGTCGGCGCTGACAAATTCCCAGTTGGATAAATCGATATCCATCCGCTTGGCAAAATCAGCCATTGCATCAGGTGTGTCATTTTCTGTATCGAAGCCTACTGTCAGTACGCCAAAGCTGTCTGCCCCCAGCGCATCTTGGGAAAATTTGAGCGCGCTTAGACTTCGTGTCGTGGTGGCGCAGATAAATGGGCAATGTGTATAAATCATGCTGACAACCAGTGGCTTCCCCCGGTAATCAGAAAGACGCACTGTACGGCCGCTTCTATCCAGGAATGTATAGTCGCCAAGCTGATTGCCCACGGCGGCCTGGCTTATGCGCAGCACCTCCCGTTCATCAATGGCCTGAGCCGCTGAAACCTCTGATTGTGCCAAGAATGATAGCGCAACGAAAAACAGGACTGCAAAACTCTGTGGCAACAAGTGATGGCGCATCATTAATTCGCTCCCTCCCAATACCCGACTATTTTACTATGCTATACCGGAAATGCAAGCCAAAATACTCTTGGTTAATCTACTTTTTTTGTTGCGGCAAATAAAAAACCCGTCTGTGCAGCTACCGGACGGGTTTTCATTCCAGGAGCGGAAGATCAGGCGCCGAAATTCACTTCTAGCATCAGTGCAATCATCAGTACGCTAAACTGTACCAGCGATGCGGCAAAATTGGCCATTGCCGCCTGTTTTGTTGGGTTACGCACCAGTTGCACACTCTTAATGATGAAGTAGCCTCCACCCAACAGGGCACCTGCAAGATAGATCCATCCCAGTCCATAAAACATGGGCATCAGGGAAACCAATACCAGAAGAACTGTGTGCCCCAGAATAATGCGTGCCGCTTTCTTGTCACCTTTCACCACTGGCAGCATGGGTATCCCCGCCGCTGCATATTGATCTTGAATAACTATCGCCAGGCTCCAGAAATGAGGAGGCGTCCACAAAAATAATACCAAAGCCAGCAAGCCAGGAAGTGGGCCAAATGAAGGGTCGACCGCTGCTGCACCTGCCAATACCGCAAAACTTCCTGCCAGTCCGCCAAACACGATGTTTAGCCAGGTACGCCGCTTCAGCCAAGCCGTATAAACAATCGCATAGGTAAATGCACCGAGAAAAATGTTTAATGCCGTCATTGCATTAAAGGCGAATGCGGCAGATATCACGGAAAGTGCGAGCATTAACCCGATTATTACCAGCCATTTGCGACTATGCTGAAAATAACCGTTTACAAAAGGTCGGTTTTGAGTGCGCGTCATCTTTGAGTCGATATCACGCTCAAAGTATTGATTAAACGCTCCTGCGGCCGCAGAGGCCACCATTACCGCCAGCGACAGAACCAGAATCTGCCAGCTCGTCAGTGCTTGCCCCGGTGTAATTGCCATGCCACCCAGAGCAGCCAATGTAATCACCACACCTATGCGTAATTTGAAAACATTAATGAATTGACTGACCATAATTTGGTATCCGTATCTGTTCCCTACTCGTTATTATGAGAGGAAATGGTTGGTTTTTATGGGTTTCTTGCTGCTGATTACGTCTAATCCAAGCTGTGCCAGCACTATCATTTCCTCACAAGGCATTGACAGCACCCACATATTGTCGCGCTTTCAGACTTGGGCAGACGCCCCTGACTGAACTTTAATTTACCCTAAGAAAAACAGGGGGGAGAATGCCGCTACGCTCCCCCCGCCATCTCATTGCCTTAAGACAAGCCCCATACTGTGGACAGGTACTTAAAGTTAATAAAGTAATACAGCACGATAGTAGCAAACAGGATCAGGGCAAGAATAAAAGTACCCGGCGCTTCCATGCCCCACATGCCGATATGCTTCCTTCCGGTTCTCTCGGCCATGACGTCGGCATCTTCCACTTTCGGCCAGGGTGCGGAACCTTCCAGAATACGCTCACCAGCAAAAATGGAGGCCAGCACGACTACGATAAACATAATCGCTCCAACCGACATGATCACGCCGAATATTTCACCCAGATCCATCAGGGCCTTGGCAATTTCCGGGTATTCATAAGCTAATGGCTGACCGGCGAAGGTGATGTCGGCATGACGGCGTTGCACACCAAGGGTGCCGGCGCCCATCAGAGCAATCGAAAAAACCCAGGCACCGAGGCTAAAGATGTAGGGTTGCAGTTTTGCCACACCAGCCAAAGCAATCTTGCGCTGGAACACCACCGGAATCAGCCAGTAAGTTATCGCCATGAACGCCATGGTGGTACCTACAACAAGTGTGCCATGGAAATGGCCTGGCAGATACACCGTATTGTGTATGATCATGTTGATTTGTTCCACGCTCATCACTACGCCGGTAATACCACCGATGAAACCGAAACCAACCAGCGACAGGAACATACCCGAGAAAACCGGATTGCCCCACGGGGCCTTGCGCAACCAGGTAAACAGACCCGTGTCCAGACCTCTTCTACGTTGAGCAACCTCAATGGAGCCGGGAACAGTCAAGCCGTGGATCATGCTGGCCAAGACGGCAAGATAAATCATGTAACTGGTGTTTAATATTTTCCACGCAGATGACAAACCGGGATCAGACAACAGGTGATGCGCGGAACCCAATTGTAAAAACAGGATATACAGCAAGAACGCACCGCGGCTAACCTTTTCCGACATCGGCTTGGCGCCAAACACCAGTGATGCGGTGAGGTACCAGATGGAGATATGAGCAACCACGTTAATTTGCTGCGAAGAGTGACCGAAGCCCCACCATACAACCCGATACATCATGGGATCAATATAGCTGATCAACCCAACTGACCAGAAGAAAGTCGGAATAAGGATTAGTGCGCCGGAAACGATGGTAAATACAGCAATTACCGTAGCCGTTACACCGCCAAACACTACTAACGGGAGCGATCCACTATAGGTCTTTTCCCTCTTGGCAACTACCAGCGTACCGAGAAACACGAAACAGCCAATCAGCGCTCCGACGGCAAACAGGATTAACCCGAGATAAAAATGTGGAGCCGCCTGAAGTGGCGGGTATGAGGTCATCATCACACTGGAGTCGCCCTGCAGTACCGCAACCACTACCATAACCGCACCGACCAGCATCAGCCAGAACTGTGTCCATGCCCAACGTGGTGTTGCTATCCGGTTACCCAGTACATGCGCACCAAGAAAATACAGCACCGCTATTTCAAAGAAAATAATCCACACCACCAGGGTGGCGATGCCATGAGCGGTCAGCGCCAGATAAAACATCTCCGGGCTGAGCAATTGCACACTCGGCATGCGGGTAAGCGCCACCCCGAGGCCAAAAAATCCGCCAACCAGCAAAAACACCACCGCTGCAAACGCATTCCACTTGACCAGCGTATTGGCCGTTCTATGAATCTTAAAACCGGAAACCGGATCAACACGGAAATCAGACATTGTTGTCGTCGCCATTATTCCCTACTCCTTTACGTAAATTCTGCCCAGCATTGAGTGATGGCCGATGGGGCCGACGCCACCACAGTATTCACCACATGCTATGGCAAAAATGCCAGTTTTATTGGGGGTTATGGTCGTGACCTGCTCATAGCCCGGATAAACCTGAAAGTTGATATTTTCCGGCAACAACGAAAAGCCATGCCCAACGTCGTAAGAAGAGATATGCAGACGATACTTTTGCCCTTTCTGCAGCTCAAGAATGGGACGATATTGCCATTGCATGGCAGCCAGATAAACATCGCTGCCTGGTGGCGGCGCTACTACATCCTCACCAGTCGCCTCATCCTTGCGGATGGCGTATTTGGCTGTCATATCATCCACTTTTTGGGCAAATGCCTCAGGAGTGGTTCGATAGGTTTCGCTGCTCATGTTCTGCGGCCCGACAAAATGCCAGCCTATCATCCAGATAAACATGAATATACACCAGGCGAATGCAAGCACAATCCACCAAATCTCGGTGCGCTCAATTGGTTCGCGCCACCAATCTGGATCTGTCGGGGAGGTATAAGACGTTCCCATGGTTATTTTTCTCCTTGTGAATTAATCAAATATGGAATTATTATGGAGCGGGAGGTACGTGCATTATGTCCCACAATCCCCACAACATATAAATCACCATGGGCATCAACACACCCAGCGCCAACATCAGCCACTGATTGTCCAACGCCTTTTGCATGAAATGAGGGTTTACACCATTTGAATTTGACTCTGACATTATTCACTCCTCCCCTAACAGTTGATGGCTGACGCCATAGACAGTTGACACAACATAAAAATAACCTTGATACTTTAGCTCTTCCTTTTTACGTACGCTGGCGCTCAAACTACCGACTCAAGGCAGCCTGCCAAGCTTCGGAAAATAATTTAATGCCGGAGCAGCATGAAAAGGCCGTAGCCAAAATAAGACGCAGCGCTAACGGCCAGCAGCACGGTCAATAACAGCATTTTGTTGTGCAGCATCTGCTGCACGAAGATAGCCAGCACATTTTCAGTCTTGGATGATTCCATTGGATAACCTCCCGATTACATTAATTATCCGCTTGCAGTTAGTATAATTTTCCATGCGGCATTTTGACGCGGTTGGGGATTCTGTTCCGACTGAGTGAATCTGTCAAGTATAAATAACGAGTATTTTAATCAAGTATTTTTTATGCCCTTAAACCTTGATCAATTTCACCTACAAACACTTACCCGAAAACTCAACACTTCTTTAACTATACCAGACCTAGTACATCCTGCATGTCATACATGCCCGCCGGGTTTTCTCTCAGAAAGCGTGCGGCACGTAGCGCACCCAGCGCAAAAGTCGCACGACTGCTGGCTTTATGGGTAATTTCAATTCGCTCGCCGATCCCGGCATAAAGCACGGTGTGGTCACCGACGATATCGCCGCCGCGTACCGTGGCGAAGCCAATGGTAGAAGGATCACGCTCCCCGGTCACACCTTCTCGCCCGTACACCGCGCATTGCGCCAGTTCGCGTCCCAATGCACGTGCCACCACCTCACCCATACCCAGCGCAGTGCCGGATGGCGCGTCCACTTTGTGGCGGTGATGCGCCTCAATGATCTCAATGTCGTAGCCATGTGCCAGTACCCGTGACGCGGTTTCCAGCAACTTGAAAACCAGGTTCACGCCAATACTCATATTGGGGGCGAACACAATACCAATATTCTGCGCGGCTACCCCAAGTTGCGCTTTTTGTTGAGCATTCAAACCGGTGGTACCAATCACCATACTTACGCCAAATTTTTGGCATATATCAAGGTGAAGCAGCGTGCCTTCGGGGCGGGTGAAATCAATCAGCACATCCGCGCCCTGCAAGGCCGAAGCCACATCTGCACTGATTTTTATACCGCAAGCGGTGCCGCACAATATTCCGACATCTTTACCAAGCAGCGCGCTGCCACTATCCTCCAGCGCGGCATGCAACACCAGATCATCGGCTTGCATCAAACATTCCAGCAATGCGCGCCCCATGCGTCCGCTGCTGCCGGCAATAACAATCTTGATTTTGCTCATATTTGCCTCCCTACCCCGCGACCTATTCGGCAACGGCAGCAGGTTGCTGCGTCATAGCCGGCATACTCTGTACAGGTGTGCCACTATCCTCCATACGCACCAGAACATCCTTATCAAAATATAGTGTCAGATGTTGTTTCTCAACCACTTCACCGCGTTGCTCCAAGCGATAAACATAATCCCAGCGATTATCGTGAAAGACATCGCTGACCATCGGCGTGCCCAGCACAAAGCGCACCTGCTGCCTGGACATGCCGACTTTTAGCTTGTCGCGCATTTCCGGCGTAACATAATTACCCTGACGGATATCCATCTTGTATGGCGATAACACCGGCGAGGAAAGATAGCTGCAGGAAGCCAGCAACGTGGAAAGCAGAATCAGTTTGATACGCATAATCATCTCGTCACTTCAATCCTCAATTAACGCCGTATGATACCTCAAGCGGCCATACCCAGCATCTCGGCCGCATGTTTGCGCGTGGTTTCAGTAAGCTTCACGCCACCCAGCATGCGGGCGACTTCCTCAATACGCTGCTCACCGTCCAGTACGGTGATGCGGCTCAAGGTAACACCATTTTCCACTATCTTGTTCACCTGCCACTGATGATCAGCTGCAGCTGCAACTTGTGGCAAATGTGTGACACACAGAACCTGAAAGTCTCCACCCAACCGTTTGAGCAAACGTCCGACTATCTCCGCCACGCGCCCGCCGATACCACTATCCACCTCATCAAAGATCAGCGTCGGTACGCTGACAATTTGGCTGGTGGCAACCTGTATCGCCAGGCTGATGCGCGACAATTCACCACCGGAAGCAACTTTGGCCAGGCTGCGCGTCGGCACGCCGGGATTCGCGGAAACCTGGAACTCGACGGTTTCCAGACCGCAAGCGCTGCCTTCAGCCAGCGACGGCAATGCTACGGAAAAACTACCTCCCTGCATTGCCAATGCCTGCATCACGGCAGTAATCTCGCTTGCCAGCTTACCGGCAGCCCGTTTACGCGCGGCGCTCAACTTTTGAGCCGCTGCCAGGAAGTTCTGCCGCATAGCCTGTTCCTGCTGCTCCAGTTCGACAAGATCGGTATCACCACCCAGTTCTGCCAAGCGCGATTCGACACGTAGCAACGTCTCGTCCAGATGTTCCGGCGCGACACGGTATTTGCGCGCGGCATCCATCACGTTCTGGATGCGTTGTTCCAGTTCGCTCAGGCGCTGTGGATCATTATCCAGACGCTGTTGATAATGACGTAGCGCGTACACCGCCTCCTGCAACTCGGCCTGCGCACTTTCCAGCATCCGCAAGGTGTCACCCAGACTCGCGTCATGCGCCATACTGTCGCGCAGCCGCACTGTTAACGCGTTGAGCTGCGCCAGGCAGGCGGTATCTGATTCGTCCAGAATTTCGATGCCAAATGCGGCGGTCTCCAGCAAGCTGGCGGCATGCGCGAGACGCGCATGGTCGGCCTGTGTCTCACCCCACTCCGGCGTGTTGAAACTCAGGCCGCGCAGCTCGTCACGCTGAAACTGTAACAGTCCGCGTTCCGCAGCCACCGCTTCGGCGTTCTCGCTCAGGCTGATGCAACGGTGGCGTAATGCCTGCCAGTCACGATACAGCGTGGCCACCTGCTCTGCCTCGGCGACCAAGCCCGCATAACCATCCAGCAACGCGCGTTGTGTATCCGGGCGCAACAACGATTGATGCTCATGCTGACCGTGGATATCGAGCAGTTGTTCGCCTGCTTCGCGCAACTGCTGCAGGGTGGCACTGCATCCGTTGATGAAACCGCGTGAACGTCCACCGGCATCCAGTACGCGGCGCAGCAGACACACATTTTTGTCGCCGGTCAGTTCCTGTGCGGCCAGCCATGCTTGCAAATGTGGCAACGTCGTAATGTCGAATTCAGCCGCGATCTCGGCGCGCTCACAGTCGTTACGCACCATCGCCGCGTCACCGCGCTCGCCAAGCGCCAGTGACAGCGCGTCAATCAAGATGGATTTACCGGCACCGGTCTCGCCGGTCAGCGCGGTGAAACCGGCAGAAAAATCCAGCTCAAGCGAGGAAACGATGACGAAATCACGAATGCTCAGAAATTTCAGCATTTAAAACGTCTGATTCCAGAGCAGCTTTTCACGCAGGGTATGATAGTAGCTGTGCCCCGCTGGATGTAGCAGGCAGGCCGCTTCAGGATGACGTGTAATTATAATCTTGTCGTGCAACTGCAAATCGCAACTGGAGTGGCTGTCATAGCGCACGTGGATATCACTGGTGCGATGTATCAGTATTTCCAGCACGGAACTGCTCTTCACCACAATGGGACGGTTGCTCAGGGTGTGCGGGCACACAGGCACCAATTCCAGCACATCCAGACTGGGATGCAGGATCGGCCCGCCCGCCGACAGTGCGTATGCCGTCGAGCCGGTGGGCGAGGAAATGATCAGTCCATCCGCGCGCTGATTGTATAAATATTCGCCATCGATGCGTACCTCAAATTCGACCATGCTGCTGATATTGCTGCGATGCACAACCACTTCATTGAAGGCCAATCCGCTGGATATTTCAACGCTATTGCGCAACACGCGCGCCGCCAGCAATAGCCGCTGTTCGGTGACGAACTTGCCGTCCAGCATCGCCTCCATGCTATCCAGCATATTTTCCAGCGTGAGATCGGTAAGAAAGCCCAACCGGCCCTGATTCACGCCAATCAGTGGCACCTGGTATGGCGACAGGGTGCGCGCGATATTTAGCATGGTGCCATCACCGCCGATCACCACCGCCAAGTCCACCACATTGGCCATTTCGTTCAGGCTCATCGCCGGATAAGGGCTATCCTTGATCTGTTCTGCGGTCAGGCTGTCCACCACTACATTCAGCCCCCTGGATGACAAAAACGCAGCCAGGCTCAACAACGGTCCGGCGATTTCCGGAGCCTTGTGTTTACCAATCAATGCGACGTTCTGGAAGGGAAATTTCATGGGCGCGATTAAACCACATCGCTCATGCAATGACAAAGCAAGTGACGTGCGACTACAGCAGGCTCTCAATCACCGGAAAAAGTTCTCTTTCCTCGAATCGCACATGCGCCGACAAGCACTTGCCGAAGCTGCTCAACGCTTCACTGTCACTCTGCCGCAACCCATCGAGCAGCGCGCGCAACTGCTGGTGATCTGCCAATGTACGCTGTGCAAGCGGTTGCATTTCCACGCTGGTCAGGAGCGGCAGCAACGATTGTTCCTCAATCTGAAAATGCGGTTCCAGCTCATCGGCGAACACCCGGATTACACGCTGACAGATTTTAGTCACCAGCGCCTCATCGTGTGACTGCGCAGCCCGTTCGCATGCCTTCGCCAACGTAAGCGCAGTATGGTGCTCTCGTGATAAAGGCTGCAAGGCCGGGTTTCTTTTCATGTCATGCGCTAATCAAGCCGGTGTCACTACAAAAACCTGCGGGTCATCGCCATATTCCAGCAGGATGCGGCGCACCCGCTCCTGCCATAGATGGCGAAATTCAACAATTTCATCCTGGGTCGCCGTATTGGCTAAACAACTAGCCATCAAATCAAATACGCGCGGGGAACCCGGCACATGCTGCAAATTTGCCGCAACCAATACTGACTGATTGGTATCCAACCGGGTAAAGCGCATCTCTCCCGGTATATCCGCTGTAAAAATCAGCAAGTGCCGCCGGTCGAAACGTCCAGCAAGTCCCTTGAAACCGTTTTCGGACATCGCACCTGTCAGCATGCTCACGACATTTGCAATCACACCAGTCACGCCGCTAGTGTTGGACTGGCTGAACTCCACGCGGATATCGCCACGTACCGGTGTTGTGCCGGGGTAGAGAAAGGCTAATGCCTTATAGGTTGCCCAGTAGGCCGACGCGACCGTCGGACAGGAATGGCCGGCCAACCGCACCGCATCGAAATAACCGTATTGCAGAATCCCGTTTTCCGTTGTGCCGAGAAATTCGGCCAGCGGGTCATACAGGCTGATCCTGGGTACTGTGTCAAAAAAATTAGGATGGCTCATAAGTAACCTCAAAAGATGAAATTCAGTTCGGCCGTTACGTTTCGCCCCGGCAGCAAAAAATAGGAATAGGCCTTTTTGTCCAGTAGATTATTGACCGCCACTGCTGCTTTTACCCGCTTAGAGAGTGCGTAGCCAAGCTTGGCATTTACCATGGTGTGCGCGTCATAACTGCCCGGCACTCCTTCTATCGTATCAGCATTTTGTGCGGTACCGTAAATATGACTCACATAGCGCGCATTCAACGTGCCGAACCATGCACCCTGCTGCGCAGTCAATCCGATCCCGACGATATTTCTCGGGGAATCGGTCAGCCGCTTGCCGACGCTCAATGGATCAGCTACATTTTCCAGAATTTTCGAATCGATGTAGGCATAGTTGACATCCAACTCCAGCCATTTTTTTAATCTTGCCGTCCCCGCCAGTTCAATCCCCTGCACCTTGGCTTGCCCTGCATTAATACGCAGCGAATTGGTCGCACTGAGCTGCATCAGGTAAATCAGACTGCTTAACTGTGTATCATAATAAGTAGCAGTAATTTTGGTGTCTTCGGTAAAGCGAAATTCACCGCCTACCTCCCATGTTGTACCGTGCTCGGGCTGGAGATTGGGATCGCCGGCCGTCGTCCGGCCTCTGCTGGTTGTCGTCACATAAAGGTCCTGATTGGTCGGCGCACGAAAAGATTTTCCGAAAGAAGCGCGCAATATTGCGGCTTCCGTTGGCTGGTAAACAGCAGACACCTTGGGGCTGAAGGCCGACACACTGCGTACCGGATAAAACGTCGTACCAATTGGTGCAACAGCACTGAAATTATCGCCTTTGGTTTTCCAGACGTCCCATCGCCCGCCCAAATAGATTTTCAGTGTCTCCGTTGCGCTGAACTCATCCTGCACAAAAATGGAAGTCGTGGTCGAATAGCCGTTGTAACCACTGTTTACAGCGGTTCTGGAACCCGGATCACGCCAGTTGGAAAGTGCATGGATTTGCTGGGTTACCGAATCCTGGTGAAATGCCATGCCGGTTACCAAAAAATGATCTGCACCCACCGGAAAGCTCAACTGAACGGTGCCGTCAAGGCCGTCATTCGGCGTGTCCGATAACGTACCCGCACCGCTGTTCCAGGTAGCAGTGGGGCTTGCCAGAGTAAAGTCATAAGTGCGCTCGACTTTTCCGAAATCGACTTTCAACAGAAAGTCATTACCGATTGTGCCGTCAAAACCGGCAAAGTACCGGGTTGTCGCCTCATGTAACGGCAGGAATGAAAAAAGGGTGAAGTCATAATCTGTTAACACCACGCGCTGCCCGTTGATGCCGAGCGTGCCGCTTGAAACAGGTGTGCCGGTAGCGGTGTTACTGAGATAGGTGTTGAACTGGGAGTAATCTTGCTTGGTTTCCTGATAATTGATGCCGGCATAAATTTTGTCGCGAGCATTCAGGTCATAGAACAATTTTGCCGTTGCATTAGTAGAATTCCACGGTGTAGTACCCATATCTCCCACCAGATAAGTCGGTGCACCTTCTCTGGTAGTAATTGCCTGTGCGCCCGAAACGGGCGTACCGGCTACTCCGGCTACCGGTGCCTTGACAATAAATTCATTCACATAACTATCGCGATTTTGATAGCCGAGCCCGCCAGCAAATCCCAGCCCGTTATCCATCTTGTCTCGGAAATAAATGCTGGCATCCTCGCCGCTGGCATCACTCCAGCTTTTTTTGATTTTGGCAGTAAACTCGCGCTTGTCCGGTTGCTTGGTGATGATGTTAATGACCCCACCGATCGCATTGCTTCCGTATAGCGATGAGAAGGTACCGGGCACCACCTCCACACGGGCAATGTCCTCGACAAACGGAACACGCCAATTCATTTTTCCGGAACTGGCGTCCTGGATAGGTTGCCCATCGAGCAGCACAAGTGTTTTGGTCTGATCGATTCCGCGTAGCGACATACCGCTCGTTCCGATGTTGCCCTGCGACTGGCCGAGCGCACCGCCACGCAAGTAGAGACCGGGCACCTGATCCAGCACATCGCCAAGACGTGAAGCATTTTTTGTTTCAATATTCTTGGCATTAACTACCGTCACTGCGGCAGGCGCAGCGGAGAGCGTAGCATCTGTTCTGGTTGCCGTTACCACCACCGCTCCCAGTTCCGCCACCGCATCGCTCTCCGCTGCGTCCGCTGCATTAATCAGGCTGACGATACAACCCAATATCAGTAATGATCGCCTTTTATTTGACCGGGTTTTCATTATCCCCCTCTCATTTTTTGAGTTTTTATTTGCAGGTCAACATCCCACCTGCCGGACACACCAAAAAAAAGGCGGGATTACCCGCCCTTCAACTACCTATTTTCCAGCATGCCTATTTGAAGTCCGTCATTCCGGCAAGGGTCACCAGAATGACGGACAGGTTCACTGAAAACTCAGTAAACGTCATGCATCGTATTATAAAGATTGAAGTGCCCGGTTGGCGTGATCAGTCGTGGGTCATCAATCACTTTCTTCAGCGTACGGGTCTTGTCGTCAACGATCACGATAGCCGACCTCTTGTCTGCCGCGTTCCAGACCGAGAACCATACTTCATCGCCAGCCTTGTTGTATTCCGGCTGAACAACGCGTTTGGTACCTTCACCCAGATTGGCCCAATCGGCAATCGGCAACACCGTGACTCCCCCCTCAAGGTTGTTGATGTCAAGCACCCCGACCGACTGGCTAACAGCAGCATCCGGATTGAGCGGAGCATCGACCCACAGGTTCTTGGACTTCGGGTGGCTCTTGACGAACAGCGACCCGGCACCATGCCCCTGAATAGAGCGTACCACTTTCCAGGCATTTTCCTTGTGCTTCTTCGGATCAGTGCCAATTATGGCGATGGTGTCGTCACCCAGGTGGCTGGTTGCCCAGACCGGTCCAAATTTCGGGTCAATGAAGTTTGCACCACGGCCCGGATGCGGAACCTTGCCCACTTCGATCGTGGCTACCAGTTTGCCCTCCTTGAGATCGATAACCGCGATCTTGTTGGAGGCGTTGGCGGCATCCATAAAATAACGGTGAGTGGAGTCCAAGCCACCGTCATGCAGGAAGCGTGGCGTGTCGATTATCGTGGTCTTCAGGTTGTTCAAGTCGGAGTAGTCGACCATCATCACCTTACCGGTCTCCTTTACGTTGACCATGAACTCCGGTTTGTAGTGCGATGCCACAATAGCCGCAACACGCGCTTCCCTGACAAACTGGTTGGTCTCGGAGGCAATACCGCTGGTCGATACAATTTTCAACGGCTTCAATGTAAGGCCATCATGGATCACGAATTGTGGCGGCCAGTATGTACCGGAGATCGCATATTTGTCTTCCCAGCCCTTGAACTTGGAGGTCTCAATCGAACGAGCCTCAGCGCCAGTCTTAACTTCGGCTACAATTTGGGGCACCTTCGCCCACAAGTCGATCATGTTAAGTTTGGCATCACGGCCGGTCACATACAGGTAGCGACCAGATGCGGAGTAGCGTGAGATGTGTACTGCGTAGCCGGTATCCAGGATGACAATAATTTTCTTGGTGTCGCCATCGATCAGTGCAACCTTGCCGTTATCGCGCAGCGTGGTAGAGAAAATGTTGTCCAGATTGATGTCATTCATCTTCTTTGTTGGGCGATCTTTCACCGGCACCAAAACCTTCCAGGTGGCTTCAATATCTGCCAGGCTCATTTCTGGCGGAGCCACCGGTTCCTGCTGTATGTAGCGCGCCATCAGATCAACTTCATCTTCGGTCAACTCGCCGCCGGATTGAAAGCCCGGCATACCACCTGGCGAGCCGTACCCGATAAACGCCTTTAGGTAATCCGTGCCTTTGGAAAGAGTTACATCCGGTGTCAGCGGCTTGCCGGTTGCGCCCTTACGCAGCACACCATGGCAACCCGCACAACGCTCGAAAAAAATCTTACTTCCGTTTGCTATCTCCTCCATAGTCATCGCCGGAGCGGCAACGTGTGAAGCGTATGCACTGCTAATAGCCAGTGGTAAAGCTGCCAAACCTACTAATACAGTTAGTGCCTTTTTGTAGCTCTTGCTCATAGTTATTCTCCAAGAATGTTGAGATTATTAATTATTTCCCTAATATTTCCCTAACTTCTACTCCCTCTGTTTGAGCGAAGATTTCTGAAAATTCCCCCCATCAAACAGTCGCACCATAGCACGAAATTTACCTACATTTCTGTGCTTAGGCTATGTAACATTGTTGAGGATCCCTGTCAAGATTATTGTAAAAATACAGTGTATTCGGCTTGAGGAGATGTTCTTGTCAATGCAATGACCTGCGGTAATTTGCTACCATCCGGCATCGCAAAGGAGCAATCAACCTGTCCAGCCCCGCCGAACTGTCACAGTTTCTCAGTAGCGTAGAACGCCGTGCTTACAAGCAGGCGCTATATGCCGTGCAAAATGAGCAAGCCGCACTGGATATCGTGCAGGACGCGATGATCAAACTTGCCGAAAAATATGGAGCCAAACCAGCCGCAGAATTACCCCCATTGTTCCAGCGTATTCTGCAAAACACCATTCGAGACTATTACCGCAGACAAAAAGTCAAGAATACCTACCTGATTTTGTTTTCCTCATTATTTCCAAAAAATGACAGTGAGGAATATGACCCGCTTGAAAGCCTGCAAGACAATGGCAATCAGAGCGCACCTGCCGGCCCCGACGAATCGCTGCAACAGCGTCAGGTGATCGCTCTGATTGAACAGGCACTTACCAGGCTTCCGGCGCGTCAACGCGAAGCCTTCCTGCTGCGTTACTGGGAAGGACTGGATCAGGCTGAAACTGCGATGGCGATGGGCTGCACCGAGGGAAGCGTTAAAACTCACTGCTCACGTGCGACACATGCGCTTGCCGCATCTCTTAAACAAATGGCCAAAGATGGGTGACAGAAACATGAGTACCATCAATCCGCAAGACATTACTCCGGAAGCGATTGCCGGGTTGCTTAGTTGTGCCGCCGAACAACTTGATGACGATACCGTCGCGACATTGCGTCAAGCGCGCAACTTTGCACTAAAGAGACAGGCTCAGCCGTTTTTGGTGCTGAACACAGGGCACGGTATACACTTGCCGGTACCCCACACTCCCCATCAATGGATAGCAGTGATTGCTGTCACCTTGTTGATAGCCATGCTTGCGGGTAGCATAAGCTACCGGCATCACGCGCATGAACACGAGATGAGTCATCTGGATATCGCCATCCTGACTGATGATTTGCCTATGGAGATTTTTATAGACCGGTAGCCGTATGAAGCAATTCGCTCCAACCCGACCCATCTCTTCCGGTGCTTTTTGCCATCAAGGCAAAAGTGTCTGTATCGCCTGCCTGGTACTGTTGTGCGCCTTGAGCATTTCGCCTGCTACCGCATCCCCGCAGCCCTGGCATTCACTCACGTCCACCCAGCAGGAAGCGCTTGCACCATTATCCCGGCAGTGGAATAGTTTGCAGGAGGCACAACAGCGCAACCTGTTGGATGTTGCCAGGTATTACCCGGAGTTGAGTGCGGAAGAGAAACAGCGCTTCCTGGGGCGCCTGGGAGCGTGGAGCAAGCTCACCCCGGAACAACGCCAGGCAGCGCGCGACAAATATCGTGCCTTCAGTCAGGTTCCCGAGGACAAACGCGAGCAGGTGAGACAAATAGTTAAAGAAAAGCAAGAGAAGTAAAAAGCGGGGCGTTTTTCAGCGTCTTTCGGTCCACCATAACATCACCAATCCCAGCAACAAAAACAAACCTGTCATGGCCGTGGCGCTGATGAAAGGTTGCCAGTCATTGATTGCGCCAAGACTGGCAAACAACCGTCCGACAAAATGGAACACCAGACCCAGCGCGATGCCCATGAAGATCATTGCGCCAACCCCCCCCGCGCGCCGATGATAAGACGCAAACGGCAAAGCCAGCAGCATCATCACCACCAACGCAAACGGGTAGACCAGTTTATTCCACATGGCAATTTCGTAGCGCGCACTTTTCTGCCTGTTATCCTTCAAGTGGCCGACATATTGATACAGATCATAGGCAGACATTTGTTCCGGCACCACCAGCAGCACGCTCAGAATGCCCGGATTCAAGGCTGAACGCCACTCCTGTCCTGGCGAAGCGTGTGTGCTGACGCCCTGCGCGTCAAAACGTGTCTCCAGCACATCTTCAAGCTGCCAGTGCCCCTGCTCAATGAAATTTGCCCGCTTGGCATTAGTGATTGACTGCAAATGATAGGTTTCATCAAACCGGTAAATGTCGATATTTGACAAGCTGGTATCCAGCATCACATTTTTTACATTCACGAAGCTGTTTTCATCCTTCACCCACACGCCGGAGCGGAACTCCTTAAGTGTCACCTGTGCGTTCTGCGCTTTCAGGCGCAACTGCTGCGCCATCCGCTCGCTGGGCGGGGCAATAAATTCGCTGAATACAAAACTCAATATCACCAGCGGCAACGCGATTTTGAACAATGCGCCAGCCATTTGCCACAGTGATGCGCCGGAAACCCGAAAAATGGTCAATTCCGAGCTGGCCGCCATCTGTACCAGCGCAAAGATGGCACCCACCAGCACCGCAACCGGGAACAGCTCGTAAACGTGCGCTGGTACAGTCAACATCACGAATAGCAGCACATAACCCAAGTGGTACTGCCCCTGCCCCATCACATTCAGTTCGTGAATCAAATCCAGAAAAGCAAACAGCATGAGCAGCGCGGTAAACACCAACGCCACACTAAGATAAATTTCACGGCCGAGATAACGTGTCAGCAGATGCATGGATTCACCTCAAGTTCCTCCAGCCCGTATGACGGGTTTGGAACGCACTGCCTCCAGCAGCCTGCGCAGCGAGAACAGAGTCATGCGACGATAAAACATCAGTAACGTTATCGCCAGCATCAATGCATGAATTCCCCACAACCCGATGCCGGGTGACAGCTTGCCCTGGCCGACCCAGGCATTGGTCACGCTGATCATATTGCTGTAAAGCATGTACAACACAATCGCCAGAATCAGGTTAAGCGAACGGCCGGCGCGCGGGTTGACGTAACCCAACGGGATTGCCAGCAATGCGAGAATAGCTGCGCTGATCGGCAATCCCACCCGCCATTCCAGTTCCGAGATGTTCCACAGTGTCCGATTGCGCCACAACTCGAGTGTCGGTATGGTGCGCACTCCGGGCTGCGCCTGCTTGACCGGCGCAGTATCGATACGTATCGCATAACGCTCGAATTCCACGATGTTGTAATCGCGCTGCCCTGGCACCCCTTCGTAACGTGTTCCGTTGAGCAGCACCAGAAAACGATCCCCGTTCGGCAAGGTTTCCTGCAAGCCCTGCCGCGCCACCATCGTACCCTGCTTGCCGTTCTGTTCCGAGCGCACAAAGACCCTGCCAACACGATTGGAGCCGACATCCACATTTTCGATAAAATAAACCCGGTCGGCCTGCTTCGACTCGCGGAACATGCCCGGTGTGGCCGCAGCGACATCATCGCGGCTTTCCAGTTTATTCTTGAACTCATCGGCCTTTTGTAACGCCCATGGCGACAACACCAGGCTGAGCAGCGCAATCAGCACCACTACCGGCACCGCATACCACATTACCGGACGTATCCAGCGCGTCAATCCAATTCCGGAGCAGAACCACACCACCATCTCGCTGTCGCGATAACAGCGCGACAAGGTAAGCAGAATGGAGATGAACAAACTAATGGAAAGCAGCACTGGCAGGTAATTCATCGCGCTGAAGCCCAGCAGCGCCAGCACCCCGTCCACCGCCAGCCTGCCGCTGACCGCATCGCCCAACAGGCGTATCAGCTGACTGACCACCACGATACCAAGCAGCACCGCAAATACCAGCAAGCCATTGCTGACAAACTCGCCCACCAGGGTGCGATGAAAAAGCCCAAAGCGCAGCAGCTTTGACTTTATGCGATGAGTTTGCGGATAATCAGGCATTATGAAACTATTTTTCTGAGGAGTGACGTGTGGAATTTAGCATAAAACAAGGCAGTCCGGAGAAGCTGAAGAGTGGCTGCGTAGTGGTCGGCGTATTTGAAGGCGGCAAGCTATCCAGTGCTGCACAGGCAATCGATAAATCCGCGAAACATGCGCTCAGCGACCTTATCGCACGCGGCGACATGAGTGGTAAATCTTCCTCCACCCTGCTGCTGCACAAGCTTCCCGGTGTCGCCGCCGAGCGCGTGCTGCTAGTCGGTCTGGGCAAAGCAAGTGATCTGAACAACAAAACCAGCGTGGAGGTTTTGCGTGCCACCTTCAAGGTGCTGCAGGATACACCGGCGAAAGAGGCGACACTGTTTGTCACTGACGACTCCACCGGTAAGGACTGCACATGGACCATCAAACAAGCGATATTCGCGGCTAACGAGAGCACCTATCGCGCCGACAGCCTGAAAAGCAAACCCGCCAAGCCCGTGGCGTTGAAACATATTACCTTCGCCACACTGGACAAACCCGCAGCCGGATTAAAAGCCATACTCGAACAATCTGCCGCCGTCGCGCGCGGCGTGGCGCTGACCAAGGACCTTGGCAACCTGCCAGGCAACATCTGCACACCAACCTATCTCGCCGCCAAGGCGCTGTCCCTGGATAAAGCACACAAGAGCATCAAGACCACGGTATTGGAAGAAAAGGACATGCGTAAGCTCGGTATGGGCTCTTTTCTTTCCGTTACGCGCGGCAGTGAGCAACCTGCCAAGCTGATTACATTGGAATATCACGGTGCAGACAAGAAACAAAAACCCGTCGTGCTGGTCGGCAAGGGCGTTACTTTCGATTCTGGTGGCATCTCGCTCAAGCCGGGCGCCGAAATGGACGAAATGAAATACGATATGTGTGGCGCAGCCAGTGTGCTCGGTATCCTGCAGGCAATCGCCGAAATGGGTCTGAAACTGAACGTGGTCGGCGTTATCCCCAGCTGCGAAAATTTGCCGAGCGGCAGGGCGACCAAGCCCGGCGACATTGTCACCTCCATGTCTGGCCAGACCATCGAGATTCTCAACACCGACGCCGAAGGCCGTTTGATTCTGTGCGATGCGCTGACCTACTCGGCAAAATTCAACCCTGATACCGTGATCGACATTGCCACACTCACCGGTGCCTGCGTCATTGCTTTGGGTAATGTCGCCAGCGGCCTGTTCAGCAATGAAGAAAAACTCACCAATGAATTACTGGCAGCGGGTGAGCAAACCTATGATCGCGCCTGGCAACTGCCGCTGTGGGATGATTACCAGCAACAACTGGACAGCAACTTTGCCGACATGCAGAACATCGGCGGCCGTCCAGCCGGCACTATTACCGCAGCGTGCTTCCTGTCGCGCTTTACCAAAGAATACCGCTGGGCACATCTGGATATCGCCGGCACCGCCTGGAAATCCGGCAAGGAAAAAGGTGCGACCGGACGCCCGGTGCCGTTGCTCACGCAATACCTGATCAACCGTGCGGCGTCGAAGTGACCAAGGTAGATTTCTACACCGGCTCCACCGACAAGCTACGCACCGCTTGCCAGTTGAGCCACAAGGCAATGCAGAACGGTGTGCGCGTGGCGATTAGCACACCGGATGCGGCAACTGCCGATGCGCTGGACAAGCTGCTTTGGCAATTCCCGGCCACCGCGTTCATCCCGCATTGCCGCAGCGATGCGGAAGAAGCCGGACAGGTGCCAGTCGTACTGGGCAGCGGTAGCGAAAAATTCCCGCATCACGACCTGCTGATCAGCCTGCACAACGAGTGCGTATCTTTCTTCAGCCGCTTCGAGCGTGTCATCGAAATCATTGGCAACGATGCGGAAGATAGCCGTCAGGGACGTGAACGTTTCAAGTTTTATCGTGATCGTGGCTATGAACTGGGCCACATCGACTTATCCAAAGCGCCATGACCTCTATCGAACAGCCCGGCAACAACTTTCCAGATAACTTGCCATTACTGTCCCAAGTAGCGGATGAAGATGCACCGGATAATTTGCCAATACTCACAGAAGTTGTCGACGCAGCACAAGCCGAGCCCACCATTGGATTTCAAGCTAACATCAGCCAGAAACCTCATACTCAGGAAGCGTCTCTACCCATACCGTGCGCGTCAAACGAGGAAGAAATACGCCAGTTGCTGCAGCAACTCGAAGCGCATCTCGAAAGCGCATTCGCACACAAGCTCAGTGCCAATCTTGAACAACTGCAACAACAGACCATCGAGCAAGCCATCAACGAACTCAAAACCGAGTTGCCCGAACTGCTGCGTAACGCGCTAAATGCGCGTCCCAAGCTATAATCCCATCTTTCCGCTGCACCACAATCGAATAGTAAAATCACCAACATGGAACTCGCCAAAAGTTTTGACCCCAAGGATATCGAAGCGCGCTGGTATCCCCAGTGGGAGCAGTCCGGCTACTTCAAGGCCGGCCTCGACACCGGCAAACAAGAGAATTTCTGCATCCTGCTGCCACCGCCCAATGTGACCGGCACGCTACACATGGGGCACGGCTTCAACCAGACACTCATGGACGCACTGACACGCTACCACCGCATGCGCGGTGACAATACGCTATGGCAGCCGGGCACCGATCATGCCGGTATCGCCACGCAGATCGTGGTGGAACGCCAACTCGAAGCGCAAAACATTTCGCGCCATGACCTCGGGCGCGAGAAATTTGTTGAGCGCGTGTGGCAATGGAAAGAAGAATCCGGCTCCACCATCACCCGCCAGATGCGCCGTCTCGGCACCTCGCCGGACTGGTCGCGCGAACGCTTCACCATGGACGAAGGTTTATCCAAAGCCGTCACCGAAACTTTCGTGCGCCTGCATAAAGAAGGGCTGATTTATCGTGGTAAGCGGCTGGTGAACTGGGACCCAAAACTGCATACCGCAGTATCCGACCTAGAAGTGGTGCAGGAAGAAGAAGACGGCTTCATGTGGCACATCCGCTATCCGCTCACCGAACCGGACAGCGAGAAGGGGCTCACGCATCTGACCGTCGCCACCACCCGCCCCGAGACCATGCTCGGCGACGTCGCGGTGATGGTGCATCCGGAAGATGAACGCTATAAGCATTTAATCGGCAAGCAGGTCATGTTGCCGCTGTGCGACCGCAAGATTCCCATCATCGCCGATGAATACGTGGATAAGGAATTCGGCACTGGCGTGGTCAAGGTCACACCCGCGCATGACTTCAACGACTATGCGGTGGGGCAACGACACAATCTGAAGCCAATTTCTATATTTACTCTCGACGGAAAAATCAAGAGCTCTGGGTTTGATGATTTTTCGTGGGGACATAAAGCCAAGGATGCAGATGGCTCCGCATTGGCTGACTCAGAAGTTGCTGGAACTCCAACTGTAAATCTGATTCCAGAAAAATATTGCGGCCTTGATCGCTTCGTCGCACGCAAACAGATCGTTGCCGATCTCGAAGTCGCCGGACTGCTGGAAAAAATCGAGAAGTACAAACTCAAAGTGCCGCGCGGCGATCGTACCGGAGTCATCATTGAACCGATGCTCACCGACCAGTGGTTCGTGGCGATGAGCAAACCGGGTCGGGAAGGAAAATCCATTACCGCACAGGCGCTGGAATGCGTCGCCTCCGGTGAGATCAAATTTCACCCTGAGAACTGGGTCAATACCTACAACCAGTGGCTGAACAACATTCAGGACTGGTGCATCTCGCGCCAGTTGTGGTGGGGACATCAGATTCCGGCATGGTACGGCGTGAACGGCGAGGTGTTCGTCGCACACGACGAGGCCGAGGCGCGCCACCTCGCAGACAAGGCGGGTTATGCAGGCCAGCTCGACCGAGATGTCGATGTGCTCGATACCTGGTTTTCCTCGGCGTTGTGGCCGTTCTCCACACTCGACTGGACGCCGGAATACCCGGGAAAATCCAATCCCGCACTCGATCTCTATCTGCCCTCTTCGGTGCTGGTGACCGGCTTCGACATCATCTTTTTCTGGGTGGCGCGCATGGTGATGATGACCAAGCACATCACCGGAAAGATCCCGTTCAGGGATGTGTATGTGCACGGCCTGATCCGCGATGCGGAAGGGCAGAAGATGTCCAAATCCAAGGGCAACGTGCTCGATCCGATCGATCTGATCGACGGTATCGGCGTCGAAGCGTTGGTGAAAAAACGCACCAGCGGATTGATGAACCCGAAAGATGCCGAGCAGATCGAGAAACGCACACGCAAGGAATTCCCGCAGGGCATTCCGGCCTTCGGTACCGATGCTTTGCGTTTCACCTTTGCCTCGCTGGCCTCGCCGGGACGCGACATCAAGTTCGACATGCAACGTTGCGAAGGCTATCGCAACTTCTGCAACAAGCTGTGGAACGCCACACGTTTCGTGCTGATGAATTGCGAGGGTAAGGACTGTGGCCTGGCGGAACACGGCAAGGACAACTGCCACAGCGGCTATCTCGATTTTTCGCCCGCCGACCGCTGGATCGTCAGCCGACTGCAACGCGTCGAGGACGAAGTGGCAAGGCACTACGCTGACTACCGCTTCGACCTGCTGTCCAGGGCAATCTATGAATTCGTCTGGGATGAATACTGCGACTGGTACGTGGAACTCGCCAAGGTGCAGATGCAGAACGGCAGTGATGCGCAGCAGCGCGCCACGCGCCGCACATTGGTGCGCGTGCTGGAAACCATGCTGCGCCTCGCCCATCCGCTGATTCCGTTCATCACCGAGGAACTGTGGCAGAAGGTGGCGCCGGTCGCCGGTCGCAGCGGTGCAAGTATCATGCTGCAAGCCTACCCGCGTGCCGACCTGACGCGCTGTAACGAAGAATCCGAAGCATGGGTAGCCACGCTGAAATCCATGGTCAATACCTGCCGCCGCTTGCGCAGTGAAATGAACCTGTCACCGGCACAGCGGATCCCGCTACTCGCGGCGGGCGATGCTGCGCTGCTCAAGGCCTTCGCGCCTTACCTGCAAGGCCTGGCGAAGTTGAGCGAAGTGAGTGTACTGGATACGCTGCCGGATACCGATGCTGCAGTCGCCATTGTCGGCAATTTCAAGCTGATGCTGAAGGTGGAAATTGACGTCGCCGCAGAATGCGAGCGGTTGGACAAGGAGATCGCGCGTTTGACCAACGAGATTGCCAAGGCACAAGCCAAGTTAGCCAATGAAGGCTTCGTCGCCCGCGCTCCGGCTGCGGTGGTGGAGCAGGAGCGTACGCGGCTAGAAGATTTCGACGCGACGCTGGCGCAGTTGCATATTCAGCGCAGCAAACTGAACTGACACGCCGCATCATTTCCGACAACAGAAACGACAGCCGTCAACGGCGGCGGATCAGAAAAATAAATTCGCCATTCTCTTCGGTTGAGGACAGCAACTCGTTGCCAGTTTTGCTGCAGAAATCGACAAAATCCTTGGGCGATCCGCCATCTGTTGCCACGATCCTCAGCACCTGTCCGCTACTCATGGCGGACAACGATTTTTTTGCGCGCAGGATCGGTAATGGGCAGGCCAACCGTCGCACGTCCAGTTCAACGTCGCTCATCGTGGTTGCCGCCATTCAGACTTGGCGCATGTACCTATCATGAGCAAATTTTCCCAGAGTTGCATTTTCGCAAGCTCTACGAAGGTAACATCATTAAAATTTCTATTATTCATAAAACCGAGGTTTTCTTATCCATCTTTGGGTTGATTCTGATCTTCCAACAAACGGGAGATGCGGGTATTCGCCATTGATAACCGCTTCACCAACATCCGCAAAAAAGCGTCGCCAAACTGAAAACGACAGCCAGCTGTGGCGTGCATCAGTGCATCGGGATTTATTTCGATCAACACCACGTCATCCCTGGCGATCACGTCCGTACTGCGTTTGAAATCTCGCTCTGAAAGATGCGCCATTTCACCAAAACAATCACCACGGTGCAATACGCTCAACAGCCTGCCATGCTTGACCACGCGTACTGCGCCCTGCCCCAGAATATAGAAAGTGCGACCACTTTCACCGTCACGCAGCACATATTCCAACTTCGGCACCTTGCGCCATTCACTGATGCGCAATACCTCCCAAAGTTCTACGTCGTTGAAGTTTTTAAAAAACGCCAGGCTGCGTAATGTATCAAATTTTTCGGTATCAAAAATCTCGTCTCTGGATGGCACAACATGGCTGAAAAATCCAACCAGATCGCGCGCGAACTGATCCCATGTCTGATAGCGTTTCGTCAAATCCTTCTCCATCGCGCGCCGCACAATCGCATCCAGTTCCGGGGGTGTTTCGGGGCGAAACATGCTGGGTGGTGGCGGATCAATATTAATAATGTGATAGATCATGCTGAAGTTATTGCTCGCATCGAATGGTAATTTGCCGGTAAGCAACTTGTACATCACGACACCCATGGAATAAATATCGGTCTGATGCGTCAGTGGCAGCTCCTTGACCTGTTCGGGCGACATATAGGCCGGCGAACCCACTCCGCTAACCTGGGTGGTTTGCTGGCTCTGGATTGCCGCCGAGCCAAAATCAGAAATCTTGATATTGGTTTCGCCCTGCAACAGAATATTGGCAGGCTTGATGTCGCGATGAATCACTCCCTGATACTGCGCATATTCAAGCGCTTTGCAGCACTTGTAGGCAATTTCCGCAATCATGCTGATCGGCAACAAATGGTCTACTTCTGCGGATTTCTCCAGAGTGCTGCCCTCGACGTATTCCATCACCATGTAATTCACGTCACCTTCCATCACGGCATCGAGAATCTTCACAATATGCGGATGAGATAACTTGCCGGCCAGCGAGGCTTCCGTCATCAACAACTTGCGGTAAATCTTGGCGGTGTTGCCGTCACGCAAGCTCTTCAAATCGAATAGTTTGATGGCGACCTGTTGTTTGCTGAACGTATCGATAGCAAGGTATACGATACTGGTTGCCCCGGTACCGAGTTCACGCACAATTTCATATTTGCCGATCTTATCCATCCGGGTCATTTTGTTCCAAACGGCGCAATTCTGCGCACTTTGTGCCGCAAAGTCCAGATTGAAACACTTTGCAACAAATTCAGCCATCCCGAGGGGTGTGAACTACAAGCGAAAGTAACTATCATAGTGACCATGAGAAAATTTTCCATTTTGCTACTGCTGTTCCTTTCGCCCAGTGCCATGAGTGATGGCCTGCCTGACCTGGGTGATGCTTCGCAAACCGTGCTCACCCCGCTGCAGGAACGCCAGATTGGCCAGCAAAATGTGATGCAAATTCGTGCCAGCAAACAATATTTTGATGATGCCGAGATCAATGATTACCTCAACCAACTCGGCAACCGGCTGGTTGAAAATAGCACCGAACCAAGCCTGGGCTTTGAATTTTTCGTGCTTGATGATAACAGCGTCAACGCCTTTGCGCTGCCGGGTGGCTTCATCGGCGTAAACAGCGGGCTGCTGCAAATCGTACAAAGCGAATCAGAATTGGCCGCCGTGCTTAGCCACGAAATTGCGCACGTTACGCAACACCATCTGGCACGCATGGTGGCCGGGCAGAAAGTAGACAGCCTGGCCTCAATGGCGGCGCTCGCCGTTGCCATACTCGCTGCACGCAACAATCCGCAAGCGTCGCAGGCGGCCATTGTCGGCATGCAGGCAGGCTCCATCCAACGGCAACTGAATTTCACCCGGGAGCATGAACAGGAAGCGGATCGTATCGGCCTGGAAATCCTGCAGAAATCAAATTTCAATATCCACGCCATGCCGGAATTTCTGGACCGGTTACAAAAAGCCACCCGCTTGCTGGAAGGAAACGCGCCAAGCTACCTGCGCACTCACCCGATCACCAGTGAACGTATCGCCGATATCGGGAACCGTGTACAAAAACAGCCCTATCGCCTGATTCCGGATAGCCTGGATTTCCAGCTGGCACGCGCCAAGCTCATCGCCATGCAAAAAACTACTCCGGATGCCGTGGCCTATTTCAGGGATGCGGTGAGTACGCAAAAATATGGCAACCCGATTGCGCAACGCTATGGGCTGGTGAGTGCACTATTGCGCAGCAATGAGATTGAACGCGCTGCCCTGGAACTGGCAACACTACGCGAACAAACCAAGAATGATCCGATCACCCGAAGCAATGCGATGATAGAAACCCTCGCGGCACAAGTTAAACGTGCCTCGATGAACGACACCGATGCGCTGGCGTTCTATCGCACTGCCGTAAAAAACCACCCACAGCATCGTGCCCTGATTTACGATTATGCTGATCTGCTACAGCGTAGCAACCAGGCAGAGACCGCCGTCAAACTGCTCGCCGAACAACTCGTTCGTCATCCCAGCGATACCACACTTTACGATCTGCAGGCGCGCAGCTACAACTCGCTGGGTAAACGTTTCGAGCAGCACCAAGCGTTGGCTTACAGCTATGCGTGGCAAGGTAATTTGCGCGCGGCAATTGAACAACTTGAATTGGCTAAGCAGGCTGGCGGGAGTTTCTATCAACTGTCCATCATCGAAAGTGACTTACGGGAATTACGCGAGATAATGGACACGCGCGTTAAAAAATAATACTGGCGCAGGTTAGCGAAATTATAGTGACTTACCACAACCGCACACAAACGGGACGCAACGCCCCGCAACCTTCCGATCAAACCTGAGCTAAACCGAAAACGATGACCCGCAACCGCAAGTAGATGCGGCCTGGGGATTTCTGATAACAAACTGCGAGCCTTCCAGCCCCTCTTGATAGTCGATCTCCGCACCGGCGAGATACTGGAAGCTCATCGGGTCAATCAGCAATTGCACCCCATTCTTGTTCAGCACGGTGTCATCTTCGTTGGTCTCTTCATCGAAAGTGAAGCCGTATTGGAAGCCGGAACAGCCTCCGCCACTGACGAATACACGCAACTTGAGATCTGTGTTGCCCTCTTCTTCAATGAGTTGCTTTACCTTGTTGGCCGCATTATCGGTGAAGATCAGCAGATCTTGCGTTTCGGCCACAGACTGTTCGGTCACTGTATTCATATTTTTCTCCTCAACAATAGGTAAATCATTCACCGCTGTTTAATTTGAACGCCACCACTTTGTCCTGCTCTGCCGCATTGCAGTGTATCAGGCGGCCTTCAACAATAGCGCCCAACTGAATTTCCAGCGTATTGTAGCTCACATCACCGTTGACCTTGGCTTTGCCTTGTAGTTCCAAATATTCGCTGGCGGAGACCGGGCCGCTGATCGTGCCGTTGATTACCAGGTGGGTAACATTCACCTCACCGTTTATTCTGGCATGTTCACTTAATACCAGCGTACTCTGTTTGCCTTGTTCAGCGATGACATTACCGTTTACTTGTCCGTCGATACGCATCCCGCCACTGAAATTCAAATTCCCTTCGATGACCGTGCCCGTACCAATCAGAGAGTCGATGCGGTTCTGCGGCTTGCTGTGTTTTTTGCCAAACATGAATTCCCCTTCTTGCACCAAAGCCTAAGACAGGTTTACGCTCTGTCGCACCCTCGGCTCGCTTGTGCCCTGTTCGAATATCCGCACCTGAATACTTTCCAGTTGAGCCTCTTCGGGTAACTGAATGCTTTGTTCAATGCGCCGATAATACTTGAAAATAAGCTGAAATTGGACGTTTTCTGACGCGTCTTGCGGGAATAAATATGTAGTTCGCTGTCCGTCTTTCAGCACGGTGGCCACCAACTGATAGCTGCCGTTGAACTCTTTGGCACGCTCTCCACTTTGCACCAGCAGCATGCGCAGATGATATTCACCGGGTATTTTGTCGTGCTCCAGCTTCAAGCGATGCACCCCAAGCTCACCTGCTTTACCATGCGTTGCGGTGAGATTCTGAAAAAATGCCAAGTCTTCCTGGAGGTGCGCATTTTCATCCGAAAGATTTTTCAACTGCCGGGACGTTTCCTGGCTGCTGGCCTGCTCGATTTGAATTTGCCGTTCATGCTGCGCTACCTGACTGCTTAATTGTGCATTCTCTGTTCCCAGCCTGGCAACCTGCTCGCGCAATTGAGTCAATTCCCGTTGGGCTTCACCACGATAAAATCCCGCCAGCTCCAACCCGCTGCCGTATGCCCACCAGGCCAATCCCAGTGCTGCCAGCACAAACGGTACCGTCAGACTCCAGCGCAAGTACCACGGAATATGCGGCCGCACTGACAATTTTGGGGCAGAAATACTGAAGCTGCGTTTAACGCGCCGCCACATGTTATGGCAGCAGCGGCACGTTGTTAAGTGCGGTGGTTTCAGGCATTCCGAACATGATATTCATGTTTTGTACCGCCTGCCCTGCTGCGCCCTTGACCAGATTGTCAATTACCGACAGTACCACCACAGTGTCACCACCCAGTGGCTGATGCACCGCAATGCGGCAACAGTTCGCGCCGCGCACCGACCGTGTTTCCGGATGACTACCGGCAGGCATCACATCCACGAATGGTTCGTTGGCATAACGCTGTTCGAACAACGCCTGCAAATCCGTTTCGCGGTTCAATCTGCCATAAAGTGTGGCATGAATACCGCGAATCATCGGAATCAAGTGCGGCACGAAAGTCAGTCCAACCGAGTTGCCGGCTACATTCACCAAGCCCTGTTTAATTTCGGGTAAATGGCGATGACCAGCGACCCCATAGGCCTTGAAGTTATCCGCCGCCTCAGAGAACAAAGTTGCAACTTCCACCTTGCGTCCCGCACCGGAAACTCCGGACTTGACGTCGGCAATCAGCCTGTCAGCATCAATCACCCCCGCTTCCAGCAATGGGATAAAGCCCAATTGTGTCGCCGTCGGGTAACAGCCGGGATTGGCAACCAGCCGCGCTGATTTGATTTGCATGCGGTTCACTTCAGGCAAACCATACACCGCCTCGCCCACCAGGTCCGGACAGGCATGAGTCATACCATACCATTTTTCCCATGTGGCGATATCCTGCAGACGAAAATCGGCAGCCAGATCGATCACCTTCACGCCCGCATCCAGCAAAATACGTGCCTGTTGCATGGCGATGCCGTTCGGCGTTGCGAAAAACACCAGATCACATTGCTCCAGGTGCGCCGCATCCGGATGAGTAAACAACAAATCCACATAACCACGGAGACTGGGAAACATTTGGCTGACCGGCATACCGGCATCAGCACGTGAAGTGATCACTTGCAACGCAACCCGTGGATGTGCCGCCAACAGGCGCAATAATTCCACGCCGGTATAGCCTGTTCCACCCACTATGCCAACTTTAATCATTCCCGCTTCCTTGAAAAATGCCTTTTATGATACATCATCTCCAATGCAAAAAGCCGCTCCAGAGCGGCTTTTTGCGGGACATCCAACCAGTTTCTTTGGAAAACTTAACGTTTGGAGAATTGTTTGCGACGACGCGCCTTGCGCAGGCCAACCTTCTTGCGTTCTACTTCACGCGCATCGCGGGTCACCAGACCGGCATCTTTCAATACGGGCTTGAGCGAAGCGTCATAATCAAGCAGTGCACGCGTAATGCCGTGGCGCACCGCACCAGCCTGACCCGATTCGCCACCACCGCTGACGTTTACCATAATGTCGAACTTGGTCAGTGTTTCAGTCAGTGTCAGTGGTTGGCGCACGATCATGCGACCGGTTTCGCGGGAGAAAAATACATCAACCGGCTTGTCGTTTACGATGATATCACCCTTGCCAGGCTTGATAAATACGCGTGCCACCGCGCTCTTGCGGCGACCGGTTCCGTAGTTGTAAGTCACACTCATATTCAGGCCTTCAACAAGTTAATTGGTTTGGGTTGTTGTGCTTCATGCGGGTGTGCCGCACCGGCGTACACCTTCATCTTGCGCAACATTGCGTAACCCAGCGGCCCCTTCGGCAACATACCTTTGACCGCCTTTTCCAGCACCCTGCTCGGATGGCGTGCTTGCAGCTTTGCAAAGTTGGTGGTGTACAAGCCGCCCGGATAAGTGGTGTGACGATGATACAACTTGGCTTCCGCCTTGTTGCCAGTCACCCGCAGCTTATCAGCATTGACCACCACGACGAAATCGCCGGTATCAACGTGGGGAGTGTAGATTGCCTTGTGCTTGCCGCGCAAACGTGCGGCAATTTGCGCAGCCAAACGACCCAGCACCTGATCGGCTGCATCAACCAGAAGCCAGTCATGCTGGACTTCATGGGGCTTGGCGGAAAATGTTTTCATAGCCACTATTCCTGAAAATTCTGAAGTAAACCTCGAAGGGCGCGCATTCTATTGCAGCACAGCAGACGCTGTCAAACGCTATTTGATTTGCGTTACGCCCATCTTGTCTCTTGGGTGGCCTCAAGCTCGGCGGCAAAAAGATCATCATGCCCTGTTTCCCACTCTAAACCTGTACAACCCTTCGCTAAAATGAACACGACACGCATCCATCTGGAACAAAATAGTGACGGACATGCGCTACAAGGTAAGGGCAGTCCTTCTGTAAAAATACCTCTGTCTCTGAAGAATGCCTGCAAAAAAGCGGTCTGTATGCCGAAAAGGACGGAACCCGTTCCGTTCTTTAAGTCTGTGGCTGCAAGCCGGACAAGTCCAATCAGGAGCATCGAAATGTCTGTCACACGCCAAGCAACGCTTCATGTTCGACGCAGGTACACTGCCATGTCGCCACCCTTGTCCAACAGCGCAGCAAGCGGATTCAGTAGTTCACCCGCCAATTTCGCTGCACGGTAAACCGGTGTCGCGCAATCCCCTTTCTCGCAGAAGCGTACGCCGCGGGTACGGATACCGGCCACCGTAAAATCGGCGCGCTGCGCCAGCATTTTCATGGAATGCGGTGTGAAAAAGCTGACATGTCCGCCATGCCGATCAATATGCAGATATTCCCATTTCCCCCCCATCACGGCCATGCTCCAGCTCGCGGCATTACCGGTGCCAACCAGTAGAATGCCTCCCGGACGCAGGATGCGCCGGCATTCGCCCAGCAATTCCAGCGGCTGCCTGAGGTGCTCGATCACCTCGAACAGGGTTACCGCATCGAATTGCCCGTCGGCATAGCCAGCCTCGTGCAGCAATCCCTGCCGCACTTTTAATCCTGCGGCCTGTGCCGTCGCAGCGGCTTGTGGCGCGGGCTCCACGCCTTCGGCAACGTAACCCAGCCGCACGGCGGCGCCGAGGAACGCGCCACTGGAACAGCCTACGTCCAACAAGCGTATCTGCGATGGCTGCTTGCGCAACAATCCGGCAATGTGATCGAGAAATTTTTTGCTGCGACGGAAACGCCGCGCCTCGGAACGTGCGTCAGGTAACGTCCCCTGCGGATCATCGAACTCCTGCATCGATTCCCAATAGTGCGCCTCGCTGCACTGACTGAGCAACTGACCGCATGACGTGCAGCGCAACAACGCGCCTTCAGGTAATACATAGTCGGTCGTTTCCAGTGGTGCATTGCAACCTACCGGGCAAGTACTCAGATAACGGTTTTCAGGATTGCTCATTTCGGATTTGTCTCAAGAATTTTTCGGTAAATTGTCTCATACTCGCGCGCCACATCATCCCAGCCACGCGCAAATTGCGGCGGCATATCGCTGCGGCACAGTTGCTTTTCAATTTCATCTGCCCATTGTTCTGCGGATGCGCCAAGCGGCACAACCGCGCCTGCATCCGGCACGACCTGCGCGGCAGCTCCGCACGCATCGGATACCGCTACCGGTACGCGTCCAGCCATCGCCTCGCTGATGACCATGCCATAGGGCTCGGACTTGGCCGGATGCAACAACACATCAAACTCGGCGTAGTAAGATTGTTCGCGCCAACCCAGCAGGCGATAACCTCCTTGCCAGCCCGCAAACAAATGCTGCACTTCCTCCGGTTTGGGCCCGACTACCCACAACTCAAGCTCGGGGCGGGTGCGGCGCATGCGTGCAACGATATCCACCGCCAGTGGCAAACCCTTGCGCTGCCATTCCTTGCCGACAAAACCGATTACTCCACCACCTGCCGGAACCGCGTGCTTGGCGCGCACCATTCCGGGCTGCACGCCGGGTACCACAGGGGCTGTCAGCTTGCCGGCCAAATCCGGATAGTAGTGCGCCAATTGCCTGCTGATCGTCTGCGAATTTGGCACGATACAATGCGGCCTGGTCAATTCACGCCGCTCCAGATAGAGCTGCATCAACACACGGATCGACAGCAACCGCCAGAACGGTTTTTCAAATACGCTGGCAAACGGTGGCCCATGAAAAGTGGTGACATGGTGTATGTTGACGCGCTCGTGGCTATGGATCAGCCAGTCCGGGTGCGGGTGCATTTTGAGCCAGCGCGCCGCACGCCAACCGAAGCGCAGCAGCGACAGCCAGCGCGGTCGCCAGGCAATCTGCCCCAACTCGTGCACTGCAATATTTTCGGGCTTTTCGGCAAGGCAGACTTCACACAGTACTTCGACCTCATGCCCCAACCTGTGCAGCTCGCGCGTCAACTCCCAGACATAGCGCTCCATGCCGCCCACCGGCCCATAGCGGCGCACCACATGCAATATTTTCATGAATATTGATCCACGCCTTTGGCCGCACGGATGCGGGTTGCCTGCAATACTTCCTGCAGATGCCGGTGGTTTTCCGTCAGGTGCGAGCGGTCATTTTCACGATGCCAGAGATGGAATACCGGCGCGGAAAAACGCGCTGATTTGTTGTAAACCCCGGCACGCAGCAGGCGCACCACCAGGTCGGAATCTTCCAGCCCCCATCCGGTATAACTCTCGTCCAGACCATTTACCCGCAGCAAGTCTTTCCGCCATGCCGATAGATTGCAGGTTTTCGCCCCCTGCCAACGTCGCGGCAACTGTTTGCGTAACCAGGCCAGATTGGACAATCGCAGCAACGGCAGAAGACGTTCGATTTGCCCGCGCCGGCGTGCCTGCATCCAATCGCGTGTTGTCCACAAATGAATTGGTAATTTGTCGTGCAATACTTGTTCGGTAAATGCCCGCGTCAGCATCAGGCGGTTGCCGGACAGGAACCAGCTGGGCTCCGCCAGCCTGCGGTGGCTGGCAACAAAATCCGGCGGTGGCACGCAATCGCCGTCGATGAAGGTGATGTAGTCGGCCTGTGTTGCGGCCAGCGCGCGGTTGCGGATCGCTGCCGCACGAAAGCCAATATCTTCCTGCCACACATGCCGGATGGCGAACGGTGCCCGTGCCGTGTAACCTGCCACCAGTGCGGCAGTTTCCTGTGTTGAGCCGTCGTCCGCCACAACTACTTCGAAATTCGTATCAGTCTGTACCAAGCAGCCTTCCAGCACGGCGGCCAGCGCATCTGGGCGGTTGTAGGTGGTGATGATCAGGGCGATGGGCATCATACTTTCTTGTTCAGCAGCATTAGCTTGAGGTAACGATAATAAGTGCCCTCGGCATTGGAGATCGCCAGCATGAAGCCTTCGCGCCCGTCGAGAAAACCGCGGCGCAGCACGTAGGTGCGCACGAAGCTCCACAGGCCGCGCAGCACTGCACCGCCCAGCGTCACCTTGCGTCCGCGTCGGTGCAGCATCTGTGCACCGGCAGTGGAATAGCGATCTATCTTGTGCAGCACCTCCTCCATATTGTCAAAGGCATAGTGCAGCAATTCACCGTCGAGCTGGCCGATGCCGCCCTCGACCAACAGGCGTTCATGCACCAGATCATCGGAAAAATGCGCGGTGCCGCGTCTGAGCAGCCGCACGATGCGATCCGGATACCAACCGGAATGGCGCATGAAGCGTCCGCAATAGCTGGACAGGCGCGAGACCCGGTAGGCTGAGCAGGTGTCGGCATCGCTGCGCAGCACCGCTTCAATAGCAGCGCGCAACCCGGGAGTGACGCGCTCATCGGCATCAATGGACAGTACCCATTCTTTGCCTGCATAACCGAGCGCGCGGTTTTTCTGCACCCCGAATCCCGGCCAGTCATGCACATAAACCTGTGCACCGAACCCCCGGCAAATCTCTGCTGTGCCGTCTGTGCTGCCGGAATCCACCACGATGATTTCATCCGCCCATACCACCGATTCAAGGCAGGCGCGGATATTTGCCGCCTCGTCCCGGGTGATGAGGATGACAGAAAGTTCCATTGTTAATGTACTCCCCGCAATGGATGGGTGGATTTTAACGCCGCAAACAGAAGCCCGCTCATCCACACGTAGAACCAGCCTTCGGCATGATCGATCAGTGTCGAGGAAACGGCACTGGCTGTCATAATGGACAACACCATGCCACGCGCCAGCATCTGCTCGCGCATCGACGGAAGCTGTAGCGCCGCACGCCATTGCACCGCAAACAGCGCCAACAGCAGCGCCAGCCCCGCCAATCCGAGCTGGGCAGCCACCATCAGATATTCGTTATGGGGATTGTGTGTGGCGATCCGGCCGGAATCGTGTACCTGCTCGGCATAAGCCTGCCTGAACCCGCCGGTTCCCGCACCCAGTAGCGGGCGCTGCCGCACAACCTCCAATGTATTGCGATAAAACTCCATGCGCTGGCCGACCGATGAACTGGTGTCTGCGGCCACGTCCGCCCGCGAAGTGGAGAATTCATGGTAGGCCAAGGCCGCACGCTGGTGCAGAGAGTTGGAGGGCAACACATAGGCCAGCACGGCCAGTGCTCCGATCGAGATCAAAGCAATGGACAACCCTCTCCAGCGCAGCCATGCAGCACCCATATATATCAGCAACACCAGCAGCACCAGTTGCCCGGTGCGCCCCTGCACCATGAACAACACATTAATGGCAGCCAGCAATCCCAGCGCCCCCCAGATACCGCGCTGGTACTGCGTGGCGGCATAACGTGCCTGAACCGCACAGACAAACGCGGTGAATGCCATGAACAGATTATGGGTGATGTGTAGCTTGAAGATGACGGGATTGGCCGCATCACCCCTGATAATCTCCCATTTAGGCAGCAGGCCCAGCCACAACAGGCAAGACAAGACAAGAGTAAGCAGCATCGCACCCATGAACCCGTACCATGCGCGGCGGCGTGTATCCGCATCCTGAAACACGACAATCAGCAACGGGATGAACATCAGCCTTGCCGCCTTGCCCAGACCATCGAGCATATCCTGCTGGTTACCGATCGTGTAGGTGCAGGCCATCAGGTAGAAATAGAACAGCGCAATGGCGAGCCACGCCACAGGATTGGCGCGTATGGCGTCCGACTTCCCCCGAGAGCCGAAAGCCAACAGCCACGCCAGCAGAATGAGCAGCGCCAGCATGCTGTCCAGTGCCACCGATATCGGAATCGAGAATCCCAGGGCAACTGCGGCCCAGCGGGCGGCATTTTCCGCCCCGTGCCTCACTGCGCCATAATTAACAAATCCCGTCACTTCTCGGCAAAGGCAATGAGGAATTTGCGCAGCGAAGGCACTGCATCGCGCAACATCGTCCCGACCGACAAAAAGCGGCGCGCACCCTCACGATAACGACGCCCTTTCAGGAATGACACCTGAATATTCCTGAATCCGGCGGCTTCAAACAGCAGGCATAATTCTGCGGCGGTAAATTCACGATTGTGCCGCACCGGGTAAAACGACATACCCTTGTACAGGATCGGTTCGGCATGCAAAAAATGGGTTTCATAATTGTTGGTAATGTGTTTACCGCGCAACATACGACTGCGGTTGCGAAAGCTCGCCGCGTTGGGCACATCTACCTCCGCGATACCGCCCGGGCGCAGCACCCGCAGGATCTCGCGCATCAACGGCAGATGGGAATGGGTGAAATGCTCCAGCACCTGGCAACATGTCACCGCATCGAAGGTGTCATCGGCGAAGGGCAACGGATCCACCTCCGCATTGCTGACCTGGAATTGAATCTGCCGGTCGCGGTATATCTCCGGGTAACATTCCGTCTGGTCGGTGAAATCGACGCCGTAGCACTCATGCCCCAATTCACTCAACACGGCCAGTAACAATCCGTGCCCAGCCCCCACATCCAGCACCTTGCGGCATCCGCGCAACCAGAAGGCGATATCGGCAAAGCGGTCAACACACCCGGTGAACACCTCGTCCTGAATCGGGTTTGTCAGGTCGTACAGTTTGCCGTCCCGACGCAAAGCCAGCATACGTTGATAAATTTCCCGCCTTGTAAGGGTATGCACCATGCCAGTCATTACGCTCGTCATTTACCAATTTCCCCAGAGGGTATTTTTGAAAAAACACAGACCAACGGACAAGTTACCTGCCCGTTGTCAGTGTATCTGAAATACGTATCATGCCACCGTGCCAAGCCCGCCCGCTCCCTGCCGGACACCGGACTGGAGATCCGTCCGGTATTCCGGCACCCATTGCCGCAACGCGGCGCGTACCTGTTCATCGGGCATGGACTGCGCGGAAGCCCACTCCAGCAATCTTTCCAGCCAAGCCGTATCGGCCTGCCGCGCCTGCGCGATGCGCAGCTTGGGATGCGGGGTGGGCAGGGTATGCTCATTGTCCGCCAGCAATTCTTCATAGAGTTTCTCACCGGGGCGCAGGCCGGTGAATTCGATTTTGATCTCCTCTTCGGTAAAGCCGGACAAGCGGATCAAATCTTTCGCGAGGTCAACAATTTTTACCGGTTCGCCCATGTCCAGCACGAAAATTTCGCCATCCTGCCCCATCAGCCCGGCCTGCAATACCAGTTGCGTGGCCTCGGGGATAGACATGAAATAACGGGTAATCTCGGGGTGGGTGACGGTGATCGGCCCGCCCTGTGCAATTTGTTCGCGGAATTTTGGAATCACGCTACCGGTGCTGCCCAGCACATTGCCGAAACGCACCATTACGAAGCGCGTGCCGCCGGAAGGTTGTAACGCCTGGCACACCATTTCGGCCAGTCGTTTGCTCGCGCCCATCACGTTGGTCGGGTTTACTGCCTTGTCCGTGGAAATCATCACGAACTTGCCGACCCCATGCTGTTGCGCCGCACGCGCTACTGTCCATGTGCCCAGCACATTGTTGCGGATCGCCTGCCAGGCATTGTGCTGCTCCATCAGCGGCACATGCTTGTAGGCTGCAGCATGGAATAGTACCGAAGGCGGGTGCAATCGCATAACCTCGTCCACTCGCGAGGCATCGCGCACATCGCCGACCAGACAGACAAAGCTCAAAGCGGGGAAAACCTGTTGCAGTTCCTGTTCAATGGTATACAGCGCGAATTCGCTCTGCTCGAACAACACCAGTTTGGCGGGTACAAAGCGCGCGATCTGGCGGCACAATTCGGAACCGATCGAACCGCCTGCACCGGTCACCATGACCGTCTTCCCGGTCAGCAGGTCGCGCAACCCGGCACTATCCAGCTGTACCGGGTCGCGTCCAAGCAGATCGTCCAGTTCGACAGCGCGCAGCTGCGACACCGCCACCTTGCCGCTCATCAGGTCATCAAAAGAGGGCACGGTAAGCACTTTGACTTTTGCGGTGCTGCACAATTGGATGGCGCGCTTACGCTGCTGGTGCGAGCTGGACGGCATGGCGATGATCACCTGTTGCACGCCGAGCCGCTCGACCCATTCCGACAGGCTGTCCAGTCCACCCAACACACGGGTGCCGTTCAAAGTGCGCCCGTGACGTGCAATGTTGTCGTCAAGGAATCCGACCAGGCGCCAGTCGCCGCTTCTGTCCAGCTCTTTGGACAGGCTTGCGGCTGCATCGCCGGCGCCCAACACCAGCACCGGCTCGCCGTGCAACTTGATGGCACCATGCAACCCCTGCTCTTTCCACATGCGATAGACAAAACGGCTGCCGCCCATCAGCAGGATCAGCAGCAACGGATTGATAACCAACACCGAGCGCGGGATCACCAAGCCGAGGCGCAGCATCCAGAACAGCAGGGGAATAACTGCCGAGGAAAGCGCTACCGCCAGCACGATACGCCGCAAATCAGCCGTGCTGGCGTAACGCCAGATGCCGCGATACAGGCCGAATTGCCAGAAGATCGCCATTTGCAGCGGCACCACCCAGATTAAGGTCAGCTCCAGCTCGGTCACAAAATTTGCCGGAAGTTCGAAATTGAAGCGCAACAAGTAGGCAAGGGTCCATGCCACCCCGGCCGCCACGAGGTCGTGCAGCATGGCCAAGGCGGTACGCAAATTACTCGATGTATTGTTGATCAATTTCATCAAAACTCGGATCGTTAAGTTAACTATTTAGGTGGCTGAATTTTGCCGGGTTCAGTCAGCATGCCCGCCCGGCCGCGTGAGCAACCCAACGTCTATCCAGCCAGAACATCAGCACAGCATAAATCACCAGTCCGGCCAGCGCGATGAATGGCAGCTTGTCTTCCTGCCGCAGCGCCCACAGTGCGCCAAATGCGGCACCCGCCATCAAGGTATATTCGGCCAACGCCACATTGCGATGCCCCCAACCCATTTGTATCGCACGCTGATAATAATGTTCGCGGTGTGCTTCGGTAATTTTCACACCGCGCAGGGCGCGTTTCATCAGTGTGATACTGGCATCCACGATGAAAGGTGAAAACACCAGCAACGGGAACCATGCTGGCCAATAACCTTGCTGCCAGCCCCACAGCCCCATTGCGGCGGCAAGAAAACCGAGTGGAATGGAACCGGCATCACCCATGAACACCCTGGCGGGGGGGAAATTTTGATAAAGGAACCCCAGCGCCGCAGCCGCAATGACAAAGTTCAGCATCGCCAGCATATTGTCATGCGCGAACAATGCCGCAACGCCATAACAGCCAAACCCGAACAGCGCCATGCCGCCCGCCAGTCCGTCCGAGCCATCCATGAAGTTATAGAGATTAGTCATCCACACTGTGAACAGTAGCACGAGCATTGCGACCCAAACATCATGCTGCACGAATAACCCGGAACCGCTGACAAGCAGTACGCCAGCGACAAGGTGCGCCAACAGGCGCTGGCGCACGGGTAGTCCACGCATGTCGTCCAGCATGGAAATGCCAAACAGGATCAGCATCGGCAGCACCACCCACCAAACCAATGCTCCCGGCAGCAACGCCCAACCGGATAACACCCCCGCCATCACGCCCACCCCGCCGATGCGCGGGGTAGGTGTGAGGTGCAGTGAACGTTCGTTGGGGATGTCCTGAATCCTTTTTCCCAATTTACTGGGCAGAATGGCGGCGATCAGCAGCAGCGTGACAAACATAGCGATGAATGGAGCGAAATAAATCATATGACGGATATGGACAGTGCCCAGCTTGGAATCGTGGCGGATTTTATCATTGCCGCCGGGCAAATAATTCTATGGGCAATCCGGGATTGTGGGCACCTTCCGTAGATATGCTCATGCGGTCTTCGCACAGGCTGGCGGTGTGAGTATAGTGGGCCTGGCCTGCGGTAGCATTCCCGGATAGTCCTTGCTGAAATGCAAGCCGCGACTTTCATGACGCGACAAAGCACTTTGCACGATCAGCTCCGCGTTCATCACCAGATTGCGCAATTCCAGCAAGTTCGAACTGATATGAAAATTGGCGTAATACTCGTTAATTTCATCCTGTAGCAGCTGGATGCGGTGTTGCGCGCGTTGCAGGCGCTTGTTGGTGCGCACAATACCCACATAGTCCCACATAAAATGGCGTAATTCCGCCCAATTATGCGAGATGACGATTTGTTCGTCGGCGTCCGCCACGCGGCTTTCGTCCCAGGCTGGTAAAATAGGGGATACCCGATGCGACTTGTTCAGAATATCGCGAACAGCGGCATCCGCGAACACCAGGCATTCCAGCAGGGAATTGCTGGCCAGCCGGTTGGCGCCATGCAATCCGCTATAGGCGGTTTCGCCGACCGCATACAGGTTTTCCACATCGGTACGCGCGTGCAAATCAGCGACGACTCCGCCACAGGTATAGTGCGCTGCAGGAACCACCGGAATAGGCTCTTTGCTGATATTGATGCCCAGCGCCAGGCAGCGCGCGAAAATAGTCGGGAAGTGTTCCTGCAAAAATTCGACCGATTGATGCGAGATATCCAGATAGACGCAATCCAGCCCGTGTTTTTTCATTTCGAAATCTATTGCTCTGGCCACTATGTCGCGTGGCGCGAGTTCGGCGCGCGCATCGTGGTGCGGCATGAAGCGCGTACCGTCCGGTAATTTCAGAACGCCGCCCTCGCCGCGCACCGCCTCGCTGATGAGAAAGGATTTGGCGTGCTGGTGATACAGGCAAGTCGGGTGGAACTGGATAAACTCCATATTAGCCACGCGGCAACCGGCGCGCCACGCCATCGCGATACCGTCACCGGTCGCCGTATCGGGGTTGGTGGTGTAGAGATAAACTTTACCGACACCGCCGGTCGCAAGAATGGTGTTCTGGGCAGCAATGGTGATGACTTCATCACTCAGGCTATTCAGTGCGTATGCACCGTAGCAACAGTTGTCCGGCAAGCCGAGCTTCCTGCCGGTAATCAGGTCAACCAGCAAATGATTTTCCAGCACCGTGATATTCGGGTGACGCAGCACACGTGCAACAAGAGTCTCCTGCACCGCATGTCCGGTCGCATCCGCCGCATGAATAATACGCCGTCGACTGTGCCCGCCTTCACGGGTAAGGTGGTAGCCCACGCCGCTGGAATTGTCACGGGTGAACGGCACACCCTGGTCAATCAACCAATCGATGGCGGCCTTGCCATGCTCAACAACGTAGCGCGTGACAGCTTCATCGCACAGCCCGGCACCGGCGGCCAGGGTATCCTGAATATGCGCTCCCAGCGAGTCATCCTTGGACAATACAGCGGCAATCCCGCCCTGCGCCCAGCCGCTGGCACCGTCCAGCAGGGATTTTTTGGTGATCAGCCCGACTTTCTTATGATCGGCCAGCTTGATGGCCAATGCCAGGCCGGCAAGGCCGCTACCGATGATCAGCGTGTCAAATTGCAGCAATTCGATTCCCGGTGCATTGATTGAGGTCGGGACTATAGCAAAACTGTTACCCCTGCGATGATCGGATTTATCGCCGGGAACCAATTTTTTCCCATGATGTCGTACCGCTCGTTAATCGGGGCTATCCATACTGACTCGGGCGAGATGAGCGGTTATACTCGCGCTTCGCGAATGGCGCGGCGTTCATAATAATAATTGAAATGGTCAGGGATGGCAGACAAGGAAGTCGATCAGCAATTGGTTGAACGCGTCCAGCGCGGCGACAAGCACGCCTTTGATTTACTGGTATCCAAATATCAACGCAGACTGGGGCGGCTTATTTCCCGTTTTGTTCGGGATCCGGCAGAGGCCGAGGATGTTACGCAGGAAGCCTTTATCAAGGCCTATCGTGCATTGCCGGGTTTTCGCGGTGAAAGCGCGTTTTACACCTGGCTGTACCGCATCGGCATCAATACAGCAAAAAACCACCTGCTGGCGATTAAACGGCGCCCACCAACCAGTACGCTGTTTGATGCAGAAGAGGCCGAATCATTTGAAGACGGTGGCCTGCTGCACGAAGTCAGCACGCCGGAAAATGAACTCATGAGCAAGCAGGTTGTCGATGTGGTGCAAGCCTCCTTGCAGCAGTTGCCGGAAGATTTACGAAGTGCGCTGACTTTGCGCGAAATTGAGGGATTGAGCTATGAGGAAATCGCCAGTGTGATGAATTGCCCGATCGGCACAGTGAGATCAAGGATCTTCAGGGCACGTGAGGCGGTAGCAGAGAATCTGCGCCCGCTATTGGAAACCAGGAAAGGTAACAGGTGGTAGACATGAAAAAAGAAATTTCCGCATTAATGGACGGCGAGTTGTTCGAAGATAAAGCAGAAGACTTGTTGAACCGGATCAAACGCAATTTTGATGCGCGCGAGGGTTGGGAAACTTACCATCTGATTGGAGATGTGCTTCGGCAACCGGAGCATATTCACAGCGACTTGAGCGCGAAGGTGCGCGAGCGCATGCAGGATGAGCCTGTCGTACTGGCGCCGCGTGGCCGCGCAGCAAAGCAAAAGATACGTACCGTCGCTCTATCGGCGGCGGCTTCGCTGATGGCAGTCGGTGTAGTGGCGTGGATGTCGGCACAGATCACTCCTGAAACTTTCCCACAAACAGCCATGCAGCAAGCGGCTCTACACCCGGCCAGCTTGCAAATCAAGCCCGGCTCCAGTGATTATTTGATGGCGCATCAGGAATTTTCACCCAGCACGGATATGAGCGGCGGAGCGGCGTATATCCGAACTGTCGCTTATGGCACTGACGGGAAATAACGCAAATAATTATGAAAGACAAGCAACAATGAAAATGCATGCTGCGCTTTGCGGCCTGTTGCTGGCAGTTACCGTCAATGTAAATGCAGAAAGCCTCGACTGGCTCAAGATTGTGGCTTTTGCCGCCCATCAGACCGATTACAGCGGAGTGTTTGTTTATCAGTATGACAATCGCGTTGAGACCTCGCGCATTACCCACGTAGTCGAGGCGGATGGGGAATATGAAAAACTGGAAAGTCTGGATGGCCCCAAGCGCAAAATTCTCCGGCATCATGGGCAGGTCTGGTGCTACATCAACCACAAGATGGTGCAGGTGGATAGCCAGCAGGTGCGTATCCGGTTTCCGGCATTTCTCCCCGAGCAGATATCTGCACTGAATGCGAATTATCAGACAAAACAAGTGGGTGTGGCACGTGTGGCAGGATACAGCGCACAAGTGATTCTGCTCGAACCCATGGATAATCTTCGTTACGCTCACAAGATCTGGGCGCATACCGGCTCCGGCCTGTTATTGAAGGCAGCTGTGCTTGGCGATAAAAATCAAACAATCGAGCAGTATGCTTTTACCCAATTGCAAATTGGCGGGGATATCGACCGCTCCTGGACTAACACAACCGCGCCAGGCAATAGTTTGCCAGCATCACCGGAAGTGGGCAGCGGTGGAACACCGGTAAATAGCGGCTGGGTGGTCGAGGCATTACCGGCAGGCTTCAAGAAGACCATGGAAATTCAGCGCCCCATGCGCGGCAGACCCGTGCCCGTGACCCAAATTGTATTTTCCGACGGGCTGAGCGCAATCTCAGTATTTATTGAACCCGATAATGCTGATGAAGATAACGCAAGCGGCTTGTCCAGTCGCGGCGCGGTAAATTTGTATCACAAGGCCGTGGCCGGGCAATTATTCACTGTAGTTGGCGAAGTTCCGGCACGCACAGTGATACAAGTGTTGGACTCGATACGCTATAAAGGCAAGTGACCATGCTGGAAACACGAGTCATTGTTGTACAGGTTGACGGAAAATACGCCTTTGTCCAGTCCAAACAGGGCAGTAGCTGCGGGCAATGCAGCGGCAAGGGTTGTGGGTCAGGCAAGCTTTCCCAGCTATTTAGTAACAAACCCCGTCAATTCCGGGTGGACAATTCAGTTAATGCGGCTGTGGGTGATGAGGTTATCGTATCTGTTGCCGAGGGCGCAGTATTGCGCGGGATAGGATTGGTCTACCTGCTGCCGTTGCTGCTGTTGTTTATGGGCGCAACGCTTGGCAGCCTGCTGGCTACACAGGCAGAGCAACGGGACATTTATGGCGCGATTGGTGCGTTATTCGGCCTGGCAACCGGCTTCATGTTTGCCAAATGGACTTCATCGCGCCAACCTCGCCACCAGAACCTGCCCTTTATCGCACGGCAATGCGGCAGGGGTGATTTTTAACTCACTTACTATACGGTTTGATTATTAAATTTTTTCGGGAGATACACGTAATGTTGAGGAAATTTTTTAGTCTGGCTACCCTGATGGCCGGCATGTTTTTTGTTTCATTGGCCGAGGCTAATGGGCTGCCAGATTTTACCGGACTGGTGGAAAAGCAGGCACCAGCAGTAGTCAATATCAGCACCACGCAAATCATTCGCAATACGCAGGGTTTTCCCAACCTGCCGGAGAACGATCCATTCTATGAATTTTTCCGCCGCTTCGCGCCACAAATGCCGCGCGAGCGCGAAGCACAATCATTAGGATCGGGCTTCATCATCAGCTCAGACGGCTATATCATGACCAACGCACATGTTGTGGACAGCGCCGACAAAATTACAGTACGTCTGACTGACAAGCGTGAGTTCAGCGCCAAGGTTATCGGCGCGGACAAGCGCACCGATGTGGCTTTGCTGAAAATCGAAGCCACCGACTTGCCAAAAATCGTTGTGGGGAATCCGGACAATCTCAAGGTTGGCGAATGGGTTGTCGCTATCGGCTCACCATTCGGTTTTGACAGCAGTGTGACAGCGGGCATTGTCAGTGCCAAGGGGCGCTCTTTACCACAGGAAAATTTTGTGCCGTTCATCCAGACCGATGTGGCAATCAACCCCGGTAATTCCGGTGGACCGTTATTTAACATGAATGGCGAGGTGGTCGGCATCAACTCGCAAATTTACACTCGCTCCGGCGGATCAATGGGCTTGTCTTTCGCCATTCCGATCGATGTGGCAACACAGGTGACCGAACAGCTGCGCACTACCGGCAAGGTGACGCGCGGGCGCATCGGTGTGATGATCCAGGAAATGACCAGTGAGCTGGCCGAATCATTCGGCCTGAGCAAACCCGCCGGCGCGCTTATCAGTCAGGTCGAAAAGGATGGCCCGGCGGGCAAGGCAGGGGTCGAAGCAAGCGACGTGATTCTCAAGTTTGATGGCAAAATCGTGGACAGTTCCGGCGATTTGCCGCGCATTGTTGCGGCAACCAGACCCGGCAGCAAAGTGGTGATCGAGCTATGGCGCAAGGGCGAGATCCGTCGCGTCACAGTGGAGGTCGGTGAGATGCCGGGAGAAGATAAACTGGCGCGCTCTGCGAAAAAACAGGCCGATGACGTAGCCGAGGATGTCTCGCGTTTGGGTATTACCGTTATTGAATTGACTCGTGAACAGTTGCAGGGACTGCAAATCAAGGGTGGGCTGCTGGTGGACGAGGTTAGCGGCCCGGCCGCGCGCGCCGCCGGACTGCAGCAGGGAGATGTGCTGCTGGCAATCGGCAATGTACCGATCCGTTCACTGAATCAGTTCAATGAAATTCTCAAACAAGTTCCCAAAGGAAAGAATGTCGCATTGCTGGTGCGTCGCGGCGATGCCGCTTCATATGTGGCAATCAGGCTCGACGAGAAATAATCACAATCCTGCGCGGCCCGCCCAAATCGGCTAGAATTCGCGCCTTGCGAAAACGAGCTTTGTCAAAGACAACGCAAGTTTGGGCGCAGTCAAAACGCCGGTTGCGGCGGGATTTTTATTTAGGCGCACATGCAGCACATCCGTAATTTTTCCATCATCGCCCATATTGACCACGGCAAATCCACACTGGCAGATCGCATCATTCAACTGTGCGGCGGCTTGTCCGACCGCGAAATGGAAGCGCAGGTACTTGACTCCATGGCTCTGGAGCGTGAGCGTGGCATTACCATCAAGGCGCAAACTGCCGCACTGAGCTATAAGGCACGCGATGGGCAGGTATACAACCTCAATCTGATCGACACACCGGGGCACGTGGATTTTTCCTATGAAGTGTCGCGTTCGCTGTCCGCCTGTGAAGGTGCACTGCTGGTGGTGGATGCGTCGCAGGGTGTGGAGGCGCAGACCGTGGCAAACTGCTACACCGCACTGGATCTGGGTGTGGAAGTGGTGCCGGTGCTGAACAAGATCGACCTGCCATCCGCCAATCCGGACAACGCCATCGAGGAAATCGAAGAAGTGATCGGCATCGATGCGCACGATGCGGTGCGCTGCTCCGCCAAAACCGGCGAAGGTGTGCTGGACGTGCTGGAAGCGCTGATCATCAAAGTGCCTGCACCCAAAGGGGATCCGGGTGCGCTATTGCAGGCGTTAATTATCGACTCCTGGTTCGATAACTACGTCGGCGTGGTGATGCTGGTACGCATCATCAACGGCACGCTCAAACCCAAGGAAAAAATTCTGCTGATGGCTACCGGCGCGCAGCACTTGACTGAGCACATCGGGGTGTTTACCCCGAAGTCACAGAACCGTGAGATGCTGTCTGCTGGACAAGTGGGCTTTGTCATCGCCGGCATCAAGGAGCTTAAAGCGGCCAAGGTGGGCGACACCATCACCCATCAGACCAGGCCGGCGCAGCAGCCGTTGCCCGGCTTCAAGGAAATTCAGCCACAGGTGTTTGCCGGGCTGTTTCCGGTGGAATCAAATCAATATGAAGCACTGCGCGATTCTTTGGAAAAGCTCAAGTTGAACGATGCGGCGCTGCAATACGAACCTGAAGTGTCGCAGGCCTTAGGGTTCGGCTTCCGTTGCGGATTTCTCGGCCTGTTGCACATGGATATTGTGCAGGAACGCCTGGAACGCGAGTTCGATATGGACCTCATCACCACCGCGCCGACGGTGATTTATGAGGTGGTGCTGCGTGACGGCACGGTGCTGATGGTGGACAATCCATCCAAGATGCCCGACCCAGCAAAAATCGAGGAAATCCGTGAACCGATTGTCGCAGTAAATTTGTACATGCCGAATGAATATGTTGGTTCAGTCATTACGTTGTGCACAAAAAAACGCGGCGCACAAATTAACATCAGCTACCACGGCAAGCAGGTGATGTTGGTATATGAAATGCCAATGGCTGAAATTGTGCTGGATTTTTTTGACAAGCTGAAATCAGTATCGCGCGGTTATGCTTCGATGGACTATGAATTCAAGGAATATCGCGCGGCGGATGTGGTCAAGGTGGATATGCTCATCAATAGCGAAAAAGTAGACGCACTGGCGGTGATTGTGCACCGCGCCAACAGCCAGTATCGCGGGCGCGAGGTGGCGGCCAAGATGCGCGAACTGATTCCGCGCCAGATGTACGACGTGGCGATTCAGGCGACTATTGGTTCGAATATCATCGCACGCGAGAACGTCAAGGCACTGCGCAAGAATGTATTGGCCAAGTGCTACGGTGGAGATATTTCACGCAAGAAAAAATTGCTGGAGAAGCAGAAAGCCGGTAAGAAGCGTATGAAACAGGTGGGCAGTGTGGAAATTCCGCAGGAAGCTTTCTTGGCGATTCTGCGCGTGGATGATTAAGGAATAACGATGGATTTTGCACTCATTTTATTCGTATTGTTGCTGGTCACCGGGAGCGCGTGGCTGCTGGATCGCTTCGTGCTGGCGGCAAAGCGCGGCAGCGGCGTTGCCGAGCCGTGGTGGGTAGAATATGCCAAGAGTTTTTTTCCGGTTATCCTGATCGTGTTCTTCATCCGCTCGTTTCTGGTCGAGCCATTCAAGATTCCATCCGGCTCGATGATCCCCACCCTGCAAGTGGGCGATTTCATTCTGGTGAACAAATTCACCTATGGTATCCGTCTGCCCATCGTCAACAAGAAACTGGTGCAACTCAACAACCCGCAGCGTGGCGACGTAATGGTGTTCCATTATCCGGAAAATCCGTCGCTGGATTACATCAAGCGTGTAATCGCGCTTCCCGGAGACATGATCGAATACCGCAACAAGCGTTTGCGGATCAATGGAGTAGATCAACCGCAACAGGCAGATGGTGATTACAATTACGTCGAAACCGGACTAAACTTCGTGCATACCGAAAAGCGCATCGAATCATTTGGCGAGCGCAAACATACAATACTTGTCAATCCGGAACGACCGACGCTTCGTCTTGATGCGGTGGCCGAATTCAAGGGGCGTGAGGATTGTGTTTATGATGACGAAATGGTGCGCTGCAAGGTACCCGAGGGACACTACTTTATGCTTGGCGACAACCGTGACAATAGCCGCGATAGCCGCTATTGGGGATTTGTCCCGGACCACCAGATCGTCGGCAAGGCATTCTTCATCTGGATGAATTTCTCTGATCTGAAGCGGATCGGCCTGTCTATTAACTGAGTTAAGGAGAGCGCAGGATGAATACAGCAATGGCGTCAAAACAACGCGGATTAAGTTTTTCCGGGTTTATGGCTGGAGCGGTGATTCTGATTCTCGTCAGCGTCACCGGATTGAAACTCATCCCAGCTTATATACAGAATGCAACGATCAAAAATGTCTTCGTCGCCGTAGCCAATGATCCGGAAATGCAGAAAGCCAGCATCCGCGACATTCAAATGGCTTACAACAAGCGCTCCTCGGTCGAGGATATCAGAGCGATCACCGTAGAAGATATCGAGATTGAAAAAGACGCGGGGCGGCTGGTATTGAGCGCCAGTTATTTTGTCAAAATTCCGCTGGTCAGCAATATCAGCCTGTATCTGGACTTCAACCCGAGCAGTGACTAAGAAAAAAAATGACGCACTGTGTGAGCAATTGGGGCATGTTTTCGTGCAGCCCCGGTTGCTGCAACGTGCGCTGACCCATCGCAGCTATGCGCCGGAGCACAATGAACGCCTGGAATTTCTGGGGGACAGCGTGCTGGGCTGCGTCATCGCCAATTTTCTGTACAACCATTATCCACAACTGAGCGAAGGCGAATTGTCACGCTTGCGTTCCAGCCTAGTCAGGGAAGATACACTGGCGCTGCTGGCGCAGCAGCTTGATCTGGGCAGCCATTTGAAGCTGGGCGAAGGGGAGCGCAAGAGCGGAGGTTTTCGCCGCCCGTCTATCCTGGCTGATGCACTGGAGGCCTTGTTCGGCGCAACGCTATTAGACGGTGGTTTTACTGCTGCGGAAAACGTCGTGCTGGGATTATTCGTTCCCTACCTGGAAAAAATCGATATCCAAACACTGGGCAAGGATGCCAAGACCCTATTGCAGGAACATCTACAAGGCAAACACATCCCTCTGCCAACCTACACCATCATCACAACCGAGGGTCAGGCGCACGCACAATCCTTTCAGGTGGAATGTGCCGTTCCGTCACTCAAAATATCCACGCATGGCACGGGCAGCAGCCGTCGCAATGCCGAACAACAGGCGGCACAGGCCGCCTATCAACAATTACACCCATGACAACAGAACAAACATTTCGCAGCGGCTACATCGCCATCGTCGGCCGTCCCAACGTGGGTAAATCCACTTTGCTCAATCACCTGATCGGGCAGAAAGTCAGCATCACCTCGCGCAAGGCGCAGACCACGCGTCACCGCATCCACGGTATTTACACCGATGAACATGCGCAATACGTGTTTGTAGATACGCCGGGCTTCCAGACCAAACATATGAACGCGCTGAATCGCGGCATGAACCGTGTTGTCACCAGTAGTCTGCGCGATGTACAGGTGGTGCTGTTCGTGCTGGAAGCACTGCGCTATGACGAGCGCGACCGTGAAGTGCTCAAGCTGCTGCCGGACAACCGTCCGGTATTGCTGGTGATCAACAAAATTGATGAAGTTGCCGACAAAGGCCAACTGTTCTCGTTCGCCGAACGTGTCGCGGCGGATTTCAAATTTACCGAAATTATTCCGGTCAGCGCCAAGCAGGGCAGCAAGCTGGATGAATTACGCGAGGCGTTGTATCGCCATCTGCCGCCGGGCGAACTGATTTACGACGAGAACGACATTACCGACCGCAGCGAGCGTTTCCTGGCGGCGGAGATGCTGCGCGAAAAAGTATTCCGTTTCACCGGCGAAGAACTGCCGTATTCGGTGAGCGTGGTGATCGAACAATTCAAGCAGGAAGGCAAACTGCGCCGCATTCATGCCGCGATTCTGGTGGACAAGGAAGCGCACAAGGCAATGCTGATCGGCAAGAAGGGCGAGAAGCTCAAGGAAATCGCCACACAGGCGCGCCTTGATATGGAAAAGTTGTTCGACGGCAAGGTGTTCCTGGAAGTGTTCGTCAAAGTGCGCAGCGGCTGGGCCGACGACGAACGGGTATTGCGCTCACTGGGCTACGAATGACCGCAGCGAACCGGAACAGGCAGCAGGACGAACCGGCCTTCGTGCTGCACAGCTATCCATTCCGCGAAACCAGTTTGATTCTCGATGTATTCAGCCACCGCCATGGCCGGCTGGCAGTCGTGGCGCGCGGGGCGCGCCGCCCCCGCTCGGCGTTACGCGGAGTGTTAATGAATTTTCAGCCGCTGCTGCTCTCCTGGTTCGGCAAAGGCGAAGTGCGCACCCTGCACAGTGCCGAATGGCAAGGCGGGCAGCCCTATCTGCAAGGCACGGCGCTGATGTGCGGCTTTTATCTCAACGAGTTGTTGCTCAACCTGCTGGCGCGTGACGATCCGCATGAACAATTGTTCGACTATTACCGCGCCACCCTGCACCGGCTGGCACACGAAATCGATCATGCCACCACCTTGCGCTGCTTTGAAAAACACCTGCTACAGGAGCTGGGTTATGCGCTGACGCTGGAGCGCGAGGCTGGCAGCGATAAACCGATACGTGCCGAAGTCTGCTATCGCTTTGTCGTGGAACGCGGGGCTTTGCCGGATGACGGCCATACCCAGACGGGTTTGCCGGTGCTGGGCAAGACCCTGCTCGATATGGCGACAGACGACTATGCCGATCCGGTCACTGCGCAACAGAGTAAACAACTGATGCGCGTACTCTTGAACCACCATCTTGCCGGCAAAATTCTACATACGCGCGAACTGGTCAGGGAATTGCAGAAGCCGTGAAGCACTCCACAAAGCAGATATGTGCAAATACGAAAGTGGCAACACCCTTGACTGTCCGGGCCCAGAGACCGTTTGCAGGCGATACAAATTGCCCCCCGCAAACACCTCTTTGAAAAAGCATCTGTCAATACCCGATACGTTTGAGGGGTATCGACCATTGAGTGTCAATACCCCACGAAGTCCTATTTTCGTTTCTTTGTAAGAAACTTCACCACCAATTCCTTATCGGCATCACTCAGCATTTCCCTGCCCTGGTTTTTCCGGTAAGTATTCATACGGTCGACAACCAGATGCCATTCCTTTGCAGAAAGTTGGGTGGCTCCTTTGGCGGGGAACTGAATAGGATCTGGCACGGCATGACATGCTGAGCAATACCAGGCAACATTAAATCCTTCCGGCTCGGTAAGTAATGGTCCATATTCGGCAAGCCCGATAAATCCATTGCTCTGCAGATAGGAAATAATCTCCTGCTTATCGTTGCCGGCAGGCATTTTGATATCAGAGTCGACACCTGCCAGAAGTTTGACGTGATCCAGCATCTTTTCAAAATGCTTGGGCCAGTCGGTTTTTGCATGCATTCTGGGGCTCGGGAGATTGTGGCACTGACTGCAATATGCGGCATAAAGCCTGGCGCCTGTGCTCCTCGCATCAGGCAGGGTATCTGCCGTCAGGCCGCCCGGAATAGGGACTTGCCCCATATTCCTGTCCCATGCGAAAGCCGTGCTGCACGTAAGAAAAAACAATGCGGCCACAGCCGTTACCAGACGAAAAAAGTTTGAATTCATGTTACACCCCTCATTTGCAGAATTAGAAAACAGAAAATATCCCCCATCAAAATAAGGGGGTCGACTCACCCATCGCCTGCATTCCTGATGGCAAGGCTATTATTTATCTTCGCCCCATACAGCAGGTGTGCATCTTAAACCTGCCTGCGATGAGAATCAAACTGCCGTTACCGTGTGTTGCATCCTGATTAAGCCTCTGTTACGTTGCACCCTCGTTTGAACAGGCAACAGATATTTGGACTCAGAAAATGATTAAACTCGGATTAAACATCGACCACATCGCCACGTTGCGGCAGGCGCGCGGGGCGCGTTATCCCAATGTGGTACGTGCCGCGCTGATCTGCGAAGAAGCGGGCGCCGATGCGATTACCCTGCATCTGCGCGAAGACCGCCGTCACATTCAGGATGCGGATGTGGACATTCTGCGCGGCATGTTGCAAACGCGCATGAATCTGGAGTGCGCGGTCACCGAGGAAATGATTACCAATGCTCTGCGCGTCAAACCGCATGATTTATGCCTGGTGCCGGAGCGGCGCGAGGAACTGACCACCGAAGGCGGGCTGGATGTGCTGCGCTACTTTGATGCGATCAAGGCGGCCAGCGAACGCTGCGCGGCGGCGGGCATCCGCGTATCGCTGTTCATCGATCCAGACGAAAAACAAATCGATGCGGCGCAACGCAGTGGCGCACCGGTGATTGAACTGCATACCGGAAAATACGCCGATGCAGACAGTGTGTCAGAGCGCGCCCATGAGCTGGAGCGCATCCGTACTGCGGCGAAATACGCCCATGCGCAAGGCCTGCAAGTGAATGCCGGACACGGCCTGCATTATCACAACGTGCAGCCCATCGCCGCCATCCCCAACATCATCGAACTGAATATCGGCCACGCCATCATTGCCGAATCCGTGTTCATCGGGCTGGATGCGGCGGTGCGCAAAATGAAGAGCTTATTAACTACTGGATTCCCGCTTCCGCGGGAATGACGGATGATTTTCGGTATCGGCACCGACATCGTAGAACTGTCCCGCATCGAGGCGCTGTGGGCGCGCTACGGCGAACGTTTCGCAGCACGCGTGCTAAGCGAGCACGAGTTGACGGAGTACCGGTCCAACCCGAACATTCCGCGCCTGCTCGCCAAGCGCTTCGCCGCCAAGGAAGCGTTCGCCAAGGCAGTCGGTAGTGGCATGCGTCACCCTGTCAGTTTTCAGCGCATCGGTATCACTCATGACGGCCTCGGCAAGCCGGTATTGCAATTCGACGACACACTGCGCATCTGGCTCGCACAGCTTGGTATCAGCGGGCATCACCTTTCCATCAGCGACGAACGCAACATGATCGTTGCCTTTGTGGTGTTGGAAACCCTGCAGTAATTTGCATAAACAATCCTTGCATCCGCCCCAGTTACTTCTTTTCCCGGTGATGACTGACTGTCCTGCCGACGGCTGAATCTGCCCAGTTATTCGAATAATTCCTTCGGCAGCGGGAAAACGGTGGCGTTGCTCTTTTCCCCGCTGTGACGGCAAATTTACATTGGACTTTCAACTTTTTTGTCGCGCATGTGTAGCATCACTTGCTGTTTTATACCGCGCAGCCAAACCTTGATTTTCGCTTCATTCTCGCTGCCCACCCGCATCAGCACTTTCTGGCCGGCCGAACGCGCTTCAAGATCGGGGTTGGCATAGTTATATAGCACATGAGGCTGAACCAGCTTGATGGGATTTTTGAGATCGGGTGCAGCCAGCATATTATCGATTGCCACCAGCAGACGGTCGTTGAAATATTTTTTCGGATAGCCGAGTTCCTCGTATGCCTGCTGGAACAGCGGATACAACCGGACATAGACTTCAACCAGCTTCTGCGCATCAATCACCTCGGCGACTTTCACATAAGTTGCATAGCGCGCGGCATTATTCGGGCTGATGGTCTTGCCGTCTTCGGGGCCCTCGGTGATGAACGCGCCGGGCACCGGGCTAACCGGCATTACGCTGACCGGCACGCGTTCGCGCGGCAGATTGTCGACCGTGGCGACAATCTTGCGGATGATCCGCTCGGTATGAAAGAGCTGCATCAGCGACTTATTACCGACCAGACCCGCCAGGGTATCCAGCATGAACTGGTCGCTCCCGGACAACTCCGGCAACTGCGGTTGCTCCAGGACAGTTTCAATGACCTGCTGCACCACCGGTTCGGGCGGTGCTGCAACGGGTGAAATGGCCTGAACCTGAACCGGTTCGGGTTGCTGCTGTTGCTGTGGCCAATAGAAATAAGCCGCAACAATACCGACCACGATGACAACGACCACAGCAACCACGATTCTGTTTTTCACGGGTAAGCCTCCTGCAATAAGTTACACCACTATCACAATCTCCGATGCCTGCGCATCCTGAACCGGTTTCTGAAACGCCTTACGTCAGGAGATCAGCCCTATGCTGCCTCCGCTCGCTGATTACTGCATTGCACATGAAAAAGAAACCGGATTCAGATTCTTCAGACGAGCACGGGTGCGGCGGGAATGTGTTTTATGTTATCAAAAATAGCCTGAAGCAGACACCCTTAACATTCAAGATCAAAAGAGCCAGCTTCAAATTATTTTTCTGAGCCTCTCTCATTCAACAAGCTCTCTTAAAAGAGGCTCTTCGCGTGAGAGTGTGGGTAAAAATGGCATCAGAATCACAATTTTGGGAGCATGGACGTGAGGATTTTCAGCCGCAGATATTCCTCGTCGCGCAACCCATATGCGCGCCGCTGGATGACT
>Ga0307376_10000073_pt1 | contig 155775 bp, 142 predicted proteins | sample TR2MG_FD_202536 | JGI IMG/M metagenome (GOLD analysis project Ga0307376, IMG submission 202536) | Soil microbial communities from Risofladan, Vaasa, Finland - TR-2 | ecosystem: Environmental > Terrestrial > Soil > Coastal area > Acid sulfate soil | place: Finland: Risofladan, Vaasa...
GTAAATACTCGACCGGATCTTGCCGCACCACCTTTGCGGGCTACCGCCCGCATCGCGGCTAAAGCCGCTCCCACGAAACTGGCCAATGCCAACAAACAACGGTAAAAAAGCTTACAGGTTTCAAGTTGCAAGTTCGCTATGTCACTGTTGGTTGTTGAAGTCATGCCTTGCCCCCTCCGATGAAGCCCCTACCCTGCGGTATCCCGCAGGCGGCCCCGTGGGAGCGGCTTCAGCCGCGATGCGCCGCCAGGCGCAAAGAGCAAATACTCGACCGGGTCTTGCCGCACCACCTTTGCGGGCTACCGCCCGCATCGCGGCTAAAACCGCTCCCACGAAACTGGCCAATGCCAACAAACAACGGTAAAAAAGCTTACAGGTTTCAAGTTGCAAGTTCGCTATGTCACTGTTGGCTGTTGATTTACGTCTTGCCCCCTCCGATGAAGCCCCTACCCTGCGGCATCTCGCAGGCGGCCCCGTGGGAGCGGCTTCAGCCGCGATGCGCCGCCAGGCGCAAAGAGTAAATACTCGACCGGATCTTGCCGCACCACCTTTGCGGGCTACCGCCCGCATCGCGGCTAAAACCGCTCCCACGAAACTGGCCAATGCCAACAAACAACGGTAAAAAAGCTTACAGGTTTCAAGTTGCAAGTTCGCTATGTCACTGTTGGCTGTTGATTTACGTCTTGCCCCCTCCGATGAAGCCCCTACCCTGCGGCATCTCGCAGGCGGCCCCGTGGGAGCGGCTTTAGCCGCGATGCGCCGCCAGGCGCAAAGAGTAAATACTCGACCGGATCTTGCCGCACCACCTTTGCGGGCTACCGCCCGCATCGCGGCTAAAGCCGCTCCCACGGGGCTGGCCAACACCGACAAAAACGATGAAAGAGCCTTCTCTAAAGGGGGGGCGGTGGCGGCGCAGTGCTGGATGATACGGTATTCCAATTCGCAATAGAAACGGCAGCAACCAATAGATATCGATAGCGGTCGCTATCCACACCAACAATAACGGTGCGTATAACACACCCTGCGAATACAGCCGCTTCCAACGAGAAATGGAATAAGCGGCATGCCGGCGACACAAACGGGCGGCCGCCGGCAATGCCGAAATCAAGTAGCCGCGCTTTTGTCGTGGGAACGTCGATGGATATCCAGCCTGAACTCCAGGGGTTGCCCCACCTGCCAGTTCGGGCTGGCTTGGGAGAGGTTGGGATTGAAATAAGGATCACCGTGCGCAAAGATGCCCGGCCATTTGGAGACGAAACGAAGGCTGTCCTCAGGATGCGGGTCCTCGGCATAACGCCCGCGTGTATATGACTCGTGGTGCAGCAAGGCCGCGTGCGCGCAAAACAGGACGCGATAGCCCTTCTCGCCCACACGCAAACACAAATCGACATCGCCATAGCCAACGGCGATGGTCTCGTCGAACCCCCCTATCGCCTCAAATACCGAGCGACGGATCAGCAGACACGCGCCCGTCACTGCCGACACCTCGTGGTTGGTGATGAGCGAGCCGATATAGCCCAAATCGAGCGGATCGTCACTGGTCAGCCGGAAGCGGCCGAGATTTTCCGCCACGCCACAGCAGGCCACCACCACCCCGGCATGCTGGATGGTCTTGCGATCCGGGTAATACAGCTTGGCGCCGACGATGCCGACATCGGGTTTTTGGCCCAGTTCCAGCATGCGTTCCAGCCAACCCGGCGCGATGGCCTCGATATCGTTGTTGCAGAAAAGGTAGTGGGTATGGCTGCCATCCAGCTGCGCCACCGCCCAGTTGTTGAGCGCCGCGAAATTGAAGGGCCCGCTGTAGCGCAGCAATGTCACCCGCGAGCCGAGGCTATCGAAGTAGGCGCGCGAGGCCGGATCATCGGACTCATGGTCGATCAACACGATCTCATAGACGGCATCGCCGGCCGTGCGCTCGATGCTTTCGATGCAGGCCCGCACCAGGTCGCCATGGTTCTTCGTCGGGATGACGATGGCCACCTTCAAGCCCGGCGCCAGCGGATAGCGGACATCGAAATAGTTGAAGCTCGGCCCGTCATGCACCTCGCCGGCTTCGCCGCAGCGTTGCAAATGCCGCTGCAAGATCGCGCGCGAAGTCTCCATGACCTGCCCGATCATCCGGTGACCGGCCGAATTGCCGTGAATGCGCCAGCGATAGAGCATTTCCGGGATGTGCGCGATTGTCTTCGCCTGCTCGCTGGCACGCAGGATCAGGTCGTAGTCCTGGGAAATGCGCAGATTCTCGTCGAACCCCCCTATCCGCCTCAGCAAGCCGGGTTTGAAACCGACCAGGTGGACAATGTAGGGATGCGAACGCAGGTACTCGGGCGAAAAGGCGGGCCGGAAGATGAAATGCCGAACCGTCTCGCCATCCTCGGCGACCAGCACCTCGTCCGAATACAGCATGTCCGGATCGTCCGCCAGCACGGCCTCGGCCACCCGGAACAGCGCCTGTTCTTCCAGCATGTCGTCGTGATCCAGCAGCACGACGAAGTCGCCCGAGGCCAGCGCCAGCGCACGATTGCTGGCATGCGAGACCCCGCGATTGCCCATCCCGAAAGACAGCCTGACGCGCGCATCGCGCGCCGCGTATTCCTCCAGGACAGCACGTACCTGCGGCGAATCCGATCCATCGTCGGCGATGCACAACTCCCAGTGCGGATACCACTGCCGCAAAACCGAATCGAGCATCTCCCGCAGCATGGGCACCACGGAGTTGTACGTCGGCACCAGCACGGAAATCAAGGGTGGCGCGGACATCGCATCGATGCGCGCATGGATCGCATCCCGCACCCCCTGGGTCATTGACTGGCGGTAATGCCGGAAGGCCGCCTGACGCCAATCGATCGGCGCCGGCACCGTGGCCAGGGGCGGCGAATCCGGCGGGGGCATAACGGCCACGCCTGAATCCGACGCAGAAGCCGGCGATTGCAACGGCACTTGAATGAACGCCCGCTTCATCCCTTCGATCCCGCCCTGTTTCCAGGCGCGATACACATCGGCCGCGACCGACGGCAAGGCGGTCGGCCGGCGCAGCAGGGGCATCAACAGCCCGGCCCTGCGCAGGCCGTTTCCCGCCCAGCGCACGGGGCGGGAAACGGCCCAGCTCGTTGACGCAAAAACCGCCGCGAGTTGCGCGTCTTGCGCCGCGATGACGCTGGCATGGGCGCACGTCTCCTGCTCCAGCCGCCGGATGGCCTGCCCGCGTTCCAGCAGCGCATCCTGCAGGCCGGCGATTCGGCGATTCCGTTCGCGCAGGCGCTCCGCTTTCATGTCCAGGCTCAGACGCAGGCTGTTGATCTCCTTCCACTGGCGGGAAAGCGCCAGGGTTTGCGTCATCGCCTGTTCCAGGTCCGGGTCTCGCGTGCCTTGCGGCCGCGCCTGCGCGCACTCGCCCGCAGCGTTGACACCGGACAACAGGCGGCGATAGTCGGCCACCATGTCTGCCGCCGTTCGCGCCGGCAAAGTCGGCAATCTGGCCCGGATGGCCCGCAGTGCGTCCCGGTCCGCGTGGACTTCGCGCAGACACGCCAGCATCGCCTCCACGTCGGGCTCGAACAGATAGCCAGTCTCGCCGGCGAGAATTCGCTCGGCGAATCCACCGAGACGCGTTGCCGCAGGCGGGATGCCCAACAGGAATAGCTCGCTCAGGGTGTAGCTGAACGTCTCCGGGACGATGCTCAGCAACAGGCCGACGTCGGGCTGGATGGACGCCACGATGGCCGGGAGGTCCTCGCTGGCATATTGCTCGACGACATGCACGCCAGGAATATCCCGGAACAGTTCGCCGGCTTCCTTCGCCCCCACCAGGTGGATCTCGGCGAATTCCAGCAGTTGTGGCAACCCCTCGGACAACAGGCGCATGCCCTTGCTGACCGACAGCATGCCGAGGACCACGATCCTGAGTTTTCCGCCCGGCGCGGGGCCGTGATCGGCCATCGGCGACAACCCCGCAGGATAGCCGTGCGGAATCGTCACGAAGGCCGCCTTTCCGAGGCGCGGCGCCAGTCGTTCGAGGTGCTCGCGCGCCGAGCGGCTGGGCACGACCAGGGCGATGGCGTTGCTTTCCACCAGTTCGAGGTAGCGTTCGCGCACGCGGATGCGCTCGGCGACGGGAAAGACCCGGTGCGGCGGATTGAAGTCCGGGTTGTTCGCCGCGCACTCGGCCAATCGGTTGCTGTCGCAATGCTGGCAGACGCCCCCGAAATAGATCTGGATCGCCGGGCAGAACGGATAATAGTCATGGTTGACGATCACCGTGGGCAGGCCGGTATCGAGGCTATCCAGGGCATGGCCGATCAGCGAGGAGACCAGCACCGCGCCGACCCCGTAGTCCCGCACGATTGCCTCGATCACGCGCCGATACTCGGGATGCGTCTCTGCCGTCGCCTGGATCGGCGTCGAGAACCGCCAGAAAGCCAGCGGCTCCATGGTCTTGCCGGCGTGCAACACCAGGCCCTCGCCCATGGCATGGCTGCTGGAATACGGCATCAGGATCAGATTGACGCCCGCCTCGTCGGCCTGGCAATAATCCCGCACCCAGCGCGCGAGTCCGCCACCGAGATCGTGAACCACATGCAGCCGGGCAGGGGCGCTTGCGCGACCCGCCTCGCCGGGGGCATCGTCAGGTAACGGACCGAGGCCCATGCGCATCCTGGCCCGCGCGATATCGATCGCCTGGCGATACTTCGCCGGCGCATCCGCGGCGACGAAATGCCCGACCAGCGCGTCGTAGTCCGGATGCAAACCACGCAACACCTCGGCGGCGTTCGCCATCAGGCGCTCGCGTTCGGCCTGGAAACTGACGCCGCCGGCGTGAAACACGAAGGTATCGGCGCATAGCACATTGCGCCAACCGGCCTTGACCGCGCGCCGGCTGAAATCGTTCTCTTCGCCGTAACCGCGAGCAAAATGCTCGGCATCGAACGCCCCGACCTGATCCAGGCAGGCCCGCCTGATATACACGCAGAAACCAATCGCGCTCGGTATCTCCACGTGCTCGCCCGCATTGACCCGCGCGAACAACTGGTCCAGTTCGGCCAGGCCGATCCCCGCCGGCATTGCGTTGTCCGCGCAAAAAACCGGATAGCTGCAAATCGTCGCGTTATTCGAAAACGGTGTCGCCGTGCCAATGTCCGCCTGGCTGTGTGCACAGCGTCGCAGCCGATCCAGCCAGTCATTGGCCACCTCGGTGTCGCTGTTCAGCAGCACCACGTCACGCTCGGGGTGCAGGGACATGCCCCGGTTCACCGAGTCGACAAAGCCGAGATTCCGCGCATTGGCCAACACCGTCACGCCCGGCCGATTCCCCAACGAAGCGCAGAACGATGCCAATTCGGATTCCGGGCTGGCATCGTCGATCAACACCAGTTCGAAGGGGGTCGCGCAATGCGCCCTCAGGACCGATTCGATGCAACGTCGGGTTTCCTCGAATCCCCTGTATACGGGAACGATCACGTCCACCACCCGAGCCGGGTCCGGGAGGACACGGTCATCGCGGCCGGACATGGTTCCTCCCCCGACGGAAACGCATTCCCGGCACTTCGACCAGAACATAGGAAAGCGTTGAAATTACGAATATCAGTGGCGCGCTGACCAGCAGCAACGTCAGGAAACGCATGCTACCCAGAGCCTGGAACCATTCCGTCGCGACAATCCAGTTGAGCACCGGGAAATGCCAGATGTAGTAGCTGTAGCTGACCAGGCCGGCATACACCATGAAACGGTTGGCGAACAGTCGATTCATCATGCGCCCGCCCCCCACGCCGGCGAGAATGATCGCGGCGACGCCCAATACCAGCGCCGGCGTCCACAGATAGAAAATTGGATTGTCCGCCCAGTATTCGTGGCGTTTTCCAGGCAACCAGTAGGTCGCGGCGAGCACCAGGGCCAGACCGGGCAGACCGAGCCGGCCCAGATTCAGACGCGGCAGCACCCAGCCAGGCAAGCGCAACCGGTTCACATACAGATACGCTGCCAACATGCCCAGACCGAAGGCATCCATCGAACCCGGCAACTGATAGGTGGCCACGACGCGCTGCGGGATCGAGGCATCGGGCATGCGGGTGACCACGCCATGCCGCCAGAGATACATGGCCGCCAGGCCGCCCACGAGCAACAGCCACCAACGTCCAGGCCGCAGCAACAGCGCCAGCAGCGGCAGCACCAGGTAGAAAGAGAATTCAATCGGCAACGTCCACCAGACGCCATTGACTGGCACGGTGCCGAGTGGCGGCGGCGTGAACAACATGAGCAAATGCCGGGTAAGGCTGCCCCAGTCATCGATCCCGGGCTGCCCGGGCACCCAGGCGGCGATCAACAGCAGGATCGCCAGCTGAGCGTAGTACGCCGGGAATACCCGCATCACCCGGCGCAGAAAATAACGGTCAAGCGCGGGACGCTGGCGCCGGCCGGACTGCCACTCCGCGAACGGGATCGCCAGCAAAAACCCCGAGAGCACGAAAAAGATCGTCACCCCGGCAAAACCGATGCTGGCCAATGGTGTGAAGTCCAGAGGCACGCCGGCCAGGACGACAGTGAAATCGGGATGCCCGGACAGGCTCCAGACATGGTACAGAAACACCCACAATGCGGCCCATCCACGAATTCCGGTCAGCACATCCAGATGGCTTTTGTCCGGCTGGAATGGCTCGACGAACCTGAAATGAAGCCAGTGCGCGAGGGGTTTCATCCCAGATTGTCCATTAGGCACACGATGATGGTGCGACCGGGAGCGGGAAGGTTCGTAGGGTGCGCTGTGCGCACCATGGCGCATGGATCGGTGCGCACGGCGCACCCTACGAGCCACAAATCGGCTAATGGACAATTAGGGTTCATCGCACCCTCGCCCACCAGGGGCCCGACGCACGGCAATCAGATGGGCGCATCGGACAACCCTGCCAGTTCGAGCAAACGCGAGAGGGAGCCGGAAGCCTGTCGCAAGATCCCAACGTCGACGCCATAAGCCGCCAGATGCCGGAGGACGATTTCGAACTCCGAAGGCTGCCCGAGACGGAAACGCAAGTAAGCTGAATCGTGGATCAGGTCCATCGGAACGAGATAGGCGAACAGGTAGAACGCCAGGCGCGCCACCCGCTCCGGCTCGTCGCCCGCCTCCGCGATGAAGCGGTGCGCGCAGTCGCCCAGCACCTCGACCGGCTTTCCCATCAGGATCGCTTCCAGCCCGACGCTGGAATTGATGGTCAGTATCCTTTCGCAGCGGCGGATGAATGCCACGCTGTCCGGCGAGTCGTCCACCGTGTACCAGTCCGGCTTGAGCGCGAACAGGCTGCCCGGATGCCCACGCACCAGCACACCGCCGTCGGGGCGGCGCAAATGGGCGTAAGCCAGCAGGGACTGATTATCGAAGCCATGACCGAAGGCCAGCAAATTGGAATCGTCCTCAACCTGGAGCGCCACGCCGAGATCGAATCGCGCCGCTGGCGTCTCGCCGTTCCCGGCCTGATAAAACCCGGCCTGATAAAAAAAGCGGCGCAGCGCCTCGATGTCAAACCCGGCCCCGTGCCGAAAACCGCTTTCCAGATAGCGCCGCTCGACCTCGGTATTGCCGTTTACGCCGCTGAAATCGAGATAGGCTGTGGGCCGGTATTGCGGCCAGCGCAGGGGGCCCAACTCCAGATGCACCACCGGGATGCCTTTTTCCTCTGCCGCCGCGCTCAGCGATGGGCAGTTGCACCAGGTCAGGATGGCCTCGATCCCTTCTGCGGATGGCTGCGACAGGATTTCCGCGAAGGCGGCATCGAGGCAGGGCACACGCTCGCTCAACAGCCGTCTGAAAGCAGCGATGGGGTTTCCGCCGCTGTCCGCCAGCAATGCCTCAAAAACCGTCCCGGTCAAAAAACCGTAATCATGACCATCCATGATCTCGCGGGTCGGCGCCTGATAGTGGAGCCGCTGCGCGCTGCCCGGTTGCATTTCCCAGCGGTTTTGCGCCTGCCAGTATTCCGGGTCCCGGGAGTAGTCCTCGCTCGCGACGAACAGCATGCGTTCGCCGAACGACGACAGCAGTCGGTAATACACCCACAGATAAGGCGCCCGGTAGCCGCGCAGCGGAAACGGCAGCAGGAATGCAGCGATCATTCCTCGGCAGCCCCCGGCTGGGAAATCCGGATCGGCGCATGCACCACCCCGACCTGATCGCGCGGTGACCAGAAGCGCAAATGGCTCACCGGGCGACGCTGATCCAGCTCTTCCCGATCCTCGCCGTTAAAACAGGCCAGACCGCAATGCACCAGATATTCCCCGGAGCTGAGGGGCAGCCGCACCCGGTATTCCACTTCATGCCTTCCGGGTTCCAGATTCAAAGACTGGTTGGCGTTGAGATTGTTATCGCCCCAGATATCGCCGCCCCGCACCCCGGAAATCGAGATGCCCAGGGCCACATTCGGGATGGTCTCCGCCGCCAGAAGACTGAACCGGAATACGACTTCCTCGTTCGGCTTGAGCAAGGGGTTTTTCTCCAGCGAGGCTCCGTCGCCCTTGTACAAGTCAATCCGTTCAATGATCGCACGGGCGCTGCCGAAACGTTTTTCTCCCAGCTCCCGATTCCATTCGCGTTCCTGGATCGCCTTGAGTTCGCTCACCGACATCCGGCGCGTATCGCGATCGGCGTCCGGAACCGGTTCCACCTGCTGGGTCTGCGCCTGGCTCATCATGCCCTTCTCGTAGGCCAGCACAGCGGCCAGCACATCGGGGGTGTCATGGATCACCCGGCCACCGTCCAGCACGATGCAGCGGTCGGCATATTCCAGAATGCTGCCAGTGGCATGCGTCACCATCAGGATGGTGACGCCCTTCTCCCGCAGTGCCTCCATGCGCTTGAAGCACTTGTACTGAAAGCCGATGTCGCCCACCGAAAGCGCCTCGTCGACGATGAGGATGTCCGGATCGACGCAGGCCTGCACGGCGAATGCCAGGCGCACATACATGCCGCTGGAGTAGGTCTTGACCGGGCGGTCGATGAACGCGCCGATATCCGCAAAAGCCGCGATTTCATCGAAACGTCGTGCCACCTCTTCGTGAGGCAGGCCCAGGATCGAACCATTCATGAACACGTTTTCGCGGCCGGTGAATTCCGGGTTGAAACCCGCGCCCAGTTCCAGCAGCGCAGCGATGCGGCCGCGCGTTTCCACCGCCCCGGCGCTGGGGTTAAGCGTGCCGCTGATGATCTGCAGCAGCGTGGATTTGCCCGCACCGTTGCGGCCGATGATTCCGACCGTTTCCCCGCGCCGGATGTCGAAGCTCACTTCGTTCAGCGCCCGGAATTCCCGGTGATAGCGCCGGGGGGCCCGCCCAAACAGGCGATGCAGCCTGGGCATCACCATCTGCTTGAGGCGATCGCGCGGCGTGTCGTAAATGGGGAAGTATTTGGATACCCCCTTTATCCGGATTGCATACCCGGAAGCGCGCCCAGCCTCGATCTCGCCGCTTGGGGCATTCGTGTCCAGGGATGGATTCATTGCATCATGCATGGCCGGTCCGCACAGTAGCACGAACGCCCGACACGGTAGCGGGAAAATGCCGGTCGCGCAGGGCATTGAAGCGCTTCTCGTACGCTTCATACACCCCGTGTGAAATCGTCAGGGTCAGCACCATGAAAGCCAGCCACATCCCCAATGCCCCTAACCTGGAACCCTCACAGCAACCGAACAGATGAATCAATATCAGCATCACGGGGATGTTGACCAGATACACGGAATATGAAATCCGGGCCAAAAACCCGCTCGCCGTTGCCAGCCAGCCAGGCAAGCGGCGCTCGATTCCGATCAGCAGCAGACCCGCGCAACCGACGGGCACAAGGCTCAGATAAAGCGTCTTGGCGAAGAACGATTCGTTCAGCTCCGCATCCGTGGCCGAGACGTAATATATTACGCAGGCCACGAAAATCATCGTCATCCCGGTCGCCAGTCCGGGGTTTCTCAGCCAGCGGGGATGCCGGTCAACCATCCAGGCCAGCAGCACGCCGAACATCAGGGTATCGAAACGCAGAAAAACGACTTTCCTCAGCCCCGTGTCCCACATCTCGATCGAGTTCGCGACCAACAGGCGCGCCACCAGGGACACCACGATCACCGTCACGGCCACAACCAGGATCGAGCGGGCAGGCCGCAGACCCAGCACCCGGCCCAGCAGCAGAAACAGGAGCGGAAACAGCAGATAGAACACCTCTTCCAGCGCCAGGCTCCAGGCTTCGGAGAAGAAAAGCGGATGGGGACCGAACAGGTTCTGAATAAAAAACAGATATTTCCAGACCACTTTCAATTCAGCGGAATAAACCCCAAACAAGACCAGCAGCACATTGACCAGCAAAAACAGATAGTAATTGGGCAGCGTGCGGAACCAGCGACGGGCATAAAACCCGCTCAACCAGTGCGTACCGCCCCCCCTGGAAAGACGGATGAGGATGCCCCCGATCAGAAACCCACTCAATGCGAAGAACAGTTCCACCCCCATGAAACCGCCAAAACGCAGATATTCCGCCCACGGCATGGCCGCCCGCAGAAAAAAACGGCCATGGCTCAGCAGCACGAGCAGGATCGCCAGCGCCCGGCAAAGATCAAGCCAGTCGTTCCTGCGCGCGACCGTCATTTACGTCTCGGCACAATGGCGCCCTGCCTGCGGATCGATACGCACAGGAATGCGGTTTTCCCCATGGCCGTCATCACATCGAGACGAATTTCGACCTGCTCATCCAAATGAACAGGGCATGGATACCTTGGCAATAATGATCCATATCGTTAAACGCGATGTGATTGGCCGGAAAGGCTCAGTCTCGCATAGACGGGGCCGACACGCCACGATACGCCGCCAGCGGATATTCGTCGTTGCGAGGCGCACAGCGACGTGGCGTACGACTCCACATGGGCTTCAGCCCATAGTGGATCGGTGTCCTTTAGGGCAATCCAGAAAGCCTGATTAATCGATACGCTGGATTGCCACGCTGCACTCGCAACGACAGAAAGTGTGAATGATTCCGTGCTTCGCGGGTAAACCCGCTCCCACAAATGCCAGTCCGCCTCGCAACGGCAGAAAGCGTGAATGATTCCGTGCTTCCCTACGGCGTTCTCAGCGCTTCCAGCGTCGCATCGTCAAGCACGATCGGCTTGTCGCCCTGGAAAGCCTTGCTCCATTCCACACGTTTTCCGCCCAGAAACTCATTGCGCAGTGCCGACACGATGGGTTCTTTTACTTCTTCGAAGGTTTGCTGCCTGGCTTCGCGCTTCTCCAGCAATTTAATGATGTGATAGCCAAATCTGGTGCGCACCAGGCCGCTCATCTCGCCCGGTTTCAAGGCATAGGCGGCGTCCTCGAATGGCGGCACCAGTTTGCCTTTTTCAGCCCATCCCGGCAATTCACCCTTGTTTCTGGAACTTCCAGGATCCTCGGAATGCGTCTTCGCCAACTCGCCGAAATCCGCTCCGTTTCGAAGCTCGGCCAACAGACTTTCTGCTTTGGCGCGTACCGCCTCATTGCTGGATTCCGGATCCTCGACATTGACCCGTAGCAAAATATGCGCGACGCGGATCGCTTCCGGGATGACATAAGACGCTTTGTTCACTTCGTAGCGCTCTTTGGCCAAGCCGTCCAGATCCGGAAGCGTCTGGGCCAGTTTTTTTGCCTCGGCATCGACGAAAGCGCGCACCACGACATTCCGGGTGGCTCTGGCGATGCCTGCTCGCACCTCGGGCAAATCGGCCGTGCCGGCGGCCAGAGCAGCTTTTTCCATCCGCCTGTCAATCAGCATATTGGAAATAAATCGGCTTAACTGCTCGCGGCTCATATTGGCACGTATATCCGGAGGCACACTCTTCAGTTCTTCACGGATTTCAGCAATGGGCGCTCCATCCAGGCCATCGGATATCTCGCCGGCATGCGAACCCGCAGCAAGGCTCAACAACGCCATGGCGCCCAGCATATTCCAGGGCTTTATCCAAACGGTTCGTGATTTCTTCATATCCTCTCCACACAACTTAAATAAAAAAATGTTTGCGTCCAGCGGGCTCGTCTGCAAAAGCCACGCTCCGTATTGTTTTGGCGCGGCGAAGCATTCGACTCCTTGTCCCTGGTTTGCCGCGCAATCCCGGGGGCCGCGTCGCACCTCGCGTTGACATCCGCTGCCGATATTCCCTCGCGCACGGTAAAACCGACAACGGAAGCAAAAAAAAGTGCCCGGCAGAACCGGGCACTCAGGATCCCTATGAATTCGGATCAATAAAAGTCCGAGACACCTTCATTTACCAGATAGCGAAGGTTGGCATCCGTCCTGGTCGTGCTCATGAACAGATAATACCGTTTGTTGGCCACGATCGGACAATAACCAGGCCCGGTAACGACGTATGGCTGCATCGTATCGGTGCTCTTGCAGGCGCTTGAAGTTTCGGCATAGGTCGCCGTCGGGCTGTCGCTCAACCACACGCTCATCGAGCCGGAGTTGCCGCCATCCGCACTGGCCAAGGTGAAATACCTCAACGAAGTGCCAGCGGTCGATTTCGACATATAGCGCAGACCCAGAACCCTTCCAGCCCCGAAGGAGAATGTGGTTGTCGTGCTTGTGCCGGATACCGTGCCGGTAAACGAGCTGTTTACACCACAGCCGGTATTCCATGACGAGGTAATATAAAGGCCATTCAGGCAGCCCGGAACATAGCTCGACAGATAGGCCGCAGTCGGGCCGCTCTGATCCGCAATCAAGAGGTTGGTTGTGTTGGGCGGCACCCACAGGCCAGAACCCGGATCGGTGAGGGATACCGTCTGCAGAGCGAAGCTCGCCGTCACGGTACAGGCCGTCGTGATCGCGCCCGTCGTGTAAGTGGTGCCACTGAGCGAACCGCCGCAACCGCTTACCGTGGCAGCATAACCCGTCACGGGGGTCACGGTGAATGTGGTGGAGGTGTTGCCAACCACGTCCTTGCTCGCGGGGCTGATGCTCCCGTTGGCGCCGGCGCTGGCGCCGACCGTGTAGGCATGGGGCGCCGTGCAGCTCGCCGTCGTACCGCCGTTCGTTCCCGCGCAGGTCCAACTGTACGCCGCCGTCGCTGCCGACACGATCGACGCGCTGCCGGTGTTGCACAGATTGGCACTCGGCGCAGAGATGGTCGTCACCCCCGCCGCAGAGCCGCACGTGCCCGACACCGGCGCATTGGTAAAGCTCGCTGTCACGGTGCAGTTCGCCGTGACCGGGCCGGTGGTGAAATTGTTGCCGGATTGAGTTCCGCCACAACCGCTGGTAAACGCTGCACTATAGCCACTGTTGGGCGTTGCGATGATTGTTGCCGAGGCGCCTGAGCTAACTCCTTGGCTGCCGGGCGAGACATCACCGTACGCAGAACCATTGTCAGTGGCGGTCACGGTATAGCCGCGCATGGCGGAACAGTTGTCTTCGAGGCCGCCGTTCAGGCTTATGCAGGACCAGGTGAAAGACGTTGGCCCGCTGATGGCCAGCGTCGGCGTGCCCGACAGACATTGCTCGCCGTTCGTGGGCATGGCAGTCGCTGCAGTACCGTCCGCTGTGCCGCATTGCGCATCGGCCGGGTCGGTCGGCATTGTGCTGCCCGCAGCCAAGGCCACCACGGCGCTCGAAGGCTTGACGACTACCGTGGCGGTGGGCGAACTGGTCAAGTCGTTCCAGGTTTTGCCGGAGGCGGCGGTCGGCGTACCCGTCACGGTGAATCCGAAAGTGTTCGAGCCGCCCAGGCCCACCGGCGTCGTGTAGTAAATGGGCACACTGCTGGCAAAGGCGCCGGCGACGTCGCCCGTAACGGATACGCCATCCATTTTCCAGTTGATGACGTCGAGATCGCTATCGCAATTGGCCTGCAGTTGCAGCGTCTGGCCCTCGGTGATGATCGAGTTGACGGGGGTGACCGTACACGCCACATCGACCGCCAGCGCGGAGCCACTCATGAGGCCGATGGCGATCGCCACCCAGCGCTTGCTTTTGAACAGATTCATTTCGCTTCCTTTAAAGACTGGCATCTCAGTTGACCGGGGCACTATGGATTAACGCTGTCCGCATTTTAAACATGCAGGCCGTAGAGTGTGCGCATGGCATTAAGTTCAAATTGTATCGCGATTGGCTTACATATACGATCATAACCTGCTTGCTGCCTGCGGACCTTTCGACGAGTGTGTTGGGAATCGAACTCTTGACCCCGTGCAGGGTATAGCGGCAACCGCACGCGTAACTTGAGGTGTTTTTTGGCTATGTCACGGTTGGTTGTTGAAGTCATGTCTTGCGCCCTCTGATCTTGCGCCGTTGGTTGTTGAAGTCATGCTCCGATGAAGCCCCTACCCTGCGGCATCCCGCAGGCGGCCCCGTGGGAGCGGCTTTAGCCGCGATGCGCCGCAAGGCGCAAAATGACAAATTCTCGCCAGGGTCTTGCCGCGCCACCTTTGCGGGCTACCGCCCGCATCGCGGCTAAAGCCGCTCCCACAAAACCGGCCAACACCAGCAAATAACGGTGAAAAAAGCTGCAAGCTGCAAGCTGCAAGTTTGCGATGTCACGGTTGGCTGTTGATTCATGTCTTGCCCCCTCCGATGAAGCTCCTACCCTGCGGCATCCCGCAGGCAGCCCCGTGGGAGCGGCTTCAGCCGCGATGCGCCGCCAGGCGCAAAAAGCAAATGCTCGCCAGGTTCTTGCCGCGCCACCTTTGCGGGCTACCGCCCGCATCGCGGCTGAAGCCGCTCCCACAAAACCGGCCAATATCAATAAGAACGATGACAGAGCCCCCCAAAAAAAAGAGCCTGCTTGCGCAGGCTCTTTAAAACTACAGATGCTACCTACCAGCTCTACTTAACGCCGATAGCTATGCACGGTGCTGGAACCATAGTTCACAGTAGCGCCGCCTGCATCGCGAACGGTGGCGGCGAAGCCGATCACAGGCAGGCCCCCGGCGGTCACTGCGTCCGCTTCACTAAACATCATCTCGGCCCAGCCAGCCGTGCCCACAGCGCTCGTGCTCACGCCCAAGCGGTTGGTGCCGAGGCCGAACACGCTGGAACCGTTGAAGTCGACCACGTTGGCCTCGTAGCACAGCTCGACATACTCAGCGGTCGGCGCCGGCGAGAAGTTGGTGTTGCCCAGGTTCTGGACCGTGCCTTCTTCGCGGTTATAGATGTTCAGGCCGATGTTGTCGCACGACATGCCGTTCTTGATCGTGGTATAGAACCACTCGGAGAAGCCGCCGCCAACGACAGGGATTTGATCTTTGGCGGTGGGACCCGTGCCCGAAGTATACGAGTCGGTGTAGTGGTGCTTGGTCGGGAAGGTCATCACCCAGCTCGTGGATGCGCCGGTACCGGTTGCGTACTCGTTGATCACCGATTGCGCGCGCAGGATTTCCGACACGCCATTTACCGAGCCGGCATAGGCTGCAGAAACAGGCTGGCCATCTGTCAGAGCATTGATCGTCCCGACCGCATTACCGTTCGCGAGCGAAGGAGACTGACCGCCCGGCTCGGCGTTGATGGGGCCGAGGGTCTGGAAATCCTCGATCGCGGTCGGCTCGGCGTCGATTGCCGTGCCGTTGGCCACATTGATATAGGTGGTATGGCCCTTCAGGATGTTTTCAGGCGGCAGCATGTAGCCATTGAGCGTGGCAACACCGGCCGGCAGGAACATCTGGTCCACCAAAGCGCAATCGCGCGGCACGCCGCTCACGTGCTTGGCGTTGTACTCGAGGGTGTTGGTCGAGACAGCGGTGTCGCGGTCGCTAACGCCCATCTGGATGATTTCGAAATAGCCTTCCTGAACGCGGTCCATAGTCCCAACAGCGCCATCGGTCAGAGCGCCGGAGAACTCCGTATTCGTAAAGGCGATTTCCGTTGCGCCGGCATGGGTGGCGCTTGCGGGCAGCTGCGGCGAGGTACAGGTCTTGTCCCAGGTGCGGAGCAGCGCGCCGCCAGCAGTGGTGGAAGTCACCACCGCGCCCCAATGGTCGTACGGCGAAAGAACGACGTTGAAGTCACGCACTTCGCGGCTGTTCAGCGCTTCGCGGAAACGAACCTTGAAAGTCACCGTTTTGTCGGACGTGTTGGTCACGGTAAAGAGGGTGTCAAGACCGTTCTTGACCGTGTAGTAGGGGAACAGCAAAACCTGGCCAAGACCATCCTGGGAAACGTTCATGGCATGGGCCGGAGCCGTCATCGCCATCATGGCACCGCCGCTGACGACGGAAGCGACAGCCAGGGTTACGAGTTTTTTGCGGATATTCAAAGATTTCATCACTTATTACTCCTTGCAAGGAAAAAAAAAACAAACCAAAGTTAAGCCAAGCGCTTGGCCCCAGCTACAACATTGTAACCAACGTTACGGGCGCAAACCTTAACATGCCCACGCTGTTAGTTGAAGGTGTACCACCACTCCCGATTCTTGTAAATCCATTTCTCGGAGATGACCTTTTGCGTTTCTATCACCTCCCCACCCATACCGGGGAGACCGACTCGATAAGTCACTTCCACCGAAACAGTAGCAACGGTAGGGACATCATAGCTGATGTCAACAACGCGCGCGCCCTGCCAGTCAAGAACACGCCCGTACTTCCCCTTGTATTGTTGCAGATTTACAACAGCCCGGTATTCAGGTGTCGTGTGAACATAGGCTTTTTCTATATCCCCCTTGATCAGGGCATCCCATCGAGCCTCGGCGCGCGCTTTTAATACCGGGCGCTGGGACTCCCGCCATTTTTCGCTCTCTTCCGGCTCAAGGGTGGCGCAACCGGGTAAGGCAGACAGCATTGCGTACGCCAACCCAGCCACGACAAAAGATCTGCGGCTACTTACACTAAACACCTGGCTTCACCTCCATTTTTAAAAACAACCTCCTCCAAGCTCCAAGCCATCAACATGCCTTGCTCGGGGAAAACCGGGTTTATCCCGACCTTTTGTTTCCGGGCGAACAAGACATCAAGACGGCTGTTCACAGGCGCTGCGCGCTTGGCCAGAGCATTAACGTAGGTTCGCAACCGAACTTTAGCAGAATTACGTGCAAAGCAGCGCCCCGCTCAGAGCTGTGCATTGTATTGGCTGTAAAGACGCATGACCTTCGGCACATAAGCCTGCGTTTCACGATAGGGCGGAATTTTTCTGCCATGCCGGATCACGGCATTCTCACCGGCATTGTAGGCCGCCAGCGCAAGTTCGATGTTGTTGTCGAACATGTCCAGCAAGTCACGCAGGTAACGGGTGCCGCCGCGAATATTCTGTTGGGGGTCGAAGGCGTCCTTGACCGCATAACGTTTGGCCGTTTCGGGCATGAGCTGCATCAGGCCCTGGGCGCCGGTTCGCGATACGGCCGCCGGGTTGTAGCCCGATTCAGCGGTAATGACGGCATGAACCAGGGCAGCATCGATGCCGGCCTCGCCCGCGGCTTGTTCGATGTGCGGGGCGAAGGCGGCGACGTTGCCCCTGACAGCCGGCGCGCGCGCGCGATTGTTTTTCCCGGCTTCCTCCAGCAGGCTGGATATGCGCCGGTAAAGGCCGCCTCCCGTGGCGCTGGTGTCCGGGGCGTTGGTGTAATGCGCGACGCCATCGGCACCCGCATAGGCATACACGTCGGCCTGCGCCGGGGCAGCCAGAGCAGCCAGGATGAGGAAGAAAATTCGCGGCACGGATTTACAAGGCATGGGGTGGACGGGTGCATTTTAACGCAGATCGCCTATTGGGATGCCCGTACTCGCCCAGCAGGCGGTTTGTTTTCGGGGCAAAGAGTTTGGCGGCGCCAGATTCGCGGCTGAAGCCGCTCCCACAGGGACGATGGCGATGTTTTTGTGGGAGCGGGTTTACCCGCGATTCTCGGCGGCCATTTCGCGGCTGAAGCCGCTCCCACAGGGGCGACGGCAATGTTTTGTGGGGGTGGGTTTACCCGCGATTGCAGCGGCCATTTCGCGGCTGAAGCCGCTCCCACAAGGGCGATGGCGATGTTTTTGTGGGAGCGGGTTTACCCGCGATTGCAGCGGCCATTTCGCGGCTGAAGCCGCTCCCACAGGGACGACGGCGGTGTTTTGTGGGAGCGGGTTTACCCGCGATTGCAGCGGCCATTTCGCGGCTGAAGCCGCTCCCACAAGGGCGATGGCGATGTTTTTGTGGGAGCGGGTTTACCCGCGATTCCCGGCGGCCATTTCGCGGCTGAAGCCGCTCCCACAGGGGCGACGGCAATGTTTTGTGGGGGTGGGTTTACCCGCGATTGCAGCGGCCATTTCGCGGCTGAAGCCGCTCCACAAGGGCGATGGCGATGTTTTTGTGGGAGCGGGTTTACCCGCGATTGCAGCGGCCATTTCGCGGCTGAAGCCGCTCCCACAGGGACGACGGCGGTGTTTTGTGGGAGCGGGTTTACCCGCGATTGCAGCGGCCATTTCGCGGCTGAAGCCGCTCCCACAAGGGCGATGGCGATGTTTTTGTGGGAGCGGGTTTACCCGCGATTCCCGGCGGCCAGCTTCGCGGCTGAAGCCGCTCCCACAGGGGCGACGGCAATGTTTTGTGGGAGTGGGTTTACCCGCGATTGCAGCGGCCATTTCGCGGCTGAAGCCGCTCCCACAAGGGCGATGGCGGTGTTTTGCGGGAGCGGGTTTACCCGCGATTGCAGCGGCCATTTCGCGGCTGAAGCCGCTCCCACAAGGGCGATGGCGATGTTTTTGTGGGAGCGGGTTTACCCGCGATTGCAGCGGCCATTTCGCGGCTGAAGCCGCTCCCACAGGGACGACGGCGATGTTTTGTGGGAGCGGGTTTACCCGCGATTGCGGTAAACGCCGGCAACCCGCTCCTGTCAACGCCAGCATTTCTGTCATGATTATCGCCATGACGCTCCCTCCTCATAGCCGCAATCTGCGGATTGGCCGTGTCTCGGAAATCGGGCGGGGTTATCTTGTCACCACAATAACGCGAGACCGCTTGCCGCTGTTCGCCGATTTACATCTGGCCCGCTTGGCGATACGGGAATTGCGCGTTTGCGACGAAGCGGGGCTGTGCAGCACGCTCGCCTTTGTGCTGATGCCAGATCACCTGCATTGGCTGCTGCAGTTGACCGATGCCGCGCTCCCGGATCTGCTGCGGCGGTTCAAATCCCTGAGTGGCGGTGCCATCAACCGCAGTCGCGGCACCCCCGGCAGGGCGGTCTGGCAGGGCGGATTCCATGACCAGGGCATGCGCGACGAGGCTGATTTACAGCACATCGCTCGCTATATCGTTGCCAATCCCGTGCGTGCGGGGTTGGTTAACTCCGTTCGGCAATACTCCCATTGGGACGCGGTTTGGTTATGAAGGGATAAACCCGCCCCCTACAAAAAACTGTTACTCCCTGTGGTTTCAGCCGCGAAGTTGGCGCCGGGAATCGCGGGTAAACCCGCTCCCACAAAAACATCGCCGAGCGGGTTTACCCACGATTGCCCTCCACAAAAACACCACCGTCGTCCCCTGTGGGAGCGGGTTTACCCGCGATTGACCCCCACAAAAACACCACCGTCGTCCCCTGCGGGAGCGGGTTTACCCGCGATTGACCCCCACAAAAACACCGCCGTTGTCCTCTGTGGGAGCGGCTTCAGCTGCGAAGCCGACGCTGAGAATCGCGGGTAAACCCGCTCCCACAAAAACATTGCCATCGCTCTTGTAGGAGCGATTGAGGCGCATATCGCGGGGAAACCCGCTCCTACAAGGGGCGTCATCGCCGCGATTTTTACTCCTGCGGACTCTACTTTATTTGACGCTCTCGACAGCAGGTTTTGACGGCAGCTCTATCGGTTTGAGCATGAGCTCGAGGCCTTTGATGCGGCTGCGGTATTCCGCGGTGATGGCGGCTGCGTCTTGCGTGTCGGTGAGCACGCGCGGGGTGATGAGGATAATCAGTTCGGTGCGGTTGTCTTTCCAACTCTGGGTGCCGAACAGGCCGCCGATGACGGGGATCTTCGCGAGGAACGGCAAGCCTTCGTTGGCCCGGTTTTTTTCTTCCTTGATCAGGCCGGCGAGGATGACGGTTTCACCCGATTTGACGGTGACGGTACTTTCTGCGCTACGTTCCTGGATGGTTGGGGAGTCGATCCCGGAGGTGCTGGTGGTGGTGGCGTTGCTGACCTCCTGACTGATTTCCATGGTGATCTGTCCGCCCGCATTGACGCGCGGGGTCACCGAGAGCATGACGCCGGTATCAAGGTATTGCACGCTGCTGATGATGCCGGTGTCCGTGGTGGTGCTGGCGACAGACTGGGTCTGGCTGATGGTGGGCACGCTGTCGCCAACCTTGATTTTGGCGGTCTGGTTGTCTGCCACGGTGATATGCGGCGAGGAAATGACCTTGAGCTTGGAGTCGGTAGCAAGGGCATTGAGGACGGCACCGACATCGGCCGCCTTGTTCACCCAGGAATAGGAAAAACCGGGCACGAGTGGAGCGATCCCCCCCAGGCCGGTGTCGAGCTTGCCGCTGATGCGTGCACCATTGTTGAAATACCACTCCAGCCCGTATTGGAGTTCATCCACGAGGCTGATTTCGGCGATGGTGACCTCGACCAGAACCTGGCGCACCGCGACATCGAGCTTGCGGATGGCGGATTCGATGCTCTCGTAGTCGGCGGGGCTGGCCAGAATCAACAGGGCGTTGTTGTCCTTGTCGGCGATGACGCGCACATCCTGCGGCAAGCCCACACTGCCTTCAGACCCGGCCAGGCTTGTCGCTGATGCGGCCGGTTGGGCTTCCTTGCCGTTGGTCTGGGACGATTTTGCCGATTTGATCTCGGCAGGCACGGCGCCGGGCGCAAGTTCGGGGGAAGATGCTGCCTTGGCTTGCATACCCTTCCCGGAAAAAGCATCGTTGAGCAGGGTAGCCAGATTTTCGGCCTTGCCGTTCTGCACCGAATACACGTAAAGCCGCCGACCGCCTCCCCCCGAGACCGGGCGATCGAGGCGCTCGATCCAGGTGCGGGCCTGCTCCAGATATTTCGCCTGCGGGGTGACAACCAGCAGGGCGTTGAGCCGTTCGATGGGAACGACCCGGATGGCGCCGGCGAGCGGGCCGAGATTCTTGTCGCCAAACAGCTTTTCCAGTTCGTCGGTAACCGTTTTCACGTCCACGCTTTTCAGGGTGAACAGGCCGACCGACATGCCGGCAATCCAGTCCACGTCGAACATGTCGATGGTTTCGAGCATGTGCTTCAATTGCAGCTGGGTGCCGGACAGGGTGAGCAGGTTGCGCAGCGGATCGGTGCGCACGCTGGAAGGTTCGCCGGCGAGGGGCTCAAGGATCTTGGCCATGTCGGCCACACCGATGTGCTTGAGCGGGACAACCTGGATGCTGTAGCCGCCGGGCAGCGGCTTGCCGGCTTCGGCCAGTTGCGGCGTGGCATTGCCCTTGCCCGCAACAGCCGAGGGCACGATGCGGAATATGCCATCGCCCTCGCGGATCATCACCGCGCCGTTCATGCGCAGGACCTCCTCGAGCGTGTGCATGACCGCGCTTTTCGGGATGGGTTTGGCGGTGCGCAAGGTGATGGTTCCCCCTACGCGCGGATCGACGATGTAATTTTCCCTCAGAATGTCGCCAAGGATGGTGCGTACCACCTCGCGCAAATCGGCCCCTTCAAAATTCAGGGTCAGATTGCCGCCTGCGTCCGTGATCAAGGGCTGCGCTTCAGGTGGCTTGACCACCACGCCGCTGCCATAAAAAAGCTTGTAACGTTCTTCTTCGACGTCGGCTTTCGCCTTGATATCGCCGACCGCATTGGCCTCGGACGATTTCATGGCGAGCTGGGTTGCCGTTTCAGGCTGCTCAACCTTGGGCGTAGCCGCGCACCCCGCGATGAGGGTGGCCAGCAGAACGGGGACGGCAACTCGATTCGCTCGGCCTGTCTTCGGGTTATTGGTTTTCATGCTTGACTATCCCAGGGTTGGTTACTGTAGCTGCGGCGTCCAGGACTTCGGTTTCACTCGACTGACTGCCTTTATCCCAAATTATCCATCAGGATTCGCAGGCGCGGCCTTAGCCGCGAATTTCAAACGAATCGCGGCTAAAGCCGCTCCTACGGTACGTTGTTTTGTGCAAATTCGGCTAATGAACAATCCGGATTTATCATTACTTGTAAAAATCTTTCAGCAGCGGATCGCGCTTGCGATCTTCCACCGTTTGCGGCGGGGGAATGATGGCTGCGGGTCGCTCGATCCGCCCGGCTGAAACACCCGTGCCTTGCGCAGTGCCTGCCGGCTGGGTTGAGCTCGCCGGGGCGGCCTTGAGCCTGGCGGGTTGCCCATCCTGAGGCGCGGCGGCAGGTGCGGCAGCAGGCGCGGCAGCAGGCTTGGCAACAGGCTTGGGACTCCGCTGAATCTTGAGCCGTATTTCTTCCCGGTCTTCGTATTGGGTGAAAACAATGCGATCGGCCTCGACCATCTCAAGCTGGAGGCCATTGATGGTATATCCCTGAACGATCTGGCGCTCCTTGCCGCTGGCGATTTCCTTGACGACGGCAATCCTCATCTCGTCCATGATGATGGTTCCCAGCAATTGAAACTGACCCTTTTGCATGGCCGGGGGCGGCGGCGGCGGCGGCGGCGGCGCTGACGGCGCCGCACTGCGGCTGGGCACGAAAAGCGGCCGCTCCAGCGTCACGGCATAGGTTTTTTCCCGCGCCGGCAGGCGAAAATCCGGATAAGGCGCGACCTCGACCGGCGCGGACGGATGCACCACAGGCACGGACATGGGCGGGTGCAGATTCTCGCCCCAGCCCAGCTCCCGGCCAATCGCCAGCGCCAGCAAGGCATTGACGAGCACCCAGGCCAGCAGCGCCAGACTCTTGATGTTGTTAAGGGCCATCATGGCTTCTTCAGCGCCGGTTTGGCGATCCGGGTGAAGGCGTACAGTTCGAACTGAACCAGGACGTCGGGCTCGACGCCCGGAACGGGCTTGAACACTCTCGCCACGCTTGAGCGGACGATCAGGTTGTCCACGTACAGATAAGGCAAAGCGGTTTCCAGCTCGTACAGGGCTTTCTGCAGTGCGGGCAATGGCCCGCGCAGCTGGAAATTGACTGCAACCTTGCGGCGCGGGCCGTCATCCTTGTGCGTGGCGATCTGGGTGCTCTCCACCTTGAGTTCATTGGCTTCGATGATGGCTTGCGCCATTTGCTGCACCTCGGCCGCGGCAAGGGCCGGAGAACTGGCCTTGAGGTAGTAGCGGTCGGCATTCCGTTTTGCGATGAGCGCAATGTTCGCCTCGACGTTTTTGCGCTGGCCGGCGATGCGCAGATAACGGCTGGTCCGATCCAGCCGATCTTCGATCGCCGTGTCGTAATGGAGATGGGCGCGCTGCCAGGGCACGTAGACCAGCACGGCAAGCAGGGCAAGCAGGGCAAGCAGCAGCACAATGGCAAGCACGCGGCTTTGCACGGGGGTGAGCGTCAGTTTCATGGCTTTGCGGGCGGCTTGCCGGCCTTGGCCGGTGGTTTGTTTTCATGCAACCCCCGCAGTGTAGCGAGGGCTCCGGCCGGATCGATGGCCTTGATCCCGACCGCGAGCTGGAAACGCTCCTCGCCAGCTTGCGCCTGGCCATCCTGGGCTCTGCCTAATTGCACCTTGACCAGCGGCGATTTGAAATTGGCATTTTCCAGCAAGGTCGACCGCTCGAACAGGCCAATCAGGCTGGCCGAGGAACCGGTATTGCCCTGCATGGAAACGTCCGCGCCGTGGATCTCCAGTTGCTGCAGCCAGGTGTTGTCGGGAAGGATGCGAGTCACCTCTTCAAGCAAGGCCACCTTGGCCGGCGTGGCCAGCTTGTGCTCGGTGGGGAAATTGTATTCGGCCAGCAGCCGCTCCTGTTCCTGTTTGAGCGCATCCACGGCATCGGCTTGTCGCTGGGCCTGGGCCAGAACCGGTTGCAGCGCGATCGCGACCTCGCGTTTTTTCCAGAGCGGAGCCGCAAGCAGCACGGCAAGCAGAACCAGCGTAACACCGGCCATGGCCCCGTAAAGCTTATACCTCGCGTAGCCCGGTTTGGGGCGCAGCCTTACCGGAAGCAGGTTCAGGCAGCTACCGGTACTTTCAAGTTCGTCGCTTACCACGACAGCCTGGGGCGTGACGCCCAAGGCTGTGAGCGTTGACAGGATTTCGTCGACGACAGCCCTGGGCGCAACGCCCAACAGGACATGCAGGCGATTGCCGCTGCGATCCTCGCGCAACAGCCGCTGGTCGTAATAAGCCTGATCGGCGGTATAGGGGGTCTGCCGCCCCAGTTCGAAGCCGAGTACCTGGGTCAGGTTTTCGGCAGCGGCGAGAGGCAGGGTGACTTGCTTGCGCAGCACCTGCGCTGCGGGCAGGCAGATGCCGACCGAACGGACGCCGGCCTTGTTGCGCAGGGCATCGAAGGCGATCTTGTGCGCGGCCGCATCACCCGCGGCGAGGTTGACGCGCCCGATCTCGCTCCGCTTCTGCCCGGCCAGGCGCCAGAGGACGAGCGCGCCTTGTTCCATCCCGACCCACAGCATACTGGGCGAGGGACGGTTTTGGGGGCGCAAGGCGGGTGGCACCAGGGCCGCCAGTTCACGGCCCCACCAGCGCAAAAAGCGCACCAGGACTGCACTGCGACTCTTTCGCTGCCTGCGTCGGGAGGATGTCATGCTCGCCATTGATCCAAGTCTGAGCGGATTAAAACCGCCCTTCCTGCCAGAGCAGGAAGATAAACGGTCGTTTTGGGTCTTGTGCCAACTTTGCTACCGCCTCCCGGACGAACTGCGTACCGTCCGATGCTTTCGCAATCGACCGAAGATTATACACTTGGCTTGCAGCACCGGTTTCGAATCCGGCGGCCCCCGGGAAAGGCAGTGGCATCTGCTCTGCGGCCAGCATTTCCTCGCGCTGGACGAGATAGGCATCCACGTCCGCTTCGGTCACGTTGGGCAGGGCCAGCAGAACCTGGCGCGGCGCCAGCGTACTGTTAATGCCGGACAATCTGGAAAACACGGTGAGCGCACCCTCCAGTTTTCGATACAGGCCGGGGGTGACGCCGATGACCCGCTGGAGTTCGTCGACGGTCTGAAATGGGGCGTTGGTTGGAATGTATGGCAATCCCATTGCCTCGTAACGATCCCGCTCCGCCCCCTGCAGACGCGTGAGGTCGTCCGGATCCCGCCAATCCAGAATGGCATCCAGAATCCGATTGGCCTGCTCTTCATCCTGGCCCGCTGACAGCAGCAGTCCTTTGAGCAAGGCGTCGCTGGCGACATTGAGGTCGATTTTGGCGGATTCGTCGCGCATGACGAGACGAATCTCGGCAGCATCCAGGCTGAATACGTGCGTCCTGCTGTCGGCCTTCCATCTCTCCGCATCGGTCGCCGGCCTGGTCAGTTCGTAGAGCCCGCGATGGACGCCGGCATCGGCCAGGGCGCGCGCCTTGGCGAGGGAAACCAGATTGCCGGCGACCAGGGCGGTGCTGCGCGCGCCATAGACGAAGCTGCCCGCAATGACGGCCAGCAGGGCGACGACCCAGAGCACGAGGATCAGCGCGATGCCGCGCTCGAACCGGTTTGGGCGGACCGAGCGGGAGGATGCGTTGCGCATGCTCATTCCGTCCTGGCCCGAGGTGCGGCGACGATATCAGGCCAGGTTTCGCCGTTTTCCATGGTCAGTTGCAGGCGGATCAGCTCGGGGGGCGTTTTTTGATCCAGCCATTGATCGTGCCAGGCGGGGTCTTCCATTTCCGACTGGGCTCCGAAGTAGGCCAATGCCATCTCCTTGACGGCTTTTATCAGTACCTTGGGTTCGGCTTGTTCAATGGGCTCGAAACCCGGCGCGTCTGGGTCGGGCAATTGCCAGCGCATCACCAGGTCGCGCCCGGTCGCGCCGTCGGCCAGGTCGAGGGCGATGAGGTGGTTGCCGGATACGCCGTCGTGCATCGCCACTGTTCCGACGAAGCGCAGGGATTCGGCTTCGCCGGCGAAGGCAAGCTGCTCTTCTTCGCCCACCCGCCAGCGCAAGGGGTAGGTTTGCTCGATGGCGCGCCGGATGAAATCGACGACGACCGCCTGCCGCGAGGAGGTCACCATGCGCTGTTCGCCCGCCTCCCAGCTCCGGGTTCCCAGATTCAGGCCCGCGAACAGCAAGACCAGAATGAAACCGACCAGGGTCATGCCAATGAGCAATTCGAGAAGGGTAAAGCCTTGTGCCCGACGTATCGGGTTCATGGCCGGGGCGCTGCGCGCAGGGTGACAAACCGGAGGATGCGCGGGGTCGTAGCGGTGTGGTCCCAGTTTACGGCGACTTCCACCTGGTACAGGTCGACCGGTGCGCCCGCGTCCTCCAGGGGCTGGGCGCTCGCGTCGTAACGCTGCACCGAGGTGCGCCACGTATAGCCAGGTTCCGCCCCGCCCGTGCTCTCGCCCTCGGCCAGGGGCGATTCGACGCCGACGGCCGCCAGTTGCGATTCGGCGATGGCCACGGCCCGGCTGTAGTGCTCCGCCGTGCCGATATTGCCGAGTCCTCCGGAGAAGATGCGCATGAGCACGCCCAGCGCCAGGGCGAGGACGATGAAGGCGACCAGCACCTCCAGCAGGGAAAAGCCCCGGCAGGAACGCTTCACGGCGTATCCAGGATCTCGACCTGGCCGGTGAGCCAGTCGACATCGACGAGGAATTTGCGTTCGCCCATGGTCAGGCTCACCCGGCCTCCGGTCGAACTGCCGTCGGGATAGAAACGGATGGCGGCGGTGCTGGCGTCGGTAACCTCGCCCTGGGCGGTGTAGACCCCGATTTCCGCCTGTTGCGGCAGCTTGCGGGACTTGCCGTCTCCGCTCACCAGGAAACTGCGCGCCTCGACATCCAGGGTCAGGGTCGCCTCGCCCCGGCTGACGATCGCCTGGGAACGCGCTTTGCGCAGGCCGGCGGCCACCTGACGGGCGCCCGCCTTGAGTTCGGCTGTCGAACCGCCGACGGCGAACATCGGCGGAATCAGGGCGTAGGTCATTGCCAGCAGCGCCAGCACGACCAGCAGTTCCAGCAGGGTGAAGCCGGCTTGACGGGCTGTCACCAACTCACGACGTCCCGATCCTCGCCCTCGCCGCCCTCGCGCCCGTCGGCGCCGAGGGTGGAAAGATCGAAGGCGCCGTGCTGACCCGGGGATGCATAGTGATAGTCAGTGCCCCAGGGGTCCTTGGGAACGGTCTTTTTCTTCAGGTAAGGACCGTTCCAGTTGGTCGCCCCCCCCGGCGCCTCGACCAGGGCCTGCAGGCCCTCCTGGGTGTTGGGATGGCGCCCGACCTCAAGCTTGTACATGTCGAGCGCCGCCCCGAATTCCTCGATCTGGAGCTGGGCCGTGTCGGTCTTGGCGCTGGAGACGTATTTCATCACGCGCGGCCCCGCCAGCGCCGCGAGCATGCCGAGGATAACCAGAACCACCAGCAGTTCGAGCAGGGTGAAGCCACGCTGCGCCTTCGCTAATTTTGATTTGAACAACATATATATCACTCCTGTTTGCAAAAACTCATCTTCATGTGGGGCTGAAGCCCGACCCGAACGTTCGGCCTCTCAAGAAACACCATGCAACCATCGATTTCGTAGGGTGCGCCGTGCGCACCGATTTATGCCCCGCAGGGACGGTATCCCTTTGGGTACGTTCATGGTGCGCACGGCGCACCCTACAGGGTTTCTTGGGCGCGACAACCTGTCCACCGGTCATACCGCCAGTTCGTTGACACTCAGGATGGCTACCAGAATGGACATGATGATGGCGCCGATGAGCAGCCCCAGACCCAGGATCAACGCGGGTTCGAGCAGGCCGAGGGTGCGTTTGACCGCGGTCTTCACTTCCCGGTCGAAAACGTCGGCGACCTGGATGAGCATTTCGGACAGCTGCCCGGTTTCCTCGCCAACCATGACCATGTGCACGCCCAGTTTTGGAAAAACCCCGGCTTCCATGAGCGGCGCGCCAAGACCCTTGCCTTCGCGCAGCTTGGTCGCCACTTCGTCGATACGCTCGGCCATGACGCTGTTGCTCAGGGTTTCCCTGACGATGGACAAGGCAGACAATAAAGACACGCCATTGTCGAGCAAGGTTCCCAGGGTACGGGAGAAACGGGCCATCTCCACCTTGGCCACCAGATCGCCGATCAGCGGCAGGGCGAGAAAGCGCTCGTCCCAGCGGTAGCGGCTGTCGGGGTCGGCCATCTGGCGTTTGAACAGGGCATACAAGGCCACGCTGCCGCCAATCAGCGCCCACCACCAGGCCTGGAAGAACTCGCCTGCGCCGACGACGATCTGGGTAGGCACTGGCAAGGCCTTGCCGGATTCCTCGAACATCTGGGTGAACTGCGGCACGACGAAAATCAGCAGCACGACGACCGAAACCACCGCCACCATGACCAGGATGGCCGGGTAGATCAGCGCGGATTTGACGGTTTCCCTGAGATCCTTGGCGCGCTCCATGAATTCGGTCAAACGGAGCATGACGACTTCCAGTGCGCCGCCCGCCTCGCCCGCGCGGATCATGTTGAGATAAAAGCGGGAGAAGACGCCCTGCTGGGCTTCCAGCGCGGCATACAGGGATGAGCCGCCGCGCACGTCCTGACGAACCTCGCCGAGGATTTCGGCGACATCGTCGTTGGCTGAAAGATTGACCACGATTTCCAGGGCACGGTCGAGCGGCAGGCCGGCACGCAGCAGCGTGGATATCTCGCGCGTCATCATGGCGATTTCGTCCTGGCTCACCCGCGCGCGTCCGAATCCGCTCAGCCAGCCCCCACCGCCGCCCACCGTCGCCTCTTCAATCTGGATCGGCATGAAGCCCTGAGCCTGAAGGTGCTCGGCCACCGAATCCGGCGCGCGCGCCTCCATTTCACCCTCGAGGATGCTCCCCTGCGCGTCTGCCGCCTTGTACTGAAACAGTGGCATTCTCAGTCTTCCCGCGTCACGCGCAGCACTTCGTCGAGGGTGATGATCCCGGCAATGACTTTGCGCAGGCCATCCTCATACAGGGTCTGCATGCCCTCATCGATGGCCTGCCGGCGGATCTCCCCGGATACGGCGTGACGCATGATCAGACTGCGAATCGCGTCGGTCATCGGCAGCATTTCCATGATGCCCAGTCGACCGGTGTAGCCGGTGCCGCCACAGGCTTCGCAGCCTACGGGCCGGTATAAAACGATAGGCGAATCGCCAGCGAACCGTTTGAGGTCGAACTCCTCCACGACTTCGGGCAGGGGTTCATACGGTTCGCGGCAGGCCTTGCAAAGCGAACGCACCAGGCGCTGGGCCAGGATGCCGTTCACGGTGGACGTCAGCAGGTAGTCCTCTACCCCCATGTCGAGCAGGCGGTTGACCGTGCTGGATGCATCGTTGGTGTGAAGCGTGGAGATCACCATGTGTCCGGTGAGCGCCGACTGCACCGCGATCTGGGCCGTCTCCAGGTCGCGGATCTCGCCGATCATGATGACGTCGGGGTCCTGGCGCACGATGGAGCGCAGTGCGTTGGCAAAGGTCAGGCCGATCTGCGGCTTGACCTGAATCTGGTTGATGCCATCCATCTGGTATTCCACCGGGTCTTCCACGGTGAGTATCTTGACGTCCGGCTTGTTCAGCAGCTGAAGGGCGGTATAGAGCGTGGTGGTCTTGCCGCTGCCGGTGGGGCCGGTGACCAGCACGATGCCGTGCGGCTGGGTGAGCGCATCGAGAAACAGCTTGAGCGTCGCCGGATCGAAACCCAGGGTATCGAAATTGAGCGGCACGCCGCCCTTGTCCAGCACCCGCATGACCACGCTTTCGCCGTGCATGGTCGGCACGGTGGATACGCGCAGGTCGATTTCCTTGTTCTTTGCTCTCAGTTTGATGCGGCCGTCCTGAGGCAGGCGGCGCTCGGCGATGTCCAGATTGGCCATGATCTTGATGCGCGAGATCACCGCCGCAGACAGTCGGCGCGGCGGCGATTCCACCTCCTGCATCACGCCATCCACCCGGAAGCGCACGATCAGACGGCTCTCGAACGGCTCGACATGGATGTCCGAGGCGCGTGCTTCGAGGGCGCGTTCCATGATCAGGCTGACCACGCGGATAACCGGCGCTTCGCTGGCCAGGTCTTTCAGGTGCTGAACGTCGCTGCTCTCTTCCAGTTCGACCGGCCCTTCGGCTTCGCCGACGATCTGTCCGATGCTGCTACGGCCCGTGACATAGAGCCGTTCAAAGGCAGCGTCGATCTCACCGGGCAAGCCGAGCAGAACGGTGATCTCCCGCCCGGTTACCAGACGGAAAGCATGGATAACATAGTGATCGAGCGGGTCGGCCATCACCAGCACCAGGCGATCGGCATCCTCGTGCACGGGCAGGGCATGGGCTTCCTGGAGGAACCGGGTCGATACCCGCTCCTCGAAGACCGGCAGGGCGGGGTAGTCCTCGGCCGTGGCCAGGGGAATGCCAAGCTGCTCCGACAGCGCCTGGTACAAAACCTTCTCGGCGACCCAGCCCTGCCTGGCCAGAATTGCGCCAAGCCGCTCCGAGCCGCCCGCATCTTTCTGCAGCTTGAGCGCGGCCAGCAGGTTTGTCCGCTCCAGCGCCCCCCGCCCGACCAGGATTTCTCCGATGAGTTTTTTTGACAAAACAGGTCGTCTCAACAACTAAAGGACATTATTGTATTTCATCAGCCCAAAAATACGGCGGGCACCGAGCGCGGAGTCTTTGACCGCTTGCCCCTTATGCCCCGGAATCCACGCCGGAATGACCGCCGCGGTTGCGCCGCCTGTACGCAGCGCATCGCGGCTGAAGCCGCTCCCACGGCGGCGCCTGCGGGGGCTACAGAATACCCATGCAGGCGCGGCTTTCAGAAAGTGTTCCGGACTTGAACCATCGAAGCGATTATTGTTTCCTTTGCAGATCATCGAAAGAGGCTTGAACCCAGATTGTCCATTAGGCACACGATGACGGTGCGACCGGGGGCGAGGTGATTCGTAGGGTGCGCCGTGCGCACCATGGTGGTGCGCACGGCGCACCCTACGCGCCACAAAGCGGCTAATGAACAATCTGGGTTGAAATCACGCGAAAAGCGGGTCGGCTTTTGTCATTCTGTTCGATCCGGATAGCAAGCCCGCTCCGAATGGAATCGATCGCAACAGCCAAATTTCTGGAATCCCCCCCTCCCCCGGTAAAATTCCGGGATGATTGTCTATTTCCACGGCTTCAATTCCTCCCCCGCGTCCGGCAAGGCCCGCCAGCTCGGCGAGCATATGGCCCGCATCGGCCGGCTGGCGGACTACTATTGTCCGGCGCTGCCCAACAGCCCGCGTGAGGCCGTCGCACTCGTTGAGGCCGAACTGGAACGACGACGCCCCGAATCGGTCACCTTGGTCGGCAGTTCGCTGGGCGGCTTCTACGCCACCTGTCTGGCGGAAAAGCACGGCTGGAAGGCGGTGCTGGTGAACCCGGCGGTGCATGCCCATAAGCTGCTGCGCGCCGCGCTCGGCCCGCAGGCCAACTGGCACACCGGCGAGTCGTGGGTGCTCACCGAGGCGCATCTGAACGAACTCGCGGCGCTGGATGTCGAAGCCATCACCCGCCCCGAACGCTATCTGCTGCTGGTGCAGACCGGCGACGAGGTGCTCGATTACCGCGATGCGGTGGCCTACTACGCGGGGGCCACGCAGATCATCGAAGACGGCGGCGACCACGGCTTTGCCGGGTTCGAGCGCCACTACCAAACCATTCTGGATTTCTGATGCACCTTATTTTTGAAGAAGACGGCCATTTCAAGGCCGGTTCCATCCTGTCCGAAACCGATGCCACGGCGCAGGTGGAAACCGCCTCGGGCAAGCGCAGCAAGATCAAGGCGGCCAATATCCTGCTGCGTTTCGCCGCGCCGGCGCCGACCGATGCGATGACCGAAGCGGAAACGCTGGCGGCGGAGCTCGATGCCGACTTTCTGTGGGAGGCGGCAGGCGCCGACGAGTTCGGCTTTGCAGAACTGGCGCAGGAATACTACGGCCACGCGCCGACGCCGCCGGAATCGGTGGCGCTGCTCTTGAAGCTGCATGGCTCGCCGATTTATTTTCACAAAAGGGGTAAGGGTCGCTACCGTCCGGCGCCGGCCGAAACGCTGGCAGCCGCGAAGGCCGGGCTGGAGAAAAAACGGCTGGCGGCGGAACGGCAGGCGCATCTGGCGGCGGAGCTGGCGGCCTTTCGGCTGCCCGGGGAATACACCTCGCTGATCCCGCGCATCCTCATCGCGCCGGACAAGAACACGCTCGAATACAAGGCGCTGGAAGACGCGGCGGCGGCCACCGGGCTGTCGCCATTGCGGCTGATCGAACGCTGCGGCGCGATTCCGTCGACGTTCGACTTCCATCTGGCGAGCTTCCTGCTGGAATACTTTCCGCGCGGCACCGGCTTTGCCGACGTCACCGAGCCCACCGACCCGCCCGAACTGCCGCAAAGCGCGGTGCATGCGTTCTCGATGGACGACGAGGCGACCACCGAGATCGACGATGCGCTGTCGGTCGAGTGGCGCGACGACGGCAGCGTGCGCGTCGGCATCCACATCGCCGCGCCCGCGCTCGGCATCGCGCCGGGCTCGGAACTCGACAAGGTGGCGCGTGAGCGGCTGTCGACCGTGTATTACCCCGGCAACAAGATCACCATGTTGCCGGAGGCGCTGATCCACCACTACACGCTGGGCGAAACCCACGACTGCCCGGCGCTGTCGCTGTACGTCGACGTGGCACCCGACCTGCGCGTGCTCGGCACCGAGTCCCGGCTCGAAATGGTGCACATCGCCGACAACCTGCGCCACGAGACGCTGGAGGTGCTGTTCAACGACGAGACCCTGCGCAACCCGGCGGTGCCCGATTACCCATACCGCCGCGAACTCGAATGGCTCAGGGACTTCGCCGCCACCCTGGAAACCGGGCGCGGCAAGGCCGATACGGTCGACCGCGTCGACTACAACTTCAAGGTCGACGGCGAGCGCATCCGCATCGTGCCGCGCAAGCGCGGCAGCCCGATCGACAAGGTGGTGTCCGAGCTGATGATCTTCGCCAACGCACATTGGGGCGGCTGGCTGGCGGAGAAGCGCGTGCCCGGTATTTATCGCGCGCAGTCCAACGGCAAGACGCGCATGACCACCGCGCCCGACCCGCATGTCGGTCTCGGCGTCAATCAATATGCATGGTCGACTTCGCCCTTGCGGCGCTACGTCGACCTGGTCAACCAGCGCCAGCTGATTTCATTGGTGCGGGGCAGCGACCCGGTGTACCCGCCGCGCAGCGAGCAGCTGTTTTCGGTGGTGCGCGAATTCGAGCTGGCGTACGACGCCTACAACGAGTTCCAGCGGCGGCTGGAGCGCTACTGGATGCTGCGCTGGATGCTGCAGGAAGACATCCATGAGCTCACCGCCAATGTCATCCGCGAAGACCTGGTACGCTTCGACAGCCTGCCGCTGGTGACGCGCGCGCCGTCGGTATTGGGTATCGCGCCGGGCGCCAAGGTGCGGCTTGCGATTTCCAGCATCGACCTGCTCGACATCGGCTTTCACGCCGAGCTCATGGAAACGCTGACGCCGCCTGACAGCAGCGCCGCCCTTCCGTAAAATCAGGCCTGCCCCAACTCCCGGTTCCCATGGTGTCTGCCCAGCCTCTTCCTCTCGCCGAGCCGTCCAGGCAAGGCACGCGCATGGCGCTGGCCCTGCTGGCGTCGGCCGCGGTGCACGGCATGATACTGTCGACCCAGTTCGTGCAGGTCAACCCGCGCCTGTTCGAGGACCCCAACCTGCCGATGGAAGTGGTGCTGGTCAATGCCAAAACCGCGGAGGCGCCGCTCAATCCAGACGCACTGGCGCAGGTGAGTCTGGCCGGCGGCGGCAATACCGATGAAGACCGGCGACTGAAGAGCCCGCTGCCCGCCAGCAGCGAAACCCGGAGCGGCAGCGAGGAGGCCGCCCTAGAGGCACGCGTGGCCGAACTGGAACAGCAGGCCAAAATCCTGTTGACCCAGTTGCAGCCCGACGGCCAGCTGCAGGAACGCCCACAGGCCGCGCCGCCCGCGCCGCCCGCGCCGGTCCAGCCCGCCATCGACGCCAGCCAGCTCAACCTGCAGGCGCGCGAAATGGCGCAGCTTCAGGCGCGCATCTCGCAGCAGTGGGACGCATACCAGAAGCGCCCCAAGCGCGCATTTGTCGGGGCCAACGTCAAGGAATACGCGTTTGCGCGCTACGTCGAGGACTGGATCACCAAGGTCGAACGCGTCGGCAACGTCAACTACCCCGAAGCCGCGCGCCGCCAGAGCCTTTACGGCAGCCTCAGGCTGACCGTGTCGATACACGCCGATGGCCGCATCGAAAAAGTCGATATCGATCGCTCGTCCGGCTCCAAGATCCTCGACACCGCAGCGATCCGCATCGTCGAACTCGCCGCGCCCTACGCGCGCTTCCCCGACGACGTACGGGAAAAAGCCGATATCCTGTCGATCACCCGCACCTGGACCTTCACCCGCTCGGATCAGCTCGTCGGCACTGACTGAAATTCGTCACTTCAGACAAGCGAAATCCAGGGCCGGAGAGACCACCCGCTGCACGCTCTCAAATAAAATGCATTACATAATCAATCAATTGGTGTTACTCTATAGGTTCCAGGCACGATTATTGCTCAATTTCAGGCTGTAATCGGCGTTACCGCTTCCCGGTCATCCGGCCAAACCTAGAAAAACCCTGGAATTCAGGAGCAGACATGAACGCTTTCATCCGATATGCCGCCATTCTTGGGCTAACCCTGCTTTCCGCCCAGGCGCAGGCGATCGAGTTTTCCTTCGTTTCAGGTGCAGTTGTGCCGGATGCGTATGGTAACGTTTACACCACAACCGTTGATGGCCTGACGCTTACGGCAAGTGCCTGGTCGAGCACAGGTAAGCGCGGTGCATTCGAGACGGCCGAACTGGAAATCGATTCGGGTTCCGGCCTGGGTGTATGCAACCGCGATGAAAAGATCAATTGTGCGGATAAAAAAAATAGCCAGGCGCTCGACAACAAGGGCGCCAACGACCTGATCCTGTTCGACTTTTCCAGCGCGGTCAGTCTGCAGTCGCTGACCACGTACCAGGCCGGCAAAGACTCCGACCTCAGCTTGTGGGCGGGCACCGGAACTTTCAGTCCGGACGGCATGACGTCCAGCGCATTCGGTACAGCCGTCCAGACGGGCGATCTGAGCACCTTCACCGGATCCTACGACTGGCTCGCAGTCGCTGCCCGTATCGGAGATAAAGACGACTTTGTCAAACTGCAGTCCCTGACGGTGACACCCGTGACACAAGCGGTGCCGGATGCCGCTACCTGGATGACAATGCTGGCCGGATTGGGACTGGTCGGCTTCGCGGTGAACCGGCGTTCTCGAACCTGAGCTGCCGGCCGTAGCCGCCATTGACCCGCCCCTGTGGCGGGTTTTTTTATGCCCCGTGAAGTCTATCCCCCACCGGCTGGAAAGATTTGATGTCTTAGTCTGGCGATAGAATATTCGACTATTCTAATATTTTATTTTTCCCGTTCCGGGGGATTGTCATGCATATCGGCACCACGCCTTACCCAGTTCATCATTGAAGAACAGCGTCACACCGCCGGCGCCACCGGCGATTTCCAATGTCGTCAACAAAGGCGCGCTGCTGGGTGTAATGGGCTCGCTGGATTCCGAGAACGTTCAGGGCGAAACGCAGAAGAAGCTCGACGTCATCACCAACGACATCATGATCCGCTCCAACGAATGGGCGGACCACCTGGCCGGCATGGCGTCCGAGGAAATGGATGAGGCGTATTCGATCCCCGGCCAGTATCCGCTCGGCAAATACCTGCTGGTGTTCGATCCGCTCGACGGCTCGTCCAACGTCGATGTCGATATTTCGGTCGGCACCATTTTCTCGATCCTGAAGGCCCCGGTTGCCGGTCGCGCTGCCAAAACCGGGGATTTCCTGCAGCCCGGCACCAAACAGGTGTGTGCCGGCTATGCGATCTACGGTTCCTCGACCATGCTGGTGCCGACCTTCGGCCATGGCACCAACGGCTTCACGCTCGACCGCGATGTCGGTGAATTCGTGCTGACCCACCCCAACATGCGTATCCCCACCGAAACCCGCGAGTTTGCGATCAACGCCTCCAACATGCGTTTCTGGGAAAAGCCGGTGCAGCGCTACGTCGACGAGTGTCTGGCCGGCAAGACCGGTCCGCGCGGCAAAGATTTCAACGTGCGCCGGGTCGCCTCGATGGTCGCCGAAGTGCATCGCATCCTCACCCGCGGCGGCATTTTCATGTATCCCAAGGACACCAAGGATCCCGCCAAGGCCGGCAAACTGCGCCTGCCGTATGAGGCCAACCCGATGGCCTTCATCGTCGAGCAGGCTGGCGGTACCGCCACCACCGGGCGCGAGCGCATCCTCGATCTGGCCCCCAAAGGCCTGCACCAGCGCGTGCCGGTGATTCTCGGCTCCAGGACCGAAGTGGACACCGTGACCGGCTACCACCACGAAAAGGCCGCGTAAGCAATCGTTTCAAGCGGACAGCGAAAAAGCCGGGCAATTGCCCGGCCTTTATTTATCTGGGTGGCCGTATCGTTGTACCGTCAGGCTAACGCAAGAACAACACCGTCACCGACAGGCCGATGGCCACAAGCGACAGCACGACGGCCACCCCGCACCATACGGCGGTCTGCCTGAAGCGCAATTCAGCGACTGCCGCGCCCTGCTCGAGCGCGGTCACCGTTTTCTGCAACTGCTCGGCCAGTTCCTTGACGTGCCGCGCATTCTGCGAGGCCGCCGACTGCAGCTCGGTGATCTGCTGCTGCAGGACGCTGTTCTGGGCTGCGGCCGCCTCGTCGCTTTTGCGCGTGGTAAAAACCGGCAGCGCCGATGAAACGATCGGACTGATGAAAGGTAGGATCGCCTTTACCGCGGGAATCAACCATGCCGCCATGAAACCTCCTTGTCTGGATGCGGCGTGGAACCGCAAACGCTACTTTAACGCAGGCTGCGACGCCTGCCGTGAACGTTTAACCCGGATTGTTCATTAGGGCGCGTAGGGTGCACTCTGTGCACCGGTTGACACCCGAAGGTGCACGGCGTGCACCCTACCCAAAGCATCTCGCCCTAATGAACAATCCGGGTTTACGTGCGTGATAGAGCGCAGCGTGGTCGAAGTCGCGCAGATCGCGGCGAAACCAGACCAGGGCGCGGGTGTATTCAGGCATCGTGGGTTCTGGTCGCTATAGTGTTAGGGACAGGGCGCAAAAAGGAATGCTTGCTTGAATTGAGCAGATTACAATGGGAGGACAATCATGGATACCGTCAATCTCACCCACAATTTTCTGATCGCCATGCCGGGCATGGTCGATCCCAATTTCAATGGCACGCTGACCTATATCTGCGACCACAGCGAGCAGGGTGCGCTGGGGGTGGTGGTCAACCGGCCGATCGATCTGGACTTGTCGACGCTGTTCGAGCAGATCGGCCTGTCCCTGCCCGAACGCCTGCACCGGAACGTCGTTTATTTTGGCGGCCCGGTGCAAACCGAACGCGGTTTTGTGCTGCACACGCCGCCGCAGACCTTCAGCTCCACCCTTACCGTCAACGACGTGATCAGCCTCACCACCTCGAAGGATGTGCTCGAAGCCGTGAGCCAGGATGCGGGGCCGCAAAAGTTCATGGTGTCGCTGGGCTACGCGGGTTGGGGCGCCGGCCAGCTGGAAGAGGAAATCAAACAGAACGCCTGGCTGTCGGTGGCCGCCGACCCGCTGGTGATTTTCGACCTGGTGCCCGAAGAACGTCTGCCTGCCGCGATGAAGCGCCTCGGCATCGACTTTGCCAGCCTGTCCGAAGAAGCCGGGCACGCTTGAACCTGAACCATTCAGACACCCACGGCACGGTGCTGGCCTTCGACCTCGGCCTCAAACGCACCGGCGTCGCTTCGGGCGATCTGTCGATCGGCGTGGCGCACCCGCTCAGCGTCATCCAGGCCGAGTCCACCGATGCGCGGCTCGCCGCCATCGCCGGGCTGATCGCCGAATGGCAGCCGGTGCTGCTGGTGCTGGGCCTGCCCACCCACGCCGACGGCGGCGAGCACGAAATGACGCGGGTGGCCAGAAATTTCGCGCGCAAACTGGAATCGCGTTTCAATCTGCCGGTGTTTCTGGTGGACGAGCGCCACACCAGCACGGCGGCCGAATCCGAATTGCATGAACGCGGCATCCACGGCAAGAAGAACAAGGCGCTACTGGATGCCGTCGCCGCCCAACTGATACTGCAAGGATTTTTTGATGCACGCCTCATTGCCTGACGTCGACCCCCTGATTGCGCGACTGGCCGACGCCATCGCGCCCACCCTCACGCCGGATACCGTCATCGTCGGCATCCACACCGGCGGGGTTTGGGTGGCCGAGCGGCTGCACGCGCTGCTCGGCTGCAAGCTGCCGCTCGGCACGCTCGACATCTCGTTCTACCGCGACGATTTTTCGCGTATCGGCCTGCACCCGCAGGTGAAGCCGTCCAACCTGCCGTTCGACCTCGAAGGTCGCGACATCCTGCTGGTCGACGACGTGCTGCACAGCGGGCGCACGGTGCGCGCGGCGATGAACGAGCTGTTCGATTACGGCCGTCCGGCCTCGATCCGGCTGGCGGTGCTGGTCGACCGCGGCGGCCGCGAGCTGCCGATCCGGCCCGACTTTGCCGGCCTCACGCTCTCCGTTTCCGACCACCAGAACATCAATCTTTCGCGGCTGGACGACGGCCACCTGACCCTTTCTCTAGCATGAACCTGCAACTCACCGAAGACGGCAGGCTGCGCCACCTGCTCACCCTCGACGGCCTGCCGCGCGCGATCCTGACACAGATCCTCGACACCGCAGAATCCTTCATGGACGTCGGCGAGCGTGAGGTGAAAAAGGTCCCGCTGCTGCGCGGCAAGTCGATCTTCAACCTGTTTTTCGAGCCGTCGACGCGCACCCGCACCACCTTCGAGATCGCCGCCAAGCGGCTGTCCGCCGACGTCGTCAACCTCAATATCGCCACCTCCAGCCAGACCAAGGGCGAGGCGATCCTCGACACCGTCGACAACCTCGCCGCGATGCACGCCGACATGTTCATCGTGCGCCACGGACAGTCGGGAGCGGCGCACTTCATCGCACACCACGTGGCGCCCCACATCTCGGTGGTCAACGCCGGCGACGGCCGCCACGCGCATCCGACGCAGGGCCTGCTCGACATGTTCACCATCCGCCGCTTCAAGGGCGAGTTCCACAATCTCACCGTGGCCATCGTCGGCGACGTGCTGCATTCGCGGGTGGCACGCTCGCAGATCCACGCGCTGACCACGCTCGGGGTGCCGGAGGTGCGCGTGATCGGACCGAAAACGCTGCTCCCCAGCGGGGTCGAAAAGATGGGCGTCAGGGTGTTCCACGACATGGAAGCCGGGCTTGCCGGCTGCGACGTGGTCATCATGCTGCGCCTGCAAAGCGAGCGCATGAAGGGCGCGCGGCTACCGTCCTCGCAGGAATACTTCAAGTTCTTCGGCCTGACGCCGGAAAAGCTCGCGCTCGCCAAACCGGATGCCATTGTCATGCACCCTGGCCCGATGAACCGCGGCGTGGAAATCGCCTCCGAAGTGGCTGACGGCCCACAGTCGGTGATCCTGCCGCAGGTGACCTACGGCATTGCGGTGCGGATGGCGGTGATGGCGATGCTGGCGGGAACGACAACATGAAAATTTCACCACCGAGACGCAGAGACACGGAGAACTCCGATAAAACAATGAACCACCGTGGACAAAACCGGAACCTTTGCCGTTTTTCTCTGTGTCCCAAGGGATACCGCCCCTGCGCGGCATATCTCAGTGTCTCTGTGGTTCATCCAGGGTTCGTTTCATGAAAATCCATATCAAAAACGGCCGCGTGATCGACCCGATGAACGCGCGCGACGAAGTCGCCGACGTGTTCGTGGCGGCGGGCAAGATCGTCGGCAACGGCCACGTGCCCGCCGATTTCCACGCCAACCGCACCCTCGATGCAACCGGCCTCGTCGTCTGTCCCGGCCTGGTCGACCTGTCGGTGCGGCTGCGCGAACCCGGCTTCGAGTACCGCGCCACGCTGGAGTCCGAAATGCTCGCCGCCGCAGCCGGTGGCATCACCTCTCTGGCCTGCCCGCCCGATACCGACCCGCCGCTGGACGAGCCGGGTCTGGTCGAAATGCTGAAATTTCGTGCCAAAAACCTGCCCGGCCCGCGCGTCTATCCGATCGGTGCGATGACGCAGAAGCTCGAAGGCAAAATGCTGACCGAAATGGCCGAACTGACCGAGGCGGGCTGCCGCGCCTTCACCCAGGCCGATGCCCAGCCGACCAGCAGCCTGGTGTTGCTGCGTGCGATGGAATACGCCTCCACCTTCGGCTTCAGCCTGTGGCTGCGGCCGCAGGATGCATCGCTGGCGCACGGCGGCATCGCGCACGACGGCGCCGTCGCCTCGCGCCTCGGCCTGCCCGGCATTCCGGCGCTGGCCGAGACGGTGGCGCTGGCAACCATCCTGCAGCTGGCGCGCGAGACCGGCGCCCGCGTGCATGTGGCGCGCCTGTCGACCTACGAGGGCATTGCGATGGTGCGCACCGCCAAGGCGCAGGGGCTGGCGATCACCTGCGATGTCGCCGCTACCCACGTTCACCTGTCGGAAAACGACCTCATCAGCTTCGACTCGCACCTCCATCTGGTGCCGCCGCTGAGGAGCCTGCGCGACCGCGATGCCATTCGCGAGGCGCTGCGTGACGGTTCCATCGACGCGCTGTGCTCCGACCACACCCCGGTCGACGATGACGTGAAACAAGTTCCGTTCGGCGAATCGGCGCCCGGCGCCTCCGGGGTCGAACTGCTGCTGCCGCTGACCCTGAAATGGGCGCGCGAGATGGGCGTGCCGCTGCTGCGGGCGATCGACCTGATTTCGTGGAAGCCGGCGCAGATCCTGGGCGTGCCGGGCGGCAACCTGTCGGTCGGCAGCTGCGCCGATATATGCATTTTTGACGAAAATGCCGAATGGGTCGTCACCCCCAAAACGCTGGCCAGCCAGGGCAACAACACGCCCTTCCGCAACCTGCCGATGCAGGGCCGGGTGTGCTACACGCTGATCGACGGCCACATCGACTTCGAAGCCCCGCATTGAGCCCCGCATTGCCATCCATGGCGGGCAAGCTGCCAGCCATGCGTTATCTGCCCGTTCCAATGCTGCCGATCAGCCTGGGCGCCGGCGTGCTGGCGGTCGCCGGCTTCGCCCCCTTCAATTTCTGGCCCTTGCCGGTGTTGAGCCTGGCGGCGCTGTTCGCGCTGCTGGCGCGCACCGCCTCGATACGCACCGGCTTTATCGTCGGCCTGACCTGGGGACTCGGCTTCTTTATTACCGGGGTGAGCTGGGTGTTTGTCAGCCTGTCGGTGTATGGCGGCATGGCGGCGTGGCAGGCAGCGCTTGCAACCTTCCTGTTCTGCGCCGTGCTGGCGCTGTTTCCGGCCGCGGCTGGTGCGCTGCAGGCGCGCTGGCCAGCCTCGCCTGCATTGCGTCTACTGCTGTTGATGCCGCTTGCGTGGGGGGTGACGGAGTGGGTGCGCGGCTGGCTTTTCACCGGCTTCCCGTGGCTGGTGGCGGGCTATTCGCAGGTACCTGCGAGTCCGCTGGCCGGTTATGCGCCGCTGGTCGGCGTGTATGGCGTGTCGTTCCTGCTGGCGCAGATCGCAGCCCTGCTGGCATGGAGCGTGACGACGCGCGGCCGGCTGGCACAGCGCGCCTGGGCCGTGGTGGCGATCGTGGCGCTGGGGGTCGGCGGCCAGGCCCTGCGCGGCGTCGCCTGGACGACGCCGGACGGCGCGCCGACAACGGTCGCGCTGCTGCAGGGCAACATCCCGCAGGACCTGAAATGGCAGCTGGAAAAGGCCCAGGCCACGCTGGAAAGCTATGCACGCATGGCCACGGCCTCGCCCGCGCAACTGATCGTGCTGCCGGAAACCGCGCTGCCGCTGTTCGAAGCCGATCTCCCCGATTCCTATCGCGCCGGCCTGGCGTCGCTCGGCCGGAAAAACGGCGGCGATGTGCTGACCGGGGTGCCGACCGGGTCGCTCGCAGGCGCCTACTACAACAGCGTCATCAGCCTCGGGGCTGCGCCCAGCCAGCGTTACCACAAGGTGCATTTGGTGCCGTTCGGCGAATACATTCCGCTAAGGGCGGTGTGGGGCTGGGTGATCGAAGTATTGCACATCCCGCTGACGGATTTTGCGCGCGGCGCCGTCGACCAGCGTCCGCTCGCCATCGGCGGCCAGCGGGTGGCGGCCAATGTCTGTTACGAGGATGCCTTCGGCGAGGAAATCATCCGCCAGCTGCCCGCGGCGAGCGTGCTGGTGAACGTCAGCAATCTGGCGTGGTTCGGCGATTCGTTCGCGCCCTGGCAGCACGCGCAGATGTCGCAGATGCGCGCACTGGAAACCGGGCGCATGATGCTGCGCGCCACCAATACCGGCATCACCGCAATCATCGATGCGCGAGGCCATGTGCTGGCCAGCCTGCCGCCCTTCACCGCAGGCAGCCTGTCCGGAACAATCCAGGGCTATGCCGGCAGCACGCCCTATGTGCGCTGGGGCAATGCGCCGGTGCTGGCGCTGTGGGGGGTGCTCGGGGCCGGCCTGCTGGTGGCTGCGCTCAGGCGACGGCCCTGACCCGTGTGGCGTTGCGGCCGCCGCGCTTGGCTTCCAGCAAGGCAGCATCGGCGCGCGCCAGCGCCTCGTTTTCGCCCTTGTCGTCGCGGCTGTATTCGGACAGCCCGCCGCTCCACGACAGCTTCTGCGTCACCCCGGGAATCAGCTCCACGCTTTCCGGCATTTTGGCGCGCAGGCGCTCGGCGAGTTCTTGCGCCCGTTCCAGCGGGGTAAAGGGGAACAGCACGCAAAATTCGTCGCCGCCCAGGCGGGCGATGAAGTCGCTGTTGCGCAGGCAGGCCTTCAGCGCCTCGCCGAACTTGATGATGAGCTGATCGCCGGCTTCGTGGCCGAAGGTGTCGTTGACCTGCTTGAAATTGTCGATGTCGAGAATCAGCAAACTATGCGACCAGCCGTCTTTCAGACTGGCGAACAGCTCCTTTTGCTTTTCATCGAAACTGCGGCGGTTGTTGACCTGCGACAAATGATCCATCCGCGCCTGCGAGGTGGCCTCCTTCTGCCGCCCCAGCATCACCTTACCGAGTTTCAGCATGGTTTCAAGCGGCGGCTTGAACTCCGCCAGGCTGACCGGATACTCGGCGCGCAGTCGCTGCTGGCGCAGGTCGTTGGTGAGTTTCACCAGCATGCGCAGGCTGTCGGTCACCCGGTTGCGCACCGACAGCATGATCCCCATCACCAGAATCGCGATCGCCAGACTCGCCACCAGCCAGCCCATCGCATAGGGCGCGATGTTCTCGATCGCGGGCTTGTCGTGACGCCACACCGCTATCGTCCACGGCGTGCCCGCCAGCGCAATCAGGGTGGGATGGACATTGCGCTTGATGGCCTGGTTGCCGCGCCGCATCAGCACGCTGACCGCGCTATCGCCCTGGCTTTGCTGGAGCTCGGCGTAGGCGGCGGCATCCGGCAGCGGCAGTGTGTCGAACAGCGCCTGCAGCTGCGGCACGCTCTGCTCGACAATGACAAATCCCAGCCGCTTGCCTTCGGTATTCACCACCGGATACGACAGCGACAAGCTGAAGGTGGCGGCCGCGCCTGCGCCTTTCTGACCGGACCCGGCAATCAAGCGCCGCGTTTCGCCCGGCAGAAAGCCGGGCAGCAGCTGGTTCTGCCCATCGGTGACGAACAGCACGGTCGCGTCCTGGTTCAAGGCATGTAGATTGGCAGCCTGCGCCTGGCACACCTCCGGCGCGGCGCTGGCGAAACATGCCAGTGTCTGCGGGTGGGCGGCAATCTGCGCCGCGCTGCGCTGCATGGCCTCGGCCAGAAATTCGATCTGGGTGGCCATCACCGGCTTGTCGAGATCTTCCGCCACAGGCTGCACCTGCGGCCGCGACAGGTAAAACACGGACGTGACGAGCCCCGCCAGCACCACCAGGGCTGTGGCCAGGATCAGACCAAACCGCACAATCGATGTATGGGGCATGACGTATACGCCAGAAAGCCTCTTGTATTTATTGTCTCCGCAATGGCCGGCTCCCGATTCCCGCCCGAAAAGCCCGCCGCATAACGCTGTACTCAGCAAATTCCATGCCCCAATGTGACCGCACCCGGCAGGCGGTGCCTGTCGGGTGCGTTGCTCATCCCTGGATAAGCGAAGCTGTCATTACTGGCGGCCGGTGCTGCCGAAGCCTCCCTCGCCGCGCCGGCTTGCTTCAAAATCATCCACCACATTGAATTCGGCCTGCACCACCGGCACGACGACGAGCTGCGCCAGACGCTCCATCGGCGCGAGCTCGAATGTCTGCTGGCCGCGGTTCCAGGCGGAAACCATGAGCTGGCCCTGGTAATCCGAATCGATCAGCCCGACCAGATTGCCCAGCACGATGCCGTGCTTGTGGCCAAGACCGGAGCGCGGCAGGATCAGCGCCGCGTAGCCGGGGTCGGCCAGGTGGATGGCCAGCCCGGTCGGAATCAGCCGGGTTTCGCCCGGCACCAGCGTGATGGGCGCGTCAATACAGGCGCGCAGATCGAGTCCGGCGGCGCCCGGCGTGGCGTAATGCGGCAGCTGATCGCGCAGACGGGCGTCGAGAATCTTTACATCCATCTTCATTTTCGTCGGGATCTCGTCAATTCAGCAAATTTACAAGGTGGCTTATCAGATGGCGTGCCTGGACCAGCTTGTCGGCGCGTGGCAGCCGGTGCTCTCCCCGGTCGTCGAACAGCACCAGCTCGGCCGTATCCTGGCCGAGGGTGTCCTGCGCCAGATTGCCGACCAGCAGCGGTAGTTTCTTTTTCCGACGCTTGGCCTCGGCATGCTCGGCGAGTTGCCCGGTTTCCGCGGCGAAGCCCACGCAAAACGGCGCATCGGGCAAGGCCGCGACCTCGGCCAGGATGTCGGGGGTGGCGACAAGTTGCAGCGTAAGCCCCGCAGCGCTTTTTTTGAGCTTCTGCGCCGCTGCGGCATCCACCCGGTAATCGGCCACCGCCGCCACCGCGATGAACACGTCGGCGGGCAACGCCGCCAGCACCGCGCGGCGCATGTCGGCCGCGCTTTGAACGTCGATGCGGGTCACGCCCGCAGGGGATGCGAGACAGGTCGGCCCCGACACCAGGCACACCGTGGCGCCCGCCTCGGTCGCCGCCTGCGCCACCGCATAGCCCATCTTGCCGGAGCTCAGGTTGGTCAGCCCGCGCACCGGGTCGATCGGCTCGTAGGTGGGCCCGGCGGTGATCACGACCCGCTTGCCCGCCAGCGGACCGGCGTCCAAGAGGGCGGGCAGGGCCGCCAGCAGGTCGGCCGGTTCCAGCATCCGCCCGAGGCCGGTTTCGCCGCACGCCTGTTCGCCTGTGGCGGGCCCCAGCAGGCTCACGCCGTCGGCACGCAGTTGCTCGAGATTGCGCCGGGTCGGCGCGGCCGCCCACATTTCACGGTTCATCGCCGGCGCGACGGCGAGTGGGCAGGCGCGCGCGAGGCACAGGGCCGACAGCAGGTCGTCGGCCCGTCCGTGCGTGAGCCTGGCCAGAAAATCTGCCGAAGCTGGCGCCACCAGCAGCAGGTCGGCACCGCGCGAAAGATGGATATGTTCCATGCCGTCGCCGCTGGCGGCCTCCCACAAGGAGGTCGGCACCGGTTTGCCGGACAGGGCCTGAAAGGTCAGCGGGGTGACGAACTGCTGCGCCGCAGCGGTCATCACCACCCGCACGTCGGCGCCGGCCCTGATCAACAGGCGACACAGTTCCGCCGCCTTGTAGGCGGCGATCCCGCCGGTCACCCCCAGTATGATTTTTTTGTTTGCAAGCGACACGGCTTCGATTCCCTGCGCACTTTCCATGCTTTCCATGAATAATGGCCGCATTCTACAGGGAGACAGGCATGGCGATCCGCGACTGGCCGGAAGACGCGCGTCCGCGCGAGAAGCTGCTGAAGCAGGGGGCAGCCGTGCTGAACGACGCCGAACTGGTCGCCGTCTTCCTGCGCACCGGCATGGTCGGCAAAAGTGCGGTGGACCTGGGGCGCGAACTGATCGAGCGCTTTGGCGGCCTGGGTGGCCTGTGCCGTGCCGACAAAAAATCGGCCTGCGCGGCGCCCGGCGTCGGCGAGGCCAAATTCGCGCTGTTGCAGGCGGTGATGGAAATGGCCCGGCGCACCCTGGCCGAGGACATGCAGGCGGGCGACGCGCTGACTTCCCCCACCGCCGTGCGCGACTACCTGCGGCTGATTCTGCGCGGCAAGGAATACGAAGTGTTCTGCTGCGTGTTCCTCGACGCGCAGAACCGGGTGATCGCGGTGGAAGAACTGTTCCGCGGCACGCTGACGCAAACCAGCGTCTACCCGCGCGAGATCATCAAGCGCGCGCTGGCGCACAATGCGGCCGCGCTGATCCTGGCGCACAACCATCCGAGCGGCGTGGCCGAGCCCAGCCAGGCCGACCGCACCCTCACCCGCCGTTTGGCGGATGCGCTGGCGCTGGTGGACGTGCGCGTGCTCGACCATTTCATCGTCGCAGGCGCGTCCTCACTGTCGTTCATGGAGTCCGGCCAACTCTGAATTGCCGCCGAACTTGCCTCACGTTTGCAAGCTGTGATATAAATCGCGGTTCTCGGGTTGGGCCCCATTGTTAACCCGGCAAGATAACCCGCATTGTTAACCCTCAATTTTGGAGCAGCGTCATGGCTCGCGTATGTGTCGTTACGGGCAAGAAGCCCATGGTCGGAAACAGCGTTTCCCACGCCAACAATAGAACCAAGCGTCGTTTTCTGCCCAACCTGCAATATCGCCGGTTCTGGGTCGAGAGCGAGAACCGCTGGATCCGTCTGCGTTTGTCCACGGCCGCCCTGCGCACCATCGACAAGAACGGCATCGACGCCATTCTGGTTGACCTGCGCGCCCGTGGCGTAGCCGTTTAAGGAGAACCCTCAATGGCCAAGGGCGGACGCGAAAAAATCAAGCTGGAGTCCACTGCGGGCACCGGCCACTTCTACACCACCACCAAGAACAAAAAGACCATGCCCGAGAAAATGGAGATCAGCAAGTTCGATCCCAAGGCTCGCAAGCATGTGATGTACAAGGAAACCAAGCTGAAATAAGCTGGATTTCCCAATAAAAAACCCGCCGAATCGGCGGGTTTTTTATTGGGCGCAAGCCGCGTCAAACCGTCATGCGTATCTGCGCAGGCGTACCGAAAATTCCTGCAGCGACTGGATGCCGCTGCCCTCGGCGCGGCGGCACCAGGCCTGCAACTGCTCCAGCAACTGCTCGCGGCTGGCGGTGGAGCGGCTCCAGATGGCGGCCAGTTCCTGGCGCATCCGGTAAACGGTTTGCAGGCGCTCGCTCTTGCCCAGCAGGGTGTCGAGTTCGATCTTGTCGGCGGCGGCAAGCTGGGTGGGCTCCTTGTGCAGCCAGCGGCGGAAGCGGTCGAAGGTCCAGCTCTGCGACAGATTCGCACCCGCCTTCAGCCTGGCGATCTCGGCCATGCTGTCCACGCGCACGCTTTTCACGAAGCGCGCCATCACATCGTAGCGATGGGTAATGACGGCCTGCAGCGTGTCGAAGTCGCACAGCGGCTTGGCGGGCTGCCATTTCACCGTCGGCGCCAGCTTGCGCACGGTGGCCAGACCGACATAGGACATCAGCTTGATGTAGAGCCAGCCGATGTCGAACTCGTACCACTTGTTCGACAGTCGCGCCGAGGTGCCGTACGCATGGTGGTTGTTGTGCAGTTCTTCGCCGCCGATCAGGATGCCCCACGGCAGGATGTTGGTGCTGGCATCCTCGCTGGCGAAGTTGCGGTAGCCCCAGTAATGGCCGATGCCGTTGATGACGCCGGCGGCGGTAACCGGAATCCAGGCCATTTGCACCGCCCAGATAGTCAGGCCGATGGGGCCGAACAGGGCGAGGTTGATTGCCATCATGAGCCAGACACCTGCAGCCGAGTGGCGGCTGTAGACGTTGTGCTCGATCCAGTCGTCGGGCGTGCCGTGGCCGTATTTTTCCAGCGTCGCGACCACCTTGGCCTCGGCGCGATACAACTCGGAGCCCTCCCAGAAAACTTTTTTGATGCCGCGCGTCTGCGGGCTATGCGGGTCTTCGGATGTTTCGCATTTGGCGTGGTGCTTGCGGTGGATGGCAACCCACTCCTTGGTGACCATGCCAGAGGTGAGCCATAGCCAGAAACGGAAGAAGTGGCTGACGACGGGGTGCAGGTCGACGGCGCGATGCGCCTGCGAACGGTGCAGGAAGATGGTGACGGCGGCGATGGTGATGTGGGTCAGGCCGAGGGCCACCAGCGCATATCCCCACCAGGGAAGATCGATCAAGCCGGGTTGCATCATTCAGGTTCCATCATTATTAAGGGCGAACGCGTTCCCCAATGTACAAACAAAGCCTTTAAAAACCAAGGATTGTTTGCACGTGGGTGGGCGTTGGTGCGCACGATGCGCAGTTCCCTGAAATCGCTCCAACCGGTCCAGGTGATGTCGGCGAGCAAACCTCAGCGCGAGTCGAGCTTGTGGAACAGCGAAAGCGAAGTCGAATCCGGCAGGGTAACCGGGCCGTTGAGCGTGGCAGCCGTGCTGAGGCCGACATCGCCGGCCAGCGCCGTAGGGTGCACTCCGTGCGCCCTACGGCGCTGGCCAATATCAATAAATAACGATGAAAGAGCCTTGAATTATGAACGCGCGAAATCCGCATACATCGCCTCAACCGCCGCGCGGTAGCGGTCGGACACCTGCCGGCGTTTGACCTTGAGCGTGGGCGTCAGCAGACCGTCGTCCACCGTCCACGGCTTGAGTTCGGGATGCAGGCGGCGGATCTGGGCATAGCCCGGAAAGTGCTTGAGATGATCGGCCACGCGCCGGGTCAGCGCCTTCACCACCCTGGGGTCGCGCAATGCCGCGGAATGCCCGTGGTCGACATCGAGGCTGGCGGCAAAGGCCGGCCAGTGTTCCTTGTTCAACACGGTCAGCGCGGCCAGGTAGGGCCTGCCTTCGCCGACGACCATCACCTGCTCGAACAGGGGGTCGAGCAGGATGGCGGATTCCATGTCGGTGGGCGACACTTTCTCGCCGTTGTTCAGCACGATGATGTCCTTGATGCGGCCGACGATCGCGTAATGGCCGCTGGTATCCCGGTGTGCCTTGTCGCCGCTGTGCAGCCAGCCCTCGGCATCGATCATGGCACGGGTGGCCGCCTCGTCTTTCCAGTAGCCGCGCATTACGCAGCGGCTGCGCGTAAGCAGTTCGTCGTGGTCGCCGATCTTCACCTCGACGCCGGGCAGCGGCAGGCCGATGCCGGCGGGCACGTTGGAATCCAGGCGATTGACGCAGACCACCGGGCCGGTTTCGGTGAGGCCGTAGCCCTGATAGATCGGCACACCGAGGCCGATGAAAACGCGTGCGATCTCGGGCGACAGCGCGGCGCCACCGGAAATCGCCAGCTTTAGCCGGCCGCCCAGCTTTTCCGTGACCTTGCCCGCCACCAGCGTGTCGAGCAGCGGCCACAGCAGCAGTTCGGGGTGCCAGGTTGCCCGCCCCTGGCTACGCTCGAAGCGCCGCCAACCGACCTGCACCGCCAGCTTGAACAGCCGTTGGGCTAGCGGGCCCTTCTTCGCCAGGCCGTCGAGGATTCGCCCGTACGTCCGCTCGTAGATGCGCGGCACCGAGATCAGCACGGTGGGGCGAATGGTCTGCAGATCCTGCGCCAACTGGGCGATGGCTCGCGCATAGGCGACCTCGGCGCCGAGCAGCATCGGCAGGTAATCGCCGGCGGTGCGCTCCAGCGTGTGCGACAACGGCAAAAAGGACAGGAACACTGCATGCGGCCCGAAGTCTGCACATTGCGAGGCGTAGAACGCGTTCCACAGCAGGTTCTCGTGGGTCAGCATCACGCCCTTGGGCCGCCCGGTGGTACCCGAGGTATAGACGATGCTGGCCAGCAGGTCGGCCGAGAGGTGGCGCTCCGGGACCGGCGTGCCGGCGGCAGCCGCCAGCCAGTCGGATGCCACCACGAAACGCGGGCTCCAGTCCGCCAGTCCGTTTTCCGGCGCGACCAGGCTGACGATGCGCTGCAGGCTGTGGGCCGAGCCGGCGATTTCGGCCAGATTCCTATGCTGAAACCTGCCTTCGACCAGCAGCAGTCTGGCGTCAGCGTGATCGAGGATATAGGCCGCGCTGTCCGGGCGGTCGTCGAGATACAGCGGAACCGTGACCAGCCCCAGCGCCAGCGCGGCCTGGTCGAAAATCACCCACTCGACGCAGTTCTTCAGCATCACCGCCACGCGGTCGCCGGGAGCCAGGTCTTCCTTCGCCAGCGCAGCCTGCCAGCGCGCCACCTCGGCCGCCACCTCGGCCCAGGTGAAACCCACCCAGGCGTCACGCGCCGCGTCGAACTGGCGGTAGGCAACCCGGTCCGGCGTCGCGGCGACGCGCGCGCGGAACAGACCGCACAAGGTGCCCAGGGCATCTGGATCAAGAGGTGCAGCCATCATGTCAGACCATCGTTCCTGCCGGGAAAACACCGCATTGAAAACACCCCCTCTATTGAATCGGCGCCAGCGCCAGCTTGACCAGGACGGCGGCGAAAAAGCCATCGGTGCCGTGCACGGCGGGTGACAGCCTGAGCATGGCGCCGGTATCGAGGTCGATCTTGTTCTGCGCCAGTAGTTCGTTGACCGGCAGCAGGGTGAAGCCGCCTTCGGCCAGCAGCGCCTCGACGATTGCTTCGTTTTCCTCCGGCAGCAGGCTGCAGGTGGCATACACCAGCCGGCCGCCGGGCTTCAGCAGTTTCGCGGCGGCGCGCAGGATCGATGCCTGTTTCTGCGCCAGCGCCGCCACGCTCTCCGGCGACTGGCGGAACTTCAGGTCGGGGTTGCGGCGTAAGGTGCCCAGCCCGGAACACGGCGCATCGACCAGCACGCGGTCGAGCTTGCCCGCCAGCCGCTTCACCCGGGTGTCGTTTTCGGAAGCGATCGGCTGCGGCATCACGTTGGACAGACCCGAGCGCGCCAGCCGCGGCTTCAGCTTGGCGAGCCTTTTTTCCGCAACATCGAATGCGTACAGGCGCCCGCTCGACGCCATCATCGCGCCGATGGCGAGCGTCTTGCCGCCGGCGCCGGCGCAAAAGTCGCACACCATTTCGCCGCGGCGCGCGCCCAGCAGCAGCGCCAGCAGCTGGCTGCCGTCGTCCTGTACTTCCAGGCTGCCATCGAGAAACAGCGGATGGCGGTTGATCGCCGGATGCTCCTTGAAGCGGATACCCCACGGCGAATACGGCGTCGGCTCGACCGCCAGCCCTTCCTCGCGCAACCGCGCCAGCACGGTGTCGCGGTCCGCCTTGTACGCGTTCACCCGCACGTCCATCGGCGCGGGCAGCTGCAGGGCGCGACCGAGCACGAGGATGTCGGCGTCGCTCATCACTGGCTGCAGTTTTTCGATCACCCATTCAGGCAGCTCGGCCGCCACGGCAAGCGGCAGGTCGTCCGTCCTGGCGTCGCGGATGTGCTGCACCAGTTCGGGCTTGGCGAATTGCTCCAGCGTCGCGCCGCTCATGCCGCGCGCCTTGATCAGCCAGGCGACGATCAGGGTGCGCGGATTGGCCGCCGGCACCACCACCGACAGATAGCGATAGCGGCGCAGCACGCCGAACACGGCCTCGGCCACGAATGCACGCTCGCGCGGGCCGAGCTTTTTATGGTCGCGGAAAAACGCCGACAGCTCGGAGTCGGCCGGACGCTTGAAGTCCAGCACCCGATCGAGCGCCTGGGTGGCAAGTTGCAATAGGGGCGGGGTCAGTTCCATCGGCGGGGGGCCGGCAGGTTGACAGACGGCAGGGATCGTTCTACCGGAAAGGTCATTCGTCTTCGCCGAGCTCGGGGTTCCAGCCTTCTTCACGCGCACGCGCCACCGCCATCTTGTAGAGGGCTTCATGACGCTCGCGCAGTTCAATCGGAAGGCGGCTCGGCAAGTTGCCGTATTTGTCCCACTCGGCTTCGATCTTATCGGTCAGCGTCTGCATTTGCCCCAGCTGCCAGCCGGCGCAGTCCTCGGTTTCGGGAATGAAGCCAAACAGCCAGCCGTCGAGGACGACGCGCGCCAGCATGGTGACACCGTGCTTGTCGTGATAAAACCCGGCATAGGTCATTGGCTTGTTCATGGCTGCGAGTCTCGGTCGTGCGGGGTTTCGTCGTAGGGAAAGCGTATGTGGCCATAGCGGATCACCAGCACCGCGACGGCCAGCAACAGCACCGAAGCGGTAATGCCCAGCATGCGCCAGTCGTCGAGGCTTTTCATGTCAAGCACCAGATAGCGGGCCAAAGCCACAATCGCGATGTAGATGGGGAAACGCACCGGCAACTGTCCGGAGCGGAAGTACACCCCCACCATGGCTAGGATTTCAAGGTAGAGGAACAGCAGCAACAGGTCGGCCAGCGTCACCGTCCCGGCATCGACCATGGTCTTCACTTCGAACGCGCCAGCCACCAAGGTGGCCAGCGTGATAATAACGAGGCCGACGGCCTCGAATACGCCTAGCACATTGAGTGCCAGACGCGAGAGTTTGCGGTCTTTGGCGGGGTTCATGGCAGCGTCGAGCGAATGAGGCGCAAGGATACCATCAAGCGCCGATGACGAGCGGGCGAATCAGGCTCAGCGACAGCCCGCTTCTCGAATCAGCTGCCGCGCACCATTGCCATGATCCGGGCGGCGTCGAGGGTGCTCGCCTGCTGCTGGATCTGCGGCAGGTATTGCGTCTGCATCTGCCTGGCCGGGCCGAGCAGACTCTGGAACGTGTCTTTAAGCATCGCCGTATTCATCACGCGGCCGCCGGCGTAATAGCGCTTGGCAAGCTGCCCCAGCGCGTAGGTGGTGGCGAAGGAGAAGGCCATGCCGGTAGCCGCGCCACCGATAGTGCCGAAGGTCTTGCCTGCGGCCTTGCCGAGCAGCCCACCCAGCAGTTTGCGACCGAACTGTTCGAGGTATTGCGAGGTGAGGCCGACCCCGGCGGCGGCAATGAATTCCTTGATGTGGCCCTGGTCGAGTTCAACGCCGTGGGCACGGCCGATGCCATAGACCATCTTGATCTGCAGCGGAATGATGGCCATGGATGCCCACGACTGCGGCAGCAGTTCCAGCGCGCCATTCATCAGGGCGTAGTTGAGGATGGACTTGTCCAGTTCCGCCTCGGACACGTTCGGCTGTGCCGCCACCACCGCACCCGCAAGGGGCACGCCGGATTCGTAAGGCGGCATAGCCGCCAACGACTCCGCTGGGCCGGGCGCGGCAACGGCGGCGGGCGCGGCGGCCTCGCTGAGATCGACGATGGCGTCGGCCTCGCGCTCGAAGGTGGCGGCCTGTCCCGCATCCAGCTTCAGCAGGACCTTCAGCTCATCCAGAAAGTGCTGCTCGGCCTTGCTCTGGCGGCCGTCCGCGTCGCACACGCAGACCGCCATTTCATACGCCAGCTGGCGCTCGCCGGGGTCTTGCAACGCGGCGGTGGCGGTCCCCAGACTGATGCGCTTGAGCAGTACGTCCTGATAAAGACGCACGAGATCGGGCGCACCCGCTTCGCCACCCAGGGACTCGGCGATGCGACGGATTTCCTCGCGCTCACGGTCATGCTTGGCGCCGTCGGCGAAGGCGGCGTAGAGGGCAATGGCAAGGATGGATTTCTGCTGTTCGGGGTTCATTGCGGGTTCTCCCATTTAATCTGGAATTCGATCTCTTCCGACTCGCCTTCGCGTTCGTGCTCGATATTGCAGACCGCCCGCACAGGGACTGAGATCCTTTCGCCCGCGATCTGGATTTCAAAGCGTTCGCCCTGTTCGAGCGCATCGGCCAGGCGCCGCAACTTCGCTATGAACTCCGGCAGGGGATAGCTTTTCTCCACGTCGCATTCAGGTTTTCTGTTCATGTTTGCTGTCCTTCCATTCGGTTAACTAGAGGCGGCGGCGGTGTCGGTCATCGCAGGAATTATTTTTCGTTTGTGGCGGGCTGTTGCGACAGCAGCGTCTTCAGTTCGCGGATATCTTCACGCATGGCCCGCACTTCGGCATGCAGATCGTCTTCGATGTGCTCGCGGGCCTGTTCGACCGCCGCAACCGTCTCCTGCTGCTCCTTCTCGCTGAAGGTCTGCATGGCGTTGACGATGATGGCGATGAACAGGTTGAGCATGGTGAAGGTCGCCACCAGGATGAAGGGCACGAAGAAGGCCCAGGCATAGGGGAAGTTTTCCATCACCGGACGGGCGATGCCCATCGACCAGCTTTCCAGGGTCATGATCTGAAACAGGGTATAGAACGAGCGGCCGAGGTGGCCGAACCATTCCGGGTAGTCGGCGGCAAACAGATTGGTGGCGATCACCGCGAACACGTAATAGACAACCAGCAACATCAGACCGATGGACAACAGCCCCGGCACCGCGCCCAGCAATGCGCCCACCACCCGCCGCATCGACGGCACCATGGTCAGCAGCCGCAGCACGCGCAATACCCGCAGCGCCCGTAGTACGGCAAGCTGACCGGTGGCGGGGAACAGTGCGATCGCGACGACGACGAAATCGAACACGCTCCAGGGATCACGCCAGAAAGCCCGCCGATGGACGTACAGTCGCAGCGCGATCTCCACCACGAACACCGCCAGGATCGCCCGATCCACGGCGAGGATCAGCCCGCCCGCCACCGTCATCGCGACGGGCCAGGTCTCCAGGCCGAGCAGCACCGCGTTGATCAGGATCAGGGCGATGATGACGCCCTGCACGTGGCGGTGCTCGATGCAGCCGCGCAGGCGTTCACGCACGTTCGAATGGGCGGGGTGCATGGCAGGCTCCATCATGGCCTGGGGGCTGGCTTGAGCAGGATCGGCGAGAGAAGGGGCAACGCGACAGAATAGGCGATGTCGATCATGGCGATACTCAGTATTCAGTTCTTGACGATGGGGTTGCCCTCACCGATCCAGCGCGTGATGCCATGACGCACGTTATAGACCTGCGTATAGCCCATCGCCATCAGTTCGCGCGCCAGGGCGTCGGTGCGGTTGCCGGTGCGGCAGATCAGAATGACCGGATCGTTTTTGCCCACCTCGGCCGTAAAGCGCGGCAGAAATTCCGGATTGGCCCGCCCACTCGCATCAACGTAGGTCAGGGTGCGGCTGCCTGCCACCACCTGGGTCTGGCGCCATTCTTCCGGCCGGCGAATGTCATACAAAGGCACACCTTGCGCCAGCAGGGCTTTCAGACCGGCGTTATCGACGTTGGTGTAAGGCGGCTCGGCGCATCCGCCGAGCGTGAATGCCAGCAGCAAAGTTCCAAACAGACGCGGCAACATCAGCGTGCCCCCTTGCGCGTGGCGATCAGGCTGGCGACCACGCTCGCTCCGATCAAGACGACGACGATGGCCAGCGAAGCCCCCACCGGCACGTGATGCCACGGCGTGATGAGCATCTTGGTGCCGATGAAGGTGAGCACCATGGCGAGGCCATATTTCAGCAGATGAAAGCGATCCGCCACGTCGGCCAGCAGGAAGTACAGCGCGCGCAGGCCCATGATGGCGAAAATGTTTGAGGTGAACACGATGAAGGGATCGGTGGTGATGGCGAAGATGGCCGGGATCGAATCCACCGCGAACACCAGATCGGTCACTTCGATCAGGATCAGCACCAGGAACAGCGGTGTGACATAGCGCACGCCATCCTTCATCACGCTGAACTTCTCGCCGTGATCGCCGTCGCTGACGCGCAGATGTTTACGCGCAAGCTTGAGCACCGGATTCTGTTCCAGATCAGGCGTCTTTTCCGCCAACACCAGCATGCGTATGCCGGTGACGACCAGGAAGGCGCCGAACGGATAGAGCACCCAGGAATACTCGCGCACCACCCAGGCGCCAGCCAGAATCATGATGGCGCGCAGGACGATGGCGCCCAGCACACCGTAGATCAGAATCCGGCGCTGGAATTCAGGGGCAACGCGGAAGGCGGTGAAAATCAGCAGGAAAACGAACACGTTGTCCACCGACAGCGACTTCTCGATCAGATAGCCGGTGAAGAATTCCAGCGCCTTGCGGTCGGCGGTCTCCGCGCCCACCGTACCGTTCAGATGCCACCACAGACCAGCGTTGAACACGAGCGCCAGGCTGAACCAGGCCAGCGACCAGAGCGCGGCTTCCCTGACGCCGACCTTGTGCACCTTGCGGCCCCCCAGGACAAACAGGTCAAGCGCCAGCATGACCAGCACGAAGGCGATAAAGGCGGCCCACATCCAGGGTTCGCCGATGGAAATCGTATTACTCATGCTCCGACCCAATTCGGTTGTCATTCATTGTGGGGGTCTCAATGCAGGCACTGACGATGTCCCGGGCTGTTGCGCGATCATCAAGAACTGCGTTCACGCGGCACGGTCCGGGCACAGCCCTGCGCAGCGAATCCCTGGCGGCGTGATTGAGCACCGCAGCGTATTCAATCGTGATCTGGTCGCTCGTTGTCTGAAGCTTTAGAGGCTGTGTTCAAGCTTTCCACAGGCAAGGAAAGCGGGCAGATCAGGCACCGCCCGCTACCCAGGCGCTTGCGCGGTGGTGCCGCAAGCACGCACTCACCTGCCAGCGGCGCGCATTCACTGCCGCGCGCGCAGCGCCGCGATGCGCTCTTCCAGCGGCGGGTGCGTCATGAACAAACGCTTCAGGCCATGAGCACCGCCGCCGGCGATGCCGAACGCCGCCATCTTGTCGGGCAACGGCTGCGGATGCAGGCTGCCCAGGCGCTCCAGCGCGGCGATCATGTTAGGGCCGCCGGCCAGGCTGGCGCCGCCACGGTCGGCGCGGAATTCGCGCTGGCGCGAGAACCACATGACGATGATCGACGCCAGGATGCCCAGCACCAGCTGGGCAACGATGGTGGTCACCCAGAACGCCGGGCCGTGGCCGCGTTCGTTCTTGAATACGACGCGGTCGACGGTGTGGCCGATGACGCGCGACAGGAAGATCACAAAGGTGTTCACCACGCCCTGGATCAGGGTCAGCGTGACCATGTCGCCGTTGGCGATATGGGCAATTTCGTGCCCCAGCACCGCCTCGGCCTCGTTGCGCTTCATCTGCTGCAACAGGCCGGAGGACACGGCGACCAGCGACTTGTTGCGCGTCATGCCGGTGGCGAAGGCATTGACGTCGGGCGCGTCGTAAATGCCGACTTCCGGCATCCCGATGCCCGCGTCTGCTGCGTATTTGCGGACGGTGTCGACCAGCCAGAATTCGCTGGAGTTCGATGGCGTCTCGATCACCCGCACGCCCATCGATTTTTTCGCCATCCACTTCGAGATGGCGAGCGAAATGAACGAGCCGCCAAAGCCCATCACTGCGGCCATGACCAGCAGCGAAGTCAGGTTCAGCCCGGTCTCGGTGAGGTAGGGCTCGACGCCCAGAATACGCATGGCGAGCGAGAGCACCAGCAAAATGGCCACGTTGGTGGCGAGGAACAAGACAATCCGTTTCATGGTTTCTCCTTCAAAGCGCGGGGCGTGTGCGGGCCTGCGGCCCTTTCACGGATAGACAAAGGATACAGACCGCCCAGCCACAATAAAATTCGATTTTAATACTGCTATTGTTCGGTTTTATCGAACCGATTCGCATCATGCTCAATTACAAGCACCTGTACTACTTCCGCACCGTCGCCAAGGCCGGCGCCATCAACAAGGCGGCGGAGAAGTTGCATCTGACGCCGCAGACGCTGTCCGGGCAGATCAGCATACTGGAAGACCGTCTGGGGGTCGCGCTGTTCCGCCGCAGCGGACGCCGGCTGGAACTGACCGATGCCGGGCATACCGCGCTGACCTACGCCGACGAGATTTTTGCCGTCGGCGCCGAACTCGAGGAGGCCTTGCTGAACCGGCCAGGCGCGCGCGTGCATCCGTTTCGCGTCGGCATCGCCGACGTCGTGCCGAAGGCGATCGCCTATCAGCTGCTGGCGCCCGCGCTCACGCTGGCCGAGCCAGTCAAACTGATCTGCCGGGAACACCGGCTGGAGCAGCTGGTCGCCGATCTCGCCATCCACCGGCTCGACATGGTGCTGGCCGACCGCCCGCTGCCGTCCAATATGGACATCAAGGGCTACAGCCACCCGCTGGGCGAATGCGGGATTACCTTTTTGGCCGCGCATGCAATCGCGGAAACGCTGAGCCCGGACTTTCCGGCCAATCTGCATGAGACGCCCCTGCTGATCCCGGGCGAGGACAGTGCGCTGCGCATACCCCTGTTGCGCTGGCTCGAACGCCGCGGCATCCAGCCCACCATCGTCGGCGAATTCGACGACAGTGCGCTGATGAGCGCTTTTGGCCAGGCGGGCGCGGGGGTGTTCCCGGTGCCGCTGACCACAGCGCAGGAGGTGATGCGGCAATACGGGGCGGTCGAGCTGGGACAGACCCTGGAAATTCGCGAACGCTTTTTCGCCATTTCAGTAGAGCGGCGCTTGAGCCACCCGGCGGTGCTGGCGGTGAGCGAGGCGGCGCGGCGCCGGTTTCATCCGCAGGATACGGACTGATTCCTTATGGATTCAGGGTCCCGTCCAGCCAGCGTACCGTCTCGTCCGGGCGCATGATGAGGAACTGCGACGCGCAGCGGCGGCGCAGCTTGAGCACCGCGCGATCCTTGCTGACCAGGCCCTGCGCGCGGACGGCGGCGGCCAGTTCGATGAATTTCTGGTCGTCGGGGTCGCTGCAGCGTGGCATACGATTCGACACGGATTTGAGCCCGTAGTGGATCGGAGCCCCCTTGTGCGGCAGGCCGGCGCATCCTTCAACCGTCCGGGCCATTTCCGAGAGGGCACGATAGCGCGCGAAGAGCACCGCCTGCCGCGCCGCGTCCAGACCAAATTCCGCATACGCCAGCACGCGCTGCAACTCGTCCAGCGTGGCGGCCGACGCCACGCAGCGAACTCGCCCGGCTTCCAGTGCGAGCCGCAGGGGGCGCGCAATCGCATCGTCGAAATGCAGCAGATCGAGCACTACGTTGGTGTCGATCACCAATAAGGGCCTATTCAATACCGGCGTGCTCGGCGATGAACTCGCGCACCCAGGGCTCCGACCTGGCGCTGGAAAATCGCCCGACGATCTCGCCCTTGACGAACAGCAGCACGGTGGGAAAGCCGCGCAAGGCGTAACGCCCGGCAAGCTTCATGTTGGCGCCTTCGTCGACCTCGACCTTGGCCATGTGGAGCTTGCCGGCATGATGATTGATCACGCGCTCCAGCACCGGCGTCAGCGCCCGGCAGGGCGGACACCAATCGGCCCAGAAATCGACCAGGATGGGCAGTGCGTGCGAGGCCTCGATCACATCGCGGTCGAAATGTTCCAGGTGGGTATCGAAAATCAGGTCCGGGGCGGGGTTGGCATGTGGCGGGGTCATGGCGTGAAATCAAGTCAGGAAGCGTCAGGCACGGAGTCAATACACGCCTATTTTGCCTCAAGGGCCGGCCTTTTACGCCTGCGCCGACCGCGCCAACCCAAACATCCGCGCAAAAAACATCTTCGCCAAGCAGGCGAAGGGCTGCTATTTTTACGCCATGGAAGAACGTTTCTATCGCGAACGGGAAATCGCCCGGCAGCCGGCCTTTCTTCCGGCCGCCACCTACAACCTTGCCCACACCCTGCTGGCGCGTGCCGGTACCTACCTGTTCGTGCCGATCCGCAGCCTGCAGTACATGGCGGTACTGGATGTCGAAGAAATCATTTTCATCGACAGCCAGAACAAGGCCTGGGTCGAGCTGGCCTGGCAGTGCTTCCGCCCGCAGGCACGCAGCGCGCTCAACGAACGCGTGCCGTTCGAAGTGGTGCATTACGCGCCGCAAGCCGAGCAAACCATGAAGCGGCTGCCGCATGAATTCCTTCAGGCCCTGCAAATGCTCGCCGGGCGCGACCTGCCACAGCAGGATGCGCGCGTACTGCCGCTGGTGCGCCGTCCGCGCGCGGAATGAGCGGGTGGAGAATCGGCTCCTGGTTCGTGTCGGCTGAACGACGAAAAGTGGCTGGCGGCGCCAAACCGCCCCCCGTTGTCGCCACCGATTGCAGTAGGCCGACACGCTGTCCGTAGTCGGCGTGGGAATATAATGCCGGGCTACTCACGGGAGCGTCATGTTGCGCTGCTGGCATGAAACGAGCGCGTCCACTGAAATATGACCCAGGAATATCCCGCATGAAATTTGTTTCACCCCGTTTCACCCCCCTGCCTTTTCTACCTTACATCTTGCTGTTTTTAGCCATCGCCACCCTGACGCGTCTGGCCCTGACGCTGCACACCGGCCTCGACATGACCCCGCTTGCGCTCTGGCCCGGCCTGTTCCTGCGCGGTATCGGATTCGACTTCGCGGTGCTGGCCTGGCTGCTCGCCCCCATGCTGCTGTGGGCCGCGCTGTGGCCGGCGCGCTGGCGCAATACGCGCTGGCGGGGCGGGCTGCGGCTGACGATCTTCTTCCTGATGGCGGCGATCCTGCTGTTCGGTGCGCTGGCGGAGTGGGTTTTCTGGGAGGAATTCGCCACCCGCTTCAACTTCATCGCCGTCGATTATCTGGTCTACACGCATGAAGTGATCGGCAACATCGTCGAGTCGTATCCGGTGGCGCCCCTGCTCGCCGGCGTGGCGGCGCTGGCGGCCCTGCCGGCCTGGCTGTTCCGCGCGCGCATCCGCGCCGCGGGCGTTCCCGCGACGCGGGCAGGCTGGCGCGTAGCGTACGCTGCGCTGGCGTTCGCCCTGCCCTGGGGCGCCATGCATCTGGCCGATGTCGACCAGATGCAGTTTTCCGGCAACGCCTACGCCAACGAGCTGGCCGGCAACGGCCTGATGACCTTCTTCGCCGCCTTCCGGCGCAACGAACTGGATTACGCACGCTTCTACGCGACGTTGCCTGCGGCGCAGGCGGATCGCATCCTCGTCGAACTTGGCGTCGAGCGGCAGCCGCTTACCCGGTCGCTGCACGCCAAGGCGGACAAAAGCGAGGCCTTCGATCCGCAGCGCGTGCCGTTCAAGCGCCCGCCGCGCAACATCGTGCTGATTACGGTGGAAAGCCTGTCCGCCAAGTTTCTCGGCAGCTTTGGCAATCCGGCCGGCCTGACGCCGCAGCTGGATGCGCTGGCGCGGGACGGCCTGCTATTCACCCGTCTGTATGCCACCGGCACGCGCACGGTGCGCGGGCTGGAAGCCCTGTCACTCGGCACGCCGCCGATCCCCGGCCAGGCGATCGTGCGCCGGCCCGGCAACGAGCATCTGGCAACGGTCGGCGAGATTTTGCGCCGTCAGGGCTACGAGACGCTGTTCCTGTATGGCGGCTACGGCTATTTCGACAACATGAACGGCTATTTCGCCGGCAACGACTATCGCGTCGTCGACCGCACCGATTTCCCGAAGGCCTCCGTCGGCTTCGCGAACGTCTGGGGCGTAGCCGATGAATTCCTTTTCGACAACAGCCTGGTGCAGCTCGACCGCGCCCATGCCGCCGGCAAACCCTTCCTGGCGCAGATCATGACCACCTCCAACCACCGGCCCTTTACCTACCCGGATGGCCGCATCGACATCCCCTCGCCGGGCAAACGCGAGGGCGCGGTGAAATACACCGATTACGCGATCGGCCACTTCATCGACCAGGCGCGCAGCAAGCCCTGGTTCAACGAAACCCTGTTCGTCATCGTCGCCGACCATTGCGCCTCCGCCGCCGGCAGGACCAAGCTGCCGGTGGAGGGCTATCACATCCCGATGATTTTCTACGCGCCGGCATTGCTAAAGTCCGGACGCGACGACCGCCTGGCCAGCCAGATCGACATTCCGCCGACTCTGCTGGATGCGATGGGCCTGCCCGGCGACGACCATTTCTTCGGCCAGTCGCTGTTCGAACAACGCGAGGAAAACCGCCGCGCCTTCATCAGCAACTACCAGGAACTGGGTTACCTGAAGGCGGGCACGCTGGTCGTGCTCGGCCCCAAGCAGCGGGTCGACACCTTCAGCATCGACGCCAACGGCGACGCCAGCCCGGCTGCGCCGGATCCGCGCCTGCGCGACGAGGCCGTGGCCTACTACCAGACCACATTCAAGGCGTTCAAAGAAGGCGCGCTGAAAATGGGGACGATGGACAAGGCACGATAAACCCTTGCCATCCTCGCCCAGCCATCCGCAAATGGCATCAGCGCGGCGGCAAACATCTGCATAAAGGCGTCGAGTAACCGCGCAGGGATGCGGAAGGATGGCAACCCTGCCAGAATGTTGCACGATCGCCTGCGGCGTTGAATGTATAATATTTTTTAATGCCACCATAAAAAACATCGAGACAGATTATGATTCGCCGCAACCCCAACGGAGACACTCCCCAGGTGCACGAGACCGCTTTCGTCGATCCCACCGCCATCCTTTGCGGCAAGATCATTGTCGAAGCCAATGTGTTCATCGGGCCGTATGCCGTGATCCGTGCCGACGAGGTCAACAGCGACGGCGACATGGAGCCCATCGTCATCGGCGCCGATTCCAACATCCAGGATGGGGTGGTGATTCACTGCAAGGCTGGCGGCGGCGTCACCATCGGGCGCGGCAGCTCGATCGCGCATCGCTCCATCGTGCATGGCCCGTGCACGGTGGGCGACGGCGTATTCGTCGGTTTCAACTCGGTGCTGTTCAACTGCTCGGTCGGCGACGGCTCGGTGGTACGCCACAACTCGGTGATCGAAGGCTGCGACGTGCCCCCGGGTTTCTACATCCCCTCTACCGCCAACATCCGGTCCAACCAGGACCTGGAGACCATCGAGCGCGTGACGCCCGACGTCAGCAGCTTCTCGGAAAGCGTGGCGCAGGCCAACCACGAGCTGGTGAAGGGTTACAAGCGGATACGCAACGAGTTTTGACGGGCTGAAATCAACCCGGACGGACACTCAGGAGAAACTGACTTTGACCGTCGTTCCCTGTTGCTCGCTGCTTTCCAGCCGCACCTGCCAGCCGTAGCGGTCGCAGATACGCTTGACCAGGGAGAGGCCAATGCCGGCACCTTCGCTCGCCATGTCGCGGAAGTGGCGAATGAAGACCTGGTCGATGGCGTAGCCAGGGATGCCTTTACCTGTATCGCTCACGGTCAGGGAGTGGGCGTCCTGCAGCACCACCACGGTACCGGCCGCCGTGTAGGAAAAGGCGTTGCGGACCAGGTTGCTGACCAGGATTTCCACCACCCCGGCATCGGCCGACAGGACCAGTTCCGGATTGGTATGCACTTCCACCTCGACCGGCTTGCCGGCAAGAATGTGGCGCTGCTTTTCCACCACTTCCCGCACCACGTTGGCCAGCACGCAACCGCCCCCCGCAGCCAGCTTGTGTTCCTCGCGCGCCATCAACAATAGCGCGGTGCCCAGTTCAGCCATGTCGCGGGCGGCGCGTTCGATGCGGCCAATCCGGGCTTTCTGCTTGTCGCTGAGGCTGTCATCGTCGAGCAGCACCTCGGTTGAGCTCAGGATCACCGCCAGGGCGGTACGCAGTTCGTGGCTGATGTCGGCACTGAAGGCCCGTTCCCGCTCGATGAAGGCGCGCATGCGAATCAGGTGGCGGTCGAACACCCGCGCCAGTTCGCCCACTTCGCCGACGGGAAAATGGTCGGCCAACGGCTGTTCCCAGTCGTCCGGGCTGCGGTGACGCACCTGGGCCGCCAATTCCGCAACCGGCGCGACCACGGTACGCGACATCCAGACGCCACCGAGGGCGGACAGGAGCGTCATGGCGACGGCCATCAGCCCCAGCATCCAGGCGAAGCGGTGTTCGCGGCGGATCTGCAACGAGGTGTCGTAGAGCAGGTAATAGCGCGTGTCACCACGCTCAAGGATGGCAACCCGGTAACTCAGCGTCCCCAGGCGGATGTCATGGCGGCCGAACGGCAATGTTGTCAGGTAGTCGGGCACCTCCCCGGTGCCATCGGCATCGCGTATGTAGCCCTGGACGATGACGGTGGAAGGCGGCAGCGATGCCGGATTGCGTTCGCGGCGGGCAATGTAATCGTCCAGTTCCGCCGACAGGCTTTCGTCGATCAGGCGCTGGCCGAGGTCGTGCGCGCCCTGGTACAGCACCACGGCCATGATCAGGCTGACGAGGGCGCCGAAGCCGGCGAAGAACAGGGCGACACGCCCGCGCAAATCACGCGGCAGGCGCATCGGGGGCTTTCAGTTGATAGCCGATACCGCGCAGGGTATGCAGCAAGGGCGGCAGGCCGGGCGGGTCGATGGCCGACCGCAGGGTATGCATGTGTACGCGCAGGGAATCGCTGTCCGGCGGCGAATCTCCCCACACCGCCTGTTCGATATCGCGCCGCAACACCACGCCGGGCGCACGTTTCATCAGCAATTCCAGAATCTTCAGCGGCAGGGCCGGCAGGATCAGGGGTTGACCGGCACGTTGCACGGCAAACGTGTCGAGGTCGAATACCAGATCGGCTACCTTGAGCCGACGCTGGGCTTCGCCGGTACGCGCGCGCCGCGTCAGGGCGCGCAGACGCAAGTCGAGTTCGCGTAATTCGAACGGCTTGACCAGGTAATCGTCCGCCCCTTCGCCGAAACCGGCGACCTTGTCGTCCAGCGTGGCGCGCGCGGTCAACATCAATACCGGCACGGCGGAATGCGCGTCCTGGCGCAGGCGCCGGCACAGGGTCAGGCCGTCGATGCCGGGCAGCATCAGGTCCAGTACGATCACGTCGTGCGGCTGGGTGACGGCCAGATGCAGGCCGGTGACGCCGTCCATGGCCGTGTCCACCAGATAGCCACGGGTTTCCAGATAGTCGGCAATGTTCGCCGCAAGATCCTGACTATCTTCGATGACGAGTACGGAAATGGCTTCGGGGTCGTGCATGAATGGGCGGCATGGTGGCGAGAGCGATCAGGTATCTTTTACTGCAAGCGCGGCATTGCGTCCAGCCGCGCCAATCCATGCCGCGCCGCGGGAAATCCGTCAGGCGTGTCGAGGCACCGGATGATGCAAGGCCTCGGCCAGACGCCTGAGCAAGCTGCGGCGGCTCACTGTCAGGACATCCGCGCCTTCCAGAATCCCGTGGGGCAGTTGGCCCGCGCAGGCGACGACGAGATCGGGTTCCCAGGTGCGAATGACGTCGGCCAGCAAAGCTTTCGCATCCCCCCACACCACTTTGGCTTCTGCCCAGCCCAGATTGTTGCGCGCCAGTTGCAATTCCAGCTTTTTCTTTACGTCCGGCGCGCGTCGTGAGGCCGCTTCTCCCGGCAACGCGGGAGCCGGACCGTCGGGCTCAAAGCCGCTGCGAGTGTCAAGCACGCGCAACACCAGCATTTGCGTGCGCGGGCCTAGAGCAAGCTCGGCGGCACGGTGCAGCAGAATGTCACTTTGGCCGCCAGCGGGGAGGGGCACCAGAATACGGCGATAGGTTTTCATGACAGGGCTCCTTTAGTCAGCGCATGTTGATGCAGCGTGTGTTGATACGTGTTTTCCGCCTGGCGGCTGACTGTTTGGCAGGGACGGAACAGGTGATGCGGACAGCTCGCGCAAACGGTTTTATCGAGCAGCGGGAAAATCGCTTCCGCCGGCCGGGATTTGGCCGGGTAGAGATTTTCTTCGCCGATGTCCTGCATGAAGCCGCCCTTGCGCAGGGTCTCGGCCACGCTTTCCTTCATCCGGTAAAAGCTCAGGCTACCACCCTCGCGGGCATAGCGCCGGGCGGTTTCGGCAAGAAACTCGGCACCGGCCAGGTCGACGAAATTGATGCCGCTGGCCATCACCACCAGGTGCTTTTGTTGCGGCGCCGCTTCCTGCAATTCCTGCAATCGCTGTTGCAGATGGGCGACGGCTCCGAAGAAAATGGAGCCGCTCAGCCGCACCATCTTGATCTGCGGGCATTCCGGCTGGCCATCGACGTAGTTGTAGTGAAAGCTTTCAGGGTCGCGGTCCGGCACCACAACCTCCAGGGTGGGGCGTGAGGTGCGGTATAGATACAGCGCCAGCGACAGGGCAATGCCGAAGAAGATGCCTTTTTCAAGGTCGATCAGCGTCCCGATCAGGGTGACCCACAACACCACGGTCTCCTGCTTGCTGATGCGAGGCAGCAGGCGGATGTGGTGGCGGTCGATCAGGCCCCAGGCCACCAGAAACAGGATGCCGGCCATGGCGGCGTTCGGCAGATAAGCCGCCAGCGGGGCCACCAGAAGCAGGATCCCCACCAGAAACAGCGAGGCATACACCGCCGCCAGCGGCGTCCTTGCGCCGGCGGCATAGTTGACCCCGCTGCGGTTGAACGAACCGGAGGCGGCATAACCGGAGAAGAAACTGCCGACGATATTGGAAAGCCCCTGGCCGATGAATTCCTGGTTGCCGTCGATGTTCTGGCCGGAACGAATGGCGATGGCGCGGGAAATCGACACCGCCTCGGTCAACGCCAGCATGGTGATGATCAGCGCCGGAAACATCATCTGCGACAGGCCGTGGAATGAAAAGTCCGGCAAGGACAGCGGCGGCAGGCCGGAAGGCAGCGCACCGACCGTGTGGACCTGGGTTGTGTCCACGCCGTAATAGGCATTGATGACTGCCGCGAACAGGCTGCCCGCCACCATCGCGGCAATCATGTAAGGCAGTTTGGGTGCGTAGCGTTTGGTCAGAATGCCGACCGCCAGCGTGGTCAGGCTCACCGCCAGTACGTAAGGGTTGATGCTGTCAAGCTGCAGCGCGAGCAGTTCCAGCGTCTTGAAGAAAGGCGTGCCGCGCGGGATGTCCACGCCGAAGAAGTTCTTGATCTGGCTACCGGCGATAAGCAGCGCCGCACCCGCGGTGAACCCGATCACCACGGTGTGCGAGATGAAGTTCACCAGCACGCCCATGCGCGCCAAACCCAGAACCAACTGGAACAAGCCGGTCAGGAAGGTCAGCGTCAGTACCAGGCCGATGAATTCCGGCGAACCCGGCGGGGCGTAAGGGCTCACCGAGGCGAATACGGCGATCGAAATGGCGGTGGTGGGGCCGGACACGAGGTGCCAGCTCGATCCGAACAGGGCGGCGATGATGGCCGGCGTCATCGCTGCATACAGGCCATATTCCGGCGGCAGGCCGGCGATGGTGGCAAAGGCCACTGCCTGCGGCAGCACGATCAGCGACCCCGTCAGCCCGGCCATGGCATCGTCGCGCGTGCTGGCACGCGTCACCCGGCTGCGCCAGCGCAGGAAGGGAAACAGCCTGAACCAATCGAAGGAAAAACGTGAGGCGCCCGTGCGGGCGTGTGCGACATCCATGGCAAAACTCCAACCTGAAGCAATGGTTGCAGTCTGACGAAGTACGCGTTAACAGCCGGTTAAGTGCAGGTCAAGGGAAGGTTATCTACATGCCGCAAGAGGACCGCGTGCGCACAGCAGGCAGGCCTTTCAGGATAAAACGCGTTTTTACGCGTACCTGATTGTCCGCCCGCATACCAAGTGCGTTTTTCAAATGTTGAGCGAAGAGTATTGCTGCAAGTCGCCCGTCGAAATACTGGCTGCTGGCACAAGTTGGTAGTGCTTTTCTTCAACCACTTTAATTTCACTGTCTTGCACGGTAAGTTCAAACATGGCGATACGTCCTTCGCTCATGAACTGCGCCGATACTGCACGGCAGATCAAATTTGGAAACTTCTCCGCACAACACTGAATATCTTGCTGCGTTTGAACTACACCATGCTTGTCGTTGCCACCCTTAGCTTGGACTGGAACGACGAATTGCCGACCATGCCTGTCGATACCGACGTAGATTTCGTCGATTTCGATTTGCCCGACATTCTTCACTGTTGTTCGCAAGTGATTCTGCAGGGAAAAGGTGGTGATTCCCAAGAACACATCGACCAATCGGTTGTAACGTACTTTCGCCAACAAAGCCTGTTCGTCATTTAGAGCGTAGGCCGCAATAATTTCTGGCGTTGCGTCGGGAACCTTGATCGTGAGTAGTTCTTCGCGAGGAACAATGCGATTCAACCGAACTTGCTTGAATCGATAGCGGGCACGACCGGCACCTTCGATAATCCATTCAAGTCCATCGGCGGCAGTTTTACGAATGCCCGCCGGTAACTCGTTGCGATAACGGAACGAGTAAAACACGTCGCTGAGATTCTTCGGCAAGGTGATCTCAAGCTCCTTCGCAATAGCGGCGAGCTCGTCGCGAGCAAACTCGAATTCGGTCATACCCTTGGCATGATGGTTAGCAAACACACGGGCAATAATGGTTTGATAACGATTGGGCTGCCGTTCGATTTTTTTGTCAGGCATAAGCCTCTTTCCAAAGATCTTGTTGGTTCGGGTTTTTCTTGCGGCTGCGCTGCGCAATGGTGTCACGCGGCACATGAAAGTGTCGGGCGGCGCTGCCCATATCGAAGGTTAACAAATCGGGATCGCCAAGTTGTAGCGCCGCTTTCGGCTTCAGTGGCTTAGCTCCCATCGCCTTGACGATTTCGCTTGCGATAAAGCGTGCCAATAACGGCGGAACACTGTTGCCGATCTGGCGGAAGCCATGCCATTTGGTTGCATGGAATCGGAACCAATCGGGATATGAATGTAGACGGGCGGCTTCTCGCACGGTGACGACGCGCGGAAGAAATGGGTGAATCGGGCGCGGCGAAGTAAATGCGCCGCGTGCGCTGTCCGTGCCGGCACGCAAGGTATTGCAAAGTCCGTTCGGTGGGAGTTTGCGGAAACGACTGACGGGCTCGGTTTTGCCGTGTTCGGTCGCCAGGAAGCGTGTCCGAGAAAGTTCCGTGTGCTCGGTTCGAAGGCTCGAAGTGAGCATATGCAGATCGAATTTTCGACTGTAAGCGAAGTTTGTGGGATCCGGTTCGAGTCCTCTCAATCGCCGGGCGTAAACCGCTTCGGTCGCCCAGTCGACGCGAACCGCATCGGCTACATTCAATTCATCGAAACGATCTGCATCCGGCAAGTCTCCGATGGCTTCCCAAACGGTTGTTCGATGTACAAGCGAATTGGGATAATTCGGGAGAGCCAAACCGCGCCGTGCGCCAACAACGAAAAGGCGACGGCGGTCTTGAGGAACACCGAAATCTGCAGCATTAAGCACACGATATGGCGACACCACATCGTAGCCTGCATCGTTCAATGCAGAGATCAACTCCTCCAAGAGTTCGGCGTGCTTACCGAGGGTTAACCCTTTTACGTTTTCGAACACGAAATATTTTGGCTGCAATTCGGCCACTATGCGGACATAGTGAAAAACGAGCTGGTTTCGTGGATCGTCGAAGGCACGCTTGCCGATAAGCGAGAACCCCTGGCAGGGTGCGCCCCCAAACACTACATCGATTTCGGCATTACCTAAATTGGCTCTGAAGCGAATGTCGTCACCGGTAATGTCGATCACGCTTGCACAGATCGTTTTCGAATACGGGAAATTGTATTCGTGGACAGCGCAGTGAATTGGGTCGATTTCTACGGCAGCGGCAATATCGAACCCGGCCTGCTCGAAACCCAACGACAATCCGCCGGCTCCGGCGAAAAGGTCGATACCGATAGGGCGTCGTTTATTCGTGCTCGATGAAGTCATATAGTCTATTTGCCAATCTCTCGGTGTTCTTTAATTCGCATTGCCAGACGGTAAGAACCTTCCAGCCGTTGGCTTCCAACAGGGCAATATTCTCTCGATCTCTAGCTTGATTTTTTTCGACCTTTGCTCGCCAGAAATCCACCCTTGTTTTCGGGAGAGCGGCATATCGGCAGCTTTCATGCCCATGCCAGAAACACCCGTTTACGAAAATAATCTTGCGTCGCCCGGAAAACACTAAATCGGGCCTGCCGGGCAATCGCTTATCGTGCAGTCGATACCGATAGTCCATGCCGAAAACCAGACGGCGCACAGCCATTTCCGTGGTTGTGTTTTTCGACTTCACGCGGCTCATAAGCCAGCCGCGACGCTCGGGACTCAATCTATCCATATTTTACCTTGCCGACAACTTCCTCGATCTACTGGCACCCAACGAGTATGGACCACGTTTACGACTTCCCGAGGGACTGTCGACAACCCTACCCCTTCTCCACCTCGTACCGCTTCAGCTTGCGCCATAGCGACACCCGGTCGATGCCAAGCATCTGCGCGGCGAGGGTCTGGTTGCCGCCGGCTTCCTGCAGTACCCAGGCGATGTAGTCCTGTTCCTGCTGCTCCAGGGTAGGGATGCGTCCGGCTTTTTTGCGGAAGGTACGGATGGCAAGCTCGCGCAGGTCGTCGGGCAGTTGCGCGGGATCGATGCTGTGGCCGCTGGCGATCGCGACGCCGCGCTCGATGATGTTTTCGAGCTCGCGCACGTTGCCGGGGAAATCGTAGGCGCGCAGCAGGTCGAGGGTGTCCGGGGCGATCTCGCTGACATCCTTGCCCATCAGTGCGGCATGCTTCGCCAGGAAATGGTGGGCGAGCAGGGGTACGTCTTCCTTGCGCACGCTCAAGGCAGGAATGTGCAGGTTGACGACGTTGAGGCGGAAGTAGAGGTCCTGGCGGAAGCCGCCATGCTTCACCGTATCCTGCACGTCGCGGTTGGTGGCGGCGATGAAGCGCGCGTCGATTTTGACTGACGCAGTGGCGCCCAGCGGCAGGACTTCCTTTTCCTGGATCACGCGCAGCAGCTTGACCTGCATGGTGGGCGACATTTCGGTGATCTCGTCCAAAAACAGGGTGCCGCCGCTGGCCGCTTCGAGCAGGCCTTTCTTGTCGGCGTGGGCGCCGGTGAACGCGCCCTTGATGTGGCCGAACAGTTCGTTGGCCAGCAAATCCTCGTTGAAGGCACCGCAGTTCACCGCCACGAAGGGGCCGGATTCGCGCCAGCTTTGGTGGTGCAGGTAGCGGGCGAAAAGCTCCTTGCCGGTACCGGATTCGCCGGTGATGAGGATGTTGCAATCGGTCGGCGCGACCTGCCGCGCCATGTCGAGGAGGTGCTGCATGTGCCGGTCCCGGGTGAGGATGCTCACCTTGCCCTGATCGCTTTCCGCCTGCTTTTTGAGATTGCGGCTTTCGCGCCTGTAGCGGATTTTTTCCAGTGCAGCGACCACCATCTGGCGCACCTCATCCGGGTGATAAGGCTTGGCAAGGTAGTGGAAAGCGCCCTGCTTCATCGCCGCGACGGCAGACGCCAGCGTGGCATGGCCGGTGACCAGGATGACCTCGGTATCGGGATGGTTTTCGCGGCAGCGCCTGAGGATCTGCAGGCCGTCCACCTTGTCCATGCGCAGCTCGGAGAGCACCACGTCGAAAGGCTGTTTCTCCAGCAGGGCAAGCGCATTGCCGCCACTCTGGGTGGCGGTGACCGCGTAGCCCGCTTTTTTCATCAGCTGTTCGAGGTTTTTCAGGGCGACCTTTTCGTCGTCCACGATCAGAAGCCTGCCGCCCGTCATGCGCCCTCCGGTCATTCGTGCAGAAGACTGCAGAATGCCTGCAATTGTTGCAATTTGCAATTTACGCCAACCAATTGCAACACACGGGAAGAGAATGCCACTTAACCTAGATTTAACAATCCTCCGATATCCGCCCGGGACGGGCGCTCCCGGGGCAAACGGCCAAACAATTGCATTGTGCAACAGTCAGGAAACACTGCGCGGTGCTTGCTTTTCCATATTTCCCTGATTGTTCATACGTTTGGGCTGAAATACATCTACTGGCACGCTTGCTGCGTAAAGGAAGCGTTCAACAAGAACCCGCGCCCTGGAATGACCCACCCCGGCAAACAACGAACCGTACTGCTCGCCGTCCGCGAAGGGCATGTGGATCCGCGCCTGCTGACCTCGGCGCTGTCGCTTTGCCGCCGTCTCGAGGCCGACCTGGAGATCCAGGTCATCGCCGCCGGCGAAACGCCACCGGCCGAGATGGCCGACTTTCTCGATTCGCTGCGCGAGGCGGGCCTGCATTTCAGCCTGGACGTAAAACCCAGCCTGCGCCGGCGCGACCTGGTCGACTACGCCAACGCCCACGAGCACATCGCGGCGGTGGTGATCGACTCGCGCGAAGGCTGGGAAGCGCTGGCCCAGGACCGCAGCAGCGACCCGTGGAAGCATCTCGCCTGCCCGCTGGTGACCGCGGCGTCGCACGACAAGAAACCCACCTGATCCGACCGTAACCACCGACCAAAAAACATACAACCATGCCCGCCTTCCTGATCAAATTTCTGCCCTTCCTGCGCTGGTTCCCCATGAAGGGCGACGCGCTGAAAGCCGACTTCATGGCGGGCCTGACCGTGGCTCTGGTGCTGATTCCGCAGTCGATGGCCTACGCGCAGCTGGCCGGGCTGCCGGCGTATTACGGGCTGTATGCGGCTTTCCTGCCGGTGGCGGTGGCGTCCTTGTGGGGCAGCTCGAGTCAGCTCGGCACCGGACCGGTGGCGGTGGTCTCGCTGCTGACCGCATCGTCGCTGGCGGTGCTGGCGGCGCCGGGCTCCGACCAGTTCATCGCGCTGGCCATCATGCTGGCGCTGCTGGTGGGCATCATCCAGCTGCTGCTCGGCGTGTTCAAGCTGGGCGTGATCGTCAACTTCCTGTCGCATCCGGTCATCGTCGGCTTCACCAATGCAGCGGCCATCATCATTGCGCTGTCACAGGTGTCCAAGCTGTTCGGCGTGCCAATGGGCCGCAGCGAGCACTTCATCAACGACGTCGTCGGTGTGCTCCAACTGATCGGCGACACCCATCTGCCGACGCTGGCGATGGGCGCGCTGGCCATCGCCATCATGTGGAGCATCAAGAAATATGCGCCCAAACTGCCTGGGGTGCTGATTGCCGTGGTGGTGACGACGCTGCTGTCATGGTCGCTCGGATTCGAGCGCAACGCACCCGGCGCGCCTGCACAAATCGCCGATCCTGCATTGCTGGCAGTGGTGCAGCAAAGCATGGGGGCCGCCCAGCGGGTGGACGCGCTGAACAGACAGATCGCCGACAAATCGGCCGCGCTGAAAACAGCCGAAAAAACCGCGGGCGAATACAACATCGGCACCGTGCAAACGGAGGCTGAGCTGGCGCTGTTGCGGATCGACCTGCGCGATGCGGAAGCCGCATTCGCCAAGGAAAAGGCGGCACTGCGGCACCTGCAGGTGGTGCGCAGCACGGACGCGAGTGGCGCGACGCTGGCGATTTACCGGGCGGACGAGGCGCCGCCGGGCGTGACGCTGGATGAAACGTCCTACCGCCTGCGCAAGCTCAGCGCCAATGGCTTTCAGCTGGTGGGTGGCGGCGAGGTGGTGGGCGCCATTCCCGAGGGCCTGCCCAGCGTCAAGATGCCCAGCTTCAGTCTCGATGCGCTGGGTTCGCTGCTGTCGGCCGCGCTGGTGATTTCGCTGGTGGGTTTCATGGAGGCGATCTCGATCGCCAAAGCAGTTGCGGCCAGAACCCGGCAGCGTATCGATCCCAACCAGGAGCTGGTCGGCCAGGGCCTGGCCAATATAGTGGGCAGCTTTACCCAGGCCTTCCCGGTCTCGGGCTCGTTCTCACGCACGGCCGTCAACATGAATGCGGGTGCCAGAACCGGTATGAGTTCGGTGATCACCGCGCTGATCGTACTGGTCGCACTGCTGTTCCTCACCCCGCTGCTGTACCACCTGCCGCAGGCGGTACTGGCCGCCATCATCATCATGGCGGTGGTTGGCCTGGTGAACTTCAAGGCGGTGAAGCACGCCTGGCAGGCCAGCCGCCATGACGGCATCGCCGCCGGCGTCACCTTCATCGCCACGCTGGCCTTCGCCCCGCATCTGGACAAGGGCATCATGGTGGGCGCGGGCCTGGCGCTGGGCCTCTACCTGTATCGCACCATGTCGCCGCGCGTCGCCATTCTCGGCCGCTACAAGGACGGCACGCTGCGCGACCTCAGGGTGAATCCGGATCTGCCCACCAGCAAGCACGTGGTGGCGATCCGCTTCGACGGCTCGCTGTACTTCGCCAACGTCTCCTATTTCGAGGACGCGGTGCTGGAGGCCGCATCCAAAAACCCCGAGGCCAAATACATCCTGGTGGTGGGCGACGCCATCAACCAGCTGGATGCGTCCGGCGAAGAGGTCGTCCATCACCTGGTCGAGCGCCTGAAGAGTGCAGGGATCACCCTGGTGTTCAGCGGCCTGAAAAAGCAGGTACTGGATGTAATGCGTGCCACCGGACTGTTCGACGCGATCGGCCAGGACAAGATTTTTGCCACGGTCGACCAGGCGATTGCCGCGATTTACGAGCAGCTGGGTGAAAATGCGGCGGACGATCTTTTCTGTGCGGTGCCACCGGGACGGTAGGTTCTCTTGAACATGACAAACGGGCTTTTTTCCTACTTCGCCGATCCGGTCCAGTGGGCCTGGGCAGGGGTGATGTTCTGGCTGGTGCTGGGATTCGCGTCCCTGCTGCTGCAGCGCTCGCCGCACCTGCTGAGCCGGCTGGTGTTTCCGCTGGGCGCGCTGGGCGCGCTCTTCATCGCCGGTGTGGGCGTCGCCGGCCTGCTGCTACCGGCCTCCGCCGTGGTGCTGCCCATCGGCCTGCCCGACCTGCCTTTCCATCTGCGGCTGGATGCCCTGTCCGCCTTCTTCATGGTGCTGCTGGGCGGCGCCGCGTTCGGCATCACCGTGTATGCGTCCGGCTATTTCAAGAGCATGGCCGCCGGCCCGCTGGCGCTGCTGGCCTTGTGGTACCACCTGTTCCTCGGCGGCATGGTCACTGTGTTGCTGGCCGACGACGCCTACGCCTTCATGGTGGCGTGGGAAGTGATGGCGCTGTCGTCCTACTTTCTCGTCACCACCGACCACAAGGTTCCTGAAATCCGCCGCGCCGGCTTTCTCTATCTGCTGATTGCGCACGTCGGCGCGATCTCGCTGCTGCTCACCTTCGGCGTGCTGCAGGGTGGCCACGGCGACTACACCTTCGACACCATGCGACTGGCCGAGATGACGCCGTTCTGGGCCTCGGTCGCCTACCTGCTGGCGCTGTTCGGTTTCGGCGCCAAGGCGGGTATGGTGCCCCTGCACGTGTGGCTGCCTGAAGCCCACCCGGCCGCGCCCTCGCCGGTTTCCGCGCTGATGTCGGGGGTGATGCTGAAGACCGCCATCTATGGCCTGCTACGGGTGACCTTCGACCTGCTCAATATCCAGATCGGCTGGTGGGGCACACTGGCGCTGGCGCTCGGTTTGATTACTGCGCTGTACGGTGTGATCTTTGCCGCCGTGCAGTCGGACATGAAGCGCCTGCTGGCCTGGTCGTCGATCGAAAATATCGGTATCCTGCTCGCCGCCTTTGGCCTGACGCTGATCTTCTACACCGACGGAAAGGGCGCACTGGCTGCGCTGACACTTACCGCGCTGCTCTACCATGCGCTCAACCACGCTTTCTTCAAGGGCCTGCTGTTCGTTGGCACCGGTTCGGTTCTGCATGCCACCGGTGTACGCCACATGGGTCACCTGGGCGGGCTGATGCGCTTCATGCCGTGGACCGCCTGGCTGACCCTGATCGGCGCGCTGGCGATCGCCGGCCTGCCGCCCTTGAATGGTTTCGTCTCGGAATGGCTGCTGCTGCAGGCCTTCCTGCAGACGCCCGGCCTGACCCAGCCCTACCTCAACATGGTGATCCCGGTGGCCGCCGCCACCGTGGCACTGGCCGCGGCGCTGGCCGCCTATGTGATGGTGAAGTTCTTCGGCGTGGTCTTTCTTGGCCAGCCACGCGACCCGGTGCTGCATGAGGCGCACGAGGCCAGCTGGCCGGAGCGTCTGGGGATGCTATGGCTGGCAGCGGGCTGCGTGCTGCTGGGCCTGTTTCCCACCCAGGTCATCGGCTGGCTGGCACCGGTGGTGTCCCTGCTGACCGACCAGTCGCTGGTAAACGACGGCAACTGGCTGATGCTGGCACCCATCTCGGCGGAGCGCGCCAGCTACGCGCCGCTGATCTTCTTCGCCGTAGTGGCGACGGTGCTGCTGCTCACCTTCATCTGGGTACGCCGCGTCTATCACGGCCGGGTGCGCCGCAGCGATCCGTGGGATTGCGGCTATCCGGAACAGGACGCACGCATGCAGGACAGCGCCGAAGGCTTCGGCCAGCCGATCCGGCAGATTTTCGAAGTCTTCATGCGGGTGGAGCGGGAAACCCCCGATCCCTTCTCGCGTACCCCGCACTACCATGGCGCGTCGCTGGACAAGGCCTGGTTCATTTTCTACGCACCCATCGCGCGCGTGACGAACTGGCTGTCCGAGCAGGCCGGGCGGCTGCAGCACGGCCGTATCCAGTGGTACCTGATCTACAGCTTCGCCACCCTGATCTTCCTTCTGGTCTTTACAACACGATGAGCACCGGCATCCTTCTGCAACTCGCCCAGACCCTGCTGGCGATCCTGCTGGCACCCCTGCTGATGGGCTGGGTCAACCAGTGCCGCGCCTGGCTGCAGGGCCGCAGCGCGCCCCCCATCACCCAGCCCTACCGCACGCTGAAGAAGCTGTTCCACAAGGATGCGGTGATCGCGCACAACGCCTCGCCGCTGTTCCGCTTCGCGCCCTACATGATCTTTGCCTGCATGGCGCTGGCCGCGGGCATCGTGCCGACCGTCGTCAACGACCTGCCGTTCTCGCCCGCCGCCGATGTCATCGCGCTGGTCGGCATCTTCGCCCTGGCGCGGGTGTTCCTGGCGCTGGCGGCGATGGACATCGGCACCTCGTTCGGTACCCTCGGCGCGCGCCGCGAGATGCTGGTGTCCTTCCTCGCCGAACCGGCGCTGCTGATGGTGTTTTTCACCGCCAGTCTGATCTCGCAGTCCACCAGGTTGCCGGTGATCGTCGACACCCTGGCACATCAGGAGTTCGTCATCTACCCCAGCCTGGCGTTTGCGGCGGTGGCGTTCTGGATGATCTCGGTGGCCGAGAATGCGCGCATCCCGATAGACAATCCGAGTACCCACCTCGAGCTGACCATGATCCACGAGGCCATGATCCTGGAGTACTCGGCCCGCCACCTGGCGCTGATCGAGTGGTCGGTGGCGCTCAAGCTGTTCACCTATTCCGCACTCGGCATCGCACTGTTCCTGCCGTGGGGCATTGCGGCGCAGGGGGATATGGCGGCACTGCCGCTGGCACTGCTGATCATGATCGCGAAATTTCTGCTCGGTGGCGCCCTGCTGGCCTTCATCGAAACGATTTCGGCCAAGGTGCGCCTGTTCCGCGCACCCGAGTTTCTCGGTACCGCGTTTTTGCTGGCGGTGCTGGGCATGCTGCTTCATTTCCTGCTGGAGGTTTGACGTGATCGCAAGATGTAGGGTGCGCCATGCGCACCATGTGAACGGTGCGCATGGCGCACCCTACGGGAAATCATCATGAGCCTGACCTATCACCTGCAGATCGTCAACCTGCTGGCCGCCCTGCTGCTGCTGATTTCCTTCGCCATGCTGTCGCAGCGCCGCATCGCCGGGCTGATCACGCTGTTTGCCTGGCAGGGCGCGGCGCTGGCGGCATCCACCGCGCTGGTGGCCTGGTCCACCGGCCAGCATCACCTGTATTACTCGGCAGCGCTCACCCTGGTACTCAAGGTGATTGCCATGCCCTGGTACTTCTTCCGCATCGTCAAGAAGCTCGACGTCAGCCGCGATGTGGAACCGATGATCAATATCCCGACCACCATGCTGATCGGCATCGTGCTGGTGATTTTCGCCTTCAACCTGACGCAGCCCATTTCGGAAATGTCGGGCACTGTGATGCGCTCGACCCTGGGCATCGCCCTGGCCACCGTGCTGCTCGCCTTTTTGATGATGATCACGCGCAGCAAGGCGATACCCCAGGTGATCGGCTTTCTGGCGATGGAGAACGGCCTGTTCTTCGCCGCCACCAGCGCCACCTACGGCATGCCGCTGGTGGTTGAGCTGGGCGTAGCGCTGGATGTGATGGTGGGCGTGTTCGTGCTCTCCATCTTCTTCTTCCAGATTCGCGAGACCTTCGATTCGCTGGATCTGAAGCACATGGAAAAACTGAAAGAACGCTGAGATGGAAATTTATTGGCTACTCGGCATTCCGCTGACCGGCGGCATCTTCCTGGCACTGTGGGGCTGCCGGAAACATTCGCCGGAGATCAACACGCTGTTCAGCTTGCTGACGCTGCTGGCGGCCGCGCTGCTGACGCACCGCATCATCGAAAACGGTCCGATGACCGTCGGCGGCGGCTGGTTCTTCATCGACTCGTTCAACGTTTTCCTGGTCGCGCTGACCGCTTTCGTCGCCTTCACCACCGCCCTGTTCTCGCGTCCCTACATGCGCATCGAGCAGGAACATGGCAAGCTCAATGACAAGCGCCTGCGCCTGTATCACAGCAGCTACCAGATCTTCATCTTCGCCATGCTGCTGGCCTTGACCACCAACAACATGGGCATCCTGTGGGTGGCGATGGAAGCAGCCACGCTCGCCACCGTGCTGCTGGTTTCGCTGTACCGCACTCCGGCCTCGCTGGAAGCGGCGTGGAAATATTTCATCCTGTGCGGGGTCGGCATCGCACTGGCGCTGTTCGGCACCATCCTGCTCTACTTTGCGGCTGAGAAGGTGCTGGGCTCGGGCGGCACCGCGCTCTTGTGGACCCACCTGAACGGTGTCAAGACCGAGCTGGAGCCGACGGTGCTGTCGCTGGCCTTCGTCTTCCTGCTGGTCGGCTACGGCACCAAGGTGGGCCTGGCGCCGCTGCACAGCTGGCTGCCGGACGCCCACGCCGAAGGCCCGACGCCGGTGTCCGCCGTGCTCTCCGGCCTCCTGCTCAACGTCGCACTGTATGCGGTGATGCGCTCCAAGGTGCTGGTCGACGGCGCGCTCGGCAACGAGATGGCGGGCAACCTGATGATGGGCTTCGGCCTGCTGTCGGTGGTGGTCGCCGCCTTCCTGATCAAGCGCCAGACCGACGTCAAGCGCATGTTCGCCTATTCCTCGATCGAGCACATGGGCCTCATCACCTTCGCCTTCGGCATGGGCGGCGCGGTGGCGAACTTCGCCGCGCTCCTGCACATGACCATGCACTCGCTCACCAAGTCCGCCATCTTCTTCGCCGTCGGCCACGCCACGCAAAAAGCCGGCTCGCAGCTGATGGCCGACATCCGCGGCCTGATCAAGACCAATCCCACCATCGGCTGGGGGCTGATGCTGGGCACCGTCGCCATTCTTGGGGTGCCGCCGTTCGGCGTGTTCGCCAGCGAATTCCTCATCATCACCACCGCCATGCACGATCATCCCTGGGCTACGCCCTTCCTGTTGCTGGCGCTGGGCGTCGCCTTCGCTTCCATCTTCGGCAAGGTGCAACCGATGGTGTTCGGCGAGACCGAATCGGCGAAGCTACCCTACCAGCCCGCGCTGACGCCGGTGTTCCTGCATCTGGGCCTGGTGCTGATGCTGGGTCTGTTCATTCCGCCCTATCTCGCTGCCTGGTACCGGCAGGCGGCGCAGTTACTGGGTGGGTAATCGGGTAGGGTGCGCCATGCGCACCATTGAACGTAAATTGGTGCGCATGGCGCACCCTACGGAAGGCTGAAATGAAAATCGGCGAACACGACTGGCATCTCGACCCCCTCGGCAAGCACATCTGGCGCGGCCGCATGGAAGCCGGGCAACTGCTCGCGCTGGCACGTGTGGTCAAGGAAGAAGGCGGACAGCTCATTGCCCTGTGGGGCTCGGACAATCGCCACCTGGACCGCGGCTTCGCCATCCACGCCGCCCTGCTCACCAGCGCCGGGCTGGCCTGGGTGACCTGCGCCCTGCCGGATGAAGCGCCGGCCTACCCCGACCTCGCCCACATCTTCCCGCAGGCCGACCGCATGCAGCGCGCGACCTTCGACCTGCTCGGCATCGTGGCCACCGACGCAGTGGACGACCGCAAATGGCTGCGCCACGGCGCCTGGCCGGCGGATGTCTTTCCGCTGCGCAAGGACTTCGATGCGCGCCTGCCCGCCACCCACGACACCGACGCCTATCCCTTCATCCGCGTCGAAGGCGACGGCGTGCACGAGATCGCGGTCGGCCCGATCCACGCCGGCACCATCGAGCCAGGGCATTTCCGTTTTTCCGTCATCGGCGAACGCGTTCTGAGGCTGGAGCAGCGCCAGGGCTACACCCACAAGGGCACGGAAAAACGCTTCGAGGGGATGGACCTCGACACCGGCGCCAAACTCGCCGGGCGCGTCTCCGGCGACACCCACATCGCCTACGCCTGGGCCTACTGCATGGCGGTGGAAACCGCCACCGATAGCCAGGTACCCGACCGTGCCGTGTGGCTGCGCGCGTTGTTCCTGGAAATCGAGCGCATCGCCAACCACCTGGGCGACCTCGGCTACCTCGGCAACGACGTCGCGCTGAGCTTTGGGTTCATGCAGTTCTGGCGACTGAAGGAAGACTGGCTGCGGCTGACCGCAAAACTGTTCGACCACCGCTACCTGTTCGACTGCATCGTGCCGGGCGGCGTGGCAGTAGACATCGACGACAGTGGCCGCGTAGAGCTCACAGCCGAGGCCGACCGCATCGAGGCGGAAGTGCATTCGCTCAAGGCCATCTACGACGACCACGCCACCCTGCAGGACCGCTTCACCAACACCGGCGTCTGCAAGCCCGATCTCGCGGCGAGGCTCGGCCTCACCGGCCTGGCGGGCCGCGCCAGCGCGCAGGCCTGGGATGCCCGCGCCCAGTTCCCGCAGGCGCCCTACGACCAGCTCGACGTCAACATGGCTACGCAGCGCAGCGGCGACGTGCTGGCGCGCGCCGAGGTGCGCTTCAGCGAAATCCACGAATCGCTGCGCCTGATCCGCGACCTTCTCACTGGTCTGCCAGCGGGGAACATTCACGCCCCGCTCAAGCCGGTTCGAGACGTGTGCGAAGGCCTTGGCTGGGTGGAAAGCTGGCGCGGCGAAGTGCTGGTGGCGGTGCGCATCGGGACGGATGGCAAGCTCGACCGGGTGCATCCGCATGATCCGTCGTGGCAAAACTGGCCGTTGGTGGAAGTGGGAATACTCGGCAACATCGTTCCCGACTTCCCGCTCATCAATAAATCGTTCAACCTTTCCTACAGCGGACCGGATTTATGAGCCCGACCTGTAGGGTGCGCTCCGCGCACCATTTTTTGATTGTCGCGTGCGCATGGCGCACCCTACGAGACTTGTGAGAACCGCAACATGGCCACACACCTCATCCTGCAGAAGATCTTCAAGACTGGCTTCGTCTCCGAACCGGCGCCGCAGGCCGACCTCGCGCTGCGCACCCGCGAACAGGTGCTGCACGCTGAAATCCTCAAGATATTCGGCCAGTCGGTAGCAATCCGCCATGTCGACGCCGGCTCCTGCAACGGCTGCGAAATGGAAATCCACGCCCTCAACGGGCCGCATTACAACATCGAGGGCAGGGGCGTGAGGTTCGTGGCCAGCCCCCGCCATGCCGACCTGCTGCTGGTCACCGGCCCGGTCTCGCGCAATATGGAGGTGGCCCTGAAACGCGCCTACGACGCCACCCCGGAACCCAAGTGGGTGGTCGCCATGGGCGACTGCGGCTGCACCGGCGGAATGTTCGGCGAGAACTACGCCACGCGCGGAAAGGTCTCCAACGTCATTCCGATCGACGTCGAAGTGCCGGGCTGTCCGCCCACGCCGCTTGCCCTGCTGCAGGGCATCCTCGCCGCAGTCAGCAAGGGCCGCACGACAGCGTAAGCTGGGGCAAATCCTGCCAGGCCGGGCTATTCCTATTCCTTGGTCTTGGGTTTCCTGCCGGGACTGGCAGGCGGGATATAGCCCGACACCCGGTACAGCATGCCTTCGATCTTCTTGCCCTTGACGAATCGCGTCGAGTGGCACGCAATGATGTCCCCCCGTTTCGACAATTCGGACAGATAAAGACGCGCATCTTCCAGCGGGATGCATGTCGCTGCGGCGATCTCGGAATCGAGTTGCTCACCTCGCGTTTTCAGGTAGGTGTGGATTTTGTCCATAGGTGAGACTCCTTGGTTTGCTGGATGGGCAGGGCCTTGGCCGAGGCGGCTTTGGCCCAACGCAATTCGGCTCCTTCGCGCAAGCTGGCCACGATGGCTGGAAAGTCGAGCGGGAACTGATCGGCGAGCAGCGCCGCCTGCGCCTCCAGCTGTTGCCAGTCGATGGCACAGCCGGCTTCGTCAAAAGCGAAAGCAATATGATTGTCGCCGCCGGGAACAGTTCCCAGCTGCACCTGCCCGTCGAAGGCTTGGTTCAGAAAGGTCAGGTGCCTGGACCAGTACTTCCTGGGGCCGGCGAAATTGGCGACGAGCAGGCCGCCCGGGCGCAGCCGGCGTCGCGCCATCCGGTAGAAACCGCGACTGAGAAACGCCGGGGCGATGCCGTTGCAATCGAAGCCGTCCAGCAGCAGGACATCGGCGTCGCCTTCGGCCGCAGGCAGGTAATCGGCGGCGTCGGCCTGGACGATCGCCAGACGCGGGTCGTCGGGAATGTCGAACTCGCCGCGCAGCGTGATGACATCGGGATCCACCTCGACCACGGTCAGGCGCGCGCGCGGCAGATGGCGGTGACAGAACTTGGCCAGCGAACCGCCGCCCAGCCCGACCATCAGCACATGCCCCGGATCGGGCACGAACAGCAGGAAGGCCATCATCTTGCGGGTGTAGGCGAAATCGAGGGCGTAGGGTTCGTCGATGCGCATCGAGCTCTGGATGAAATCCAGGCCGAAAAGCAGTTGCCGCGTCTCGCCGTCGTCGATGATAAAAGGCCGGCTGTAACGGCCGGCCTGGATTTGTTCGTAAAGCCGCGCCGGGTCGCTGTGTACCGGTTCGAGCACGCGCACGGTGACGGCTGCACCCGCCACCCGGCCCGGCAGTTCCAGCAGCGGAGTGCTCGGGGACATGGCTTTATCGTTCATCGGCCTCTCTCGGGTGCGCCAGGGCGGTCAGCGGAGCTTGTGCGCGGGAGCCCATCGGGTTGGGGGGGGGGGCCGGAGGCTGCAGGCGCATTCCGGCGACGCACGGAACGGTGCTTGATCCATTTAACGACCGCCATGCTACATGGCAATGAGATGGTAATCAAGTTATCATCGCATACACATCATGCGCACATCCAGGAGAGTCATGGAAAACCGTACCGCCAGAATGACGTTTCTGATCGATCCGAGAAAGAAGCAGCTCTTCGAGGAAATCTGCGCCCAGCAGGATCTCACCTCGTCGCAAGTGGTGCGCAAGCTGATTCAGCAATACATCAACGAGAACGCGGGATCGCGCGAGCTGCCCGAATGGATGACGGCGCCTGCCGCCAAGGCCGGAGACAAGCCGCAATGAAAGCCGCATCGCCAGGCAGCCCCCGCCGATGAGCCCCGACAGCCAGACCCTGCGTTTCATCCGGCATCGCATCCCGGCATTCGAGTGCGAACCCGGCTGCCATGACTGCTGCGGGCCGGTGACCGCGTCGGGCGAAGAGATGGCGAGGCTCCCGCGCAAGAGCGACGCCGAGCATGCGGCGGCGCTCGACGAATTAAGCTGCCCGCACCTGGGCAAAACAGGCTGCCAGGTCTATGCGGAACGTCCGCTGATTTGCCGCCTCTTCGGCACCACGCCGCGGCTCGCCTGCCCGCAGGGCAAACGCCCGGCATCCATGATCGCGCCGCACATCGAGCAGCAGATCTACCGCTATTTCGAGGTGACCCGTCATGTGCTGCTCTGATGAAGAATCCCGAAAGGCACGCGCGTGAGCAAGCAGCCGTTCTTCCACTGGGAGGGCGAGACGCTGGTGCTCAATGTTCTCGGCAAGCCCAGCGCAAAAGTGGATGCCATCGGCAAACCCAAGGGCCACCAGCTCAAGATCGGCGTCACCGCCGCCCCGGTCGCAGGCCGGGCCACCGATCACATGGTGCGTTTTCTGGCGGGTGAGTTCGGCGTGGCGACGGCCGACATCGAGGTTGTTTTCGGCCGCATGAATGTGAACAAGCAGCTGCGCATCAAGTCTCCCAAAAAGCTGCCCGCGGTCTTTGGGCAGCAGGAGATGTTCTGACCGTTGTCGGAGCATCCGCAGGGGGTAGGCCGTGCTTGATCGCTAACGCGTCAGACCCGCATAGAGAAGCGGGAGCTTTTCCGGCAGCCGCTCGACGTGATCGACCACCATGTAGTTCTTCTGCCCGAAGATGCGCGAGACGTAGTTGTCGGCGCGCGGGTCGAGACTCATGCAGTAGGTGGTGACGCCTTCGCGGGCGACTTCCTCGACCGCCTTCTTGGTGTCGTAGCGCAGGTACTGCGGGTCGCGCACGTCGATGTCGGCCGGCTCGCCGTCGGTGATCACGATCAGCAGCTTCTTCGCCGAGCGCTGCAGCTTCAGATAGTGACCGGCGTGACGGATCGCCGCGCCCATGCGGGTCGAGAGCTGGCCGGTCATGCCGGCGAGCTTGGCCTTGGGCACTTCGTCCCAGTGCTGGTCGAAGTCCTTGAAGCGGGTGTACTCGACATCGTGGCGGCCGTCGGAGCAGAAGCCGTGGATGGCGAACGGATCGCCCACCTTGCTGATCGCGTCGGCCAGGAGCACGCAGGCCTGGCGCGTCAGGTCGAGCACGCTGTATTCCTGATCCTGCACCGCCTCATTGGTCGATTCGGACAGGTCGAGCAGCACCAGAATCGAGAAATCGCGCGTCTTGCGCACGCTGCGCATCATGATGCGCGGATCGGGCTGGTTGCCCATGCGGATGTCGATAAAGCTCTCGATCGCCGCGTTGATGTCGATCTCGTCGCCGTCCTCCAGCTTGCGCATGCGCTGCACGCCTTGCGGCTGCATCGCGTCGAGCAGGAATTTCATGCGATGGATTTCGCGCTTGTACCTGGCGGTGATGTCGTCGATGACCTGCAGGTCGCCGAACTTGGGGCGCTTTTCCTGCACTGTCGCCCACGCCGGACGTTCCAGCTGGATCTGGTAATCCCACTCGGAATAATAAAAAGGCTCGGACCGCGGCTCCTTGCCCTCCATCTCGTTCCAGCTCTTGCCCATATCCTCATAGGGAAAGAGCTCGGTGGAGAGCACCCAGATTTCCTCGGCATCGTCGCCTGCACCCTCGACCTCGACCTCGTTGATCATTTCCATCAGGCTGACCTGTTTGCGAACCTGATTGATGGTATCGAAGCCGGCATTGGCAGCCTTGTCGAAATCGAATTCCTCGAATTCCCAGAAATAGCGGTTGTCATCCCGGTAAGGCGCGGTGAGGAGATCGGTACGCGGGTTGAACGGAATCTTTTTCTGCTGAAGGCTGTGCGCGAGTTGCACACCGACTTCCCATGAAGTCTGGTTGTCATCGAGCTTGTCCTGCGCAGTGGCGAACAATGCACGGCCCTCGGCAATCCACGGATCGCTGTCCCGATAAGCATCGTCCAGCAGCGCACGCGCCAAACGATCGAGGTAATCGCCTGCTGTCCTGTCCATCGCGGGCGTGATGGTGTGCAGCTTGCACCAGAGTTGTTTCAGACCCGGAAAGCGGCGGATCGCCAGGGTTTCCACCCGTGCATCCTCAATCACGGAGATCACCGCCATCTGCATCGGGTTGAGCGCCTCGGCAGAAATCGGCTGGCGAGTTTCGACCATATGCGCGGCGCAGTGCGCCGCGGTGGCACGATAGAGCTCGATGCCGGGGACCGGCTCCTGCCCCTCGACGCTGAAGTCGTCGAAGGCATCCGGCAGATGCAGCAGGTAATCTTCAATGTAAGGCCGATAGCCTTGGCGCGCCTCGAAGTCGCCCGAGGTCGGGCGCATGAAAAAGTCGCGCGCCCACAGCGCGCGCAGATACATGTTGATGCGGCGCTGCACATCGATCAGCAGCGTGCCCTTGCGCTCTTTTTGCAGCATCGCCATCGATTCTTTCGATTCGAGGCTGAAGTAATTAATCTGCTCTTCGTAGTTGGTGCGGTGCGCGTGTGCGCCCCACAGCGCCCAGCGCCGCAGGCCGCCCAGGGTCAGGTTCTGGAACAGCACTTCGAGCTTGTCGAGCATCGGTCGCACGCCGCGCGGCGCCTGCGCAATCAAGGTGTTGATGAACTGCAGGTACTTGAGGAAAAGCTCGGGATCGCCCAGCCGGTTGGCCGCGGTCGGCGCCGTGGCGAGCAGCAGTTCGATCACCGCACCCGAGGTTTTCGAGGCCAGCATCAGCGCTGCGGTGGCGAGATCGGCCACCACGTCTTCGCCTACTTCCTTGGCCACCTGCGGCGCCTGTTCGATCCATGTCTCGACCAGCGAGTCGCCGCGACCGAGTCCGCGGATGGCCGACACGCCCTTCAGGTAATTGTCCAGGCCGCGCGGCGAAAAAACCTTGGTTGCATCATGCCAGGCGGCATTGAGCGCTTCACGGGTGTGCGGCGACAGGTCTTCCAGCAGTTCATTGTAGTCAGCGAGATTGATCGACATGTAACGTCCTTTCGCGAAGCACCGTGCTTAGAACTCGTTGTGCAGCTTCTTGTATCCCTGCACCAATGAGATATTGGTCTGGGCCACATCCTCGGAGAAGCTGGAAAAATCCGGGGTAACCTGCTCAATCGCACTCAAATCCGTATCGGAATGAATCGTCGTGGTCGATGGAATATGGAACTTGGGCGGAACCTGACAACCCTCTACCACGGAGTTGTGCCGGATCACCGAGTCATCCCCCACCGAGCAGTTGTAAAGGACCGAGTTGAAGCCGACGAACACCCTGTTTCCCACTTCGCATGGGCCATGAATAATGGACCGGTGCGCAATGGATGTGTATTCGCCAATCACAACCTTGCCGCCCGATTTGGAGTGGATCACCACGCCATCCTGGATGTTGGAGTTGGCGCCAATAATAATTGGCTCAAGGCTTCCATCCGGCTTGGTTTCATCGGCCCGGATCACGACATAGGGACCTATGAACACATTAGCGCCAATGATGACCTTGCCACAGATAATGGCCGTAAAGTCCACATACGAAGATTCGTCAATTACGGGCAGATCGCCATTCGGGTTCTTGCGGATCATGTTGTAACTGCCGATGCTCAGAAGAACGTGGACACAGCTGCGTCCAGCGCGTCGCGCATATCAGGATCGTCGGTAATCGGACGCACCAGTGCAACGCGGCAGGCGGCCAGCGGGGCGACGCCCTTGGCGATCAGGCTGCCTGCGTAGATCAGCATGCGGGTCGACAGGCCTTCGTCGAGGCCGTGGCCTTTAAGGTTGCGCGAGCGTTCGGCGATCGATACCAGCTTATCGGCAATATCCGCCGCGACGCCGGATTCGTGCATCACGATTTCGGTTTCGATCTTGTGCTCGGGGTAGGTGAAATCGAGGCCGCCGAAACGTTGCTTGGTCGACTGTTTCAGATCCTTCATCAGCGACTGGTAGCCGGGATTGTAGGAAATCACAATCTGGAAATCGGGGTGGGCATGGACCAGCTCGCCTTTCTTTTCCAGCGGCAATACGCGGCGGTTATCGGTCAGCGGATGGATCACCACGGTGGTGTCCTGGCGCGCTTCCACCACTTCGTCCAGATAGACAATGGCGCCGTGACGGGCACCGATGGCCAGCGGGCCATCCTGCCATTCGGTGCCCGACGCCGACAGCAGGAAACGCCCGACCAGGTCGGACGCCGTCATGTCCTCGTTGCACGCCACCGTGATCAAGGGCTTGCCCAGCTTGTGCGCCATGTACTCGACAAAACGCGTCTTGCCGCAGCCGGTCGGCCCCTTCAGCATCATCGGCATGCGCACGGAGTAAGCTGCTTCGTACAGCTCGACTTCGTCAGCAACGGGACGATAGTAGGGTTCTTTGGTGATGCGGTATTGATCGACGATATTGCTCATTTCAATTCCTTTTTTTATTCGTCCTTCGCGGACAAACAAACCAAAAGCCCCCGCACCTTGCGGGTGACGGGGGCTGTTACGGTCTCCCGTCGCGACTTAAACAGTCTTGCCGCGGAAAATCACCATGGCCGCGCCCTGCGACTGGTTGAAGTTGTTATACCCCACCAGACGAACGTGATTATCGGGGTTGGCCTTGCGGCAGGCGTCAGCTTCGGCCAGCACCACATCCACATCGGTTTCGCCGAACATCGGCAGCTTCCACATGTACCAGTACGAATCCATCAGGTACTCGGGTTCGGTGTGCTCGATGGCCGGGTTCCAGCCTTTCTTCACCAGATACTCGACCTGCTTGCGGATGTTGTCCTTGTCCATGGCGGGCAGGTAGGAGAAGGTCTCGAATTTGCGGCTGGTGGGGTCGCTCACGCGGCTTTTGTAATCCATTACTTCAGACATTTTGGTTCCTTTCAAATTAGGTGAGGCGTCAGGCGATAGGTGAGGGGCGGGGGAGGGCGATACGCCTCACTCCTCACTCCTCACCCCTCAAGCCTTACCGTCTTACTTGTGAGCGACGTCCAGCTTGTCGACGGTGTCGAACTCGAACTTGATCTCCTTCCACGTTTCCATGGCGATCTTCAGTTCGGGGCTGTGCGAAGCGGCGGCGGCCAGGATGTCCTTGCCTTCCTTCTCGAGCTCACGACCCTGGTTGCGCGCTTCCACGCAGGCTTCCAGCGCAACGCGGTTGGCGGCAGCGCCGGCGGCGTTGCCCCAGGGGTGGCCAAGCGTGCCACCACCGAACTGCAGCACCGAGTCGTCACCGAAGATGTTCACCAGTGCGGGCATGTGCCACACGTGGATGCCGCCGGAAGCAACCGGGATCACGCCGGGCATGGAACCCCAGTCCTGATCGAAGAACAGGCCACGGCTACGATCTTCCTTGATGAATTCGTCACGCATGGTGTCGATCCAGCCCAGGGTCGCTTCGCGGTCGCCTTCCAGCTTGCCGACGACGGTACCGGAGTGCAGGTGGTCACCACCCGACAGACGCAGCACCTTGGTCAGCACGCGGAAGTGGATGCCGTGGTGCGGGTTACGATCGAGCACGGCGTGCATGGCACGGTGGATGTGCAGCAGCATGCCGTTGTCGCGACACCAGTTGGCCAGGCCCGTGTTGGCGGTCAGGCCGCCGGTCAGGTAGTCGTGCATGATGATCGGTGCGCCGATTTCCTTGGCGAACTCGGCACGCTTGTACATCTCTTCCGGGGTCGGCGCGGTCACGTTCAGGTAGTGGCCCTTGCGCTCGCCGGTCTCACGCTGCGCCTTCATGGTCGCTTCGTGAACGAAGGAGAAGCGGTCGCGCCAACGCATGAAGGGCTGGCTGTTGACGTTCTCGTCGTCCTTGGTGAAGTCGAGACCGCCACGCAGGCATTCGTACACGGCGCGGCCGTAGTTCTTGGCCGACAGACCCAATTTAGGCTTAATCGTGCAGCCCAGCATCGGACGACCGTACTTGTTCATACGGTCGCGTTCGACCTGGATACCGGCAGGCGGGCCGCCGCAGGTTTTGACGTAGGCGATCGGGAAGCGGATGTCTTCCAGACGCAGGGCGCGCAGGGCCTTGAAGCCGAACACGTTGCCGACCAGCGAGGTCAGCACGTTCACGACCGAACCTTCTTCGAACAGGTCGATCGGGTAGGCCACGAACGCATAGAAGCATGTGTCGTCGCCAGGCACGTCTTCGATGCGGTAGGCGCGGCCCTTGTAGTAGTCGAGGTCGGTCAAGAGGTCGGTCCACACCGTGGTCCAGGTGCCGGTCGACGACTCGGCGGCCACTGCAGCGGCGACTTCCTCGCGATCCACGCCCGGCTGCGGGGTAATCTTGAAGCAGGCCAGCAGGTCGGTGTCCAGCGGGGTGTATTCCGGGGTCCAGTACGTCTGCCGGTATTCCTTCACACCGGCGTTATAAGTTTTAACAGCCATGATTTCCTCCTACAGAAAGGGGTAGTTTTCCGTGCAACGCCCCAACGGCCTGACACGATGGGATGTATCTTGCAGGAGTCGAATCATCAATAACAGTCGATATTTTCTATTTCCAAGATAGACTTTTGTCTATGTATATTTAACCGAAGGATGCCCGCATGCGCCACCACACCACCTTCCGCCAGCTGGAAATCTTCGAAGCCATCGCCCGGCTCGGCAGCTTCACCCGCGCCTCCGAAGAGCTGTTTCTCTCCCAGCCCACCGTCTCCATGCAGATGAAAAAACTGGCCGACATGATCGGCGCGCCGCTGATCGAGCAGGCCGGCAAGAAAATCCGCCTGACGCCGGACGGCCAGGAGCTGGCGCGGGCCACCCGCGAAATCTTCGGCATCCTCGACCGCTACACCATGTCGGTGGACGAGCGGCGCGGGCTCAAGCAGGGAAAGCTCAGCCTGATGGCGATCACCACCGCCTCCTATTTCGCGCCGCGCCTCCTGGGTGAATTCGTCAAGTTGTATCCCGGCATCGACGTGTCCTTGCGCGTCACCAACAAGGAACAGGTGCTCGCCAGCATCGCCGACAATCTGGACGACCTCTACTTCCTCGGCCAGCCGCCGGAAGACATCGACGTCGTCGCCACCCCCATCATGGACAACCCCATCGTCGTGCTCGCCGCGCCGGATCACCCGCTGGCAGGCAAGAAAAAAATCACCCTGGAACGCCTGGCAAGAGAGCCCTGGCTGATGCGCGAAAAAGGCTCCGGCACCCGCAACGCCATCGAGCGGCGCTTCGCCGAGCGCGCCATCACCCTCCGCCCGCGCCTGGAACTGGGCAGCAACGAAGCCATCAAGCAGGCTATCCTCGCCGGCCTCGGTATCTCCGCCCTCTCCCGCCACGTCCTGTCCCTCAACCAGCCCGGCCAGTTCGCCGTGCTCGACGTCGTGGGCTTCCCCATCCTGCGCCACTGGTACGCCGTCTATCCGGCGGGACGGCAATTGTCGGTGGTGGCGCGGGCGTTTCTGGATTATCTGCTGGGGCGGGAGGAGGTCGCGCCGGCAAAGGCGGGTAAGAAAAAATAGCGAATTGGAGCGAAGAAAGCACCTAATCGCTTCAAAAAATGGGAGACGGACAAGGCTGGGCGGTACAGCCGAATGCGTCAGACTCAATTTGCCGCCCTTTGTTGCTGTACAAGCGTGAAGCGGAAACTACTATTACCTTGGGCGGATGGCCGTGAGAGATTACCCACGCCCAAGGTCAGTCGGGCCTTGCTCGGCGCCAATTCAAACCTCTGGAGAGACAACTGTGAAATTCACCCCCAAAATCGCGGCCCTGGGCCTGGCCCTGGCCTTTGCCATTCCCGCCTCGTTTGTGGCGCACGCGGAGGAATTCGCGCCCTATGGAACCGCCAAGGTCGACATGCACGAGATGCCGGTCACGAACGTGGTATTCGACGTGAATTACGAAGACCCGCAGAAGTTGAACATTCTTTACAACTTCGTCCGGAACACGCAAAAAATCACCAAGGGCAAGGTGGTGGTGGTGACGCACGGCCCCGAGCTGCGTGCCTTCGCCAAGGAGAATTATTCGAAATACCAGGGCGCCATCGACAAGATGGCCGAACTGGCAAAGGACGGCGTCGAGTTCAAGATGTGCAACAACGCGATGAAGGCTGCCGGGTTCAGCGCCGAGGACATGCACGGGTTCATCACGGTCGTGCCGGCAGGCTTCCCCGAACTCGCCTACTGGCAGGGCAAGGGCTACGAGTACATCAATCCCATTCCGCTGTCGGTTAAGGACGTCCGTTACCTCGATCAGCCGCAACTGAAGAAGTGACCCTGCGGCAGACGGACGGGAATGAAGACTCGTCGGGGCCGTCAGCATGACCGGCTGCTCCGGCCACCACCTCCGTGGTCGGGCGCCAAATCCCATCCTGCCGCACACATGCGCGCCGTGCCGTCATCATGAACACCAGGTAGTCCCGCATCCCGATCTCGCGTTCCTGAATAAGTGATGAGTGGTGAGTGAATAAATGGGGGCAGACTGAACTGACCCCTTTAGCCATACTCGGTAGTCTGATTAATTCGTTTCATCCAAAGGCAATTCAAGGTTGGAATTCTTCTTCGGATAAGCTCGATTTAAAAACCGTAGGAAATCATCCCAGTTTGTGTGGGCACGCATAGCGCCAATTACTGCGTACAGATGCTGGGCGAGAGCAGGATGACCAACGTCCTCTGTCAATAGCTGGTGGTGTTTACCTCTGCGGTTTCCTCTGTCGTCTTTCGGGTTCCGCTTTTCAAGTTCATCAAGAATGCCTGGTGCAAGTCGTTCATACACAATGTTGTTGGTGTATTTCCCAACCACGCCAGGTCGTTTCACTTGAAGAGGGTTCATCAGCCAACCCTTGAGCCTGAACATTTCTTTGTAGAAATCATCTGGAAAGCGTTTTGCCCATGCAGCAAGCTCTTTCTTCAAATATTGGTCAAGTATCGCTTGCAGCGCATGTCGATCTCGAACCTCTTGATAGCCGGTCGCTTCATCTACCAGCGCCGTAACACCAACGTGAGCAAGCCCGCGAATTAATACTCGGGCTCTAGTCGCGACGTGCTTCTGCATCGCAGTCAAAACACCCGCTTCGTCCGCGTCCAAAAATACGCCACATACGTTTGGAAGCAAGTCAGCAGGATAGCCAAATGCTCGTGCACCCTTCAGGGGCTTAAATTCGACCTGGCTTGACGTAACTTCCAACTCTTTAGATATAAATAATTTTAGGTTCTTTGCAGTCAGAAATGCACGCAACAAATAATTGCATGCATTGCTTGCATCTATTGGGGCAAAAAAACTAAAAATGGGGTCGGGCCGTCTGACCCTATTTACTTCTTGCTGTTTGGAAACTCACGACCCCGCGTTGCCACGACGCCGTTTCCTCATGCTACCGGGGCGTACGGACAACTCCCCGGACGGGACTTCAACCCGCTAGATTTACTGCTGTTACTGCGAGCGATCAGCCCCGCGCGCGACAGCAGCCAGCCGGGCCCGGATGGCGTCGAGCACCTCGATGTTTCGGATATAAAAATCGTGAAGCTCACGCGTGGCGCATTGAGCGTCCACTTGGCGCAATCGGGCTTGAGCACGGCAGGCGCGCTGGCGAACATGGCCGAATAAAAACGGATACCCGCGGCGAGGTCATCAACCGCAAAATTTACTTGTAGGGAGTTCATCGGTTTCCTCAGGCCGCAAGCAAAGATACGCGCGCATCGAGTCGCTTCGGAACGTGAAGCGTCGGCGGACAGGAAGAATGCGCCACGGGGATATCGGAATGCGCCTGGGGCACCCCAAGGTCGTGAAGCAGGCGCATGACATGCCGGCGCACCTGAGCAGTCAGATCGGCTGGGGACTCAGCCTCGAGATCCCAGTCGATCCTCCCGCCGCAGTGATATGCGACGCGCGGGCCCGGATCGCCCGGCGTATGAATCACCACGACCAGGTCTGCCGGCATGCCATTGAATGCTGCGGTCAAATCCGCGCCGCAGGGGGCAGCAACTCTGATTTCCAGGCAACCATTTGCCAGGCGGTTCGTCCAGTGCGCCGCCCGGTGCGCGGCCAGGCCGTCACCGCCGGCCGCAAACAACACCTGCAATTTCAAACACCGAGCGCCCCGCTTGCTCGTTGCCTGCGAGCCTATGTTCTGCATCGTCCTGTCCTCGTACCTGTCTTGATGCCGGCACCCTAACAAGCTGCAGTGACACGTATGTGACAAGGTTGGCACGCCTCGTCTTTGAAAAAAACTCGCGCCGATGCGACTGAAATATTCCTGCAATGCTTCTGCAAAATTTCTGCAATGTCCGGCTCGTAGTATCGCGCTTGTTCAGCCAATCCCGGTTCGATCAACAACCTGTTCAAGGAGCCTTTATGTCTGTTTCCAAGCGTGTTTATTTCAAACTGGCGGGCGTGGCCGCTGCCCTGGCGATTGGCACGACCGCCTCGCTTTCGGCGCTGGCCGTCGACATCACGGGCGCGGGCGCGACCTTCCCCTACGCCGTCTACACCAAGTGGGCCGATGCCTACCAGACTGCGACCGGCAACAAGGTCAACTACCAAGGCATCGGCTCGTCGGGCGGCGTCAAGCAGATCCGCGCGAAAACCGTCGATTTCGGCGGCTCCGACGCGCCGGTGAAGGAAGCCATCCTCGACGAGGCGGGCCTGGTCCAGGTGCCGACCGTGATGGGCGGCGTCACCATCGTCACGAATATCCCGGGTATCGAATCCGGCCAGCTGAAACTGGACGGCGCGACCGCCGCCGATATCTTTCGCGGCGCGATCACCAAGTGGAACGACCCGGCCATCGCCAGGCTGAACCCCGGCGTTGCACTGCCGGACCTGACCATCACCGTGTCGCACCGTTCGGACGGCTCGGGGACCACCTACGCATTCACCCACTACCTGGCCAAGCAGTCGCTGGCCTTCCAGCGTGATGTCGGCGCGGGCAACACGGTGAACTGGCCGGCCAACGCGGTGGGTGGCAAGGGCAACCCGGGGGTTGCTGCCAACGTGCAGAAGATCAGGGGCACGATCGGCTATGTGGATATCGCCGATGCGATGAAGAACAACATGAATTTCGTGGCGCTGAAAAACAAGGCCGGCAACTACATCGTGCCGAGCCAGGCTTCGGTCGCCGATGCGGCAGCCGGTGCCGACTTCAAAGTCAAGGGCTTGGCGCCGGACCTGCTGGACCAGACGCACAAGAACGCCTGGCCGATCACCAGCGCCACCTACATGCTGGCGTATGAAAAAGGCACGGATGCCGCCAAGCAGAAAGGCGTCGTGGACTTCTTCAGCTGGTCCCTGAACAACGGCCAGAAAATGGCCGCCGACCTCGGCTTCGTGGCGCTGCCGGCCAATGTGGTGAAGATGGTCGAAGCGGAAATGAAGAAAATCAAGTGACGCCGGCGGCCTGGCCGCCAGACGTTCGCAGGGCAAAGACGAATGCCCCCGGCTCACCGCCGGGGGCATTTTCAATTCTGGCGCTGCCTGTCAGCCCAGCGGGGAAGGCGGCTGCCAGATGCCGTCCCACGCGGACTGTGCGGAGAGGCGCAGGCGCTCCTGGAGGGACGGCTTGCGCTGGAAACGGACGTGCAGGACGCGGCTCCGCTGGCAAGCACTGCAAATGATTTCGTCGCTGGTGGCGAGTTCATCCACCAGTCCCAATTCCTGCGCCTTGCTGCCGAGCCAGGCTTCGCCGGTGGCGACCTTTTCCATGTCGAGCTGCGCGCGGCAGCCTTGCACGAACGCGCGAAACTGCGCGTGGATGTCCTCCAGCTCCTCGCGCAGCTTGGTGCGGCCGGCTTCGGTGTTTTCGCCGAACAGGGTCACGGTGCGCTTGAATCTGCCGGCGGTGAATTGTTCCCAGTCGATGTTTCTGGCCTGCAGCCAGCGGTGAAAGTTGGGGATCTGGGCGACCACACCGATGGAGCCGATGAGCGCGAAAGGCGAGGCGACGATCCTGTCGGCGGCGACGGCCATAAGATAGCCGCCGCTGGCGGCCACCGTGTCCACCATCACGGTCAACGGCAGCTGCGCGTCGCGCAGCCGGAGCAGCTGGGCGGCGCCGAGCCCGTAGCGGTTGACCAGGCCGCCGCCGCTTTCGAGCCGCAGCAACACGGCGTCGCCCGCTCTGGCCACTTGCAGGATGGCGCTGATTTCCTCGCGCAGCGCCGTCAACGCCGAGGCGCGAAGATCGCCCTTGAAGTCCAGCAGGTAGATGCAGGGTTCGGCTTCCGCCCTTTTCTGCTGCGCCTTGCGGTCGAGCTTGCGCTGCTTTTGCAGGATTCTGTGGGCTTTCCTGGGAAGCCGCACGGCCTGGATCCTGTCGGCAGCCGCTTCGAGCTGACGGTTGACCTCGCTCACCTGGATCTGGCCGGCAGCCTTCTCCTTGCGGCGCGACAGGGCGACAAGGCCGGCGGCCAGAAGGAAGACGGCCAGCACGAGGGTGGCGATTTCGGCCAGAAACAGGGCGTATTGCGAGACCAGGCCGTTCATCGCGGACGGCCGGGCGCGCGGTTGGACGCCTGTGGCTCCCGGTTCGACAGACCGGGGGCGCCTGCCTCGCTGCAAAGTCTCTGTTTCAGCCAGCCGGCACGATTGGATGTGAGGGAATCCACGCCGAGCTGCAGATACCGTTTCGCCACGGTCACGTCGTCCACCGTCCATAGGTGGACCTCCTTTTGCGCCGTCCGCAGCGCCTGCATGAACGCTTGATCGACGGCCGGATGCGCGCGGCAGCCGACGCCGTCGGCGCCGGTTTTGTCGAGCGTTTGCAGAATTTCCTTTGCGGACGGTCGCACGTCGGCTTCCGGGCCGGCCTTGAAATCCGTCAGCCAGAGCGCCTTGAGCTGGGGCAGCAGCCGCTTCGCTTCGCCGATGACCCTGGCATCGAAGGACATGACGATGGCCTGCCCGGACTGCAACCCGGCCCCGGCAAGCGTCTCTTTCAGAGTGGGCAGGATCTGCGGGCCGCTTTTGATCTCGATGAACACGCGCTTCCCTTCAGGCACGGTGGCGAGAACCTCGCCAAGGGTGGGGATCCGGGCGCCGCGCCATTGTTCGCCTTTCCAGGAACCGACATCAAGCCGGCGAAGCTCGGCAAGCGTCGCTTCGGCCACCTTCCCGGCCCGACCTGCCGTCCGCCTGGTGTCGGTGTCGTGGATGCAGACGATTTTCCCGTCCCGCGTCAGATGGAAATCCCCCTCGATGCCGTCGGCGCCCTGCTGCCAGGCCAGCTTGAATGCGGCGAGGGTGTTCTCCGGCGCATCGTCGGCGGCGCCACGATGGGCGATCACGGCAGGCATGGCGCGCGTTGGGTTGGCGGCGCCCGTGCCGGGAATATGCCCGGAACGAATGTCAGTAGCGGTGTGGTGACTCATGCGACGCGCACCCCCTTTTATTTCCAGCGATGTAATGTCCAGCGTCATGGGCGCCGGCAAGCGCAGCTTTTTGGCGACCCGTTGACTTCAATGTCAGGCGGCATTGTCAGTTCAGTATGGTCGAATTTGGAACGTTTGCCGCACCCCGCCTGGATTACGGCTACGGTCGATACCGCCCGGAAACGTGGCCAGAGCGGGCTGGAGCGAATCAAGTTAAGCGGCGTGCCCGTCCAGGCACTATGATGAACGTTCCAGCCATTGTTTTGTGGAGGGGTCGTGAAACATTCTTTTTGCAGCAGGCACGCGCACCTGCACCGCTTCGGCGACTGAACCATGGCAGACTCCAGCGAAGCCGATCTGGCGCAAGCCACGGCTGCCGTGGCCGCCCTCCTCGAAGGCATGCGGCTTTCCGCCCACCTCTATGCCGTCGAGCCCAGGGAGGGGCAGTGGGCAGTGATCGTGGAATGCGCCACCGGGTCGGGCTGGCAGCGCGTGGAGCTGCGGGCAGGCTCTGAACTGCTGGCCGCGATCGGCGGCGACGCGGCGGCCCGGGCGACTCTGCTCGCCCAATGGCGGGCGCATCTGGACGACTGCAGGTACGACTGACGCACCCGATGCGCCGGCTGCCGGCGGGCGTTCCCCGCTGCCGGGCGGCGTCCGCGCCATGCAGTGCATTGCTTTGGTGAAAATGCCAGTTAGCATTCAGACCGTTATCGAAGTTTTTCTCCTGCCATTTCCACCCTCTCTCTTTCATTCATGCACCAGAGTAAGAAGGCCTCGATGAACGACGCCGCGCACAAAACGGATTCAGACGCGCCAAAAATGCAAACTGAAATCGATGGATCCGTCTTTGCCGGCTTCCGGCAGGTGCTCCGCAAGAGCGCGCTGATCTTCGCCCTCATCATCATGGTCCTGATTTCCATGATCCTCTACCAGTACCAGCGCTCGGAAGAAGCCGTTCGCTCGGTGGCGCACACGCAACAGGTCATTGCGTACATCGACACGCTGCGCACCTACTTGCTCAACCTGGACACCGCGGTCCGCCAATACGCCGAGTCGCACGATCCCGCCGATCTCGACCCCGTGCTGATATGCCGCCCGTCGCAGTGTCCCACTGCCGAGCGGCTGATCGCCTTGACCGGCGCCGACGGTGCCCAGGCTGCCCGCCTGGCGCCCCTGCCGGCGCTGCAATCGGCGCTGGAGGCCGGATTTGGCGCGCTCCAGCAGCGCGCGGAGGCAGGCGCCGATGTCGCGCCGCCGGAACGGGAGCTTGCGGGCTTCGACAAATCCGCCATCGATGAGATCCACCGCATTCTGATCGAGGCCGGGCGGGAGGAGCTGCGCCAGCTGGAAACGCGCGAAACGACACGAATCCGCGACCAGAACCTGTCGTCGGCGCTGCTGGGGATGGCCGGGCTGTGGACGGGATTGGCCTTGCTCGGGCTGTATCGGGAAACCGGCCGCCTGATCAAAGCAGGCATCGATGCCGAACAGACGATCCGCCAACTCAGTCTTCGCGACCCGCTGACGGGGCTGGCCAATCGGCGGTTCCTGAACGAAAACGAAAGGCATTTGATCGCCGGCGCGAAGCGCTCGGGGAAGCAGATGGCCGTCCTGGCCATCGATCTGGACGACTTCAAGGCAGTCAACGACCTTTATGGGCATGCCGCCGGCGACACGGTTCTGGTGACGGCGGCGGAACGCATGAAGCAGTTGCTCCGCGAGTCGGATGTGATCGCCCGTTTGGGCGGCGACGAGTTCGTCATCGTGCTGGGGCAGGTCGACGATGCGGAGGCCGCGCGCGAGGTCGCCGGCCTCGTGGTGGAACGCCTGAGCCAGCCCGTCCCGCTTGCCGGAGGCGAAATCGCACACATCGGGGCGTCGGTGGGGGTCGCAATGTGCTGCGCCGACGGCGAAACGCTGGGCGAGCTGCTGAAGAAGGCAGACGCGGCGCTTTACGCGGCCAAGCGCGACGGCAAGCGCACCTACCGTGAGGCCGGCGCTCCGGGCGTGTAAGGCCGCGTGCGATGGGACGCCGGGACCACTATCACGTCTATGTGATCGAGCTGTCGAAAGACGTCCTGTACGAAGGCCGCTTCAGAAAATCCAACCCCGGCTACGTCGCAGGCAAGCCGTGCGTGTACGTCGGCATGACGGGACTGGATCCCGACGTGCGCTTCGACAAGCACAAGGCGGGGATCCAGTCCAACCGCTTCGTCAAGCAATTCGGCCTGCGCCTGCTGCCCGATCTGTACGAACTTTATAACCCGCTGCCCTATGACGCCGCACGCAGCCTGGAAGTGGAACTGGCAATCGATTTCCGGGAAGCAGGGTACGGCGTCTGGCAGGCCTGAGCGGAATAACGCTACCCGCTTTGGCTGGGTATTTCTTCACGGCGTTTTGATCGGCTCGACACCTTCGCCCAAAATTTCCAGGTAGGGTGCACTCCGTGCGCCTTCAGACATCGATCGATGCACGGAATGCAGCCCTGCACATTACAACTCGCCCAATGACTATCTGGGGATTAAGTTCCTTCAGCGCGCCCGCGCCTTGGCGAGCCTGGCCTTCAGCTCCGGCATGATGGCGGCGGCGGCCTTCTCGCCCTCCATGATGGCCAGGTGACGGCCCTCGAAACCGGTGCTGCTCACCGCTGCCGTCTTCGGCCGGATCACGACGTCCGCATCTTCCAGTTCGTGGAGGCTGATGGTGTGGCCCATGATGGCGAAAGTTTGCAGCAGCACGTCCAGGGTGCCGGCGAGCTTGTCCCGGCGGGTCACGCTGGAGATGTCTACGGCGATGACGAAGTCCGCCCCCATGGCACGCGCCGACTGGGCCGGTACCGGCGAGGTGAGGCCGCCGTCCACGTAGTCGCGGCCGCCGATCTCGACGGGCTGGAACATCCCCGGCACGGCGCTGGAGGCGCGCACCGCCATGCCGGTGTCGCCCCGACGAAACAGAACCAGATCGCCGCTTTGCAGGTCGGTGGCGACCACGCCGAGGGGTTTGGGCAACATCTGGATGGTGAGGTTTTTCACGTTCCGGTTGATGAAATCCTGCAGGGCCTCGCCTTTCAGCACGCCCCGGTTGGGCAGGGTCCAGTCCACAACCATGCCTTCTTCCATTTGCAGGGCCACTTTCTGCAGTTCGAAGCCACTCATGCCCGAGGCATAGAGCGCCCCCACCACCGAGCCCGCGCTGGTACCCACCACGATGTCCGGCACGATACCCTGGGCCTCCAGCGCCTTGATCACGCCAATGTGGGCGAAACCCCGCGCCGCGCCGCCGCCCAGCGCCAATGCGATTCTGAGCGGCGGCTTGGGCGCCACGACCGGGGGCGGGACAGGCGGCGCCGGGGGCGGGGTCGCACAGGCGGAAAGCAGGGCGGCGATCAGGAGCAGGGTCAGGCGGCGCATGAAAAAACCAATTTTTATTGAACACCGGATTATGGGCGGGAGATCGAAACGATAGTTCACTCCGCCTTGCCGAAAGCAAAAAATCGACAATACGCGCCAACCGCTATATTGAAAAGTAAGGCTCCTTCACCGTTATTTGTTGATGTTGGCCAGCCCCGTGGGAGCGGCTTTAGCCGCGATGCGGGCGGTAGCCCGCAAAGGTGGCGCGGCAAGACCCTGGCGAGTATTTACTCTTTGCGCCTGGCGGCGCATCGCGGCTAAAGCCGCTCCCACGGGGTCGCCTGCGAGATGCCGCAGGGTAGGGGCTTCATCGGAGGGGGCAAGACGTAAATCAACAGCCAACAGTGACATAGCAAACTTGCAGCTTGAAACCTGTAAGCTTTTTTACCGTTATTTGTTGGCATTGGCCAGTTTCGTGGGAGCGGTTTTAGCCGCGATGCGGGCGGTAGCCCGCAAAGGTGGCGCGGCAAGACCCTGGCGAGCATTTGCTCTCTGTGCCTTGCGGCGCATCGCGGCTAAAGCCGCTCCCACGGGGTCGCCTGCGAGATGCCGCAGGGTAGGGGCTTCATCGGAGGGGGCAAGACGTAAATCAACAGCCAACAGTGACATAGCAAACTTGCAACTTGAAACCTGTAAGCTTTTTTACCGTTATTTGTTGGCATTGGCCAGTTTCGTGGGAGCGGTTTTAGCCGCGATGCGGGCGGTAGCCCGCAAAGGTGGCGCGACAAGACCCTGGCGAGTATTTACTCTTTGCGCCTGGCGGCGCATCGCGGCTAAAGCCGCTCCCACGGGGCCGTCTGCGAGATGCCGCAGGGTTGGAGCTTCATCGGAGGGGGCAAGGCGTAAATCAACAGCCAACAGTGCATAGCAAACTTGCAACTTGCAACTTTTTCACCGTTATTTGCTGGTGTTGGCCAGCTCCGTGGGAGCGGCTTTAGCCGCGATGCGGGCGGTAGCCCGCAAACTGGAGCGGCCATCCTTCAGCAAATCCGCGGCAGCGGGTCGTCTTCCAGTTCGTCAAGCACGCGACGGCCGCCGAGGCCGGTTTCCAGGATCACCCGCCCGCCTCCCGCCTCGATGCGGCCGATGATACTGGCGTCGCGGCCTTCCGGCAGGGCACGCCAGCGGGCGAGCACGTCGTTGGCTGCGAAGGGGTCGGCGACGGCGACGACCCGGCCTTCGCACGCCAGGAAATACGGGTCGTAACCCAGCATTTCGCACACCGACACGACTTCCGGACGCAGCGGCACCGCGTTCTGCTCCAGCGCCACGCTGTGGCCGCTGGCGCGTGCGATTTCGTGGGCGACGGTGGCGAGCCCGCCGCGCGTCGGGTCGCGCATGAACTTGAGACCGGGAAAGTCGCGGATGGCGCGCGTCAGCGGCAGCACCGAGGCCGAATCGGAACGCAGCTCGCCGGACAGGCCGAACTGCTCGCGCGCCAGCATCACCGCAATGCCATGATCGCCCACCGGGCCGGACACCAGCACCACATCGCCCGACACGATGGACTTGATCGCAAGCGGCACCATCGCACGTTTGACGCCGATGCCGGCGACCGACAGATACAAGCCGCCGCCTTCGCCGCGGCGCACCACCTTGGTGTCGCCGGCCACCACCGCCACGCCGCTCTCCCGCGCCGCTGCGGCAAAGCTGGCGATGAGCCGATCCAGCACCTCGACTTCCAGCCCTTCCTCGATCAGCGCCGACAGGGTGAGGTAGCGCGGGTCAGCACCGGCCACCGCGAGGTCGTTGATCACGCCGTGCACCGCCAGCGAGCCGAGGTTGCCGCCGGGGAATTCCAGCGGCTGCACGGTGAAGCCGTCGGTCGTCACCATGAGCGCGCCGTCAAGCGGCGGCAGCATCACCGCGTCGGCGTCGGTATCGAGCAGCGGGTTGCCGAGATGGCGGGCAAAGATGTCCGTAATGAGTTCGCGCATGAGGCGGCCGCCGTTGCCGTGCGCGAGGAGGATGCGGGTGTCGTCCATGGGTTTTTCAGGCGTGAAGGAATTCGATGATCTGACCAAAGCTTAACCCGGCGTCGTTGACTGGAACACGTCGCGGCAAATTGACATTGAAACCCGAGGCGTAAAGGCGGTCGATGGTGGCTTCGGCGAGGACGCGGTTCTGGAACACGCCGCCGCTGAGGCCGACCGACTGGATGCCGGTTTGCGCGCGCAATTGTTTGGCCTGTTCGACCAGTGCCTGCGCCAGGCTGAGATGGAAGCTGGCTGCGCGCTCAGCAACCGGCACGGCGTTGTCGCCGAGCATGGGCAGCAGCGGCGCCCAGTCGGTGCGCCAAAACCCGCTGTCGTCGCGTTGCAGCGGCAGTTCGATGACCTGACCTGAAGCGCTGGAAGCTTCGGCCTCCAGGCGCATTGGGCCTTCGCCTTCGAAGCTGGCGTGGGTGCACGCGCCGCACAGAGCGGCGGCCGCATCGAACAGGCGGCCGACCGCCGAGCTCGTGGGGCTGTTGAGCCCCTGCGACCACGCCTGATGCAGCGGCTCGGGGGCGAAGGGGGCGGACTGTCCCGTCTCCCACAGGAGCGCCGCGGCAGCGCGCCACGGCGCGCGCCCGGCCTTGTCGCCACCGGGCAGGCGGAAGGGCCGGAACGCCGCAGCGCGCTGCCAGCAGCCGGGGGCGCCAGTGAAGGCTTCGCCGCCCCACAGCGCTCCATCCGCACCGAGGCCGACGCCATCCCAAGTGAACACGATCCATTCGTCCACATCCGGAAACTCCCAGGCCAGTGCCGAGGCGTGAGCGTGGTGGTGCCAGATTTCCGCCAATGGCAAGCCACTGTCGCGGGCAAAGCGGCGGTTGCCGTAGCCGGGATGGCGGTCGACGATCAAGCGCGTGGCCTGCACCTGAAAGAGGCGCTGCAGGTCGGCCGCCACCCGCGCCAGCGTGTCGAGGCTGCGCGCCGTGTCGAGTTCGCCGATATGCGGCGAGACAACGGCGCGCGTCCCCCAGGCGAGACAAACGGTGTTCTTCATGTGGCTGCCCAGCGCCAGCACGGGCTCCGCTAGCGACGCGGGCAGTTCGAACTCCAGCGGCGCGCTGCCGCGCCCGAGGCGCAGCGGGCGGGCGTGGCCTGCGATGATGCGATACACCGGATCGTCGGCCGGGCGCACGATGGGACGGTCGTGGTGCAGGAAGGCGTCGGCGATGTGGGCGAGGCGGGTTTGTGCTTCGACGTTGTCGGTCAGCACCGGCTCACCGGAGAGGTTGCCCGAAGTGGCCACCAGCGGCCCGCCGAAATCGTTCAGCAGCAGGTCGTGCAGCGGCGAGTAGGGCAGCAGGCAGCCGATTTCCGCGAGGCCGGGGGCGATATGCCCGGACAGCCTGGAATCGGCGCGCTTCGGCAGCAGCACGATGGGGCGTTCGGGGGATGCGAGGAAGCTGTCCAGCTCGGGCGTCGTGTGCACCGCGCGGCGCAGTGCCGCGAGGTCGCGGAACATCACGGCCAGCGGCTTGGCCGGCCTTGGCTTCCTTGCGCGCAGCGCGGCGACGGCCTCGTCGCGGGCAGCATCGCACAGCAGATGGTAGCCGCCGACACCCTTCACCGCGACGATTTTTCCGCTGCGCAAGGCGGCGACGGCGGTGGCCAGCGCCGCCTCGTCGCCGTCCTGAGTGAATTCGCCCGAGACAAATTGCAGGTGCGGCCCGCACACCGGGCAGGCGATCGGCTCGGCGTGGAAGCGGCGGTCGAGCGGGTTCTCGTATTCGCACCGGCAGTCCGGGCACAACGCGAAGTCGCGCATGGCGGTATTGGGGCGGTCATAGGGCAGGGCGGTGATCAGGGTGTAGCGCGGCCCGCACTGGGTGCAGTTGATGAAGGGGTAGCGGTGGCGGCGGTTGGCCGGGTCGTGCAGTTCGGCCAGGCAGTCGGTGCAGACGAAGCCGTCGGATGGTAAATGAATGGACCATGCATCGGCCATTTTTGACGATGCATCATTCGAGCAGGCGACGCTAGTTGACGCGCTGTCGAGGATGGAAAAACCCGCTGCATGTTCGGTCGCGCAGGTCGTGACGGCGAGCGGTCCGGGCGCCGACAGCGGCGGTGCCTCGGCGAGCAGCGCGTCGCCGAAGCGCTGGAGTTGCGCGGGTCGGCCTTCGGCATGGATTTCCACCGCGCCGTCGACGTTACGCACCCAGCCGGTGATCTGATGCCGATGCGCGAGGCGGTAGACGAAGGGCCGGAAGCCCACGCCCTGCACCCGGCCGCCGATGGTAATGAATTGAGCGACGTGCTCAGGCATCGACGGCTACGCGCACGCCGCCCGCCCACCAGATGCGGCAGGCGCCTTCGTCCGACACCATGCAGGGGCCGACCGGGTTGCGCGGGGTGCAGGCGCGGCCGTAGATGCGGCACTGGTTGGGGTAGATCTTGCCCAGCACGACCTGTGCGCAATCGCAGCCGGGCGGCATCTCGCCGGCGCGGCGGCGGTCGGGATCGCTGTGGTCGGGGAACAGCAGGCGCGCGTCGTGTTGCGCGAAAGCGGGTTTGAGCGCGTAGCCCGAGTTCGGGATGACGCCGATGCCGCGCCAGTTGGCGTCGACGATGTCGAGCGTGTCGGCAAGCAGGCGGCGCGCGGTGGGATTGCCGCCCGGATGCGCGACTTCGCGGTAGCAGTTGTCGAGGAAGCGCTCGCCGCTTTTCAGCTGGCGCAGCACCGAATAGAACGAGGCCAGCAGCGACTCCGGCGCGAAGCCGGCGACCGCGGCAGGAATGTCGTGGCGCTCGACCACGAAGGTCCATTCCTCCGGCCCCATCACGGTGGAGACGTGGCCGGGCGCGACCAGCGCATCAAAGCCTGGGCTACCGGAATCGAGCAGCATCGCCACCGCCGGCCAGGTCAGGCGGCCGGACAGCAGGATGCTGAGATTGTCGGGCAGGCCCTCCGCCAATATCGCCGCCGTCGGCGCGGTAGTGGTCTCGAAGCCGGCGGCGAAGAACACCACGGGACGATCGGGATTGTCCAGCGCGATCCTGCGCGCATCGAGCGGACTGGCGATCGGCCGCACGTCGGCGCCGGCGGCCTGCGCCTCGGCCAGGGTGCGTATCTCGCCTTTTTTCACGTTGACCGGTACCCGCAGCATGTCGCCGTAGGCGACCAGGATGACCTTGTCCTGCAGCGCGAGCTGCATCGCCTGGTAGACGTCTTCCTCCGGACACACGCACACCGGGCAGCCGGGACCGGGAACCAACTCGACCCAGCCCGGCAGCGCGCCGCGCAGGCCGGCATGGGTGATCGAGCGTTCGTGGCCGCCGCACACGTTCATGATCTTGACCGTGCGGTCGAAGTCGAGGGCATGGATTTTTTCCAGCCAGGCGCGGGCGTCGTTCATCGCGCGGTGGCGCCGTGGAGTTTCTGGCCGTCGCCCTGGATCGCCGGGCGGCGCGACTGGCCGATGGCGACCCGCGCGCGCTGGGCGGCAAGCTGTTCGCGCAGCCAGGCGTACCAGGCCTCCATGTCCAGTTCCTTGCGCGCAGACAGCCGCATCACCGGCGCCGGATTGGCGAGATTGCGCAAGTGCGCTTCGGCCTTGTCCGGATCGAAGTCGTCGAGCACGGCCAAAAGGTCGGTCTTGGTCAAGAGCATGGCGTCGGCGGCGCGGAACATCACCGGATATTTGGCCGGCTTGTCGTCGCCTTCGGTGACCGAGAGCAGGGTGACGTTGAGGTGCTGCCCGAGGTCGAAGCTGGCCGGACACACCAGGTTGCCAACGTTCTCGATGAACAGCAGATCGACGCCGTCGAGCGTCATGTGGTGCAGCGCGTCGTGCACCAGGTGGGCGTCGAGGTGGCAGGCGGTGCCGGTGACGATCTGGTGCGCCTGCACCCCCTTGGCACGGATGCGCTCGGCGTCGTTCTCGGTTTCGAGGTCGCCCTCGATCACGGCGCAGGTGAATTCGTTTTTCAGCGCGACGAGCGTGGCTTCGAGCAGCGCGGTCTTGCCGGAACCCGGGGAGGACATCAGGTTGATCGCGAGGATGCCACGGCGATCGAAGTGCTCGCGGTTGTGCGCGGCCTGATCGTCGTTCTTTTGCAGCAGGCCCTTCAGCACGGAAACAGCAGTCGCGCCTTTGGCGACGGGCTTGTACGCAAGGTTCCGGTTGCCGGGAGTGAGGTTGCAGCCGCAGGTGTCACACATTTTGTGAGTGAGGGGTAAGGGGTGAAGGGTGAGGGGTATCCGTTACCAACTCGACGCTTTCGAGCAGGAGTTCGTCGCCGGAGAGGATCCGGGTGTGCCAGTCGCCGCAGGCGCCGCAGAGCAGGCGGTTCATCGCGGCTTCGGTTTCGGCGCCGCAGGTCTGGCAGCGTACCCGGATCGGCGCGTGGACGAATTCGAGAGCGGCGCGTTCCATGCGGCTGCCGGCGGCCGCCAGTGGGAAGGCGCTCGCCAGCAGTTCAGGCACCACGCCGGCGAGCGGGCCGATACGTACGCGGATGGATGTGGCACGCCATGCATCGGATGACGATGCATCATTATCGTGGTGCGCCTGATGCCGGTCGATCACGGCATCCACCTGTTCGACCAGCGCCTGGGCGACCGACAGTTCATGCACCGCCTTCCTCCAGGATCCGGTCGAGCAGCTCCCAGGTGGTGCGGGCGTCGATCTCGGCGATTGTCTGGATGGCGTAGCCGACGTGCACCATGACGAAGTCGCCGACCGCGGGGGGTTCGTCCTGCATCATGAACAGACTGACGTCGCGCCACACACCCTTGGCCTGACAGCGGGCGGTAAAGCCTTCGATCGATTCGATCTGCATGGGAATGGCAAGGCACATGAGCGGCAATCGGAACCTACACTTGAACCAGTATATGTGATTTGCCGCCACCGCGTCCGCGCCGGGAATGTTACAAAATAACAATGAATAAGGCTATGTCACTGTTGGTTGTTGAAGTCATGTCTTGCCCCCCTCCGATGAAGCCCCTACCCTTCGGCAGGCGCCGGCCAATACCAATAAACCCGGATTGTTCATTAGGGCGAAATGCCTTGGGAGCGGGTTTACCCGCGATTCTCAGCGTCGGCTTCACGGCTGAAGCCGCTCCCACAGGGACGATGGCGATGTTTTTGTGGGAGTGGGTTTACCCGCGATTGCAGCGGCCATTTCGCGGCTGAAGCCGCTCCCACAGGGACGATTGCGATGTTTTTGTGGGAGCGGGTTTACCCGCGATTGCAGCGGCCATTTCGCGGCTGAAGCCGCTCCCACAGGGACGATGGCGATGTTTTTGTGGGAGTGGGTTTACCCGCGATTGCAGCGGCCATTTCGCGGCTGAAGCCGCTCCCACAGGGACGATTGCGATGTTTTTGTGGGAGCGGGTTTACCCGCGATTGCGGCGGCCATTTCGCGGCTGAAGCCGCTCCCAGCGCTGGCCAATACCAATAAATAACGATAAAAGAGCCATGAGTAATCATGGTGCTTGAGCGACTTTCCCGGTTGTTATGCGACTACCGTGCTGCTAGATTGAAATCATGAAAACGCTCGTGCTCGGCATCGGCAACACCCTGCTCACCGACGAGGGCGTGGGTGTTCATGTGCTGCAGGCACTGGCACCCGAGCTGGCGAATTGGCCCGACGTAACCCTGCTCGATGGCGGCACCCTGTCGTTCACCCTGGCGGGGCCGATCGAGGACGCCGATGCGCTGATCGTCGTCGATGCCGCCAACATCAAGTCGAAACCGGGCGAGTGGGCGCTGCTGAAAGGGGAGGCGATGGACGCATTTCTGATGGGCAATCGCAAGTCCACGGTGCACGAAGTGGGGCTGACCGACCTGCGCGCCATCGCCATGCTGGCCGGGCACTGGCCGGAAAAACGGGCGATGCTGGCGATCCGGCCCGATGTCGTCGACTGGGGCGAATTCCCCACCCCGGCGGTTGCCGCGGCCATCCCCCCCGCCTGCGCGGCGATCGTCGAACAAATCCGGGAATGGCAGCATGACGCTTGACGCCATCCCCATCCACGTCGTCCCGCGCCATGCCGGTTCGCCGCCGCCGGGCGAACCCGGCCTCTCCGGCAATGCGCCGCCGCTGCTGCGCGAACTGGCCGAGCAGGTGCGCCGCCTGCTGGAATCCGGCGAGCCTTCCGCCATCGACCTTTCCGCCTTGCCGCTGACGCCCGCCGATCTCGACTGGCTGCGCGAAAAGCTCGGCGGCGGCGAGATTGCCGTCACCCTGCAGGCCGGTGGCGAATCCACGCTGGACGAGACCGCCTGCGCCGGCGTCTGGTGGGTGACGCATCGCAACGAACAGGGCGCGGTGACCGCGCAGTTCATCGAGGTGGCGTTCGTGCCCGAACTGGTGAAGGCGCATCCGCAGGATGTGGCGATCGGACGGGAACAGCTTGAATTACTGATTTCCGACCTCTAAGGTGAATTGAGCGCCTCGTTCATTCAGGGCGGCGATGTTTCAGGGCCGGGGGTTTTACGTCAGGAGGCACGCATCATGCAGGGTCCGTTGATCGAGTCGCTCGCGCGGCAGGGCGTCAGCCGCCGCACCTTCCTCAAGTACTGCGCGACGCTGGCCTCGATGATGGCCTTGCCGCCCGCGGCCGGGCTTGCCATGGCGGAGGCGATGGCCGCGGCGCGGCGGCCGTCGGTGATCTGGCTGCCGTTCCAGGAATGCACCGGCTGCACCGAATCGATCACGCGATCGCACTCGCCCACGCTTGAGGGCATGATCTTCGACATGATCTCGCTCGACTACCAGATGACGCTGATGGCGGCGGCGGGCTTCCAAGCCGAGGAAGCCCTGCACAACGCGATGAAGGACAATGCGGGCAAGTATCTGCTGATCGTCGATGGCTCGATTCCGCTGGGACAGGGCGGTATCTATTCCTGCCACGCCGGCCTCTCCAGTCTGGACATGCTGAAAGAGGCCGCCCAGGGCGCGGCCGCCATCGTCGCCGTAGGCACCTGCGCCGCCTACGGCGGCATCCCGAAAGCCAACCCGAACCCGACTGGCGCGGTCTCGGTGTCCGACATCGTCAAGGACAAGCCCATTGTCAACATTCCGGGCTGCCCACCCATCCCGGCGGTGATGACCGGTGTGCTGGCACATTACCTCACCTTCGGCAGCCTGCCGGAACTCGACGACAAGGGGAGGCCCCGCGCCTTCTACGGCGAAACCATCCACGACCGTTGCTACCGCCGCCCGTTCTACGACCAGGGCAAGTTCGCCAAGACTTTCGACGACGAGGGCGCACGCCGCGGCTGGTGCCTGTTCGAACTGGGCTGCAAGGGGCCGGTCACCCACAACGCCTGCGCCACCACAAAATGGAACGGCGGCACCTCCTGGCCGGTGGAATCCGGCCACGGCTGCCTCGGCTGCTCAGAACCCGATTTCTGGGATGCCGGCGGTTTCTATAAGGCGCTGTCGATGCCGGCCGACCCGCTCAAATTCGCTGCCGCAGCCTCAGTGGCAGGTGCGGCTACGGGTGGGGCGATCAGCTTGGCCAACCGGGCCAAGAAGGGCGCCGCCAGGTCGGCACACGAAACGATCACGCTGGCCGACCTGGAGAAATGACAATGAATGAACTGCAATTTCTGACCTGGGTGCGTGGTCCCGGACTGGATATCGCCATTGGCATTTTTCTGCTGGGAGTGATCTGGCGCCTGTTCGAGATCTATACGCTGGGTCGCAGGAAGGATCTCGCCGCACCGCGCCGCGCCGCCGGCGCCTCCGGCCTGCACACCGTGTTCCGCCGCTCGCTGCCGCCGCCGGGCATGATGAAGCGTTCGCCGGTAAGCTACATCGGCGGCTATATCTTCCACATCGGGCTGGCGGTCATCGTGTTCCTCGGCGCACCGCACATCATGCTGATCGCCAATCTCACCGGCCTGTCGTGGCCCGGACTGCCTGCGCAGATCATCGGCCTGGTAACGGTAGTGACGATGGCGGCGATGCTGGCGATGCTGGTCGACCGCATCAACAAGCCGGCCAAACGCTTTCTTTCCACCTTCGAGGACTGGTTCACCTGGGCGGTAACCTTTCTGCCCGTGCTGACCGGCTGGCTGACGGTGCAGCATCTGCTGCTGCCCTACACCACGATGCTGACGCTGCACATCCTGTCGGCGGAAATCCTGCTCATCGTGCTGCCCTTCACCAGGCTGTTCCACACTTTCACCCTGTTCGGCTCGCGCTGGTACAACGGCAGTGCGAACGCGCGCAAGGGGGTGCCGGTATGAGAATCCATCTGACATCCACTCTTTTAGAACAGGTAGGGTGCGCCATGCGCACCGGGGTGCGCATGGCGCACCCTACGCCGACTCGTGAAAAGGCGGAGGCAATATGAGCGCCTCGCTGGAAAAAGTCGCCCAAACCCTCAAGGAAGTCATCGACGCGCCCATCGCCAGCTATTTCGAAAGCTGCGTGCACTGCGGCCTGTGCGCCGAGGCCTGCCTGTTCTACACGGAAACCGGCGATCCCAGATACACGCCGATCCACAAGGTGGAGCCGCTGCGCCGCGTCTACGAGCAGGAATTCACCCTGCTCGGGCGGCTGAAGAAGCTGGTCGGCCTGTCCAAACCGATCACCGACGACGAACTCGACCAGTGGCAGGAACTGGTCTACGACAGCTGCACCCTGTGCGGGCGCTGCTCGCTGGTCTGCCCGGTGGGCAACGACATCGTCTACATGATCCGCCAGCTGCGCGAGGGGATGGCGGTGTCCGGCCACGTTCCCGACGGCATCCGCAGCGCCACCAAGCGCACCATCGAGATCGGCGGGCCGATGGGGCTGAAGTGGCCGGCCGTTGCCAATGTGCTGAGGAAGGCCGGGGAAGCGACGGGGGTGACGATCCCGGTCGACCAGAAAGGCGCCGACTACCTGGTGCTGCTGTCGTCGATGGAGATCGTCAACTACCCGGAGTACATCGAGGCGCTGGCCAAAATCTTCCACAAAGCGGGCATCAGCTTCACGCTCGCCTCCGACGCCTTCGAGGCGACCAACGCCGGCATCCAGATCGGCAGCTCGGACCTGGCGAAAGTGATCGTCTCGCGCATCGTCGATGCCGCCGAGCGGCTGAAGGTGAAGTACGTGCTGTCGCCCGAATGCGGCCACGCCTACATGGCGATCCGCTGGGAAGGGCCCAACCTGATCGGCCGTCCCTTCGGCTTCGAAGTGGTGCACGTGCTGGAACTGCTCGACGACCTGCGCCAGAAGGGCGTGCTGAAAATGAAGGACAAGCTCAAGGATCCGCTCATCCTGCACGACCCCTGCCAGATCGTGCGCCGCGGCGGCGTGCTGCAGGCGCCCGAAGCGCTGATCCGCCAGGTGGCGGAGAACTACATCCCGATCGCCGACCAGCAGAAATGGAACTGGTGCTGCGGCGGCGGCGGCGGCGCGTCGGCGATCCATACCGAAGAAGCCGAAGCGCTGCGCACCAGGGTCTTCCAGATCAAGAAACGACAGATCGAGGAGGCGGGGGTCGGTACCATGGTGACGTTCTGCGCCAACTGCCGCATCGTGATGGAGGAAGGTCTCGATCATTACGAGATGAACACCAAGCTGCTCGGCCTGACCGAACTGCTGGCGGAACACCTGGAGGATTGAGTAGATGAGCACCGCACAACGCATTGTCGTCGACCCCATCACCCGCATCGAGGGGCACCTGCGCATCGAGGCCGAAACCGACGCCGACGGCAGAATCACCAAGGCCTATTCCGCCGGCACCATGGTGCGCGGCATCGAGATCATCCTGCGCGGGCGCGACCCGCGCGACGCCTGGGCCTTCGCCCAGCGCATCTGCGGCGTCTGCACCCTGGTGCACGGCATCGCCTCGGTGCGTGCGGTGGAGGACGCGCTGCACCGCGCCATTCCCGGCTACAGCATTCCACCCAACGCCGAACTGATCCGCAACCTGATGATCGCGGCGCAGCATGTGCACGACCACGTGATGCATTTCTATCATCTGCATGCGCTCGACTGGGTCGACGTGGTGTCGGCGCTGAAGGCCGATCCCAAGGCCACCTCGGCGCTGGCGCAGAGCCTGTCCGGCTACCCCAGGTCGTCGCCCGGCTATTTCGCCGACGTGCAGAAGAAAGTGAAGACCTTCGTCGAGCAGGGCCAGCTCGGCATTTTCGCCAACGCCTACTGGGGCCATCCCGCCTACAAGCTGCCGCCGGAAGCCAACCTGATGGCGCTGGCACATTACCTCGACGCCCTCGCCTGGCAGCGTGACGTAGTCAAGCTGCACGCCATCTTCGGCGGCAAGAACCCGCACCCCAACCTGGTGGTGGGCGGCGTGCCATCGGCCATATCGGTGCAGACCGGCGCCGGCCGTGGCAAGGGGCCGCACTATCGCGGCGGCCAGAACGCCACCGCACTCAACATGGTGGGGCTGCAGACGGTGCAGGATGTCATCCGGCAAATGCGCGAGTTCGTCGATCAGGTCTATCTGCCGGATACCCTGGCGATTGCCGGTTTTTACAAGGACTGGGCGGGACGCGGCGAAGGGCTGGGCAACTTCCTGTCGTTCGGCGACCTGCCCTCGAAAGGCTTCTGGGACACCGGCTCCTACCTCATCCCGCGCGGCGTCATCCTCAACCGCGATTTGACCAAAATTCACCCCATCGATCTCGATGCCGACAACGAAATCCAGGAATACGTCAGCCACGCCTGGTACAGCTACAGCCAGGGCGACGAAGGCGGCCTGCACCCGTTCAGGGGCGAGACCGAACTCAACTACACCGGGCCGAAACCGCCCTACCGGCATCTGGACGTGGATAAAAAATATTCCTGGATAAAGTCGCCGCGCTGGCAGGGCCGCCCGATGGAAGTCGGCCCGCTCGCCCGCGTGCTGATGCTGTATGCCGGCGGCAATGCCCAGGCCAGGGAGCTGGTGGACGCCACGCTGAAGACGCTCGGCCTGCCGGTCGCCGCGCTGTTCTCCACCCTCGGCCGCACCGCCGCGCGCACGCTGGAATCGAAGATCGTCGCCGACGCCATGCAGGGCTGGTTCGACCAGCTGATGGCCAACATCAAGGCCGGCGACGTGCGCACCTTCAACGACTTCTACTGGGATCCGTCCACCTGGCCCAGGCACATGCAGGGCGTCGGCCTGACGGAGGCGCCGCGCGGAGGCCTGTCCCACTGGATCGTCATCGACGACGGCAGGATCAGCAACTACCAGGCGGTGGTGCCCAGCACCTGGAACGCCGGCCCGCGCGACACGCTGGGCCAGCCGGGCGCCTACGAGGCGGCGCTGCAGGACAACCACGTCATGCACGACCCGAAGCAGCCGATCGAGATCCTGCGCACCATCCACTCCTTCGATCCGTGCATCGCCTGCGCGGTGCACGTCACCGACCCGGAGGGCGAAGAACTGGTGCAGGTGAAAATCAAGTAGGCTGAAACATCGACGATTTGTGACGCGGCGATTTGTGGTGCGTAGGGTGCACTCCGTGCACCTTCAGACGTTCCGGTGCACGGAGTGCACCCTACCGGGCATCTCGCGCCTTGATAATTGCCTGAATTTATTTTGCATAGCGGAGAACACACCATGAAACCGACAAACCCTTCACGCACACTTGCCCTGGCCGCCCTCTGCCTGTTCGCCGGCACGGCATCCGCACACACGGGCGCCCACACGCCAACCGGTTTCGCCGGCGGCCTGGCGCATCCCCTGCTGGGGCTGGATCACCTGCTCGCCATGATCGCGGTCGGCCTGTGGGCCGCGCAGCAGGGCGGGCGGGCGCTGTGGGCGGTGCCCGCGGCCTTTGTCGCGGCGATGGGGCTGGGCGGCATGCTGGCCTGGTCGGGCGGGGTGCTGCCGCATGTCGAAACCGCCCTCGCGCTGTCGGTGCTGGCGCTGGGCCTCTTGATCGCCACGCAGCGCCGCTGGGCGGTGACGGCCGGCATGACCATCGCTGCGGCGTTCGCGCTCGTCCACGGCTACGCCCACGGACTGGAAATGCCGCTGGCCGCGTCGCCTGCGCGCTATGCCATGGGTTTCATGCTGGCCACGGTTTGCCTGCATGGCGTGGGAATCGCCGGCCGCCTGATCGGCCGCCGCGCGATGCAGGCGGCGGGAGCCGGCATCGCCGTCGGCGGCCTGGCGCTGATCCTGGGCGTGTGATCCGGCGCGGCGCGGCAGGTTTCACTGAACCAATCCGCCGCTCAGACCAGCACGTGGCGCGTCTCCGCAAAATAGCGGTAAATCCGCTGCTCGATGCGCGGGTCGATCGTGATCCCGGGGTGTTTGCCATTCGGGCAGGCAAGCCGTGGCGCCGTTCCGAACAGGCGGCAAATCAGCAGGCGCTCCGCGTAGGTCCGGTAACCTTGCTCACCCAGGTGCGGGCAACTTAGTTCGTCGAGCGCCGCCGCATGTCCGCGTCGCTTTTGACGGGGAGCCTCGCCATCTCCTCGCCCGATGCGGTCACCGGCCCACAGCAATCGTGACATCCGGGTTCGCAGTCGAACGCCGGAATGCGTCGCCGTAAAAAACGGATTTTACGGCTGTTGGGCGTCATGGGTTTGCCGGCGCGGTTCCGCTGAACTTCATTGTTGAGCGCCTTGCAAAATTTACTGCGGCGTTTTGCCGGGCCCGGCGGCAGGCCCGCTCAGCCATTCGGGTAGATCGCGCGATCCTGTGTATTCGACGATATATTGGTGAATCAGCCTGCGGATCACCTGTGACAAGGTGAGGTCCTGCTCGGCGCAAGTTTCCTCGAATAGCTGTTTTTTTTTCGGGTCGATCAAAAGTGTGATTCTGGCGGTGCGGTTTTCCATAAGAGGCCTTAACGGTGTAGCCATGTGCGCAAGATGTTAATTAGATTAACATCAAAATAACATGTAACATAAAGGCTTATTTAAAGCTGCGGCGCAGCGTCGGCTCAGGCCAGCTGGTATCCTCTCGCCAACTTCGCCGGCCCGCAGGGATGCGTGCTTTCGCCGATTCCGGCTATCCTCCCAATCAGGACGCGGGGAAAAACGGGGACGCTTGCCGATCGGCGCACGATTTTCCATCGTGAACGGGTTGCGGAGGGAACCGGCCACGAAGGCCGCGCCACTACCAAGAACAAGGAGTTCCAGACGTGCAGAAAGCAGACGCGCAAAAAATACTGAAATTTCTGAAAGAACAGGGCGAACATCTCGACACCGAGATCGCCGCAGCGATACAAATTTCGCTGGCAGACGTGCGTTTATATCTGGCGGAACTGTCGAAGAGTGGGGACATCATCATGTGCCACTCGACGCGGTACCTCAACGGCAAGAAAAGTGAAGGGATGCTATGCCGGGTGGCGGGATTTACGCCGACGGTCGGCCCCGGCAGGAAAGCCAAGGGCTAGCCGATTCGACACACCGCCGCTCATTTCGGCGGCCAGCGCCGTAGGAGCGGGTTTACCCGCGATCCGGAAGACCATCGGGGCTAAAGCCCCTCCTACAGGTGACGGTGGCGGGAGTTTGTGGGAGCGGGTTTACCCGCGATCCGGGAGACCATCGGGGCTAAAGCCCCTCCTGCAGGTGACGGTGGCGGGAGTTTGTGGGAGCGGATTTACCCGCGATCCGGGAGACCATCGGGGCTAAAGCCCCTCCTACAGGTGACGGTGGCGGGAGGAGACCATCGGGGCTAAAGCCCCTCCTACAGGTGACGGTGGCGGGAGTTTGTGGGAGCGGGTTTACCCGCGATCCGGAAGACCATCGGGGCTAAAGCCCCTCCTACAGGTGACGGTGGCGGGAGTTTGTGGGAGCGGGTTTACCCGCGATCCGGGAGACCATCGGGGCTAAAGCCCCTCCTGCAGGTGACGGTGGCGGGAGTTTGTGGGAGCGGGTTTACCCGCGATCCGGAAGACCATCGGGGCTAAAGCCCCTCCTGCAGGTGACGGTGGCGGGAGTTTGTGGGAGCGGGTTTACCCGCGATCCGGGAGACCATCGGGGCTAAAGCCCCTCCTACAGGTGACGGTGGCGGGAATTTGTGGGAGCGGGTTTACCCGCGATCCGGAAGACCATCGGGGCTAAAGCCCCTCCTACAGGCACAGGTACAGGTACAGGTACAGGTACAGGTACAGGCAAAAACGGTAGCCTGACCTTTACGTGCTTGTATCCTTGCCCGACTCATCCCGCGACTCGGACAGGGCGATGCGCTGGTTGAGGCGGCGCACGTCGCGCTTGAGCTGGGTGAGCGCGATGTCGGTGAACAGCGCGCGCAGGATCAGCACGACGATAGCGACCAGGAACAGCAGTGCCGGCGAGTAGGCAATACCCACTGCCTGGCTCAGGAAGTCGATCAGGCCGGGCCATATGCCGAAAACCAGCGAGGCAACGGCGACGACGGTCCAGAACAGCCCTTGCCGCAAATGAATGTGGTCGCGCCGAATCAGTGTGAGAATGCTCAGCGCGAGGCCGATGCCAAGCACGGTAACAAGCAGGTGATATTCCTTCATCCTTGAAACCGCAGTTGAACCGCAGCGGCACAGAGAGCACAGAGGAAAAACAACACCCTGCATGTGTCAGTGCGCCCACCCGATGGGTGAAGGCTGGTTGATCGACAACCCATTGATTTCCTGCCGTTCTCCGTGTCTCTGTGGCTCTGTGATGAGGTTTTTAGGTTCATGTTTTGCGGGGTTTCGTATTCCAGCGTGCCAGGCACAACAGGGTGGTTTCCGCCATGTAGCGGGCAACGCTCCACCAGGAGTAGAAAATCCTCGATGCGCCAAATTGGCGCGGATTCATCGCCACCGGCACTTCCTTCACATGCAGGCCGGCGCGATGCAACAGCAGCAACACGCCGATGTCCTGGTAATCGAGCAACGTCGCTTCCTCTCGCGCTAGAAGATAACAGGCTTTGGCGTTGTAGAAGCGAAAACCGGAAGTCAGATCTTCAAAAGCAAATCCGGTCAAAAAGCGAAAGTAACGCCAGGCCTGACGCCGCATGAAACTGCCGCGTGCCGGACAGGCGCCGATGACCACATCGGCACCCGCTTCGGCGGCTTGCAGCAGGCGGGCAAGCTCGGCGGGCTCGTGCTGGCCATCCGCGTCCATCGTCACCACGCCCGAATAGCCCTCGCGCATGGCATGGCGGATACCGGTCTGCATGGCGCCCCAGGCGCCCTGCCGCAATGGCGCTTGCAGCACGATGGCGCCCGCCGCGGCCGCCAGGCGGGCTGTCTCATCGTTACTGCCGTCGTCGACCACCAGGACGTCGATGTCGCCGAACGCGAACACGCGATGGACCACGTCGGCGATGCTGGCGGCCTCGTTGAGCGCGGGAATGACGACCAGCAGCCGGTCGCGCCGTATCGTTTCGGCCGCCGGGCGGTCCTGTTCCGGATCGATCCGGACGTACAGCCGGCGCAGCCTGCGCGCGGACGCCGCGATGTCGAATTCAGCGAGAAAACGCTGCCGGCCGCTTGCGCCAAGGCGGGCGCACAGGTCGGCATCCTGCCGCAAACTGTCGAGCGCCGCGGCAAGCGCGGAAGCATCGTCGGGCGGCACCAGGACAGCGTTGTCGTTTTCCCGCGCCACCCAGGTCACCCCGCTACCGGCCAGACGGCTGGCAGCAATGGGCTTGCCATAGCGCATGGCTTCCATGAGGACGATGCCGAACGCCTCGGTGCGCTCGCGCGAGGGCAGGCAGAACACATCGCAGGAAGCCAGCAGGCGCTGGCAGGCCGCATCGTCGGCCTGGCCGAGCAGGCGGATGTGCGCAGGCCGGCCGAGCCCGTCCAGCAGACGCTCCAGGCGCGGCCGTTCCTCGCCCTCGCCGACGATGGCCAGTTCGATCCCCGGCACATCCGCCGCCGCCCGGATCAGGGTGTCGAAGCCCTTGTAGTAGGTGAGCCGGCCGATCGCCAGCACACGCATGCCATCCCCCCGCCAGATCCCACCGGTTTCCTCCACCCGCACTTCGGGCAGGCGGTCCGGATCGACACCGAGGGGGAGCACCTGGATTTTTTGACGCCACGGCTGCAGCGGCCGGCTGGCTTCCAGATAAGGCGCGGAGGTGACGACGATGGCCTCGGCGCGTTCCAGCATGGCGCGCTCGAATATTTGGTAAAACGGGTAAACCAGCCGCATCGACCAGGGAAACCGGCCGGTCTCGACATCGGCGTGCCAGTGCACGACCCACGGCAGGCGCCGCGCCGAGGGGAGCACCAACGCGGCGAACGCACTGGGATTCGGCAGGTGCAGGTGCAGCACCTCGGGCTCGTGGCGGCGAATCGCGCGCCACAGCCAGAGCGGAAAGGCCGGGCTGATCGGTGCGAACAACAGACTGAACCAGACCGGGCAGCGCATCAGCCAGGGCGGATCGTGCCGAGTCCCAGCCTGGGCATCCGCATGGCACAGCACCGCCGGCGCGTTGCCGGCCGACTGTTGCGCGTGCACCAGATCGCCCAGATAGCGTTCCATTCCACCGGGGACGGGCGGGAAGAACTTGCCGATGTGAAGAATGCGCATGTCTGTTCCGCTTCGCAACACTAGGGCATGGCCTTGATGCGGTTGCGCCATTCCAGCAACATGGGATTGTCCGGCGTCAAGCGGATGGCGTTCTCGATATCGGCCAGCGCCTCCGTCTTGTTGTTCAAGCCATGATTGGCAAGGGCGCGGCCATAGTAGGCCGGTCCGTCCGGCGATTCCTCGATCAGCTGGCTGAAGATGGTGCGTGCGCGCGCGTAATCGCGCTGGATCACCAAGGCCATGCCGAGATCGACGCGCGCCTTCGGGTGCCGCGGATCCAGTTTCAGCGCCGCTTCCAGGTCGGTCACCGCATCGTCCACCCGCCCCATTTCCAGCGCCACACGTCCCTTCAGCGCAAGCACCTCCTCGCGCCGGGGCACGACCGGGGTTTCCTGCAGCGCAAGTTCGAATTCGCGGTACGCCTCCGCCCGGCGCCCGAGCACATGCAGCGCGATACCACGCTGATACCTGAGTCCGGGAAAGTCGTACCCCAGTTGCTGCGCTTTTTCATACGCTTCCAGAGCTTCGGCATAGCGGTCGGCGCTCAGCAACAGCGAGCCCATGTTGAACATGCCCATCCCCTTGTCGCCCAGCGTGGAGGACATCCGGAAATCCTCGAACGCTTCTTTTATGCGCCTTTGGTCGAGGTAGCTATCGCCCCGGTTGAGGTAGGGAAACCAGCGCCCGACCGCCTGCCGGTCGTCCGGGAGCTTGGCGATCGCATCGCTCCAGACACGCTCCGGACTGGACAGCGAGTGCACCCGGTCCAGCGCCTGAAAAACGAACAATGCGGCCAGCACCAGGCCAATCGGCAACAGCAAGCGGCCGGACAAGCCATGAAACAGAAAAAACACCAGTCCGGGAACGCCAATGGCCCATAGATAGCCACGGTACAAAACGAATGGATCCTGCACCCATACCGTCGCGAATTCGGTCACGAACAGCAGGGCCGGCAGCAGCAGCGAAATCCCCAGCAAGGCGCGCCAGTCGCGATAGCGGACAATCAGGTAAAACCCGCCCACCAGCACGGCCAGGTAGCCGACCGCCCCGAGAACCTGCGGAAACCCCGTCAGTCTGATCGGGAAAGGCGGGCGCATGTCGATGGACATCCATCCCGTATACGGCACCAGCCAGTGCAGGCCGTATTTGAAGAACAACCAGGTCTGGTTGAGGATGCTGAGCAGAAAGGCGTTCTGCTCGACGTCCGGCCCCAGCGCCGCCAGCTGTGTCAGGTAGATCTTCGAAAACGGGTCGAACGGCTTGCCGATGATCTCGCCGTATCGCAGCGCCAGCACGGCGGCGGCAACGCCCACCAGCACGGCCCCGGCGCCGCCGATCAGCGCCAGCTTCTTCAGCGACGGGCGTGCCACTAAAATGTACACAGGAAGCGCCGCAAGCGGCGCCATGATGGCGTGCTCCTTGGACATCACCGCGAGGACGTAACAGGCCAACGCCGCCACGAACGACACCTTGCTCCCGCGTTGCACGCCGCGCGCGAACTGCCACAGCCCCAGCACGACGAACAGGGTCGCCATCAGAATGGAGCGCTGGATCAGGTAGGCCACCGCATATACCGCGACCGGATTCAGCGCAAAGAAACCGACCGCCAGGCCGAGCGCGGGAGACTGGTGGTATGCCACGCCCGACGGATCGTCGTCCGATGGCGCGATGGACTTGAGGATTTCCCGATAAAACGCCCACAGCGCCAGCACCACGCCGAGGTGGATCAGCAGGTTGAATGACCGCTGGATGGCCCAGCCATCGCCAAAAATAGTCTGAACCCAGACAAAACTGCCATAGGACAGCGCACGCGGCTGCCCCTGCAACAACGAACCGTACACCCCGAAAATCCGCCCATCGGTGAGCGCGCCGTCATCGAAAATCAGGGGATTGCTTAGACCTGGCAGATAGATTGCCGAGAGCGCAACCAGGACCACTGCCAGCCAGGCAAATTGGGCCGTTTTTTCATTAATAATCTTCATGTCTATCCCAGCGCTCGAAGAACGTACAAAGTGCGCGCCGATCCTCCATCATTTTGGCCATGTCACTGTTGGCTGTTGATTTATGTCTTGCCCCCCTTTGATGAAGCCCCTACCCTGCGGCATCCCGCAGACGGCCCCATGGGAGCGGCTTTAGCCGCGATGCGCCGCAAGGCGCAAAATACTCGCCAAGGCCTCGCCGTGCCACCTTTGCGGGCTTACTGCCCGCATCGCGGGTAAACCCGCTCCCACAAACCTTCCGCCACCGTCACCTGTAGGAGGGGCTTTAGCCCCGATGGTCCCCTAAATCGCGGGTAAACCCGCTCCCACAAAACTCCCGCCACAGGGCTGGCCAATATCAAAACAACGGTGAAAGAGCCCAGGTCCGCGATTTTTACACAGACCGGCCCGAGTTCGATATTTTTGCCTGATTTTCCAGACCTTCCACCATGGATTTCGGCGGCTTCAGCCGCCCTGCCGGCGGTTCTGTTGCAGATAACCGGAGATTGACCTGAACCATACTGAATAGGGCTGCGCCAGCCACCATTTCAGCGGCACGCTCCCGTAATATTTGCGAACGACCCCCATGGCCTCACGGTAATGCCGATGGCGCTGGGTTCGGGTCTTGGTGTCAACGTGCTCACGATTCACCGCAACGAAGTCATCGACAAAATGCAGCGGGCCCAGCGACTTGAACAGATGCCACCACAAGTCATAGTCCATCGCCATGTGCAGCGTCTCGTCCAGGCCGCCCACCGCCTCCCAGGCGCAACGCCGGATCAGCGTTGCGGGCTGCGAAATGATGCAGCGAAAGGCCAGGCGGTCCTCATCGAACGGCTCTACCCAGACCGGTTTACGTTTTCCGGATTTCTCAATCACATCCCAGCAGCGGCCGTAAACGGCGGGCGCTTCCGGATGTTTCTCCAGTTCGGAGACGAGTTTTGCCAGACCGCTGGGCAAAAACCAGTCGTCGCTATTCAGCCAGCACACATAGGGTGCCCGGCCCTGCGCAATGCCTTCGTTGATTGCGGCGGCCTGGCCGGCATCGGCATGGCTGCGCCACCCCGCAAGCCGATGCGCCCACTTATGGATGACGTCAAGCGAGTTGTCCGACGATCCGCCGTCCAGCACAAACACCTCGAGCGGAATGTCCTGCTGAAAGATCGAAGCCAGCGCATTGTCCAGGAAGCGTCCCTGGTTGAACGAAGGAACGGCTATCGTCACCAACGGCTCTGTCATGCCTTGTTCAGTTCTCGTTAGCAGATGAAGAAAGGGCTTAGCCCGGATAAGGCGCAATCGCGGGTAAACCCGCTCCCACAAACCTCCCGCAATCGCGGGTAAACCCGCTCCCACAAACCTCCCGTAATTGTGGGTGCCCCCCCCACAAACCTCCCGCCGCCACCACTTGTAGGAGGGGCTTTAGCCCCGATGGCACATCCCCAATCGCGGGTAAACCCGCTCCCACACCCCCCCCGCCACCGTCACCTGCAGGAGGGGCTTTAGCTCCGATGGCCCACCCAAAATCGCAGGCAAACCCGCTATAGCCGTTAAGAAAACGCCGAACAATTCAATATGGCCGTCATTGCGAGCGCAGCGAAGCAATCCAGCGTATTGATCAACCAGGCATTTCTGGATTGCCGCGTCGCTGCGCTCCTCGCAATGACAAATTAATCAGCGGCTCCTTAGGGCAGACCTTACTCATGATAATCCATGGTCTTGTAACCATGCTTCTTCACCAGTTCGTCGCGCTCGGCGGCTTTCAAATCCTCGCGCACCATTTCGGCCACCAGTTCGTCGAAGCTGATCTTCGGCGTCCAGCCAAGCTTGTTCTTGGCTTTGCCGGGGTCGCCGAGCAGGGTTTCGACTTCGGTGGGGCGGAAGTAGCGGGGATCGACGGCAACGATGGGTGATGGGTTTTTCGCGGGCAAGCCCGCTCCTGCAAGGTAGCCCTTTTCTTCTACGCCCTGGCCTTCCCAGCGGATGTTCATGCCGAGCTCTTTTGCGGCGGCGTTGACGAAGTCTCTGACCGAGTACTGCACGCCGGTGGCGATGACGAAGTCTTCGGCCTGGTCCTGCTGCAGCATGAGCCACTGCATTTCGATGTAATCCCTGGCGTGGCCCCAGTCGCGCTTGGCGTCCATGTTGCCGAGGAAGAGGCAATCCTGCAGGCCGAGCTTGATGCGGGCGAGCGCACGGGTGATCTTGCGGGTGACGAAGGTTTCGCCGCGTACGGGGGATTCGTGGTTGAACAAGATGCCGTTGCAGGCATACATGCCGTAAGCTTCGCGGTAGTTGACGGTGATCCAGTAGGCGTAGAGCTTGGCAACGGCGTAGGGACTACGTGGGTAGAAGGGGGTGGTTTCCTTCTGCGGGGTTTCCTGGACGAGGCCAAAGAGTTCGCTGGTGCTGGCTTGGTAGAAACGGGTTTTCTTTTCGAGGCCGAGGATGCGGATGGCTTCGAGGATGCGCAGGGCGCCGAGGGCGTCGGAGTTGGCGGTGTATTCGGGTTCTTCGAAGCTGACGGCGACGTGGGACTGTGCGGCGAGGTTGTAGATTTCGTCGGGCTGCACCTGCTGGATGATGCGGATCAGGCTGGACGAATCGGTGAGGTCGCCGTGATGCAGGATGAACTTGCGGCCGGTTTCGTGCGGGTCCTGGTACAGATGGTCGATGCGGTCGGTGTTGAAGAGGGACGTGCGGCGCTTGATGCCGTGGACTTCATAGCCTTTTTCCAGCAGAAACTCGGCAAGATAGGCGCCGTCCTGGCCGGTAACGCCGGTGATTAAAGCAATTTTTTTCATAGCAATAAATTTTCAAAAAGTTAAACCATGTCACAGTTGGTTGATGAAGTCATGTCTTGCCGCCTCTGATGAAGCCCCTACATTTCGGTAGCCCGCAGGCGGCGCTTGTGGTGCGGCTTTAGCCCCGATAGCCCACCCCCAATCGCGGGTAAACCCGCTCCTACAAAACTCCCGTCGCCGTCACTTGTGGGAGGGGCTTTAGCCCCGATAGCCCCCCAATCGCGGGTAAACCCGCTCCTACAAAAAAACCACTGCCGGCCCTTGCGGCGTATTGCGGCTGAAGCCTCTCCTGCGCTGTCCACTGCCAATAACAACAACAAAAGGCCCAAAAATTATCATTCAAGCCATGAAGTATCGGTCGTCATGGGCGTCAATCGGTGCACAGAGTGCACCCTACAGCGACTGCGCCTGGATAAGATTTCTGGCCGCCATACACATATTCTCAATGGTCGTCTCAATTTTCACCTGAGCCCGCCAACCCAGTAAATCGTTTGCCCTGGATGGATCCGAAGCGCCGAAGTGAATATCCGTTGGCCGGAAAAAGTTTGGATTGACGACAAGATGATCCTTGTAATTCAAACCAAAGAACCTGAACGCATGCTCGATAAAAAATTCGAGGCTGACCGTCCTGCCGGTGGCAATGACAAAATCCTGCGGCCGATCCAATTGCAGCATTTTCCACATCGCTTCAACATATTCCGGCGCCCACCCCCAGTCCCGCTGAATGTTGATATTCCCCATTTCCAGCTTGCCTTTGTCGCCAGAAGCGATCCTTGCCGCAGTCCTGACGATTTTCTGGGTCACAAAGCGTTCTGGGCGTAACGGCGACTCGTGGTTGAACAATATTCCGGTACAGGCATAAAGGCTGTATGCCTCGCGATAGTTGGCCACAAGGTTATGCGCCGTGGCCTTGGCCACTGCGTAAGGGCTGCGTGGCCTGAATGGGGTTTCCTCGTTTGCCGGAGCCGTGCCGGTATCGCCGAAGCACTCGCTCGACCCGGCGCTATAAAAGCGTATCGGCTTTCCGTAAAAGCGGATTGCCTCCAGCATATTCAGTGTCCCGATCGCGATGCTTTCCATCGTCTCCACGGGCTGCTCGAACGAAAGCCCGACGGAACTCTGCCCGGCAAGATTGTAAACCTCGTCCGGCTGGTATTTGTCCAACGTCTGGATCACGCTGCGAAAGTCAGTGATCGCCATCGACGTCGTGGTGACCCTGTCCCGTATGTCCAGCCTCTTCAGGTTGGAAAAAGTCGAGGTCATGGCATCCCTCGATGCGCCAATGACTTCATATCCCTTGTCCAGCAAAAGCCTGGAAAGGTATGCACCGTCCTGCCCGCCCACCCCGCAAATCAATGCCTTCATTTATCACTCGCCCCTTTGGTGATATTCATGGTCGTTTCGTTCGGGCAACGCGCTTGCCCCAGCCCGGATCTCTTCGGTGATGCTACAGCCACCTCGTACAGTTTCAACAGCTGATTCGCGCTGTCCTCCCAGCTGAATCGTGCCGCCTGCTTTATTGCCGCATCTCGCAATCGGTCACGCTCCAACCTGTTCCCAGCCAGCCGCAACATCGCTTGCGCCCACCCCTCGGTATCCTCGGGGGCAATGAGTATAGCCGCATCCCCTGCCACCTCCGGAATCGAAGTGGCGTTCGAAGCCAGCGTCGCAGCGCCAAACTGCATGCCCTCCAGAACAGGCAACCCAAACCCTTCGAACAACGAGGGGTACAGGTTTGCGCAACAATTCCGGTAAAGCCAGATCAACTCATCATCCGATACGTAACCGATCATCATGACGTGGGCCTCAACGCCTAACTCAACCAAGTGCTTCTTAAAGTCCTCCATCAGCCAGCCTTTGCCACCGGCCAACACCAGCGGCATCGGCGCGCCCCCCTGAGCCAGATAGCGGGCATACGCCTCAACCAGACGGCGCTGGTTCTTCCTCGGCTCGATGGTGCCCACGTTCAACCAATAGCGCCCGACGGGTACGTCATCGAGCGCCTTGGGCCGCTTACCCACAGCAGACGAATCCGCAAACCGCGAACACGGATAGATCACCCGAATGCGATCCGCCGGGAAGTGCGGGAACATATTCAGGTAATGCACCCGCGAAGCCTCCGAAATCGCCACCACCCAGTCCGCTGCAATCGCCGAGCGAAAAACGCCATCGAAGCAGCCCACCCGGTTGGCCTCGGTTGTCCAGGCCGGTTCAACCGCGAAGCTCATATCGTAGAAGGTGTAAATGAGGCGGCTCGACGCCAGTTGAGTCGGGCACCAGAAATTGTTGGCATGCACGATATCCGGCCGATTCAGCACGGACTCAACGGCGGGGCCGTTCCAGAACACACGCGCCGTTTCCCGCGAGAGATGCCTCGGTCCGTAATGCACGTGCCCGCCCGCATAGGGATTCAGAAAAGGCATCAGCGCATCTAAATAGAAGTCGCCAAAGCTGGGATAAAGCGAATAGCGGTGTTCCGGCGCAAGTTCAAGCATTGCCTTGATCAACGCGTGCGCGAAATAGCCGCATCCCGCCTTGCCGGAGCCGGTCTGGGAAATATCAAAGCCGATGTGCATGGTTCACTTTTTCCTTCGGTCTGGCTCGGCTCCGCTGCCGGGGAAGCGCTGATTCATTCGACATGGATGTCATACCGATGATGCGCAATCGATCCTCATGGCAAGCTTCGCCAGCGCCTTGGCCGCGTGCCGCTTAATTGTAATGGCTCTTTCTTCGTTATTTATTGGTAGTGGCCAGCGCCGTAGAGTGCATTCCGTGCACCGATTGACGCCTGGAGGTGCACGGAGTGCACCCTACCAAAGCATCTCGCGCTAGGGCATGGATCGGTGCGCATGGCGTGGGCCATCCAGCATATTCGAACAAGCCAGCTCTTAGCGAAGCACCCTGCGCAACGCACGAAGTTTTTGCCATACAAGAACCTTGGGCAAGTTCATCGCCATGGCTTGCATGCACCGCTCAAGCCAACCATGACGGTTTTGCAGACGTTGAAGCGCTTTGTCGAGATCTTGGCGTATGGCCAGGCCATATGCTGTTTCAGCCTTCGCCACGGCTGATCGCAGTAATGCCAACGATGGATTCATCATTGCAAGGTCAATGATGTCGCGGTTGAAAACGCCATCGTCGCCCCAGCGATCCGAATTCGCCAGCAGCTTACTCGTAGCCATGTCCAGCGGCGCTAGCGTCGCAATACTACATACTTCATCACTGGCTCCTGGGGCCGCGAGTTCAATGCGCCCTTCAAGAACGATTTCAAATTTGATTGGCTGATCGGCCACCAGCAGCATCGTCCGGATACCGTACTGATCAGCCCGCACCTCGCGGGTTTGCGTCAATGGTTCAGCGCCCTCGCGGACGATAGCGGCGATTCCACTTACGCCAGTGAGCAACTGACGAAGGTTGCGGTAACTGGCAACCTCCGAGACCAAAAAGTCGACGTCAACCGACTCACGGTATTCGCCATATCGAAGCGCAATGACGGTGCCCCCACCAAACAGGCAGTTATTCTCCCTCAATAGGGGGCCATTGAGGACGCTCAGGATATGAGCAATCCGCTGGTGGTGCGGTCGTTCAAACAACTCCACTACGCTCACCAAGTCCAATACGCAGTGCATCGACCAGCTGTCGCTCACGAGGCTCCAGGGCCTGCACGTCCACATGACGCCAGTTGCGCTCGTATATGCTCAGCGCTTCCACTGGCGTCAATTCATCGGTGCCATGCACTTGCCAGGCAAGCTGCTTGAGTTGAGGGTAGTCAGCCAGACGAATACGCGCGGGGATCCAGCCCTTGCGGTCCTCATTGGATGCATCGGCAGCCACGCCAGTCGGTTTGATGATGCCGAAGTCCATGCCTTGGGCCTCCATTGCGTTGAGGTACGCCCCCATGGTGACCGAAGGTTCACCCTTCTCTATCCGGTGCAAAGTCACGCGCGACATGCCTGCAGCCTCTGCCGCCGTGGTAGCGCTGATGCGCAGCGCCTTGCGATGCGCACGAATCTGCTTGCCCAGTGCGATGAGTTTCTCGGCGGCCGGACTTGCGATAATAGGTGTGCGTGCTGGCATAGTGTTTCCCATTCTATTCAAAATAGCTTAAATGTCAATAATGAGATACACAATGCCGCCGCTGTGCAGCTGCAGCTGTACCCGGCTGTATTGACACCCTTGAGCGCGTGGCTGGATCAGTGCACCCCAGCCGATTTAAAGCCCCGTAGGGTGCGCCATGCGCACCATGGAACGTGCATCGGTGCGCATGGCGCACCCTACGCCAAGCCACAGGTGGCGGCGGGGGTTGTGGGAGCGGCTTTAGCCGCGAAAGGCTGCGCGCGATCGGGGCTGAAGCCCCTCCTACAGGGGGCGGCGGCGGGGTGTAGAAGCTGGTTCAGTGCGCATCAGCCGATTCCCTTAGGGTGCGCCATGCGCACCATGAATGCCACGGCTGGCGGCGGGGGGGGGTGGGAGCGGCTTTAGCCGCGAAAGGCTGCGCGCCATCGGGGCTGAAGCCCCTCCTACAGGGGGCGGCGGCGGGGTGTAGAAGCATGGATCCGTGCGCATCAGCCGATTCCCGTAGGGTGCGCCATGCGCACCATGAAACATGCATCGGTGCGCATGGCGCACCCTACCGAACACCTCGCGTGCCCAACACCCTATTGAGGACGATGCGTTGGTCGTGCTTGTGCTTGCCGTCGACAAACGTGAAGATATGGCCGCTTACCGGTCACTAATTAATGCGCTCTTCATGTTGTCATCCGTCGTTTTGGAGAAGCCAGCGTCAGTCCGCCAACGCGGCCTGCCTGATGGCTTCGGTAGCCCACTGGTTCAGGCTCTGGCCGTGCGCGGCGGCGGCGATGGCGGCAGCCTCGTGGGTAGCAGGATCAACCCGCAGGGAAAATTTACCCGAAAAGTGCTTGCGTGGTTCGATGCCGCGACGCTCGCAGGCTTCCAGGAACACGCGCAGGGAAATTTCACCTTCATGCTTCAGCCCTTCCACGTCGGCAGCGTAGAAATCGGCACCGCCATTGAGTCCCACGAACTCACCCCTGAACATTTGAATGTCAGAGTCAAAGGCGATAACCGCCTGATAACCGTTAATCGTCATAGTGTTCATGGTTTCACTCCGTTCTCTTCCAACCATTTGCGAATTGCCGCGACCGCGCCCTTGTCCGTATCCGGCGAAGGGTGAGGGCGATGAAACACCCGCACCAAGCCGAATAAAAATACCTCAACGCGCGAGCCTTCGCGTTCCTCGAGTTCTGCACCAAGCTCCCGGAATAACGCCTCGATGTCGGCCCATCGGACATTTGCCGAAACAGGCCGGGCGAAGATCAATTCCAGTGTGCGCTGGTGTTTGCGTTTCATAAGCGCATGGTAGCATAAATTGGTATCACTGGATGGGTGAAATAATTTTTCACGTTCATTCAACCCGGATTGTTCATTGGGGCACGATGCGCTTGGCGTAGGGTGCACAGAGTGCACCCTACAAGCTACAAATCACCTAACAATTCAAGACCGTAGGGTGCGCTACGCGCACCATGAAGCATGACCGTGCGCATGGCGCACCCTACGCCAAGCCACGGGCGGCGGCGGGGGTTTGTGGGAGCGGCTTCAGCCGCGATGGCTGCGCGCTACCGGGGCTGAAGCCCCTCCTACAAGGGGCGGCGGGGGGTGTTGAAGCATGGATCCGTGCACCTCAGCCGATTCCCGTAGGGTGCACTCCGTGCACCGATTGATGCCCGGAGGTGCACAGAAAAGCAATCCGTGCGCCTCAACCGATTTAAAGCCCCGTAGGGTGCGCCATGCGCACCATGAAACGTGCATCGGTGCGCATGGCGCACCCTACCGAACACCTCATTGACACCCTTGAACGCGTGACTAGCTGACCTGTCCCGCCTCCACGCCGCCATGGCAAACAAAGACATCGACGCTACCAAGCGGGCCATGCCGATTATCCGTGAGGCGTTCACCCCGCTCCAACATGCGCCCATGATTGGTCGCCCGGTCGAAGACCACGATGGCCTTCGTGAGCTGGTCATCGATTTCGGTGCCAGTGGTCACTGGGCCCTTTATCGATACGAACCGACCCTGGAAGCCGTGACGATTCTGGCAATCAAGCACCAACGAGAAGACGATTACAAGTGAATGCCCCAGCCGCACCCAGTCCGGCTCCGGCATGCTGGCGGGCTATCTGGCCAGAGTGACTCCGTTTCTCTTAAAGCTCGTAGGGTGCGCCATGCGCACCATGTGGATCGGTGCGCATAGCGCACCCTACTGAACACCTCGCGTGCCCCAGCTGTATTGACAGGGCAATCCGTTATACCCGGAGGAACATGCAAAGTCCTTATCATTCCTGGCACCGGTGAAATCGCCAGCAGATGGCTAAAAGGAACTACAGCCTTCTTGCGCCATCACGAAAGCGCCCTAAATTTTGGCAGTGAGCAGGACCATCCCCCTGCCCCGACGACCCTTATCCGAGCTTCAAAGTCCACAGTTTCACGCGAAATACAGAATTCTCTCTGGACCCTAACGGCTCCGCCCACAGGAACATCTATACGTTCCTGAAAGTGTTCCGAGGTTCCGCTGTCAGTAACGAGGTCGAAAATAACAAAGCTTGATTCCTCTGAATCGTGAGTGAGCGTCAGTTCAACCTGGTAGCGGCCAGGCTTCAACCGCAGATAAGGGCCATAGCAAAGGTATCCGCCGTTATGAGCCTCGCAGGTGCGCACAGCATGGACTTGCTGTGCCATGCCGATTTGCGTGAGATACCTATTAGGGGCAACTTCCTCAAGACCCTTAGGCATCACCTCATGGTGCCCGAGCATTGCTGCGTATTTGGCAATTTCGTCGAGTCGCTGTTGACTGGATGATGCGATACCAATCTCGCCACCTCCATGCCCTCCGCTGAAGAACATAAGCGTAAGTCCATTCCTTTCAAAGCACTCTCTGATGAATTCATGAGACCAACCGGACTCAAACCAGCCGTGCGCCCGCGCAACAAATAACGACTCATGATCGAGCCGGATCCCCCAGTGTTTCCACCATTGGGTCTGGATCGGTTCACCTGTAAAACCAATCACTCCGTCGGCAACGATCTTTTCCTTAAGAGCCGCGATAAGTACCCAAGGCCGCAGACAGTGATGAAACGATTGAAAGAAAAAGGCGGCGTCATAAGTATCCGACGAAATTTCTCCAAGGTCGTCGAAATTTAGCGTGCTTCGTGTAATTGCTAGGCCTCTAGCTTCGCTCCTTTTGGTGCTCAACTCCGAAAGCATCGGGTCGATATCCACTGCATGGACCTGGCACCCGCTAAATGCGAAGACTTCCGAGCTCAAACCGTGTCCGGCCCCCATGTCCAGCACCTTGGCATTTGGGCCCAGGTGTGAAATGGACAGCATTCCTGCCAGCGCGCGAACATGTTCGGACACATGGGATACTTCAACGATACCCAACGGATTTGGCGCCCCAACAAGAGGCGTGATATCCACCGGGTGCAACTCGCCATCCTCCTGATTCAATTTCTTTCTTGATATTTCCTCGTACAGTGCAACCTGCTGAGCAAAATACTGGTCCGAAAATGGATCAAGCTCTTGATCAATGATGGTCTCGTATTCGAGACGCAGCGGAAGCTCGGCAGCAACTTCCGAATGGTTGATGCCCAGTCTTCGTACTCGTTCCACAAATCCGTCTAGCCCCTCTACGCTTACAGTAGACATTCATACACCTTTAATCTGGATGGCAAAACAATCCACCTAGCAGTGGAGGCGTTACTTTAGGACGTCGAGGCTTCCGGTGGGGCACGTGCAACACCAATTTCGATTTGACGACTGACGAACACAACCTCGCCCAACAATCGTCACAGGACTCGGGGATGGAGACAAAAAGCGTAAGACATCTGAGCTTGGGTTTCCTATCCAAACCGCCGCTTTCGCGGTGTGTCAATTACCCTTCAAGTCCCGCATTTCATACCCACCAAGCTCGACGCGATCCTGCTGAGTCACAAAAACCCGGATCTCCAGATCCTTAACCGGTGCGTCCAATTGGAACACACCAACAGCCAAAACATCATCTTTGGGTGCAGCGAGCGGTGCCATGAAGTGTTTAACAGTCCCCCCGCCAGACACAACATCAACAAAAGCCCCGTTTGGCGTCGCTGCAGTGCCGTTAACGACAAGTTGGTACACGCCGGCGCCCATCGAGGCATAAGGTCCGAATAATAGAAACCCTGTCCGCCCATCCGATTGCAGATGCCCATTCCGAATCTGTCCAACCTGCCGCGGCAAAGCCGCAAGCGCTTCCCCCGCCGCCTGTAACTTGGCTGGAACGTAACCCGCTAGCCTCATTATTTCCCGTGCATTCATGCCCACCTCGCTAGCCGGTCTCGTTGGGCTAATTCGATAAAACACGACCTCGCCATCGCCCCGAGTCAGGACAGGCCCGCTACTCAGAATCCTGTTCAACTCATCTTGGACAGCCCTTCCATCATCTGCAAACCCCCTACGGTCCAGATAGATTCCGGAAAAGCCGAGCTTACGAATGACTTCAATTTGTTTCGCGATGGGCTGCTGAGCAAGCGACCTGAAGAACAAATCACCCTCCCGCCCCTTCATTCCAGCGTAACTCCAACGTAATGACCTGGAATGCAGGAAACCCGGCATCAGGTCATAGGCGTTCATCCGGTGGAGCGGAGGAATTTCTGGAAACGCCATATAGGGCAGTTGATAAATTGCAGCGCTTGGCGGCAGTAAGCGCTCAATTTTCTGAACAAAGTTTTTGTCCATCTCAAATGCGGCTTTTGTCTGCTCGTTACAGGACTGACACGCTGGGACAGTTTGATCATATATTCCGACCGCCATAACGGCTAACGACGCAATCAAAATAATTGGTTTTGATCTGGAAGGCGAAAAAAACCTTGTCAGATAAATCTGAAAGACCAGAAAAAAAGCAGTGATCGAACCAAAGCCAATAAAAATACTTATTCGATTCCACCCTCTGATGGAGGATGAAATGATTAAAGAAAATAAAGCCCCCAACCCGCCAATCGTACCGAACAAGAACAGCACAAAAACAAGGCCCGTGAGCAACGCCAATCTTGAGTCAACCTTACCACCTGCCAGATTAATCAGAAAAACCAACCCCAGCAACAAAAAACCGACTCCTCCAACAACGCCAAGCGTTGCGGTTGAATTTTCATTTACCAACGGGTAAGCGTTACTGTATTGGTGAGTAAGCGCGGCAAACCGCTCCTCCCGATGACTTAGGCGAGGAAGGAGGAGCTGCATCATTTTTAATCCGTAAACTTCGGCATCGACCGGGCTCCTGGCTGCGACCTCGGCATTTGCACCATTCACGCGTGAATTGATCAGGTTAGGGCCGATATTTAACAACACCCCAATGATCACGATCAGAGAGACTGCCATCGCACGCCAAAAGCCCCCGCTCTTTCCACTTCTCACCCAGCCCGTGAATCCTGCGGTGCCTACAACAATTACCCCGAAAAGCGCGTAATACACGCCAAAAGAAGCGAGCACTACAAGACCAATAAAACAACCAATCAAATTTACAACGCCCCACTCCCTCCTACCTTCACCTTCTCGCGGGAAATAGAATATGGAAAAAGCCACATAGAAAAATATCGGGACAACGAAATACCATGTATAGAAAAGATGCTCAAGCCGCAGAAAATGAAAGGGCAAAAAAACAAAGATCGTAGCAGCAGCAAAAGCGAAAGGCACTTCCAGGCGGAATGCCCTCAAAACACAAAATGATGCAATAAATGAAACCGCAAAACCGAGGAGAAAATATAAATTAAATGCGGCAGGATATTCTCCGGTCAGCAATCCAAGCAACTTCAAAACCAAGTAATTAGCTGAATCTGAACCTGGGTAATCCAGAAAACTTGAGCCAAACGGGAATCCGCTACGCGGATTATCAAAAATCCAGCCTTCAATCACACGTTGCAGCATCCACGAGTGGCTGAGACCATCACCATGATATGTGAACGGGTATGCAAGATTCGGGATCAGCCCACCCGGCCATCCCGTCATCAACACACTGGCAAGCACAAACGACAAAATCGCCCCGGACAACCACCATTTCCATTCTGTACGGAAAATCTCCCCAATCGGTTGTGGTCCGGAAAAAACCGCTCTGTCTTGTTTCGTCTTAGCGCTCATCATTCATCACATCCCTCTCGGCAACCTTTTTCGGACGATTCGTCCATCCGAGCACCCGCTTGCTCATCACATACGTTAATGGCACCATGCCGATCGTCACCGCCAGCGGGGCCAGAATCTCACTCACGCCCGCAACCTCTACCAACACCCCCAGCAACAGTGCCGATGCCCCATACTGAATCACATAGACCAGCGGATAGGAAAAAAACCCTTTCCATGTCAAAGGCAACCGGAACACCACCACTGCATTGAACCAGTATGCGAATACAACACCCATGGCATAGGCAATCAAATACGCCACTTGATATTCCAACACCAGATTCATGGCGAGATACGCCCCATAGGTGAAAGCAGTATTGGCTCCCCCCCCTAAAATAAAGCGCAGCCATCGCTGCGCTCTCGGGTTGAGCATGCGGCCTTTCACCCCGCAGTCTTCTTGCTAGCGATGTCTATAAACTCGGCATAGTCGCGAATATAGTCGCTTGCCTCGTAGTAATCAGAGGTAAACACTAGCAGCACGGCGTCGCTGGAATATTTGTACTGGATGCCCCAAATCAACGGCGGCAGATGAATGCCCATGTCCGGCGACTCCAGAAGCACCTCACAGCGTGATTGACCATCGTCCACCACCACTGCGCAGCTGCCCTTCACGCAAACCAGGAACTGGTGGCACTTGCGATGAGCATGCTCGCCCCGTGTTTTTTCACTGGGAACGTTGAAAACCAGAAAATACCGTTTGGGTTCAAACGGAATGTCTTTGGGAAACTCGCCGGCTGCCAGATCCCCGCGCATGTCGCGAACAAGTTTGAGACGATGCAGGGTAACATCACCAACACCAAGGCGCACCGATGGCGCTTCTGATGCCAAGATCATTGGCTGTACTTCATTTTGGATTAGATTGCTCGATGCGGCATTTTCCACATACCCAGTAATCCGAGCTGGCGATCCGATCACGATTGCGTATGGGGGGACTGACTTGGTCACTACCGCTCCTGCGCCAACCATTGCCCCAGTTCCAATGGTTATCCCTGGCAAGATAACCGCACCGCCGCCAATCGATGCTCCATTTTCTATTCGAGTCTCAAGAAATTTTTCAGGATATATTTTAGATCGTGGAAATTTATCGTTAGTGAACGTAACATTCGGCCCGACAAAAACATCGTCTCCAATACGAGTGCCGTTCCAAAGACAAACTCCAGACTTGATCGTTACTCGGTCCCCAATAACGACCTCATTTTCGATGAGGCAGTGCGAACAAATATTGACATCTTTTCCAATTTTCGCATCGGGCAGGATAACGACATATTGCCAGATTCGTGTTCGCTCCCCGATTGAGCGAGATTGAACATCTGCGGTCTTGTGTATGTTAATCAGCCCGGTCACTTAATTCCCCGATTATTTTCATGCTTAAAGGAAACAACGGCCAGCGGCCGCTGCTTGCTATTCTCATATCCTCGCCAGGCATACGTTCCGACCAGCCCAAGCCCAAGTAGATTTAGCGCACCAAAAATGAGAACAGCAATCATCGTGGCCGCATAGCCGGGCACATCAATTGCACCGGAGAGGCGCGCAGCCAGCACCATCACCCCCAGTGCGATGGACAAAAATGAGCCGATAGCGCCCATCCTTATCAACAAACGAATAGGGTAGTCCGTAAATGCAAAAATGCTGTCCATCATGTACTCGATTTTTTTGCTGAACGTCCATGCCGATTTGCCCTCTTGGCGGGTCTGGCGTTCATAGCCGACAAGCTTGCGCCGGAATCCCAGCCAGAAGATGAGCGCAATCAAAGACGAACGTGATTCCTCCAATTTAAGCAGCTGGTCGCGGAAGGCGCGGTTGCAGCCGAACACATCCACACCACCTTCGGGCATGTCGTGCACAACCAAGCGACGGTACAAGCCCCAGAAAAGACCAGAAGCCACACGGGACAAAAGAGGATCGTTACGCCCGTTACGGGTGCCGATGGCCACATCGCACTCATCGGCAGCCAAGGACGTAAAAAAAGCCACCAGTAGTTCCGGCGGTTCCTGCATATCCGCAGCCATCACACCGAAGTATTCACCTCGCGCGGCCATCAATCCGGTGCGAATCGCCGGAAAGGAGCCAAAGTTACGCGAGTGCACCAGAAGTTGCGCAGGAAAATCCAACTCATCGAGCGCATCGCGCAGTAGCGCATAAGATTGATCCGGGCTGCCATCTACGACAAACACCACTTCTATCTGCCCGTTCAGTTCATGATTCATAGCGACCAGCGCCTGAATCAAACGCGGTATGGAAGCCTCGTTTTTGAACACCGGGATGACGATGGAGTATTTCATGTCCGCCAGCTATTCACTGCGGCAATGACCTGATCGACTTCCCCATCGCTCATTTCTGGGTAGCACGGCAGCGTCAGAATCTCCCTGGCCAGACGTTCGGTATTCTCCAGGCGCAACCCCACGAAACGCTCGCCAAACACCGGCTGCCTATAATCAGGAATTGGATAATGGACATCGGACGCAATATCCACTGTACGTAAATGTTCACGTAGAGCGTCGCGCCGGGGGCTGCGCACAACATAAAGATGCGCAACATCCTCCGTTCCACCCTCTTGCGGCACAATAATATCTGTATGGCGAATTGATGAAGTATAGCGGGCAGCAATCTCGCGCCTTCTGGTATTGGCAGCATCAAGATATGGCAGAAACTCGGAAAGGATGGCGGCCTGCATTTCGTCGAGGCGGCTATTGCGTGCGCCAGCAACTTCTACCTTGTATTTAGCCGTCCAGCCATATTGACGCAGAAGGCCAACCTTTTCAGCGATCACAGGGTTATTGGTTACCACCGCACCGCCGTCACCCAGTGCCCCTAGATTCTTGGTGGGATAAAAGCTGAAGCTGGCGGCATCGCCAAACGTCCCGACGTGCTTGCCGTCAATTTGCGCACCGTGCGCCTGAGCGCAGTCTTCCAGCAGGGGCACACCCTTCTGCGCGCAAAATTGGGCAATCTGAGTAATCTCGGGTAGCGCGAGACCATAAAGGTGCGTCACCACTACGGCCTTAACGCCGCATTCGACAGCGTTCTCGACCTCCGCTAAGGTCGTACACCGTGTCCCGATATCAACGTCCATAAAAAATGGCTCCGCGCCAAACACCATCATTGCGGTGGTGACGTACATCCCCGCATTGGCCACTGTCGCAACCCTATGCCCAGCGGTGACGCCCATGGCCTTCAACGCGAGCTCGATGGCATCCGTCCCGTTGGCCACACTCATGCAATGATTTGCCCCAAGATAGTCTGCGAACGACTGTTCAAATTGCCTGACTTCCGGCCCCAGAATCAGCCATCCGCTCGCCACCACACGCTGGAGAGCCGCCCTGATTCGGTCTTGATGTTTGGCGATCTTCACAGAAAGATTATTGATTTGCATTTATTTTCCGTTAACAAATGAAAGGACTCTATCTACTATGCTTCTTAGCCCAGCAATGTTGTCAAAGGTAGCTGGCATTTTAATTTATCGGACCTTTCGATTATCTTGGCCGCTTTTCAATAGCGGCTGGATCATTTATAGGTACTAATTTGTACCCTCGCACCTTAATTGTATCCTCACGACCGACACCAATTCTTACTTCGATAATATCAGACTCTTGGCTCAGATTTACTATTCCTTTTGCAAGCGTTTTTATTTCATTATTAGTTGTTTCTAAGGGAATTTTCTTATACATAAAGTTTCTTTTCTGGGAAAACACTTCCACGAAAGCATTTTTTGCATCACTCGAAGACCCAAATAGCGTTATTTCATAAAGCCCCTTAGGAATCGTGACATAAGGACCGTAAGCAAGATAACCGGCCTTCCCGGTCGTAATCAACTCTCGCCCAGACATCTTTCCAACTTGCGTTGGAAGATCGGCAAGCATCTTTCCATAAACCTGTAACACTGGCTTTTGGAGAATACTTTCCTCTTGTCTTGCTCTTATTTCATAGCCACTTAACAAAAACTTATCGTTAGCACCAACACTCAACCGGACCTCTAGACTTGTTACGTCATTGCCCAGAGAAAAAGGTACTGAAACCGGCTTCTCTTTTGGACATCCGAATGGACATATTATTGACTTATAATGCTCTGTTCGTGGTTTATGGCTAATGACATCAAGTGTTGCTTCCTCGATATTATGAAAATCTCCATGAATAATCAGGTTATACTCCCCTTTCTTAAGGGGCAAGTAAGGCCCAAAAAACGCGAATCCACTTTTATTTGTCGAAATCAATTTACCATCGTCAAAAACGGCTACCTTTGAGTAAGGGGTCAATTCCTTTGCCGAGACCGAAAAGCAGCCTGAACGCATACATTCCTTGCCAGCGTTCTCAGCAAGAACAATGCCGCCAATCCCAAGAACAGTTTCTGGAAGAACAAGCTTTTTAACACCTCTTTTCACCACAACGAACAGATCAAAAATATTTTCTCTGGCCACCACTTCAAAGCGTGGGTCATCAAAGTATGGCGCCGGGTTATAAGTTATAAATGGCCCGTCACAACTTTCCACCCATTCGGCAAAACTCATTCTTTTATATTCATAGTTGAACAGGTGATAGCGATAAAGACCGAAGCGCTCAAGTCTAATTGTTGCACCTGTCTTCGCATTCAAACTGGCATCGAACCCAATGCAAGTTCCCGGTGAGTAATTCTTTCTGATTAATTCAATAACAGAGGAGGGGACTGAGTGATTGGAAAGTACTTTTTCATGCCACTCTCCTTGGTTGGACGTCGATATTCCAAAAGCCAAAACCATCAGCGCCGCTGTAAAGTATTTACCAAATATTGCGGCGGCAATTGTGCCAATCGCGCCAATACTCATCCACATTGCAAAGTCAGGAATGGTAATAAAATATTGCGGATAAAAGGATGGCGTATTCATCAGATTATTGATCGCACCCTTGCCGACCAATGAGGCAAGAACAATTCCGGATACCAACAGAAACACTGTTGAAATACTGGCCAAAAAAAGTCTTTTTTGCTTATCTAGGTTAATAAACAGGTACGCACCTAATCCAATGATAGGCATTGCGGTTGCGTCAACGTATCGCCCATAAATCCAGTGATTGACGCTGCTAGTTGCAGTTGTGGTGAACATCAGTGAACCGATTAGCAGGATGGCCAACATTGATAGCAGCCCATACGCACCCGCGCTAGCGAGCACGATATCTTTCCCCGGTGGCATGGATTTGATACTTGCATGCAGCCTGCTCCAAATTGCATTTACGCCAAAAACAATAAGCCCAAAACTCCCCACTATCAGATAAGAAAACTGGCCGGCCGCTTTTGCCGCCCATTCGATCCAGAAATCGAGGTTGCTCAGTTGAGTCAAGCTGGGGAAAGCACCCGAATATGTATTCACACCAGAAAATCCGGGCATAGTCATGCCTGCGGCCATCCATTCATGAAAGCCTTTCTGGTAAAGCAAGGCCAATATTAGAACAACTCCCGTGTGGAGAAAGAACGCCTGCAGAATCCTGAAATGCACTGCCAGGATACCTACAATAACGACAGATGAAATGACAGGGCCCAACCCGGTAGGATGAATCCAATAAAGAAATCCCACACAAAAAGAATATGGGAGCAGACTTTTCACTGAACTGGTCTTCCAATTCAAAAGCAGCAGGATGCTGGCAAGATAAACCAACGAGAAAAATGGATGCGGGAATGCATATCCTGTCATTACTGACCAAGAAGGGTAAAGTGCCGTCAATAACAGTACAAATATTTTTTTCCCGGCCGGGGGGTGATTTCCAAACCGATCAATAAGCAGATTCAGAATATAAAAACAGCCACCCCACATCAATGCGTTGAGAAACATGACCGCCTTCCATATGGAAGCAGGATCTGATAGCAACGCAAACAGAGGTGCCAGTAGGACCGAATAACCACCGTGATAGGATGAGGCGCCATCTACGGTATGTCCCGCGAGGAATGCCGCCTTGGCCAGATAACCTATTTCATCAGCCAGATATGCAGGGCCGGTGTATGGCATGCTCAGCAGAAAATAAATCAGGGGTGCGCCCGCAATCACCAACCATTTCATCAGATTTCGCCAATCCACGCGATTTGAAGGAAACACTAAAAATTATCCTTTAATTTTCAATAAGCTTGCGAGTACAAAAAATCCAAGATCACCCGCCACCGTTACCACCCGCCCCATCACCACGGCCAACAGCAAGTCCGCTTCGCCCACCGCGCCCTTCAGCAAAAACAGCAGCACCAGTTCCCTTACCCCCACCCCTGCTGGGGCTCCCGGGGTAACCAGGCCAATCAGCCAGGCCAATACATAAGCCCCGCCCAACGGTAGCCAGAACCCCACCCCAGCAACAGGGTTATCGGCCAGCAGTTCAACCAGCCCGACGAACAACAGCGCCGAGATAATCAGAAACCCGACGTACCAACCAAACGCCCGGGCAACCGGCAGGCCGATGAAACGCAGCAACAGGATTACTGCGATACCGATCGAAGCCGCAAACAGCCCCGCACTTGCCGTCACCGGCAAACCCGGAACCAGCAAGGGCAGAGCCAGCAAACCGAACAATCCACCTGTGGCGGAGATCAAACCTAGTTCCCACACCGCGGACTTCGCCAACGGCCAGCCGGCCAACCCCGCCGCCATCCCCATCGCCTGCCGGCCGGCCAGATGAAAGATGTTCCCCGGCACGTACTTGGCAATCTGGGATATGCCATACACCCGCACCGCCCAGCGGCGCGAAGTGCAGGCGCCGAATTGTCCCAGCAGATTCCACCAGGCCTGGGCCAGCATCAGGTTGGACAAGCCGTAGATCAGGGCCAGCGCCGCCACCCACGACCTGGCAATCAAATCGAAGCGAGCGAAATCGATCTCCGCGCCATAGTCGTGCAGGCGCAGGGCAACGAAGGCGATTCCCACGATGGCAACCGCACTGCCGCCCCAATGCAGGGTGCGCTTCAGAATCGGGCGCACAACTAAAATTTCAGCCGCGCGACTGGCACAACAGCATGGTCCACGGCAGCGGGTTCTTCACTTCGACCATCTCGAAATACTTCGACACCATGCGTATAAAACTACTCTTTGACCAGTGCTGAATATGCCCGGTCGTATGGCCCCAGTCCGCGATGTATTCCCCCGCGCAAGATTGAGCGCGCACCATAAGGGCTCCTTGGGGACGCTGACGATCAGATGCCGGCCAACCACGCGCTGCAGTGCCTGTAACCCAACTTCCGGGTGTTCCATAATTGTGTAATCGTGTTCGACCCCGTTTTTCTCCAAAAATAGAAGGCCATTATGGAAATCCCTACTCATTCTAAGCACGTCCAGCCACTACAAGATTCCAACTAACTCGTTTCAAAAAGCTTGCAGGCAGCATATCGATCTTTTCATCAAGAGCACAAGCAATTCTAGCGGCGGGCAACATCAGCCATCTCGGTCGAAGGGTGATTTCAGCAAAAGGCGTTGAAAATACCCCTTGGGCACGGACATTTATATCGGTGTATCCTGCCGAAATAAATAACTTTCTTAGTTCGTCTTCGGCTAACTCGCGCTGGTCGACGGAATATTTTTTGTCGACTCTCTTTCGGACCGCTCGAGCCATCGAAACAAATGGATTACCCGGATGAGGTTCGTTGACCACCAGCCAACCTCCGGCCTTAATCATGGTTCGGATTCTAGCAAGCACATTAACCGGATCCTCAAGGTGATGCACGACACCAATCATAATTACCACGTCAAAACGCTCGAATGGCTCAAAATCGTTAACATCGACAGCTTCGAAGCATCGACTTTCCCCACCATTGGTGGTCTTAGCGAAGTCGATCAGTTCTTCAGCATGGTCAATACCACAAAAATACGAATAATATCCTTCCAGATATGTCGCAGCGTAACCAGCACCGCAGCCTACCTCAAGTACACGGGCGTGCTCACCGCATTCCACACCTTTCAGAGTTCGCAGAAGGCGATGCACGCGGGCCAGTCTTGATGGCGAGTACAAATCCTTCGCACAATATTCAAGCGCAATTCTATTAAACAATTGCTTATCACGAACCGTCTTTGTCATATCGTTCATACCAATCCATCCGGCCTCGAAAGCGTGAAACTGAAACTCACTACTAAATAACCGACCATTTTACGAATCTCTCAAATCTGTGCGACGCGAAAAACTGGTAAGGAAGTTATTCCTATATTCCAATTTTCAACATTCGGGTGATTCCAAAAAATCCTAAATCACCCACCACCGTTATCAGTCGCCCCATTGTCACGACAAGCAATAGATCGACCTCCATCACCGCGCCCTTCAGCAATAACAACAGTATCAACTCCCTTACCCCCACCCCAGCTGGTGCTCCCGGGGTAACCAGACCAATACATAAGCACCGGCCAAAGGAGGCCCGTGCTTTACCCAAGGCCCAGGATTTTCGACCAACAACTCAATCAACCCAACGAAAAGTAACGCTGAAATGGCCAAAAAGCCGACATGCCAGCCAAAAGCACGGGCCACCGGCAGGCCGAAGAAACGCACAAGGCGCTGGTCGGCCGCGATGGGGCCTTCACCGGGCAACAGAGGGTGAAGAAGACATAGCGCCCACGTGGAAAACACGGGGTTGCGCCTGGGTCTAGGTCCGGGTGGCGACACAAATCACCGAAAGGCCGAGCGGCGGGCCAGTGAACTGGTCGATCAAGCGCAACACCGGCATCATCCGCTGGATGCAGTTTATTTGGGCCATTGAGAAGGTTTGGGAGAAGGTCTCGCCACGCTTGAGAACTCGCGCCTTTAGGAAATATGGAGCGACACCGGCCAGGTTCATGTAGCGGCATTTGTCCACCCGGAAGCCAGCCGCAACCATTGCACGGCGCAGGCTGCCATGGCTGTAACGGCGATAATGGCCTGACGCCTCATCGATCGGGCCATAGAGCCACGACAGAGCAGGCACCTTGACATACAGCTTGCCGCCCGGCGGCAATGCGGTATGGAATTGCTTTAGGACCTCAACATCATCGGGCAGATGTTCCAGCACGTCCAAGCAGAAAATGCTTCGAATTCCGTGCTCACGCAATATACCTTCGCACTGCGCTAGATCGCAATCAACCACGGCGATGTCATTCCGGCTGGAAAAACGCTTGTGCAGTGCAGCGATATTTTCCACGCCTCCTTCCATCAGCAGCAGCGGACCAACGCGTTCCGCCAGCAGATTCGAGAAGTGGCCCGCGCCAGCGCCCGCGTCGGCGGCAGGACCTTCGAATCTTTCACCGAACAGTGCCAGTGTCCATGCGTAGTACGCGATCAGGTGACCAAGCCGCGACTGCGCCTCATGGTGCTCGGCGTTATGGCGGTAACTAAATCCGTTGCCACCCGGCTGACTCATACCTGACTTCGCTTGTCTATCATGTCGGCGAGGATGGCAAACATAGATACGTTGAGTGCAGCCGTCATAAGCGCCAAGGATTTCTCAGTCAGATCATGGAGAACAAAGGTGTCATAGCAGAGGCTTGCCAAGCTACCCAGGCCGAGGATTACGATCAGCGGACTCAAGATTCGCAATGGTGCGAAATACATGCCGGTACGACCGATAATCTGCAGGAAACGGAGCGTGTCCTTGAGCGGGTGAATCTTCGACTTGCCCTTGCGCTGATAGTAATTGATCGGTTCATAGTGAACGCGAAAATTGTTACGCAACGAGCAAATCGTAATGGTGATGGTGAAACTGAAACCGTTTGGCAATATTCGGACAAACTTCTGCGCCATATCCTTGCGGAAAACGCGCATGCCGGAGTTGATGTCCGGTACCTTGTGATTAACGATCCAATTGATCCACGCACGCAGGAAGTACTTGGGTATCTTGCGAATATTGGAATAGGTGACGTCATTACCGGTGCGTGCGCCGACCACCATGTCGAAGTCCTCCGAAAGCGCCACCAATTTGGGTAGATCTTCGATCGGATAGGTGCCGTCGGCGTCTATGATGGCGATCATGTCCGAAGCTGCATGGCGCATGCCGGTTTTCAGGGCTGCGCCATAACCACGGTTGCGGTCATGGTTGACGATGCGCAGGCGAGAAAATCGTGCCTGGAGGGCATGCAACCGTTCAAGAGTGGCGTCAGTTGAACCATCGTTGATCGTCACAATCTCGAATTCCCCTAGGGGTGCGAGCACCTTGTCCAGTTTCTCGACAGTTTCATCAATGGCATGCTCTTCGTTGAAACATGGAACAAGCACGCTGACTTTGGGATTTCTATTCATTGGGGTTCGCTATAGCGACTGGCAAATGACGCGGATCAGGCTCCCGGTCTGCGTCCGTTAAGGGGATTATGCAACACAAAAAGTGGCACGTCTAAACATGCCAATATTTCCTACTGGCTTTCATCGAACACTCGGACTGCTCGCCTTGCCGTCATACAATGCCCTCCCCAATATCGCTGGATTTCTGCCGTCGTATAGGTGCTGTCAGCGCAGTAACACATTTGAAGATTTGCGTTGTGCTGTCTCTCCACGTCAGCCAAGGCATATTTTCCGACGTCGGGTGCCGGCAAATCGCATGGAGTTGCAGCCATTCGGTGATGGCCTGCGCCAGGTCGCTGGGCTTCTTCCCGACGAAGCAAAACGCGTGCTCCCCCGCCACTTCGCGAAATACCGGAATATCTCGCGCGATGATCGGCAGCTTGTGTTGCGCTGCCTCAATGAGGGGCAAGCCGAAGCCTTCACCATAAGACGCGGCGATCAGGCAGGTGCTGGCTGCGTAGACTTTTCCCAGGTATTCGTCGCTGATGCCTTCGAGCCAGAACAGGCGTTTGTTTAGTTCGGGGTGTTCGCGGAGACATTCGACCAGGTTTTCCACCAGCCAGCCTTGTTTGCCGACGATGACCAGGTTGACGTTAACGCCGGACTGCCATAGTTGCTCGAAAGCGCCCAGGACTTGCGCATGGCCTTTTCGCGGTTCTAGTGTACCGACCATCAGGAAGCTGCTGCGGCTGCGGAGGTCATCGAGCACGGTGTCCGCGTCAGCCGGGTGCGCCTCGGTCGGTGCCGAGCTATCGACATCGGCGCCGAGATGGAACCAATCGATCATGAAAGGCCGCTCACGCGGGGGACCATTTACCTCAACCCAAATTGCAAGTTCATCGGCCACTGCCTTAGAGATACACAAGGCACCATCGCTTTCAGCGACCACCTCAAGCCATTGGCTAAATCCATCTGCGGCACCCTGGGGAAAGTGTTGCGGCATCAGAACACATAACAAGTCATATACCGCAAACTTCACCTGCACGCCCTGCACGCGCAGCGCCCGATAAAACGCCCGCTGTGCCCGAACCACTTGCGGTTGTAGGTCGAGGCCGAAAAAGACATCGCCAGGCGCGTATTCCATAGTCTCGTCTTGCAGTGCGTCATTCGGACAGTCAAGGAAACCCTGGGTAAAGCGGCGGGCGTATCGATATCCCAGATCGACCGTGGCATACACCGGCTCGACACGATATCCTGGAGGCGGATTATTGAGCCATTCACAAAGGATGCTGCGAACAACGCGCTGGATGCCGCTGCGGGCATCGCGTTGGACAAGCTCAGAGATATCGACCAGCAGTTGTCGTTGCCTGTTTCGCTGTGGGAAGCTTCTTGCTATGGCATCTGCCAGCTGAATTAAATCTGTATCGTCGTCCGGTCGGCCGTAAATATCAGCAATTGCGCGTGGCAGCGCAGGCAAGCCAGAGGCGGCGGATTGGTAGAATCGTTCGATCGCTTCGCCGTACTGCTCGGCGCAGGTTCGCGGGTTGTGTTCGCGGAGGATGAGGTTTCTGGCGTATTCACCCATCTCGTGTCGGCGTGTCTCATCCTGCCACAGCGTTTCCAGTGCCTCGATAAGCTGTTCATCGGAAAACTCATCCGGTAGTTTCCAGACCGCTTCATCTTCCAGGTCGGCCATGCTGCCGTTGGCATTGACGATGGTCGCCAGGCCGTAATTCATGCAATCGAGCACAGCTGCCGAGGTTTCACCACGCGACAGGGTGCGCAATTGCACCCCGATGTCGGCAGCGGCAAGGTATTGGCGGAAAACCTCCATGTCTGCCCAGCCCGTAATGCGAATGTTGCCCGCTAGCCCGCTACGGCGTATCGTTGCCAATAACGCCTGACCATAGTCGCCGGGATGATTCTCGCCGACAAAGACCAAGTGGCAGACTTTATCCTGTGCCAGGGGAGACTTGAGCCATGCTTGCAAAAGGCGCTGGTTAAGTTTGTGTGGCCCTAGAATCCCGAACGCACAAACCAGGAAATCTTCGGTGCCAAAACCCAGCGCCTTACGGGCGGACTCTTTGTCCGCGCTGATTCGGAAATCCCGCATCAGCGGTATCACCGCCCAATCTGTCGATTCACCGCCATACCATTTTTCTGCCAGCCGAAGCGAATTCGGCGAATGCGCAATAACGCCCAGACTATCTTGAATCACGCTCAGACTGCACGGGTACTTCCAAACGACATCCGCCGTATCCTTGGCATGGAAGTAATCGCATAGCGCTGCGTAGCCATGGGAACCATACAGTTCCCGCGACCAGCAGCCGGGCGTGAAGCCGTAGACATCCCCATGGGCTACGATGCCTGAGAGAAAAAAGTCATGCAGCACCACAACACCCGGAATGGCTTTCAACAACGCGAACATGTGCTGATGAAAGGTGGAATTGCCTAAGTGGTACAGCACCCGCTCGTAACGATCGGAATTTTCGACAAACCACTGAACGGAACGGGCCGGACAATTGGCCTGGACCCATGGGTCGGAAATCGCATCCTGGGCAATGATGACATCGATCTCGTAGTGGCGAGCCAGTTCGGGCAGCAACTCTGCACTGTAGTCCGCAATGCCGGACTTCTCGGGGGGGAGCGGTGAGACAAAGGCCAGCCTTGGCCGTCGCCCCACGATGTTATTGATCTCAGGCATTGCCTGACGTTCAGCGTGCAACCGTTCCATCGCTGCGATGGCCCGCTGGGCGCTTACGTTCCAAGAAAACTTCGCGGACTGCGTTTTCCCATGACGGACAAGGTCAGCGCGGAATGTGGCGTCCAACAATGCGCGCTCTATAGCCGATGCCATCGACTCATCGGAATGCGGGTCGAACAAAGCATCATTCCAACCGATCACCTCGGGCAGGCTGGAGGTATTGGCACCAATAACCGGCGCGCCGCAGCGCATGGACTCCAGCGCGGGTAGCCCGAAACCTTCGTGCCAGGATGGGAAAACGAACAGCGCACAGAGGTTGTAAAGGGCGACGAGGTCATCTTCGGGCACGAATCCCGTGAGAACCAATTCGTCCTTGCTCAAGCCCTGTTGCGCAGCCAATTGTTCCAGCATGTGCCTGCTTTCCGGCTGCGCGGAGCAGACGATGGCCAACTGATGGGCTTTGCGCAACGATGCTGGCAGTCTGCTGAAGGCACGAATCAGGCCATCGATGTTTTTGCGATGATCGATGCCGCCTGTGTACATCACGAACGGGCGGCTCAAGCCATACTTTTGCCGCATTGCCTGCTCTGATTCAGCCGAAATCTTGAGCGGCTGAAAGTGCGCGTCGGCATCGGTCGAGATGTTGACCGATCGATCATCTGGCAAGCCGAGGTGGGCGATGCCTTCCCGCCGGGATGATTCCGAAATGGCCAGCCAGAGATCGGCATGGCGCAGGTGCTCGATTTTACCCAAATACCAGGCTTCGACTGCCGGGTTTTCAAGATATGGTTTGCGATGTATGTAAGGAATCAGGTCGTAAAGCGTCACTGCCGTGGGGATCGTCCGTGACAACGCGCCGACGCTGGATACGGCATCATCTACAAGACCTTCGAACAGGCTGCTCACATGCACCACGTCTGGCCTGAGACTGGCAAGAAACGCCTCACGAACCAATTCGGCCGATTGCCGGCGCCACTCGTTGGCTGTGTTAATGCTGGCCATGGGTGAAACAGCACTCCAAACACGGATATTTTCTTGCGGCAACAGGCCATTGAAGGCAGCGCGTATCGGTTCAATGGTGTCGGGGAAGTGACCATTCAAAGCAATCAGAACCTCGTGTTCGCCCCGGTTACGCACCATGGCCAAGGCCAGGGACAGCGAGTAACGGCCAATACCTCGGTTGCGGTTTTCTGCTTGTACCGCCTGCATGTCGATGACGATGCGCATCAGCCGCTCTCCTTCTGGCGGCGTTCGATGGCGGTTTTGAAATCGCGGTAAATTTGGCGTGCGTGCGGTGTGAGGTGGTCGAGTGCTTCTGTTCCCGACATCGTCGATGGCGGGCAAGGCGGGACATACGTTGACACGCCTGGCATGGCCCCTTGGCTGCGTGCCACCCCCAGAAGTTGTTGATGGAGCACGGGATAGCGCAGCAGGCGCTGATTCAGACGGCAACTCAAGCCGGGGCGTCGCAAGACCACGCGCATCATCATGGCAAGTGGGCGCTGCAGGACGTTGATGCTAAGGTGCGCCGGGTGGTTAATAGCGTTTCGGAGGCGGGGGATGGCATGGATCGGCACACTGCCCACGAATCGAACTGGGGCGGTTATGCGCCATGACCAGCTTTGCCGCAGTGCGTTTCTCTCCGTTTCGAGCGCGCAAGCCTGCTGCCACCAGTAGTGTGAATTGCCACCTGTTTCGTCAATACGCTGTTGCTGCTCTTGCGCACGGGACTCGGCTTCGCTGGCACGGGACTCGGCTTCGCTGGCACGGAGCTCGGCTTCAGTGGTATGCAACTCGGCTTCGCTGGCACGGAGCTCGGCTTCAGTGGTATGCAACTCGGCTTCGGCGGCGCGGGACTCGGCTTCGGCGGCGCGGGACTCGGCTTCGGTGGCACGGGTCTCGGCTTCGGTGGCACGGGACTCGGCTTCGGTGGCACGGGACTCGGCTGCCTCTGCGTGCTGTTCGGTTCTGCGGCACTGGTCGTGCAACTGTTCAAGGCGCGCTGCACTGCGTGCAGCTTGAGCAGTTGTCTTGATAAGCCGCTCCTGCAGGGCTATGATGCGTGCCAACGCATCGGTCATTCCACCTGTCTGCAACTCGGCGTTGACCATCCGTTGGTCGAGCGCGGCCATGCGCTGACTGACTTTTTCGTCATAGCGGCTGGCGAGGTCGTACAGTTCGATTCCATATCGCGTATCAAATGCCGCGTTGAACAATTCCAGTGTCTCCGGCTCGGCCGCTTTCTGTGCGACAACGGCGTAATCCGGGCTGACCCCTCCAAGCACGTCGATCAGGCCGATATCGTTGCGGGTAGCGAGATCAGGCGATTCCTGCAATCGAAGGATCTTGACCCGCTCGTAGCCATACTGTTCGGGCAGAAACGCCAGCAACAGGGGCGGTATGGGGCGCAGATGGGTGGGGTCGAGATAAAAATTGCTCGTGCCGACCACAATGTTTTCCGGGTTGGGCGTCTCGAGGATGAACAATCCTCCCGGCTTCAGCACACGCAGCGCCTCGATCACCAAAGTTTCGAGATCGTCGAAAGGAATGTGCTCGACGATGTGAAAACCTGAAACGATGCACTGTGTCGCATCGGCAAGTGATTTCAAATACGCAATGGCATCCCCCTGCGTTGCAGGCAGGCCGCGCGCCTTGCATGCCTCAAGCATGCCTTCATCCAGGTCCACGCCATGGGGCAGGAATTCTTTTTCTTGCAGCAGTTCAAGCCACTCGCCCCGGCCGCAGCCCAGGTCTAGGGCGGCGGCGGGTTCGTACAACTGCAGCAGCGGAGAAATGAACGGCAAGTAGGCTACGAGCCTCTGCTTGATCAGGTCGCGCGGACCGCGATGGCGCTCTTCGAACGCACGGTAAAAACCAGTTGAAGTCATTTTTGGTACTCGACTTGCGGCGGGATCCAGCTCACGCCGACAAATTGATTGCGGTTGAGGTTGACCACGTTGAACATCAGCGCGAGATCGCGCCACTCGTAATTGGCCGCGAGATGCGTGTCCGCGATATGCAGTGCAGTGGAAACGGAATACGAGCCCAACCCGATATTAGCCGGAAAGGAGAAGAGCAGCGTGAGTCGGTCGCCCTTGGCAAGGTGTCTCATGTCGACACCGAGATGATGAGTATTGGTGCCGAAAACGGGTTGGCCGAGGCGGTCCTTGATCATGTAGCCGAAGACCAGTTCGGGTAGGTCGGCATGAATGCGGATCTCGACTTTCAACCGCACGGATTGGCCAACGTTGATGAACTCGACCGCTTCATCGTCCTCGTTGAGCAGGGTGATCGATTCGACCCGCGCCTCGCCCGTCCCCGAACTCGTTTGCGCCCTGCCATCCTCCAGTCGCTTCACCTCGACAGTGGCGTTTTCCCTTTCGGCGATGATGGCGTTGTAGAAATCCATCACCTCCTCCGGATTGCCATCCTTGATGACGAAACCGTGCTCCAGCAGGATGGCGCGGTCACACAGGGACTGGATGGAGGATCTGTCATGCGAGACGATCAGCAAGGTCGTACCTTGTTCGCGAAATTTCCGGATGCGGCTGAAGCTCTTGTGCTGGAAATACGCATCGCCCACCGACAGCGCCTCATCGACGATGAGGATGTCCGGGCGCACCGCGGTGGCGACGCTGAAGGCGAGCCGCATCTGCATGCCGCTGGAGTACATGCGTACCGGCTGATCGATGTAGTCGCCGATTTCGGCGAAGGCTTCGATGGCGGGCATGCAGGCGGCGATTTCATCGGCACGCAGGCCGAGCAACTGCCCGGCCATGAAGGCATTTTGCCGGCCGGTAAAGTCGGGGTGGAAGCCCATGCCAAGTTCGAGCAGCGCGGCAACGCGGCCCTGGGTGCTGACGCTGCCGGTGGTGGCCTGGGTGGTGCCGGTGATGATCTTCAGCAGCGTGCTCTTGCCCGCGCCATTGACGCCGATGATGCCGACCGCTTCGCCGGGGCTGACGCTGAAGCTGATGTCGCGCAATACCCAGGTCTTGTCGTGGCGCGGCTTGCCGGTAATCCATTCGAGCGCACGCGACCATTTGCCGGGGTAGCGTTTGTAGGCTTTGCCTACGTTGGCGACGACGAGCGTACCCATCAGAGCTCATCCACCAGTTCGCCGACGCGGGCGAGAAAGAAGTGGGCGCCAAGCAGCAGGAAAAGCACGGTGAGCACGGCGAGCGGTGCGAGCGAGGTGAAATCGGGCATTTCGCGGACCAGGAATATGGTCTGGTAGGCGGCCATCAGCGGCTGCATGGGGTTGTACTGCATGGCGCTGCGCACGCCTTCCGGCAGCGCCGGCAAGGTGTAGACAATCGGGGTGAGCCAGAACCAAAACTGCAGCACCACGCCGGTGAGCTGCCCGACGTCGCGGAAGAAGACGTTGAGCGTGCCGAGGAAGACGCCCAGCCCAATCGTGAACAGCAGCTGCAGCGCAAGCAACGGGATGAGCGCGAGCACCATCCAGCCGGGCCAGTGGCCGATGATGGCAAGAAAAGCGAGATAGAGGCCGAACACGATGCCGAAGTTGATCAGCGCCGATAGCGTCACGATGGCCGGAAGGCAGATGCGGGGGAAATTAGACTTCTTGATGAGGTTGCCGTGCTCGAGAAAAACGTTGTTGAGCCGAGCGAGCATTTCGGCAAACAGCCCCCAGGTGATGATGCCGGCGCACAGGTAGATGCTGAAGGCGAAGGGGACTTGTTCCTGGCCGGGCAGCGTGGCGCGCATGAGCTGGCTGAAGATGACCGTGTAGACGATGATCATGGTCAGGGGGCTGGCCACCGACCAGAACGCGCCGAACAGCGATTCGCGGTACTTGCCGTTGAATTCGCGCAGCACGCTGCTCCAGACGAAGCCGCGATAGGCCCATAGCGAACGGAACATGACGGGATGGATCAAAGCCTTTTGTCTCCGGACAGAGCGAAATTGAACAAATCCAGGTATTCCCCGGCCATCCGCTTCGTATCGGCGAATTCCGCGGCACGCTTGAGCCCGGCTTTGATCAGTTCGGCACGGGTTGCGTCGTCTTGAACCAGGGCACGAATGGCTTCGGCAATCTGCGTCGGAACCCGAGGGTCGAACATTATAGCGGCACCGGCCGCCACTTCGGGCAGCGACGTTGTGTTGCTGCATGCCACCGGCACGCCGGCAGCCATGGCCTCGATGACCGGCAGACCGAAACCTTCGTACAGCGAGGGGAACACGACACCACGGCATTGGGCCATCAAGGCTGCCAATTCGGTCTCGGGAAGGTAGCCCGGAAATAGCACCCGCTCGCACAGATTCATGGCGCGTGCGGCGCGCATCAGCCATGCCTGTCTCGCCCCCGGCGCTCCCGTGCATACCAGCTTGATATCCGCCGCCAATCCGTCGTGACAAGCCATGCCGAAGGCGGTTAGAAGCATTTCGTGGTTCTTGTGCCTCCAGAAGTTGGCGGGGTAGATCAGGTATCGCTGCGGTGCGAGTCCAAGGCGGCCCAATATGGCCTTGTCGTGCTCGGTTTCAGTGATGATTCGTTGGGCCATGCGCAGGTGGATGGTGCGTATGCGCGCCGGATCGAGGCGGCCATGGGCAATGGCGGCGTCCCGCGAGTAGTCGGATATTGCGGTGAGTGCCGTTGCCCGGCGACAGGCCTCGATGAAGGTGCGCTCGCGGTGGGCGACATTCTCTGCCGCAAAGAACTCGGGATAGGTTTTGAATTGCAGGTCGTACATCGTGCAGACCGTTGGGATCCCCGGTTCGAAATAGGTGGGGGCGGTGAAGGGGCAGAAGAGCAGATCGACGCCCATGTCGCGCAACAGCGAACCGGATCCGCCCCGTTTCAGCAGGGTGTTCAATTTGTAGCCCAGGCGGCTAACGACGCTGCGCAGCCGGATGGGCAAGTGCGGCAGGGTGCGGGAGGCAAGGCCCATCAAATGTGGGCGAATTCCGTTCGCCACCACCGGGCCGACGACCATCAGGCGCCGCATGTTGGGCCGATCCAATGTTGCCAGTTCTGCGTGCGATGCAGCTTGCGTGAGCAGTACAAATTGGATCTGAGGCGCCATTTCCGCCAGGCGGTTCAGCAATTCCAGCACGAAAATCTTCGCGCCGCCGTTTTCCCCGCCAGGGAGGACGGGGGTTACATCCACGGCGATGGTGCTGAGTGATTTATTCACTTGGGGTCTCGAATCCGTTTAGCCAATCTCATTACTTCTGGCCAACTTGAGAAGCCAGGGATGCGCCACACACCCACATTATTATTGATTTAGACTCTTTTATCGTTATTTATTGGTGTTGGCCAGTGTCGTTGTATGCACTCTGTGCACCGATTGACGCGCTTTGCACCTTGCGGCGCATCGCGGCTAAAGCCGCTCCCACAGGGCCGCCTGTCGCAGGGTAGGGGCTTCATCGGAGGGGGCAAGACATGACTTCAACAGCCAACTGTGGAAGGACCTTGATTTAGTCTCCTTTATCGTTATTTGTTGGTGTTGGCCAGTGCCGTAGGGTGCACTCTGTGCACCGATTGACGCGCTTTGCACCTTGCAGCGCATCGCGGCTAAAGCCGCTCCCACAGGGCCGCCTGTCGCAGGGTAGGGGCTTCATCGGAGGGGGCAAGACATGACTTCAACAGCCAACTGTGGAAGGACCTTGATTTAGTCTCCTTTATCGTTATTTTTTGGTGTTGGCCAGTGCCGTAGGGTGCACTCTGTGCACCGATTGACGCGCTTTGCACCTTGCGGCGCATCGCGGCTAAAGCCGCTCCCACGGGGCTGGCCAATGCCAACAAACAACGATGATTTAATCGTGCCGTGTCGTGTCCAACCCCATTTTGGTGGATGCCGGTCATAGGGATGGCCGACGGCATTTGCCATTTTGGGCGTCCATGAAGTCCCCACCCTCCAGCGTCCCGCAGACAACACCCGTGGGAGCGGCTTTAGCCGCGATGCGGGCGCCAGCCCGCAAAGGTGGCGCGGCGTGGCCCTGGAAAACATTTGCTCTTTGCGCCTTGCGGCGCGTCGCGGCTAAAGCCGCTCCCACAGGGCCGGTCAATATTTCGCCGCTTCTATCCATTCAACGCTTTCCGCTCCCTGCTTGGCATTGCTGACGATGTCACGGCGCCGACGTATGCCGAACTTTATGCAAAAAAGTCACGGCCCACTACAGGTAGTAGGCTTGGGCACTAACCGGATAAGCACGAGTCATTCTATTGACCAAAAAAGCGGCGAAACATGGACCGGCCAAGCGGATTTGCGGCCGATTTCCTTTAAGTCCGACAGGCTGCTAGACGGGCTACGATTGGATAACGGGCGGCCACTGTCTACGTGCGTGCACCACGGCTGATACGTCGATAATCTGCGGCGACTTCTCGCTCAACAGGCGGTAGAACACCAAGTAATTGCTGCGCACAGTCAATTGCCGATAGCCGGCGGCACGTCTGCTTTGAGCATGCCTTTTCGGATGAGAGGGCAAGGCGTTGACCTCGGCCTCGATCTCGTCTTTCAGATCTTGCGCCGCCCGCGGGTTGTCATTCGAGATGTAATCGACGATAGCCAACAGGTCGGCGCGGGCCTCCTCACTCCACTCAATCCGGGGTGTTTTCTGCATGGGCTTGACGCTTTCGATCAATAATGGCTTGCGCCTCGCTCATGACTTGCTCGTGTGACACCCGCGGGCGGGTGTCAGCGGCAGACCTGGCTAACTTCTCACGCAGCCAGTCCGTATGCGAAAGCGCCGCATGCGCGGCTTTCATCTGCTCGCTCCTGTCCGGCCTGGACACCTTTTCCAACTCAAGCTGCTCGGGTCGCCAGTTACGAGCGTCGATCCTGGCTTCCCGTATGCCGAGATCACGCAACAAGGACAAAGCCCTCCTGGGGTCAGAGAAACGCCGCGGGTTCTTGCCACGCATAGGCACCAGAACCGCATCCCCACGCCGGGTCTCGGCCTCAATGTAGAACGAACCTCCGTTACCGCGTAACGTCACCCCAATCACCCCGCCCGACTCGGAAAGCGCCCTGAACTGGTCTAGCGTGTAATGTTGCATGTTGAACTCCGCTTAAATGTTAAACAACGGATATAGTACGCCGTTTTCATGTTCGATCAACAGTTAAACGAGGTGTTCAATTTAACCTGTATCCCGTTGCATGAAGTGCTTGCATCGTTTGTCGGGCAGCTCCCATGCGCGCCAGTGACTGCGGGGAGGGATGTGGGAGGCCAGGCTCATCAAATATGGACGAATTCCGTTCGCCACCACCGGGCCGACGACCATCAGGCGCCGCATGCTGGGCCGATCCAGTGTTGCCAGTTCTGCGTGCGATGCAGCTTGCGTGAGCAATACAAATTGGATCTGAGGCGCCATTTCCGCCAGGCGGTTCAGCAATTCCAGCACGAAAATCTTCGCGCCCCCGTTTTCCCCGCCAGGGAGGACGGGGGTTACATCCACGGCGATGGTGCTGAGTGATCTATTCACTTGGGGTCTCGAATCCGTTTAGCCAATCTCATTACTTCTGGCCAACTTGAGAAGCCAAGGATGCGCCACACACCCACATTGTTATTGATTTAGACTCTTTTATCGTTATTTATTGGTGTTGGCCAGTGTCGTTGTATGCACTCTGTGCACCGATTGACGCGCTTTGCACCTTGCGGCGCATCGCGGCTAAAGCCGCTCCCACGGGGCCGGCCAATGCCAACAAACAACGATGATTTAATCGTGCTGTGTCGTGTCCAACCACCATTTTGGTGGATGCCGGTCATGGATGATGACCGGCGGCATTTGCCATTTTGTGCGGCAATGAAGTCCACCCCTCGACATCCCGCAGACGGCACCCGTGGGAGCGGCTTTAGCCGCGATGCGGGCGCCAGCCCGTAAAGGTGGCGCGGCAAGGCTTTGGCGAGTATTTGCTCTTTGCACCTTGCGGCGCATCGCGGCTAAAGCCGCTCCCACGGGGCCGCCTGTCGCAGGGTAGGGGCTTCATCGGAGGGGGCAAGACATGACTTCAACAGCCAACTGTGGAAGGGCCTTGATTTAGTCTCCTTTATCGTTATTTTTTGGTGTTGGCCAGTGCCGTAGGGTGCACTCTGTGCACCGATTGACGCCTGAAGGTACACGGAGTGCACCCTACTCCGGGCATCTCGCGCCCTAAGGAACCGCTGATTAATTCATTGCGAGGCGCGCAGCGACGCGGCAATCCAGAAATGCCCGCTTGATCGATACGCTGGATTGCTTCCCGCCGCGCTTCGCTCGCGGTCGCAATGACGGCCATATCGAATTAATCAGTGCTTCCCTAATTTTACTGTGTCACAAATTGCGTTTAACCGATCCGCAACACGGACATCGCTGCAGGCAAAGTACGATACGAGCGGCGATGAGAAAGC